>Ga0307405_10000595_pt1 | contig 13880 bp, 15 predicted proteins | sample 322Cmetagenome_2_FD_203311 | JGI IMG/M metagenome (GOLD analysis project Ga0307405, IMG submission 203311) | Maize rhizosphere microbial communities from greenhouse at UC Davis, California, United States - 322HYB-C-1 | ecosystem: Host-associated > Plants > Roots > Rhizosphere > Soil | place...
TCGCAACCCTTACGGTCTGGCGTTTGCGCCCGACGGAAAGTTATGGCTGCACGAGATGGGGCCGCGGGGCGGCGACGAGGTCAACCTGATTGAACCCGGCGGCCGCAGCTATGGATGGCCGCTGGTCTCGAACGGTGACAATTACAGTGGCACGCCGATCACCCGGCATTCCACCAGGCCGGAATTTTCACCGCCAGCTCTCTACTGGAACCCGGTTATAGCGCCGGCCGGCATGGCATTCTACAACGGCCAGCTGTTCCCTGAATGGCGTGGTTCGGCATTTGTCGGCGGTCTCGTTGCACCGGCTTGATGCGGATAACCTTTGCCGCGAACGGCGCGGTTGACGAGGCCGACCGCTAGGATATGCAGGCGCGAATCCGCGACGTGGCTGAGGCACCCGATGGCGCAGTGTGGGTCATCGAGGACGACAACCCCGGCCGTCTGCTTCGCCTGACGCCTTCCAGACAATAGGAAACGACTGAACGCTATGGCGCCGGGGATTAGCTGCGGCGCCATAGCGGTCATCCACCGCCTCCAGTGAAGCCATTTTGTCATCGCTCGCACGCGAAAAGAGCAGTAGCCGGCATCGGCGGCCGGTTCTAACGTGACGATGTCTTTCGACATCCAGGCGCGCAATCCAGCCTCGCTTCAGCGGCAGACACTCTGACAACCTGACGGTCCGCGAACCACGGACGCCATCGGCGCCTGTGGAGACAACAATTGTTGCCCGGATTGTACGCGTCACCGCGCATTGCCGCGTCATGTCGCATGACACGGCCTTCAGAATGGGAACACAAATGAAAAAATTCATCCGGTCACTGATAATACCCGCGCTGATGTTCGCGTCGCATGTTCATGCGGCCGATCTTCCAATCAAATTGACGCTCGACTGGAAGATCCAGGGTATCCACGCCTGGTTTTATCTTGCCAAGGAAAAAGGCTACTTCTCCGACGAGGGACTGGATGTCCAGATCGATCAGGGAGAGGGCTCGGCGGTCACGGTCACACGCATCATGTCCGGCGCCTATGATGCCGGCTTCGGCGACATGAACGCCATCATCCAGAATGTGTTGACGAAGCCCGACGTATCGCCTGTCATGGTCTATCAAATCTACAATCAGCCGCCGTTTTCAGTCCTGGTCAAAAAGGATGGCCCGGTCACCGACCTGAAAAAGCTGGCCGGTCTCAAGATAGGAAGCCCGGCCGGCTCGGCCGCGGGCCGTCTCTTCCCCGCGTTGACCTCGAATGCTGGCATCGATCCAAACAGTGTGGAGGTGGTCAATGTCGCACCGAACATCCAGGAGCAGATGTTGATCCGCGGAAACGTCGATGCAAGCCTGGTCTTCAACGTCACCAGCTATCTGAACCTGATCGGTCTTGGATTGGACCCCGATAAGGACTTCACCTGGTACAATTATGGTGATCACGGCGTGGACATCTATTCCAACGGCCTGATGGTCTCCCGCAAGCTGATCACGGAGCACCCTGACGCGGTTCGAGGCTTGGTGAAGGCCGTAAACCGGGCCATGATCGAGATCATGCATGACCCCGGGCTCGGCGCCGCGACAGTCAAGGCCGTCGAGCCGCTGATAAACGAACAGCTGGAAAAGCGCCGGATCGAGTTCGCCATCAAGAACCTGATCGTATCGGAAGAAACCGGCAAGGTTGGCGTCGGTGATGTCGATGTCTCGCGCCTGGCGAGATCGATCTCCAGCATCAAGGCTGCCTACGAGCTTAAGGGCGACGTGACGCCAGACAAGGTATTCACAGCCGAATATCTGCCGCCCCTTGCTGAGAGAACCGTCAACTGATCTGAAACAGGCAAGCTCCGGATTTCATCGGAGTTCGCCCATCATGAACGAGAATGCTTATGAGTGACCGTCAAATCACTGTGGCCAAGGCCCTTATCGGGGAGAGCTATGAGCCGGTCGGACCAGTCGAAATCCAGATCGAATCCGGCCGCATCACCGCCATCCGATCGGCAATTGACGACCCCGCGACGCCACGGATCCTGGCCATGCCCGCATTGGTCGATGGACACAATCACGCAAGACCGCTGTCGCCAACGTCGTTCGGCGCCGGCATGAAGCCGCTGGAGACCTGGCTGCCTTCGCTTGCCGTCATGCCGGCCGTTGATCCCTACCTTGCCGCCGCCGCCTCATTCGGACGATCCGCACGCGGCGGCTGCGTTGCCGTCATGGTGCATCTGGTCCGCCCCATGGGCCGCGAGCCGTTGGTGAAAGAAGCGCGCGACTATGCCCGCGCCGCGTCGGATGTCGGCGTGTCGATCGGCTTTGCGGTAGCCATGCGGGACCGGAACCCGATCGTCTACGGCGACCATACCGACATCGCGACAAAGCTCGCCGATCGATACAAGATCGACGATATCTGGCGAGCGGAGACGATGTCGCCCCAGGAACAGATCAAGCGCGTTTCCGACGTTGCCTTGGCACTGGAAAATGAGATGCACGTCGATGTCCAGTTCGGACCTACCGGCGTGCAATGGTGCTCCGAAGGCCTTTTGGAAGCGATCGCCCGTGCATCGGCGGAGAGCGGCCGTCGCGTCCACATCCATCTCTTGGAAACGCGTGAACAGCGCAGGTGGGCGGACCGTACTTATCCTGGTGGCATCATCGAACGTCTGCGTGAAATCGGCCTGCTGTCCCCTCGCCTGACCGTCGCGCATTGCGTTTGGGCAAGGCCGGAAGAACTCTCGATCCTGGCCAGCCATGGCGTGAAGGTCGCAGTCAATCCCTCTTCGAATTTACACCTAAAATCCGGCATCGCGCGCGCGGGACGAATGAAGGCGTCCGGGCTTCGCTATGGCATCGGCCTTGATGGATGCGCGTTCGACGAGGACGATGACGCGTTGCGGGAACTGCGCCTGTTTCGCATGCTCAATGCTGGCGTGGCGTTCGACGAGCAGATCACGCCCGCGGATGCGCTGACAGCGGCCTGCGTAACCGGGCGCGAGATGGTCGGCCTTCCCGCCGGCGGCCGCATAGACGTCGGCATGCCCGCCGACCTCTTGCTGCTCGATCTCGACCGACTGGACCGGGACCGTGTGATGGAGGTCGATCCCCGCCACTATCTCTTCGCGCGTGCAACGCAAAGGGACGTCGTCGAGGTGATCCGTGGCGGGAAAGCGATCGTGCGGGACGGTAAGGTGCTTGGGATAGATCTCGAATCCGTTGAAACGGCGCTTCGCCAGCAATATCGCGAAGCGATTGGTTCGACGCAGCATATCCAGGAGGCGTTCGCGGCTCTCGAACCTCTGATCGGCGAGCATTATCGCGGTTGCTGCTAGGGCGCAGCTTCCGCGCCGGGACTAGGAGCGCGGCAACCGCTCGATCTACGCCATCGCCTCGACCAACCTGTCCGCGAAGCTGGAAGCGGCGATCGGCAGGACGCGTCCCCTGAGTTGGCATAGCACGAGGTCGGAGCGTGGTATGTCGCGCTCGTCGATCGGCCGACCGACAAGCCCCATGCCGAAATCCCGTCGAGGCGCCCCGGCCTCGATCTGAAACGAGATCATGTTTCCGCGAAGAACCAGCCCTCTCAGCATCTCGAACGAATTCGATTCCGCCATGATGTCGAACCTAAAGTCGCGGCGGGCAATCACCTCATCGAGAACCTGTCTCCCGCCGAGGCTTTGATCCGGCAATGCGAGCGGCTGTCCCACACAATCGGAAAGCCGAAGCACCTGCTTGGCCGCCAATGGATGATCTTCCCGCATGATCGCGACCAACCGCTGCGGCAGCGACGTCAATATGCGTATGCCCGGCCGCATGTAGGCTCGGTAGACCAGAGCAAGGTCAACATCGTATTCGACGAGCGCGTTGATCGCCGCGTTATGGTCCATCACCTTCAGATCGAAAACGAGCCGAGGGTTGTCCTTTCGGAACTCCCCGATCTGAAACGGCAGGAAGTCGAGGGCAAGCGCCTGGCTGCAGGCGATCTTCACCGGTCCGCGCCTCAGGCCCCGCAGGTCTTCGACTTGCGAACTCAGCCGCTCCGCATCGGCGATCTGACTTCTGGCATAGCGGACAAACAACTCGCCCGCCGTGGTCAACTTCACGCCACGCGCACGCCGTTCGAATATCGGCGTTCCTATCTCCAACTCCAGATCCTGGATCTTGCGGTTCATCGCCGAGGCAGTGATGTTCATCCGCTCCGCCGCCTGGCGGATCGAGCCCGCTTTGGCTATTTCAGAGACTTGTTGCAGCAATTTCAGATGACGCATCGCTTGCTCCGAGTGAGGCCTTTTTAGCACCGTTCACGCACAAAAATTGCGGTTGAGATACACACTGGACCGTGTACTCTCGCATTGCAACATCAAAGAACAAGCCGCGACAAAGGCGGCCTCCAACGACCAGACAAGGGGAACAACAATGGCTAATCACCAAATCAAGACGCGCGCCCGTATGCTGGCGCTTGCCGCCGTCACCGCACTTTCCGCATTCGCCGGCACCGCCGCGCACGCCGAAACCAGCATCAAGATGGTGCTGAACTGGAAGTATGAAGGACCTCAGGGCCTGCTTTTCCTTGCCGAGGACAAGGGTTACTTCAAGGAGGAAGGCCTCGACGTGACGTTTGACCAGGGCAACGGCTCCGGTGCGGGCGTTCCGCTGGTTGCCAACGGCGCCTACGATATGGCGTTTGGCGACATCAACGCCTTGATCGAACTCGCCGCCAAGAAGCCGGAAGACGCGCCCGTTGGTGTCTTCATGATGTACAGCCAGCCGCCCTTCACGGTCGCCGTCAAGGCCGACAGCCCGATCAAGTCGCCGGCGGATTTTCCTGGCCACACGCTGGGTGGCGCGGCCAATGATGGCGCGCTCAAGCTCTTCCCGGCGCTGTGCGCCATCACCAAGATCGACTGCACCAAGGTGAGCATCACCAACATGCAGCCGAACCTTCGCGAGCAGATGCTGATGAAGGGCCAGGTCGAAGGCGTGTTCGGCTATGTCAACACGATCCGCTTCAGCTCCAAGCTCATCGGTGTCGATCCCGACAAGGAACTGCGCTTCATCCGCTACGGCGACTACGGAATGGATCTCTATTCGAACGCCATCATCGCTTCGAAGAAGCTGGTCAAGGACAATCCCGACGCGGTGAAGGGCTTCCTGCGCGCCATCAACAAGAGCATCAAGGACGCGATCAAGGATCCGGATGCGGCGATCGCCGCCGTTCAGAAGCGCGAACCGCTGATCAAGCCGGTCATCGAGCGGGAACGCTTCGACGCAACCATCGCCAACGAGATGAACCACGACGAAATCGCCAAGATCGGCTTCGGTGACGTTGATGACGCCCGTCTTGGCAAGTCGATCGACATCATCGTCAAGGCAAAGGAATTGCCGCGCACACCGGCGCTCACCGAAGTCTTCGATCGCAGCTTCCTCCCTTCCAAGGACGACCGTCTCACGGTCATGAACTGAGCCATCCAACGACGGCGGCGCCAGCGCGCCGCCCCTCCCATCACAGCTGAAATAACGGAAACAACATCATGGACCTGATGCTGAAGGATAAAGTCGTGTTCATCACGGGCCCCGCCAAGGGCATGGGCGCGGCCATCACGCTTGCCTTTGCCAATGAAGGCGCCAAGCTCGCGCTCGTCGGCCGTGATACGGCGGCGATCGAGCCTGTCGCCGAGGAAGCCCGGTCCAAAGGCTGTTCCGTTGTCGTTATCGGATGCGATCTGACGGACGCCGGACAATGTGACGCCGCCGCCCTGAAGACCGTTGAAGCCTTCGGCCGTATCGATGTCCTCGTTAATGTCGCCGGCGGCTCCGGCCCGATGGGCAAGACCGGGGTCGAGACCACGCCGGAAGAATTCGACGATATCGTCACGCTCAACATGAACGGCTGCTTCCACACGATCCGCGCGGTTCTGCCGTCGATGATCGAGAACAGCTATGGCAAGGTCGTCAATGTCGGCGGTACCTTCGGCATGAAGGGACGCGCGGGCCGCCTTGCCTATTCCGCCTCCAAATGGGGCCTGCGCGGGATCACCAAAAGCTTCGCGCTCGAGGTCGGCCAGCACAACATCAACGTCAACTGCGTCGCCCCCGGCATGGTCGATGGACCTCGTTTCCGCGACAAGGTCTGCAAGACCATGGCCCTGAAGTTCGGCATCACGGAAGAAGAGGCAGCAAACCGCCATGCGGAAGACTACGCGCTGAAACGCATCACCGTCGATGCAGACGTCGCCAATGCCTGCTTGTTCCTCGCCAGCGACGTCTCGCGCCAGATCACCGGCGTCGACCTGCCCGTCGATGGCGGCTGGGCTGCCCTTTAAGGAGATTTGAGATGAACACCGAGATCATTGCGGACCTCGTCGTCCACGGCGGCACGATCGTCACCCCCGACGCAGAGTATCTGGCGAGCATCGCCATCAAGGATGGCAAGATCCTCGCGATCGGCGAGAAGGATGCGATGCCCGAGGCCAAGGACCGTGTGGACGCGACCGGCCTCCATATCCTGCCTGGCGCGATCGACGTCCATGTACACTTCCGCGACCCCGGCTATCCGCAGAAGGAGGACTTCGCGAGCGGCACGGCGGCGGCGGCCTTCGGCGGCGTCACCACCGTCTTCGACATGCCGAACACACTGCCGGCGATCTCCGATGCCACCTCGCTTGCCGAAAAGCATGCCATCGCAGGCGCCAAGGCCCATGTCGATTATGGCCTCTATGCCGTGCTCGGCGAAGACAGCCTCCCGAATATCGGCGAACTGATCAAAGGCGGCGTCATCGGCTTCAAATGCTACATGGGCAACACGTTCGGCCGTATCCCGTCGCCGACGACAGGTGCCATGCTTGAACTCTTCGAACTCGTTGCGCCGACCGGCAAGCGCATTTCGCTGCACGCCGAGACGAATTCGATCATGGAACGCCGCGAAGCACGGTTGCGCGCCATGGGCCGCACCGATCCGCTGGCCCACCTCGCCGCCCGCCCGGCCGTGGTGGCGACGGAAGCCGTTGCCCGCGCCGCCATCCTCGCGGAATGGACGGGCGCCCGCATCCACATCCTCCACATCTCATCCGCCGCCGAGCTTCGACCGCTGGCGGAGGCGAAGGCGCGCGGTGTCGACATCACCGGCGAGACCTGCCCGCAATACCTCCTTCTGTCGGCCGATGATTACGAGGCGAAGCGTGGCGTCATCCGCGTGAACCCACCGGTGCGCGAGACCGAGAACCAGGATCCGATCTGGCGGGCGCTCGCCGACGGCACGATCGACATGATCGCCACCGACCACGCCCCTCATTCGATCGAGGAAAAGACCCGCGACGACATCTGGACCGTCGATTGCGGCTTCCCCGGCGTTGAAACACAGATGCCGCTGATGCTGACGGAGCTTGATCGTCGCGGAGCAAACCTTTCCGACTATGTGCGCTGGAGCGCCGAGAAGCCCGCCAAGTGCTGGGGCCTTTACCCGACAAAAGGTGCGCTGATGGTGGGTTCTGACGCCGATCTCGCGATCGTCGATACGGACCGCGAGTGGACGATCGACGACGCGCAGATCCAGTCGACGGCGAAAATCTCACCTTGGCACGGGATGAAGGCGACAGCGCTGCCGATCCACACCATCGTGCGCGGCCGCTTCGCGATGAAGGACCGCACGCTGCAGGACAGCGCCAAGGGTTGGGGACGCTCCGTTCATGCGATCCAGCAGATGCCGGTGCCGGACGTTCACAACGCCGACCAGACCATGGCCGCCGTGACAGCGCCCAGGAAGGGCTGATCGCCATGAAACAGCCACTCGCAACCGGGGTCGTCCCCGGCAACCCCGTGATCGATCTGGAAAGAGTGAACGTCACTTTCGGTGGCGAGAAGAACAAAACGGTAGCGCTGGCGGAAACGTCGCTAAGGATCGACAACGGTGAGTTCGTCGCCCTCGTCGGCCCGTCCGGCTGCGGCAAGTCCACGATCCTGAAACTCGTTGCCGGCACGCTTTCGCCGTCGCAAGGCAATATCTTCGTCACCGGTCGGGAGATCGGCGCGAACGAGGTGAGGATCGGCATGGCCTTCCAGAACCCGACCCTTTTGCCCTGGCTCAACATCCGCGACAATGTGATGATGCCGCTGAAGATCGTTCCGCCGTTCAAGCATGGCTATGCCAGAAAAAAGAAGGGCGAATACCGGGATCGCGCCGAAGCGCTGCTCGCCAAGGTCGGGCTTTCAGGTTTCGGCGATAAATTCCCCTGGCAGCTCTCGGGCGGCATGCAGCAGCGTGCCTCGCTCTGCCGCGCGCTGATCCATGACCCAACACTTCTGCTTCTGGACGAACCGTTCGGGGCGCTCGACCAGTTCACCCGCGAAGAACTGTGGGAGATCATGCAGACGCTCTGGATCGAACGGCTCCCAACCGTCGTTCTGGTCACCCACGACCTGAAGGAAGCTGCCTACCTCGCGACCCGCATCTGCGTGATGCAGGCGCGACCGGGCCGCATCATCGAGGACAGCACCGTTCCCTTCGCTCGTCCACGGACCATCGACGTCTCCTTCCAGCCCGAATTCGTGTCCCTGACGCAAAGGCTCCGCGAGCGCATCGTCGCCGCACGCGCCGTTAACGAGGTGCAGTCATGACAGCCGCCGCCAAACGCCAGATCCTGTCCGCTACCTGTATCCTCGGCTTCTTCGTGCTGTGGGAGGTCATATGCCTCGCCTTCAACGTCTCGGATCTTGTCTTGCCGCGCCCGAGCCAGGTCATCGTGACGCTTTGGACGCAGTTCCCGGCCATTTGGCCGCATACAGTTCAGACGGTGTACACAACGCTGCTTGGTCTCGGCCTAGGCATCATCCTTGGGCTGGCGCTCGGCATGCTGATCGGCTCGTCGCGGCTTGCCTATGATGTCGCCTATCCGCTGCTGGTCGGCTTTTCGTCCATCCCGAAGGTCGCGATCGTGCCGATCCTCGTGCTCTGGTTCGGCTCCGGCACCGTTCCCGCCGTGCTGACGGCCATGGTGATGTGCGTCTTCCCAATTGTCGTCAATGTCGCCGCCGGTCTCGCGTCAACGGAGCCGGAACTGCAGGACGTCATGCGGACATTGAAGGCGACGAAGCTCGAGATCCTCTGGAATATCGGTCTGCCGCGCACCATGCCGTATTTCTTCGCATCGCTGAAGGTCGCGGCCACCCTCGCCTTTGTCGGCACCGTTATCTCCGAAACCGTCGCTTCCAACCGGGGGATCGGCAACGTGATGATGATCGCGAGCTCCAGCTTCGACGTGCCACTGGTCTTCGCTGGCCTGTTCATTCTGGCGGCGCTCGGCGTCGCGCTCTACGTGATTTTCTCGGCAATCGAGGCGCGCGTTACCGGCTGGGCCAGACGCGGCGACAATTTTTCCGCTGGCGGCTGATACGCCGCCAGCCCTCCTCCATTCGCATTAACAGGAACAGCAATGACCAAGCTCAAGATCACCGCCGGCCCCTTCACCTTCGACGCCCGCCTGGAGACGGAGGATGCGCCGAAGACCTGCGCTGCCTTCCTCAAGCGCCTGCCCTACGAAAGCAAGATCGTGCACGTCCGCTGGAGCGGCGAAGGTGTGTGGGTGCCGCTCGGCGACGAGGACTTCGGCGTTGGTCATGAGAACCACACCAGTCATCCGGCCCCCGGCCACATCATCCTCTATCCCGGTGGCATCAGCGAAACGGAGATCCTACTTGCCTATGGCGGCGTGGACTTCTCTTCCAAAATGGGCCAACTTGCCGGCAATCACTTCATCACCCTGACGTCGGGCCTCGAGAACCTGAAAACGCTCGGCAACCTGACGCTTTGGGAAGGTGCGCAATCCATCCGCTTCGAACTGACCTGATCTAGCATGCCCCATCACAACGTCTTCCCCACACCGGACACCGTGCATTGGGGCCACCTCGATGCGCGCCGCCGGCCAGTGATCGAGATCGATCCTGGCGACACCGTGACGATCGATAGCGTCAGCGGGTCGCCTTCCGAGGCCTCGCGCAACCCGGCCCATTCGATCCGACCGGAACTGCAGGCGATCCACGCGGCGCTGGCGCCATCGCCCGGACCTCACATACTGACCGGCCCAATCCATGTCCGCGGCGCCAGGCCTGGTGACACCTTGCGTGTCGAGATCCTTGATGTCAGGCTTCGGGATGATTGGGGCTTCAATATCGTGAGACCAGGCAAGGGCGCGCTGCCGCATGATTTCACGCAAGACGAAACCCTGCATCTGACCATCGATCGCAAGGCCGGCACCATCACCACCCCTTGGGGCATTGTGATGCCGGCACGACCGTTTTTCGGGATCATGGCTACCGCGCCCAGACCAGAAGATGGCTGCCTGACCTCGATCATCCCCGGATATTTCGGCGGCAACATGGATAATCGCGAGCTGACTGCCGGATCGATCCTCTATCTGCCTGTCTCCGTCGAAGGCGCATTGTTCTCGGTCGGCGACGGTCACGCGTCACAGGGAGACGGCGAGGTCTGCCTCACCGCTGCCGAGACGGGACTGAGCGGGACATTCAAGATCGACGTCATTAGTGGCGCAGAGCTTGCGATGCCCTACGCCGAGACAGCCAATCACCTGATCACCATGGCGTTCGATGAGGACCTGCAGGTGGCGATGCGGGAGGCGCTCCGTTTCGCGATCGGGATGATCGTCGAAAGAACACGTCTGACGTCGGTGCAGGCCTACAGCCTGTGCAGCATGGCTGCCGATGTACGCATCACGCAGGTCGTTAACGTCAAGAAAGGCGTCCATGTAATGATCCCCAAGGCTTTGATCGCACAAAGCGCCAGAGACGCCTAAGGGGCGATTGGGCGTGGCCATTTCCGTGTTGGCTCGCGGCCTGACCTTGCCCACCCGGAGACTGAAACTTGGCCATGACCTCTTTACGGTGGAGACGCGGTCAATGATTGCTTGGCCTGTGGAACATCCCCCCTGCTGCCATCGAGCAGAGTTTTCGTATAGGGGTGCTCGACATTGCTTTTCAACAGCTGCGCCTGCGTCGCTTTTGACGACCTGCTTGAAATCATAACCGCTGCCGAAGGACACGGCGAGATCGTTTACCGATATGATGGACATGTCACGCCTCCGCCCAGCTTTCCTGACGCTTCAGCACTTCCAGCCGATCCATGGGATGGTCAAGACTTGGCAGCGCCTCAAGCAGGGCGCGTGTATAGGGATGGGTTGCTTCGTCGAGCCTGGAGCTTCGATCGTTTCCACGGTCCGGCCCGCATACATGATGATGACGCGATCGCAGACGCTCTTCACGAGGTTGAGGTCGTGAGAGATGAAGACAAGGCCGATATTGCGCTCGGTAATCAGGTCATGGAGGATCCGCAGTACCTGCTGGCGCACCGCCATGATGTCACCGGGTACGCGGGTCGAGGAACCGATAGGCAGGTCCGACAGGAGATTGATGGCAATCGAGATGATGCCGATGAGGAGCACGCTGCCGAGCACCGCGTTGATGTCTGCGAAGAACAGCGCCGAGGTGAGATACTGGCCAAGGCCGGGCCATGCGAAAAACCGTCTCGACCAGGACGGTACCGTCGAGCAGGCCGCAATGGGCTAGAGCCACGATCGTCGGCAGCTGCACGCGGATGTTACGAAACGCGTGTCGCCAGACGATCGCTCGCTGTCCCAGACCTTGGCCTTGGCGGTCAGCACATACCCCTGACGCAGCTGCTCGAGCATGAAGCTGCGGCTCATGCGGCTGAGATGGGCCATCGCGGCATAGCCGAGGATCAGCGCGGGAGCCGCGACATGCAGCAAGGCATCGCGGAAGACCTCCCACTCGCCGGCAAGGATTGCGTCGACGAGGATGGAGTTGGTGGGCCCTCCGACCAGCCCTCCATTGTAGACGTCAAGGCGACCGCTGCCGGGTATGAGACCGAACTTCGCATAGAAGACGAGGATGACGATCGTACCCAGCCAGAAAATCGGCGTCGAGTGGCCGAGCAGTCCGACGATACGCGCCAGGTATCCGCTCGCCTGCGGGTATTGACCGAAATGAGCGACAACTCCAAGAGTGCCTTGTTGACGTTCAACTGACGCGCAGGCTGCTCAAATGTCTTCCGAGACCAAATCCAGTCGTGATGAATTGCTCGCCCGGTTGGGTGACATTTTCTATGCCAACGGCACCTACCTCGTCGGCATGGCGGAGCTGATCAAGCATCTGCGGACGACGAGGGTCACCTTCTACCGGCACTTCGCGAACAAGGAAGACATGATCGTCGCCTATCTGCAGCAGCGCGATCGGGCGGTGCGCGACCAGCTTGCGCAGGTCGTGGGAGATCGAACAGGGCCGGAGGCGGCGCTCGAAATCTTTTCCAATCTCGAGCAGAAGACCAGCGCGGAAAATTTCCGCGGCTGCGCCTTCTTCCTGGCGGCGATCGAGAACCCGCAATCGGCGAAAATCCAGAGCGCGGCGCGCGGTCACAAGGATTTTCTGAAAAGCTTTTTCCTAAGCCTGATGCCGAAACCCGACCACGCCCTCGCCGAGCAACTACTCCTGCTTTACGAGGGTGCATTGGCAAGTTCCGCCTTGCGGCGCGAGGCCGGAGCGGCCGCGACCGCCCGGTCGATCGCAGCCCATCTCATGTCGGACGCCTGAGCGGCTACGACCAGCGACAAAGCGCACCCAGCGCTTTCCTGATCCGCGGGACACGCGCCACAACCGGAGGCGAGAGCGCCCGGAGAATATTCCAAATTACGACGGGCAATTGGAACGTTGTTTCTTCGGCGAAAGCCGATTCATGCCATAAATAACCCCGACTAGAACGACCGTTCTACTTCGATGAGTAGAACAGCAAGACGAATTGCGCAATGGGGCTCATATCATGTCATCAAAGACCGGCTGGACCGAAAACCGGCCGCCCGTTATCGCCTGCAACCTCGACCCCGAGCAGGCCGAGAAGCTGAGCACTCATACAAGCCGTCCAAAGGTTCTCAGCTATTGCGACACCGCTCCGGCATGGGATGTGCCGAAGGATGCGGACTTCCTTTTCACCTTCTTTCGCGGCTGGGACTTAGCCCCCCGGCAGAAGCCCAATGGATGGCCGTTCAACTTGAAATGGGTGCAGATCGCGTCGGCCGGTATCGATGCATTTCCCGACTGGGTTTTTGAGGTACCGCTGGTCACCACTGGTCGCGGCATCTCGGCCGAAGCAATCGCGGAGTATGTGGTCGCCACTATCTTTGCCCACGAAAAGCAGATGTTCGACGGATTGCTCGCGCGCTCCGCGGATGAATGGACGAAGCGCACGCTCGGTCTCGTCTCCGGCAAATCGGTCGGCGTCTACGGTTACGGCGCGATCGGCCGCCGGGCCGCTGAAAAGCTCAACGCGCTCGGCATGACTGTCTCCGCCGTCAAGCGCGAGGCCTCACAGGAGGCCGGCAACGTCAACGTCTTCGCATCGCTGAAAGAGATGGTCGGCTCGGTCGATCACCTCGTTCTGGCCGTGCCGCTGACGCAGGCCACCCGGCGCTCGGTCAACGCGGAGATCCTTGCGGCAGCCAAGCCCGGCCTGCATGTCATCAATATCTGCCGCGGCGAAGTGCTCGACGACGAGGCCCTTCTTGCGGCGCTCGACAACGGCCAGGTGTCGGCCGCCACGCTCGATGTGACCGCGCCTGAGCCACTGCCACAAGGTCACGTCTTCTACACCCATCCGAGAATTCGCCTGACGCCGCATATTTCCTGGTCGTCGGAAGACAATGCGGAGCGCGTCGCCGCCAAGCTACACGGTAATCTCGACCGCTATCTGGCGGGAGAGACGCTCACCGATATCGTCGTAGCCGCGCGCGGATACTGACATCGCAGGGCGGGAGCAAAGAGTTTGCAACTCAACACGGCCCATGGCCAACGGCGACAACACCACCCAGAGGACACCAAATGACAAAG
>Ga0307405_10000596_pt1 | contig 13860 bp, 28 predicted proteins | sample 322Cmetagenome_2_FD_203311 | JGI IMG/M metagenome (GOLD analysis project Ga0307405, IMG submission 203311) | Maize rhizosphere microbial communities from greenhouse at UC Davis, California, United States - 322HYB-C-1 | ecosystem: Host-associated > Plants > Roots > Rhizosphere > Soil | place...
AGGCGAAACGCTCGGTTGGCGATGGGGATCTCTGCTGTCTCTTCCCGGAAGCGCTTGCGAGTGTCCTCAAACACCGTCCGCCACTTCAGGCTTAGGTCGCGCCCTGCGTATTTCGTGGGGTCGTAGAACTCGCATTGCTGCCGGCTTACCTCGAGGCCGAAGGTGTCCTTGACTGCTTGCGCCACTTGGCTTGGCGTATCGAAACAGGCAAGGGACTGCACAATGAAGCGCTTTACCTCATCTTTCAGGGCTGCCATATGGGTTTATTCCGTCAAAGTCTGGTCAAGTGTCAGGCCGACTTGAGGAGACAGGTTCCGCAGGCCCTCGCTATGTTCAGTTTCCCTACCTCGGCAGGGTTGTTAGCAGCATCCACCAGAGCTTGAACGTCAGGCGTAGCGCCGTAGCGGCGCACCACACCGACGAACTCTTCCACGTCGTGGCCTCGAAGCTTGACCTTCGGCTTACCGTCTTGGGTGAATGCGGGTTGACCGTACTTGTCGGTCGCGTGAGCTAGGTGATACAGCTCATGTTCGATGAGTGCGCAGAACTCTAGGTCGCTGCACTGGGCGCAGTAGTCGGCGGCCAGAGTGATGATGAAACCCGGTACTTCGCCGAACCAATCCCGCATCTGCTGCTCCATCCGCGCCTTCTGCCAGCCACCGGTACGGAATGCGACCTGCTCTGCCTGGCCCAGGACTGTGCGCCCTTGCTTCTCGAAGGATGACGAGGCCCACATGATCCGGATGTCTGCATCCAATAGGTGGGCGTGGTCTTGGTTGTGGATGTTGCCGGTGTCGGCAAGGATTTCAACTTGGAGCCATTCCCACACTTCAGGTGCTGGAACAAGCCGAATACCGAAGCTAGATAGCTCGGCCAACTCAAAGAGCGACATTGGAGGATATGGCCTTTCCATAGTCACCTTGAGGTTGAAAGAGTCGCTGATTGGCGGTATTGGTGTCCGGCCATTTCAAAAAAAAGTAAGGACACTTGCCGCAATGCAATATTCCCGTTGCCTCGCCTTCACAGCAATGACACTCGCCTCAGTCACACTCTCCGGATGCGTTTCCGCTCCGACTTGGGTGAATAGAGGACCAGCAGACATTATTACTGGCAAAGGCCTGATTTCCTGCTACACGGATGCGAACATCATCGATGGAGAGAGGATGGAGGGCACCATATGTGCCACTCCCGAGTCGGGCTTCTTCGGCGGTGGCGAGCCAGAGATCTATTTTGGCCCGTGGAACCGGAAATTCATGAAAGAACCTGCCGGTAAGACCACAGCAGGTGTACAACGGGACTACCAAGGGAAAAAGGTGTTCCTGCAGTGTGATCCTGTCTTAGCACGGGATAACAAAACTGAAACAGGTCGAGCTTGTAAGGTCACGATCAACGATCAGCTTCTGGTCAGCGCGAACGTGGTGTTCAAATTCTGATTCGGTTAGCGCATCGCTGCAATCAACGAGGACACAGCGGTGGATAGGATGCTAGATGAACAGTCCATACTGCGTGCAGCTAGAGAGTGGGCCTCCCGAACTGGGCGTGATGAAGCAATGGCCGTCAGCAGCGCTTCAGAAACTATGGCAGCACTGAAAGCTAAGCTACCGCTGGGCGAGGTTGAAGTTCTCTTGGAGAGTCTTCTCCGTCAGTACGAAGACGACGGTAGGTAAGGCTGTCCAGCTCACATTGCGCGATCCGCTGATTGGAAGATTCGCGTTAGCGCTTGCAGTGATAGCACGATGCCGGTATTTATGAGGCTCAACTCAATGCAAGGAAAGCAAAATGTCTGACAATTTTAAAAATCTACGTAAAGACACCGGAATGAGCGTCGGCTCCCCTGAAGCTCAGCGAGATTTGGCGGTGGCAGCAGCGCTGACGCTGATCCAATCACGAGTTTTGAATGCTACCGGCGGGAACCAACTCCAGTGGGAGCTTGGCAATCTATCTGCGTACGCTGATCTAATTCAGGAAGCTCTGAAAGTGAAGTAATCCATCCGTGCCGATCTACCGGCGGCACGCCGTCCGAGAAAAATTGGAGGAACGAATGGGGCTCGACCATAACGAAGCTGTGGCAATTATCACGGAGCTACAACGATGGCATGACGAGGCTCGGAGCTTGGTTGACGACGCCGCCGATAAGTTGAGACTCTCCTCAAATAGCACTGATCTCTTGAAGGCTCGGCTTACCAAACTGAAAGGAGAGATTAAAGAAGCTGCAAAATATGAGACTCTCTCGCGCAAGAAATCTCCAAAAACCGACTTGGAGCAGTTTTTTTTCGGCCCAGCTGTTAGGGCTACGTCCTCTAACTTCCGAATGAGAACTGATACTAGTCCTTACAGCGCAATGTGGAACCGAGGGCTTCACGAGGTAGAGCATGAGCTTTCGTACGCTATTCACAGTATCCGTGAATCTCTGAACGCGAGCGTTTAGTCTAGAGTCGTACCTTGGTTACGGTAATTCGTAAGCGCGTATCGAGAATGCAATTGTCATTGTAGATTGACAGGAACGGGTATAAATCAAAGGAGTGAAACGTGGCATTCGATTGGCATTCGGGTCCTATCACGCGCGCCACCCCTATCGATAACGACTACCGAAATACCCAGAGCGTTCGCCGCTTCCTGGTTTCGCAATGTGGGAATTCATTCAAGTTTGACCGGCCTTTTATGGCCTGGATCAAAAATGCGAAACCTCCAACAATGGGTGATATCGCAGACGAATGGAACAGACTCCATCAGTAAGCGGTGACCATCCGGTTACTTTTACTCTCGCTGCGCTGGGGCTAGGCATTATTCAGCTTAGCTATCGGGCTAGCTAACGCGCACAAACGCCCTCGCTGCGGGATGCGACCTACCGCGCCTTGTCACAGCCCGCACAATGCTCACAGTTCAGGCGCCGACAGAGCCAAGCCCTTACCCGTTGCCAATACGTGACCATGAAAAGGTGACGGATTCCGGCCGACGCCAAGGCGATGTGCAGGGTCAGGCCGGCAACCGTCGGGCCAAACAAGAAGCTGTTATGCCCAACGGCCACCACGTAAGCGCTGATGGCGATCGTCGAGTAGATCAGCTTTCCAAGAATGCCGTCCCTCACCTTCCCGCTCACAACGCACCAGAACGCCCAGGCCGCGATAAAGCCGCAGGCAACGGAATTGATCAGCTCAAGATTCATGGTGGATTACCTCCCCCGAACCGCTGGCGTAATAGCGCCCATAGGTCAGCGGCCTTGATAGCTCGATGAACCGCCGCCATGAGTGACCCGCCGAAGGTGCCCAGAAGGAAGCCAACGCCGGCAACGTTGTTGGGCTCAGTGACACCAAGCTTGTCGCTGACCATCCCAGTTAGGTACAGAGCACAGGCCACGCCAGTCAGGAGGAAAATCGTCCAGGCGCGCCAATTGGTCAGATCGTCTTTATGCCACCAGCTCGCAACCACGGCTCCAATGAGGCCCGCTATCACCCAATCGATCTTCTCGAGCAGGCGATTTAGATACTCCATGCGCTCGACTCCGATTGTGCATGTAAAAAAGGCCTGCGCCGGCCCCGGGCAGAGCCCCGAAGAAAATAAAACAAAAGTGTTGTGTTACTACAAAAATGTTGTAGGATGAAGCCATCCAAACAACGAGGCGAGGTGATGAAGTTCAGCGAATTCAGAAGATGGCTAAAGACCCAAGGCGTGACCTTTGAAGCAGGCAAGGGAAGTCACTTCAAGATCACCGCGCCGACCGGCAAGAAGACCACCTTCGCGGATCATGGTAGTAAGGAAATGCCAGAACCGACCCGCAAGGCGATCATTAAACAATTGGGGCTCTGAAGAGCCCCTGCACCACAATCTGAATGCTGAACGATCACCTCCAAGGGGAGTGACCATGTACGACTATGCAGTCCGACTCGAACAGGACGGCAGCGCTCCAGGCGTTGCCGTTTTTTGCCGTGACTTACCAGAACTGAATAGCTTCGGTGACAATCGAACTCACGCCTTATCAGAAGCTGTAGACGCCATAGAAACCACTCTCTCTCTTTATGTCGACGAGCGAAGGGCTATACCTGCTGCTTCTGGTCCAGAGCCTGGTGAGTATGTGGTTCGTTTGCCTGCTGTCACCGTGGCTAAAATCACATTGTGGAATGCAATGATGGAGCGCGACATGCGTAAGGCTGACTTGCGTCGCCTGCTCGGCGTGCATCAGGTCCAAAGTGACCGACTCGTCGATTTCCTACACACATCCAAAATTGAACAGGTTGAAGATGCTCTGAAGCATCTAGGACTGTCAGCACCTGCGCCCTACCAATCGATGCGATTCTTCTACGCCCCCCACAAGCATGGTCGCGACTTCGACAAGCTTCGCCTATGGGCTCATTACGACCCGCGCATCAGTACGGAAGAAGCGAACGACATTGTGCTGAATACCCTTGCGTCTGAAGACACGCCCGAAGCACTACGCAGCGCTCTCGCACAAGTCATTAAGGATCATTTCAGATATTGGGCGTATCCATCCTTTTCATTCAAAGGCAAAAACGCAGACGCAGGAATCCTCTTCAACTACTCGTCCATGCCGAGCGGAATGGCCCCAGATAAAAAATGGTTGGAGCTAACCGCCGGTGACGTCTACCAATTAGACGAGGCCGCATATCGCAACTTGTTAGGTCTACCTAAGAAGACGTAAGCGATCCACCTAGGTGGGAGGCGGCGCTTGGAATGGAGTTGCTGGTCTCGACGAGCAGCCAATAAAAAGCCCAGCTTGATGGCCGGGCTTATTGGGTATCAATTGGATGGCTGGCGACTGTGGTACCAGTAGAGGTATAGAAGCCCTAAAGGCGCGATAAAAATTGCCAGGAACCAGCAGACGAACATCGTGATTATCTTGGTAGCGAGCATCAGCAAGGCATTCACGAAGAACACATTCCCCCCCATGATGAATCCCACCACACTTTCGTACACGAATCGTGCATAGGGGTACAACAGGGTACTAACTACCGCAAGGGATGTGTTGGCAAAATCAATCCCAGATGGAGACCGCGACTTCATGTAGATGAAGAACGCCGCGAACAGCGCTCCGAAAAAAAGCTGTCGGGCGTAATAGCTCGGGGTCAGGCCGCCAAAGGTCATAGCAAAGAATTGCCGCATAAGATCCATCTCAAGGTTCGAAATTTGAGCCCGGATTTTAGCAGTCCAACCTATCAACCAGTAAATCTTAAAAACAAAAAGCCCAGCATCTATGGCTGGGCTCTTTCTATCATCCCTATCAATACGCAGGAACGGCAGGATGGGTAAATAATGGCTCATTGGCTCAAGTCAAGTCAAGCGGCTTTTGTTTCAATAAGTCCCTCTGCATCCAACAGCGTTTGGGCAGCAACTAAAGCCTCATCAACTTCGCGCTCCAGCGCCTTACGTATATCCCTCCGCCACCGCTCCTGCGTCTTGATCGGATGAGGCTCTTCGGACCAATTATCCATCTCGTACCACGCTGCTGGCAGCACGGTTGTCGAACGTTTGCCACTGACTCCAGCTGGCTTGGGTAACGCCCAAGTAATGATCGCACAATGTCTAAATCGCTCAGGTGCTGGTGAGCGCACAGTCTTTGTCAGCTCAGCGATGGCGGTGTGTTTGCGCTCGGTGTGGGTGGAGTACTTCGCCACGAGTACACGCCATTGCGCGGGCGAAAGAGATCTATGAAGTCGTCCAAATACCCAGCAGTCAGTGAGAAGCGCCGCATCCCTACCCACCATCTCGCCGGTGTGCTTATCACTTTGCACTTTGGGTTCAAAGTCGCATCCCCCTGCTGAGCTGATGGTTTCGGCGGCCAACGCCCGGACGACTGCGGAAATAACGTTGCGATAGGTCATGCTGCGGCCCTCTTCAGTTCTCTGGCCTTTGCTCGATACTCGGCCTTGATGGTCTTCAACTCTTCGATGGTGTACTTGCGGGGCTGATGAGGCCCTTCTAACCAAGCCACCTTTTCTTCGCCAATCCGTTTCACCAGCTCGATTCGATAGTTCACGATATTGCCGGACTGGTGGTTGTTGCACGGCGCACACTGACGCCAGACGTTCAGCGGCTCAAAGCGAAGCTCGGGGCTGCCTCCAACTGTGCGGTAATGACCTGCATGCCATTGCCCGTTGTGGTGCCGGCCACAACTCACGCAGGGAAGCCCTGCATCGCGCAGTCGAACCCAGGCATTGAACGCAACCTGCGCTTCCTTCATGTGCTGAGAGCGTGACTTGATTCGCTCCTTGGCGGCTTTGATTGCTCGGCGCTCTAGCTGGGCCAGTGACTTACGTTCCTGCTCCCGTTTGACCAGGACCAAAGCGACTGCACATGCCGGGCTGCATACCACTTGGCCTAAACGTCTTGGCGGAAAGCTGCCGCCGCATGCAGGGTTCTTGCACTTCTTCGGCTTGGGCTGCTTTGCAATCATGCAACCACCTCACATTGGTCCATCGGCGCCTCCATCCGCATCAGGTATGTCTGCGCGCGGCGATGAGCCATATTCCTGAGGAACCCGGCGCGCTCCAATCGGCGATCTGCCAAGCTCGCTCCGTTGTATCGATAGCAGACAAGATTGAAACGAGCCCTTTCCGACCAGAATCGGTGGTTGGCAGCTGGGCACCGGCTGATTTCCTCGAAAGTCGTCATGCCGCCTCCTCGCTCAGCAAATCGGAGAACACCACGCCTTGGCGCGTGAAATACGTGGCGATGCGATCCGTGTAGGCGATGCCCTGGGCACGGTTGAACAGGCTTGTCACTGGAAAGCCGTCAGGACCGAACAACTTGTGGTCGCCCATCATTGCGAGCTTTTCCTCGTAAGGCAGGTGACGCATAACCCGGTACCACGCCGCTTGAAAGCCGGCGTCTTCGTTGAGCAGGATTTGCACGCCAAAATGCAGCTTGCAGTAGCGACGAGCGTCTGCCGCATCGCCGATCTCGGTCATTTCTGCAATCCGCTTGTACATCGCGAACCAAAGGGCGTTCTGGTCCAACGTACGATCCTTTCCTGGGCGGAGGGACACGACCACATACTTCTTCTCACGGTACATAGTGGTCAGGCTGGTGATTGCCTCGGTGAGTTTGGATTGGCAATTGACGCTGATTCTATCGGTCATTGAGCCGCCCTCCTCGCTTCCAACTCCTGGACTTGCTGCATCAACAATGCCCGGCGATCCGCCAACTCACTTGCTGCCTCAATCCGCATTTCATCCTGCTTCTCGGCGTTTGCCGCACGCATTTTCAACATCGACTTCTTCACCATTCCTAGCTTCTCGCGCAGCTTCGGCGCCGGTCGGGCAACTGTCCCCGTGATCAACCCGGCCAAGGCTCGTCCGTCCTCGGTAATCGGTTCAACACTCAGGTCAGCGAGATACTTCTGTCCCCGCTCCTGCGGTATGCGCTGCATCTGCATCGCCTTGGTGATTGCCTGGATTCGACGGCTCGCGTCGAAGCCCACAGAGACATGCCAGTTAACCGGCTTAGCCTCTTCACGGGCCTGGCTCACCAAACGCTCGTAGGCGCTGATGAACGCCATCCGGGCACCGATCTTGTCGCCGGCATCGAGGACAGGCTTCGCAGCAGCCAGGGCGAGCTGGATCTCATCGGTAAGCACCACGGTCTCAAATTCATCACTGGTGGCTATCGCGATGGCCCAGGCTTCGTCCTTGCCAGGACGACCGTCGGCAGCCTGGACGCGCTGGAGGATGGCGGCCAAGGTCAGCTTTCCGCTCAGCTCACGTCGGCAGGATTTCAGAGCACTGGCGACCACCGGGACGGGGTATTCCGAAAGATCGTCAGCCATCATTTCAGCCGCGTCTGCGGTCAGGGTTTGACCAAGCACTTCGGCAGTGGCGGTGATTGCCAGGGCCAACTGCGCGATCTGGTCGGAGGTCATGCGCTCACATGAACTCATTGGCTTTCCTCCTTTCGCGATCCATGATCCGGCGAGCAGCGTCCTGGCCGGCGGCGAGGTTGGCTTGCTTGCGCTCGATCTGCTGAGCCGTGGTCAGGTTCATCCGGCGGTTGGTCATCCACTGGGTGTGATAGGCCTCTGCCTTGGTGAGCAGGTCACCGATGCCGTGGCAGCCGATGATCAGCCGCGAGTCGTCGATGGTCAGGAAGTACGCGGCGACGTGGTGAGCGACATCGACCCCAAGGCGATCAACCAGCTTGCCGACCTGCCCTGCGACTTTGGCGTTCCACACCGGCCATGCGTCGTACCGCTTACGGTAGGCCATGGCGTAGTTCGCCCAAGCCTTGAAGGTTTTGCAGGACTGGTCTTTTGGCCCTGGCATGTCGGCGGGAATCTCGCACCGCGGTTGCTGGGGAGTGAACGGAACGATTTGGCCCTTCGCGACCTTGGCCGCAGCCTGGGTCGCAATTGGTTCAATGACCGGTTCATTGACTGGTTCAAAAGAGTGACTGGTTCTGGGTGCAGCTCCTGCACTACCCCCTGGTGCAGCAAATTCACTAGGGGGTGCATCTGCTGCACTACCCTGGTGAATCTCTTGCACTACCCCTGGTGCAGGAGGTTCACCACCTAGGGTGAGGTAGTAGACGTTTGAAGAGTTACCCTTCGGGCCACCCTTTCTGACTTCCTTGCGCAGCAAACCACAAGCACAGAGCGCGGCTATGTGGTTCATGACAGAGCGCTTGCTGATCTCGCACTGATCAGCAATGTGCTGGTACGAAGGCCAGCACTCCCCCAGGTCACTGGCGTTGTCGGCCAGTTTGATAAGCACCAGTTTGCGCAACGGATTGCCAACGCGAATCTTCATCGCGGCAACCATAAGTCCCATGCTCACGCTGCACCTCGCAATGCCCGGCCTTGGGTAACCGGACGCAAGCCACTGTTCAGGGTTCTACGCGACACCTTTTCGTCACCGCCAATATGTGTCGCGACATTGGCCGGGGTATTGATCGAGTGGTTTGGATAGCGCATCATTTGCTCTGCTTCTTGTTGTACCGCTGTGAAAAACCACCCTGTCCGGTGGTTTTTTTACGTCTGGAGAAAAGTGAGTCCCTCTTCAGGCCCTAAGTGAGGGCCTCAAACTATCCAGTTGAGGGCCTCTTCAGTCCCACCAGGGTCAAAACTGGTGCTTTACGCCTTCCAACGAAGGCCGTTGCGCCTGAGGCGATTGCCTCAAGCAGGATCTCGTTCACCGCCTCTTCGAACGTCCACCCTCTTGCTTCCATGAGTCGATGAACCTTGGCTCGGATCTCGGGCGGCACGTTCTCTTCAGTAAATTGCATCGTGCCCTCCTGAGGGCCTCTAGCCCGCGATATCCTTCAAATCCTCCGGCATCAGTGCTTCGATGGCGCCGTTTACGGCTGCCCACTCAAGCATCTCGAATAGGTAGGTTGCGTACTCGCGGCGGCTCTTGTCGGCGGCACGTTGCAGTTGCCGATCCAGAAGCGGATAGAGACGGATCTTGCGAGCGATGTCTCTGCGTTGATTGAGGGGGTCTTTAAATCCCATCGGTGCAAAACTCCTTAATCGTGGGGAAGGATTAGGCTGCTGATCTATGTGACGGAAACGGGCGCTTCTCTTGGGCTTGAAAGCTGCCGTCAGGAAGCTCCAATACACGGATGTCACGTTTGGCGGTGAGCGCCTTGTGGATTGCCGGGGCAGTCACGCGAAGTAGCCGAGCTGCTTCGGATTGCCCTTTTTCAGCAACAAACCTATCGAGTGGGGTTTCGTTCATGATCTGGCCTCGGTTGTGACAGCCAGATATTAACCATCTGTTAATTTTGAATCAATACCGATGGTTTCTTTATATTTTTAACCTTTGGTATACATTCGCATGATGACGAAAAAACGAATTCTGCCTCCTGACCGCCTAGCCGAGTGCGAAGCCGCTCATGGACTGTTTCTTTCCAAAAAGAACGAGCTAAAGCTCAGCCAGAAAAAAATCGCTGATGCCGCGGGCATGACTCCTGCCGCAGTGAACTTGTATTTCAAAGGGATCAACCCTCTGAACGCGCAATTCGCAGCAGTGTTGGCTCGAATGATTCACGAACCGGTAGAAGCTTTCAGTCCTCGCCTTGCCGAAGAGATTCGCGACTTGACCAGCGCTCCGGTAAAAGCGGGCGACATGGACGACGCTCCAGCAGGGAGCGCGGCTGACATAGTCCAAGACATGCTGAGTCGCAGCGGGAAAAATCTTTCTGAAGATGCTCGCCGACGTTTACTGGAGGCAGCACAAGCAGAGGATCGTAAAGGCGTTATCGAACTGGACTACTACCGTCCAGGTGCGGTGGGTGACGAGGTTTGGATTGCTCATTACGACGTCCGTGCCGCGATGGGCGGAGGTCAGATCCCCCACGACTATCCCGAGGTGCTTCAAGATGTGCGCGTTAGCCCGAAGCATTTACGTGAGATGGGTGTCGAGTTCAAAGAGCACTACCACCTCAAGATTGTGACAGGTTGGGGCCAGTCAATGGCGCCAACCATCAAGCATCGCGATCCGCTCCTTGTTGATATAAGCATCCGCGAGTTCACAGGAGATGGAATTTACATGTTCTCTTGGGAGGAACATTTGTACATAAAGCGGCTCCAGTGGTTAGGCGATGGTAAGTTCAGCATGATTTCGGACAACGCCCTCCATCCGGCGCGGACGATCCGGGCCGAAGAAACCTACATCCAGGCACGGGTCTTGCTGGTATGGAATGCAAATTTGGTGTGAATTGCCTAGCACATCATGTAAGCCATTCGCCATAAGCCGCGTAATCGATTGGATGTAGCCATTTAGGATCGGCGATGGTGGCCGAAACAGTGGGGGAACCGAGTGGTGTTGCACTCGTCTGAGCTATAGTCATCTCCTATGCCTTGCGTTCCAGACGAACAGCATAAAGTGACGCCGATTGCCAGTTGACTTGGCTGTTTACCCGTTCATAATCCCGGTCCGGTTTAAAAGCAATACTCTTCACCCATCAGGGAGGGCATTATGTCCATCAAAGCAACAGCGTCGACTTTAATAGTCGCAGCTTTGGCATTGGTAGGCGACTACTCAGCGATTCAGCCCCCCCTGTCACCGTCTGCGTACCATGAGTCCTCTTCTCATAGGCATCCTAAAATCCGCGATTTGCGTTCTACGATCTCAAATCTGACTAACGGATGGCTGGAGCTTGATCGGATTTACTCCGAAGCTATGAAGGCTGCGTATGCTAGCGGCTCGTTTGATGCTGAAAGATTTGGTCGGAATGTTGAGCTGCTTAGCGCTATTCGTGCGCTTGAGGCATCTCTAAAGGCGGCTGATGTTCCAGCCGAGCTCTCTACAGACCACCTAGGGCTTCGCCGTGCGATAGCTAAGACGAGATCTCGTCTTGCGATGCTCGACAATTTCTATAAACAGTTTTTCGTGTCTTTCGAAGAGTTCGATAGCGCCGCCTCCGCCGACGGCCTCAAGGCATTGGCGGACCACACGACGAAGCGGCTCGGCGAGATCGCCTAAGGGTTGAAATGGCTGTCGAGGTTTTCTTCCATAAAGGGACGTTTGCAGAATTCTTCGAGCCGGTTGACCAGAAGCATCCTGGCCTCTCGGCAACGCTGAAAGCAGAATTCACACGATATATCGAATCCGATCGGACCAGTCTTCCTAGCATTTTTGGCAAAGACGATGCGTACATGCAACCGCCGCAAGCAGTGCAGGCGTGTCTGATGCATATTCACATCAAAATTCCGCCGGCCCGATTTCCTCCTGGCTTGCCTCGTCATCAGCGGAAGTGCTCTGTTGGTAAGCCTGGAGAAGACGCAGCGCTCGTTTACGTCCCAGGTGAGCTAGAAGAAAACCGATATCTGCTTTTGGCGTTTCTCTGGCCAGATGCCCATACCAAAAGTCGAGACAGGACAAAAATGCGCTACCTCGCTCGCCTAGCTAAAGAATGGCGAGACAAAAACTAATGTTAGAAAGCCCGCCAACAGAGCGGGCTTTTTGGTTAAGCGTCAGAAAGGCGCCAGTTCCTCTTCCCTCTCGCTCATATCAATCATCCGATCTTCCTCCGAGCGCGCCTCCCACCTCAGCGTCACCGACCCATCGCCGTTGAATGTCACGTCAATGCCATCCGTTTCGGATAGCAGGTTCACTACCTGCTCCCAATCTCTATCTTCATCTGTATCCAAACGATGGATTGTTACCCAGCGCCGGATCTGCGCCACGGGGTGATTAATCATCGATGAGACGCGTAGTCCTAGACGCTCTAGCCCGCTAACTCTTCCCTTTTTTGAAGGTGTCGATTGGCTGTTCGACTCAGTCATTCCCCCTCCGATAACTGTATATAAATCCAGCCTTGCGAGCATAACGCAGCAGCGATGAAAATTAATTAACCATCGGTATTGACGAAATAAATATACCGATGGTTAACTATATCCATCGTATGCCCTACCGCTTACGTAGGGACTCAACAGACCCGTAGCTCTTTAAAAACGCGCGCCATAAACGATTACCCAGCCAACGCTGGGAGGTCAGCCCCGGCCACACCTGTGGGGCGAGAGGAAGTCAGGTGAACAAAATCGCGCCGCGACTACTGGCGACCGGCGATCCGATAGCCCCGAACGGCTACCAACGCGCAGAACTGCGGCGGCGGACGAGGTGTTGACCGAACTGGCGAATGACCCGGTAGGAGGCGCGAGCGATACAGCTTTTTCACTGATGCACCTGGACCTCCGGGTGCATTGGGAAAACAACTGAAAAGTCATCCGGCGCGCCCTCTACGGCGCGCTCCTAGCTACTCCTCGCGCTGCCAACCCGCAGCCAGGTTTCAGTTCAACATCTCGCCAGACGGAGGCCTCTATGACCGCTGCATTGAAAATCAGCCAACCAATAAAAATCATCCAGTCCCCTCCGATGGCTAGCGAGGATACTTGGGAAAATGCACGAGCCGAGTGGCTGTACAACGCTGTCGAAAGCCTGCTGGCCGGGGTAGACGTTAAAGTCCAGCGCCGCATGCGCCGGCCTCAGACAGTAACCACGGCTCAGCTCGCTCTGGCGATCGACGAGCACGTGAACAACCGGCTCGCAGACTGTGAGGTGCATTCTCCGGCACTGGGTTGGTTGATGCTTTCTTTGGGCAATGGCAGACCCGACAAGAACGCGATCGCTGAGCTCCTTGGCCCGAGCTATCACCCGTTGGGCAAGCGCGGCGAGATCGCTCAAACGTTACTTGAGCCCCTGGCTGACGACGCATTGATTGCTCAAGCAGAGGACAACGAACTGTGAGTCCTCACATCGCAATCGACCAAGCCCTAGCAGCGCTCGAAGAGTCTGAAAGCAAAGATTTAGACGACACGCTCGCCGAGGGCCTGAATGTCCGCCACTTCACGTCAGGCGGGATCACACCCGAAGAATTCCATCACTATAGCGCACGTCTGCTGAAGATCAGTCGGAAGCGCAAGGAGGCGCAATGAGCACCGCACCGGTAAAAACGCTGATCGATGAGCAGTTGGATGACATCCAGCGCAGGATAGCCATCATCGGCTTTGGCATGCCGTTCAATGAGGTGATCGGACGGAGCCGTGACGAGCGCGTCGCAGATCTCCCACGGCGCCTCACAGCAACCATGCAGGGCCGGCGAATCGCTGTGAGGGTTCGCCCTTGATGAATAGCCATCAGCGCGCCCGGCGCCTTCTCATCTGGCGTGGATCCTTCTCAACCATCGCCTTTTGCTTCTTCTTGATGTTGCTCAGCGCTCTGGCTGATCGCGTCACCCAATAACTTCAGCTCTGTACGCAGCGCCTCTCGTCGGTGGCGCGGAGAATAGTTATGTCCAATACCCGCATCTGGGATCAGGTCAACGTAACCGATCCCAGCGCAACAAAGAATTTCACTGGCATGGGCGGTTTCAAAGGCACCGCCATTAAACCCACCTACCTGATGCGCAAGG
>Ga0307405_10000597_pt1 | contig 13860 bp, 13 predicted proteins | sample 322Cmetagenome_2_FD_203311 | JGI IMG/M metagenome (GOLD analysis project Ga0307405, IMG submission 203311) | Maize rhizosphere microbial communities from greenhouse at UC Davis, California, United States - 322HYB-C-1 | ecosystem: Host-associated > Plants > Roots > Rhizosphere > Soil | place...
GAGCCATCCTGTCTGGTCGCGCCCTGCGGCGGCGGGGGCCTCAGCGCGGGACTGGCGCTCGCCTGCCCCTCGTCCCGGGTTGTTCCGGTGGAGCCGGTCGGCTGGGACATGGTTGGGCAGAGCCTCGCCGCCGGCGAGATCGTCCAGGCCGCACCCGATGCGCCAAAGACCATCTGCGACGCCCTCCAGCCGATCACGACGAAGCCGATCAACCTCGGCGTACTACACGGCCGCAGCGAGCCGGGTGTCGCGGTGACCGACGAGGAAGTGCGCGCCGGCCAGCGCTTCGCCTTCGCGCGGCTCAAGCTGGTGGTCGAACCAGGCGGTGCAGCGGCCCTCGCGGCCGCGCTCGCGGGGAAAGTGCCGCTCGATGAGCATACGGTCATCCTGCTGACCGGCGGCAATTGCGACCCGGAACAGTTCGCGGCGACTATCACCACCCTCTGAATCGGCGCGGTTTGACTTCCGCCCCACCCCGTCGCAGTCTGGCGCCGGGTCGCATGAGGGGGAATTTACGATGCAGGCTCAGATACTCGCACCGGCCGCCGTTCTCGTGGCCTGGACGCTCGTCATGCTCATCTGGATGGCCGTGACCCGGCTCCCGGCGCTTTCGAAAATCGGCGGAATGGCCAATGCGAAGCCCGGCGGACGCGGGCAGGATCTCGAAGGGGTGATCGACGACCGGATCAACTGGAAGTCACACAATTACACCCACCTGCTCGAGCAGCCCACGCTGTTCTACGCCGTCGTCGCGATACTCGCGATCATGGGGCCGCAGGCGCACGACGTGCTGTTTGCCTGGGTCTACGTCGCGATCCGGGTGGTCCATTCGGTCTGGCAGGCGACGGTCAACAAGGTGAACGTACGCTTCCTGCTGTTCATGCTTTCCACCGTATGCCTTGCCGTGCTGACGGTCAGCGCGCTGATGCTGACGCTCTTTGCCGAGCCGGGTGTCGTGGCATGATCGGCATGGCGATCCTCCAGCCGCTCGTCGCGCTGATGGCGTGGACGATGGTCATGTGGCTGTGGATGTACCTGACGCGCATTCCGGCAATGAACCGCGCAAAGGTCGAACCCGACCGCTTGGCGCACGATCCTGAGGCTACGCTCGACCGCCTGCTCCCGCCCGAGGTGCAGTGGAAGGCACACAACTACAACCATCTGCATGAAGCGCCGACCGTGTTCTACGCAGTCGGGCTGGTGCTGGCGATCATCGGCCAGGGCGACGGGATGAACGCGCTGCTGGCGTGGATCTACGTCGGCCTGCGGGTAATCCACTCGCTGGTGCAGGCGACCGCGAACAAGGTGATGGTGCGTTTCGTGCTGTTCGCGCTGTCGAGCCTGGTGTTGATCGCGCTGATCTTCCACGCCGCGATGGCGGTGTTCGACTGACGCTGGCTTGAGGTCCTCGCGAAGGCGGGGACCTCAGGCCGTCTGGTCGTTCTTCGATTGCCTGAGACCCCCGCCTTCGCGGGGGATCGGATTACTCCGCCGCCTCCGCTTCCTGCTTCGCGAACTCCAACGTCGCGAGGAAGCGTTCGGCGTCGAGGGCGGCCATGCAGCCGGTGCCGGCGGCAGTGACCGCCTGGCGATAGGTGTGGTCCATCACGTCGCCGCAAGCGAACACGCCCGGGATCGCGGTCTTGGGCGTGCCCGGCTCGACCACTAGGTAACCGCTGCCATCCATCTCGAGCTTGCCTTTGAACAGCCCGGTCGCAGGCGCATGGCCGATCGCCACGAACGCGCCGTCGACTTCCAGCTTCGAAGTCTCGCCTGTCACCGTGTCCTTGAGCACGAGATGCGTCAGCCCGCCAGCCGCAGGGTCGCCTTCGAAGCTCACCACCGCCTTGTTCCACAGAGTCGAGATCTTGTCCGACTTGAACAGCCGCTCCTGCAGGATCTTCTCCGCGCGCAGCTCGTCGCGGCGGTGGATCAGGGTCACATCGTCCGAATGGTTGGTAAGGTAGAGCGCTTCCTCGACCGCGGTGTTGCCACCGCCGATCACGGCGACTTTCTTGCCGCGATAGAAGAACCCGTCGCAGGTCGCGCAGGCGGAAACGCCCTTGCCGCCCAGTTCCTGCTCGCCTGGAACGCCAAGCCACTTGGCCTGCGCGCCGGTCGCGATCACCAGCGTGTCGCCGACGTACTCGTCGCCGCTGTCGCCGATCGCGCGGAACGGGGGGCCCTTGTCGACCTCGACGGAGACGATCGTATCCCACATCATGCGCGTGCCGACATGCTCGGCTTGGGCCTGCATCTCCTGCATCAGCCACGGGCCCTGGATCACGTCCTTGAAGCCGGGATAATTCTCGACGTCGGTCGTGATCGTGAGCTGACCGCCGGGCTGGAGGCCCTGCACCACGATCGGCTCCATCATCGCGCGCGCACCGTAAATGGCGGCCGAAAGGCCGGCGGGTCCAGAGCCGATGATGAGCATCCTGGTGCGGTGAGTAGCCATGCGAGATATTCCGTTCCGATTGACGATCCAGCCCAGAGGTGGGTCAGGATTCGACGAGATGCAAGCGCAGCGCCTCGCGCCGGGCCTCGTCCACCTCCAGCACATCGGCGAGGAAGGCGTCGAGCGAACCGTGCGCATCCTCCACAGCTTTGCGCATGGCGTGGAGATAGCGCGCGTCGACGCCCATCAACACGCGGATCGTCTCGTCGTCGACCGCCCCGTACTTCGCGCGGATCGTCTCGCCGCCGGCAGCAATGCGGGCCTCGATATTGCCGGCTACGTTGGTGAGGAGGAAATCCTCCATCGCATCGTCGGGGTGAACGCCGAGAGCGTGATGGAGCAGCGCCACCGCCATGCCGGTGCGGTCCTTTCCGGCGAGGCAGTGGACGAGGCTCGCCCCGCCGCCCTCGTCGGGCCCCCGCGCGAGCGTCGCGAAGTACTGCCGCATGACCCATAGCACTGGCTCGCGGTTGGGAAGGTTGCGGTAGATGCGCTCCATCGCCCGGTGCGCGCCTTCGCGGGTCAGCACGCCGCCGGCGGCCTCGACATGAGGCGCGAGGTTGGCGGTCTCCCCCTCGTAAGCGATGACCTCGGCGCAAAAGCCGTCCGCCCGCCGGCAGGGATAGCTTTGCCGCTCGCTCGCCCCGCGAAAGTCGATCACGTGCCGCAGCCCGAGCGCATCGATCTTCGCGAGATCGGTGTCGGTTGCCCCGACATGCTGACCCGAACGGTAGAGCAGCCCGCTCCGCAAGCGACCCCCGTCTGCGACAAGATAGCCGCCATAGTCGCGGAAATTGTGCACGCCTTCCAGCGCAACGACGCGTCGTTGGTCCATGGAAGAAGGCTCTGCCATCCCGCCCCGCGCGGCACAAGCCGACGTCAGCGCTTCGTTTCGTGTCCCGCGAGATCGGTTGTGAAGTTCTCCGTCCAGCGCTGGACGTTTTCGTTGGCCACGGTATCGATCATGCCCTCCCACCGACGCCGGCGTTCCTCGAGCGGCATGTCGAGCGCGGTGTGGATCGCGTGCGAGAGGTCGTCGGGACTGTGCGGATTGACGAGAACCGCGTCCTGCAGTTGTAGCGCTGCCCCGGCGAAGCGCGACAGAATGAGAACCCCGGGGTCCTCCGGGTCCTGCGCCGCGACGTATTCCTTGGCGACGAGATTCATGCCGTCGCGCAGCGGCGTCACCAGCCCAATCTTCGCCGCCCGATAGAACCCGCACAGCTCGGCTAGAGTGTGGCCACGGTTGACGTAGCGGATGGGCACGATGTCGACTTCGGTCCGCGCTCCGTTGATCTGGCCGATCTTCTGTTCGAGCGTGGCGCGGATGTCCTGATAGGATTCGACGTTCTCGCGGCTCGGCGGCGCGATCTGGATGAATACGAGATCGCGCACCCGCTCCGGATAGTTGTCGAAGAAGCGCCCGATGCCGTCGATCCGCTCGGGCAGACCTTTCGAATAATCGAGCCGGTCGACTCCGATCATCGCCGTGCGTCGCCGCGTGCTCGACAGCAGCCGCTGCGCCGCCTGCCGCGCCTCGCCGGTGTCGGTCTGCGCCCGCACGTGATCGTAGTCGATCCCTATCGGATAAGCGCGTGCGATGGTCTCGCGGCCTTCGTAAGTGATCGTTCCGGTCGCCTCGTCAACGTCGGCGCCGAGCGCTTTCTCGCAGTAGTGGACGAAGCTCTCCAGCCATTCCTCGGTCTGGAAGCCAATCAGATCGTACTCGAGCATCGTCTGCACCAGCCGCTCGTGGAAGGGCAGCGAGACGAACAGCCGCGTGGGCGGCCATGGCGTGTGGAGGAAGAAGCCGATGCGGTTCCTGATCCCGCGGGAACGCAGGCGCGCGCCGAGGGGGATCAGGTGATAGTCGTGGACCCAGACGAGATCGTCCGGCTCTATCAGCGGTGCGACGCTGTCTGCAAACCGCTCGTTGACCCGCTCGTAGCCTTTGCCCGTCTCGCGCTCGTATTCGGTCAGATCGAGGCGGAAGTGGAACAGTGGCCACAGCGTCGAGTTCGCATAGCCGTTGTAATATTCCTCGACGTCCTGATGCGGCAGGTCGACCGTCGCGGTGGTCACGCCGCCGTTCCGCTGGACGTTCAGGTTGCCACTGAACTCCTCGCACTCCTGCCCCGACCAGCCGAACCAGATGCCGCCGTGCTTCTTGAGCGCCGCGTTGAGCGCGCCCGCCAATCCTCCCTGAGCACCGGCCGCTCCTCGAGCTTTGGGAACGGCGACGCGATTCGAGATGACGACGAGACGACTTATCGCACTTCACTCCACGGTTTGGACAAAAGGCCGGCGCAGTTGATTATCCCTACAAGCGAGTAGGTCTGGGGGAAGTTCCCCCACAGTTCGCCTGTGTCGAAGTCGAGGTCTTCGGAGAGCATTCCCGACGCCGTGCGGTGCGACAGCATCGTCTCGAACAGGCCGCGGGCTTCCTCGTCGCGCCCGGCCATGTGGAGCGCCTCGATCAGCCAGAACGTGCAGACGTTGAAGGCGGTTTCGGGCAGGCCGAAGTCGTCCTCGCTGGCGTAGCGCAGCATGTGCTCGCCGCGACGCAGGGCCTTCTCGATGGCGGCGAAGGTCGTGCGAAAGCGCGGGTCGTCGGGCCGCAGGAAGCGCAGCTCGACCATCTGCAGCAGGCTGGCGTCGAGATAGTCGCTTTGGAAACTGGCGCCGTAGTGACCGCCTTCCTCGTTCTCGACCCAGGCCTCACGTTCGATCCGTTCGCGGATGGCATCGGCCCGCTCGCGCCAAAGCCGGTGCCGGTCATCCTTACCGAGATGTGCGGCGACATTCGCCAGGCGGTCGCAGGCGGCCCAGCACATGACGGCGGAGTAAGTGTGGACCTCCTGCCGGGTACGGAACTCCCACAGACCTGCGTCGGGCTGGTCGTGCATCTTCCACGCCATCTCGCCCACTTTCTCCAGGCTTGCGAAGTCGTGTTCGTCGGCCATGCGCAGCAGCCGCCGGTCGAAGAACGCCTGCGCGGTCGGCATGACGATCTGACCGTAGCAGTCGTGCTGGATCTGAAAGTAGGCCGCATTGCCGACCCGCACCGGCCCCATCCCGCGATAGCCCGCCAAGTGGGTCGCCGTGCTTTCATCGAGCACCGTATCGCCCATCACCGAATAGAGCGGCTGGATCTGCCCGCCATGCGCTGAATCGACGATGTTGCGCAGATACGAGAGGTATTTCTCCAGCACATCGAGCGCGCCGATCCGGTTGAGCGCCTGAACGGTGAAGTAGGAGTCCCGGATCCAGCAGTAGCGATAGTCCCAGTTGCGCTCGCTGTGAGGCGCTTCGGGAATCGAGGTCGTCAACGCGGCGACGATCGCGCCGGTTTCCTCATGCTGGCAGAGCTTGAGCGCGATGGCGCAGCGGATCACCTCGTCCTGCCACTCGAGCGGAATGTGCAGCCCGCGGACCCACAGGGTCCAGTACTTGCGCGTTTGCTCGTCCATCTGGCGCAGTTCGGCGCGCAAGTTGCCGGAGAACGGCTCGTCCGGGCCGAGGAAGAAGTGCTGGTCGCTCTCGACCCGATAGCTCCGGCCGGAAAGCACGTAACCCACCGGCGCGTCGGTGCTCATCCGCATGGCCTGCCCACCGACGAGATAGCGGATGTGATTGGTGCCGTTCGTGGTCTCGGCGAGCTGCGCGCCAAAGTCCCGCGCCGGGCGCAGCACGACCTTCATCCGCGGCGTACCCGCAACCGGATGGACGATGCGAACGTAAGCCACCGGACGGTACATACGGCCCGAGCGTTCGAAACGCGGGCAGAAGTCGCGGATCTCCACCGCGCTGCCGTCCTCAGCCTCCAGCCGGGTGATCAGGATCGGCGTATTCCGCTCGTAATGCTGGGTGGCCGCAACCTGCCCTTCGAGTTCAAAACACCACGCGCCGAGGTCCTGCCGGTCGCCGTTCAGCAACGAACAGAACACCGGATCGCCATCGACGCGGGGCACGCAGCCCCAGACGAGCGCGCCCTTGGTGTCGATCAGACCGCTGACCTGGCAATTTCCGATCGGCCAGAGTTCGAGCGAAGCTTGGTTCGGATCGGTCACAGGCTCAACCATTCATAGACGGCGGAAACATGGGGCAGGCGATAGCGTGCCGTAGTGGGCGTGCGGTCGCCGACGAGAATGCCGAAGCCGCCGGCTTCCTCGCAGGCGATCATTCCGTCCTCGTCGGTCACGTCGTCGCCGATGAATACCGGCAGCGCGCCGGCGAAAGGCGGCAGCGCGAGGAAGGCGCGGACCGCCCCGCCCTTGTCGGCGCCGGTATGGGTGAGTTCGACCACGCCCTTGCCGGGCTTGATGGCCATTTCGAACCGTGCGGCGACCTCGTCTGCCAGCTCTCGCGCCAGGTCTTCGCGTTCCGGGTGCGTGCGGTAATGGAGCGCCGCGCCATGGGGCTTTGCCTCCAGCATCAGACCGAACTCGCGCGCGCCGGTGCGCAGGGCATCGAGAGCCTCGGGCGCCATCGCGACAGCAGGTTCTCCCAGCGCCATCCCCCCGGCGTCCCTGCGCGCAGCACCGTGCGAGCCTGCGCAGGCAATGCCGTCGATCGGGCAGTGTCCACCGAGGTCTTCCAGCGAACGGCCCGAGATCAGTGCAAGCCGCCCGCTGAGCCGCTTCGCCAAGGTGCGAAGCCGACTGCCGAGATCGGGCGGCACCACGATCGCATCGGGCGTATGGGCCAGGTTCACGAGCGTGCCGTCGAAGTCGAGAAACACCGCGATCTCGCGCTCGCCTGCCAGCCGATCGAGCGGAGGCGGCGGAGGAAGGTCGATCACATCGCTCATCCGCGCTGCCTCTTACCGGTGCGACGCGCGAGGTCAAACGCGAATACGATTTCCGGATGGCGCGGCCCAGGCACGCTGCGGCAGAGCGTTTTCCTGCGGCGGCTTGGCGCAGTCTCTCACCCAATCACCGTCATCCCAAGGAAAGCGGGGATCGATATCCCCCAGGTCCTACGATGCGGCAAGCGATCCCAGCTTTCGCTGGGATGACGGAGGGCCAGCGGCGTATTCACGCCGCCTATGCCGTCAACGACAGCATCCGGCGGCGCGAGCGTGCTTCCTCGGCGACCAAGCGGCTGCCGCAGAGTTCAGCCTCGCGCCAGATGACGTCGGCGCTTGCCGGTGCCGCCGCCAGTGTCGCTTTTGCTTCGAAACAGGCGAGGCGAAGACGGTCGCTGGGGTGGGTCCTGCCGAACCGTTCGGCTAGGTCGAACGCTTCGGCCCCGCCCAGTCCGACGGCCAGGCGCAGAAATACCTCGGTCGATGTCGGATTGAGCACGCCTGTCACCGTGTCCGCCTCGACGTCGAAACCGTACTGATCGAACCAGCCTGCGGCGGGATCGGCGGCAACGACGTTGAGCGAGACGGAGAGGCTTTCGGGCGGCAACTGGCGGTGAACGTCACGGTGCGCGCGGTAGTGCATCAGCTTGCCGGGGCTGAGCGTGCTGCGCTCGGTGAAGCGCAGGCCCGCCCACTCCCCGCATCGGCCCGCGACCGCCTCATAATCATATTCATAGTAGTCGCTGCGATAACCGGGGCCGAAATAGCCGACCGTCAGGAAATCGAAGTTGTGATCGTGCGGGATTCCGTAGACAAAGCTGCGCGCGCCGCTTGTGCGGAAGGCATGGTCGCGCTCCGACGGCCATACATTCGCGCGCAAAAAGAAGCCGTTCCGCATGCCCGAAAGTACGATCGCTTGCGGCCCGTAGGCACTTTCGGCCGCCTCGCGCGCATGGCCGGCTGCGAGCTGCGCCACGATGAGATCGCCGAGAAAGGTCGCGTTGTTGCCGAGGCGGCGGAGCCACCGCGCCGCGTGTATCAGGCTATCCTCCTCGCGGGGCTCGAAACCGACAGCGTCGATCGCATGGATGGCTTCCTCGAGCGAGCAGGAGGCAAGGTCCTCCCCTTCGATCAGGCGAGGCACGGTTCACATTCCGCGCTTGCAAGTTGTGGGTATCGGGCGAGCAGATCGCGGCGTAGCGCCCCAGCAGGTCCGTGCAGCGGATCGGCCGCGTCGCGCGAGATGCCTGACAACTGCCTGAAGCCCTCCGCGCTGTCGAGCGCGAGGCATTCGCGCAGCGCTTGCCAACGCAGGCTCTCGCAGCCCGTTCGGGTGAGGCGAGCGATCGCAGGCACGGCATCGCGGCGTTGCATCGCGCCGAGCACCGCCAGCATCAGCTCCCGCCGGCTCTCGCGGCATTCCCCTGCCGCCCGGTGCAGCAGCGCCCCGTCGGCGAGCCGGTATTCCACGCTGGGCAACGGCGTGGCCGCCGGGCGCGACACGCGCAACATGACCAGCCGGCCCTCGACTCGATCGACAAGCTTTGTCTCGTGCAATCCGGAAAAGGAGAGGCAGGAGCCGGCCCGAATCTGCATGCTGCTGCAGGTCAGCTTCGCTTTGTGCTGCCGAATGCCTGTGACCGCCACGCGCCGCGCCTGCACGGCACCCGCCAGGCATATCTCGTGCCGCTCCCCATCGGTGAAGCAAACGGAGGCCGGTGAGGTCACACCTTCGGTAGGAGCGTACTGCATCAGGGAAAGCGTCGCCCTGCCCGACTGCGCGAGTTGGAGCACGGCGAGACCGTCGGCATACTGATGCCGGAACGGGACATGGCCGAGCGGATTCTCGCCCACCCCCCCGATCATCGCGCTCATCAGCCGCCCCACGAGACTGCGCGCGGCGCCGATCTCCGATACGAGCGCCGCGAGCGGTGCGCAGTCGGCCAGCGCAGCGCCCTCTCCGTAGCGCTCGAGCGCCTGCAACACCGTCGCCGTGCCGGGCTCCGCCAGCCAGGCGGCCTTGATGCACTCCAGCCCCGCCTGTGCACGGCGCTGCAGAGCGCCGTCACTCCGCAGCGCCGCGATCGCCGGATCGATCCGCATCGCCGAGCGCCCCTCAGAAGAGCCCTAGGGTCGGCTCCGATACCGTCTCGTAGAGATAGACCATGATGATCACCACGCGGTCGTCGGAGGCAGCGGTGGCCGCGTCGGACAGGCTGCCGAACATGCCTGCGGCTTTGTCCAGCGCCGGCAGCGACGAAAGGTCGATCTTCGGAAAGTTCACAGTGGCATCCCCTCATGGTGCGGACGCAGTTTCGCCCGCGGCGACGGGATGGCGCACCGCAGCGGCTGCGGGAAATTAGAACATTGAAATGCGGCGTCGCTGCCGTAGAGCGCTGCCATGGCCAGCGACCTGCCGCCCTTCGATCCCGCCTCCGCAGCCACCTTCATGCTGCAGCACGGCCACCCCGGATGGCTCGGCATGCGCTATGTCGCGCACGGGGCGGACTGGGTGGAACTCGCCCTTCCGTGGCGTGAGGATCTGGTGGGGGAGACCGGCAGCGGCATCCTCGCCACCGGACCGATCGTCAGCCTGATGGACATGGCCTCCGGCATGGCGATCTGGACCAGGACGAGCGAATTTCTCGCGATCGCGACGCTCGATCTCAGGGTCGATTACATGCGGCCCGCGCGCAAGGGCGCGGCGGTCAACGGGCGGTCCGAATGCTACCGCCTGACGCGCTCCGCCGCGTTCGTGCGCGGCATCGCCCACGACGGCGACCCGGACGATCCGGTCGCGCACATCGCCGGAGTCTTTATGTCGATCGGAGGACGCCGCGATGAGCGACGCTGACCTTCTCGCCGCCGTCGAGCGGGAGCTGCCCGCTTATGCCCGCTCGCTCGGGATCGCGGTCGATTCGATCGAAAGCGGTCCTCCGGTCCTCGTCGTACCGTTCGGCAAGATCGTCGAGGGACGGCCCACGGTTTTCCATGGGGGCGCCACCAGCGGATTGCTCGAGAACGCTGGCTACGCGGCTTTACGGGTCGAACTCGCCCGCGCGGGACGCCAGCAGCGGCTCAAGCCGATCAACGTCACGGTCCAGTTCCTGAGCGCCGCCAAGAGCCGCCCGACTTATGCGCGCGGCCGGGTGCTCCGCCTCGGGCGGCGCAACGCGAACATCGAAGTCGAGGCGTGGCAGGACGACCGCACGCGGCCAGTCGCGACTGCCGTGATGAACGTTCTGATGGCAGCATCTGACGACGCCAGCGGGGGCTAGCGCCGCCACTTCGTCACGCCCTCGCCAATCTAGCGGGGCGAGGATTCCTCGGGCGGCGGATCGCGCGGGCCGGTACCGGGTTCGAACGCCACGCCACCCTCGTCGAGTCGCACGTCCACCGGAACACCGCCCACGTCGGTCGAGATGACCACCCCGTTGTCCCTGATCTGCAGACGCGAACCGTCTTCGCCCAGCGGTATGTCGCCGATCTCAGGCACGTCCTGCGGCTGGACGGGGCCGCTCGGGTCCGGGCTCGGCGTCGCCCGTGGGCGGACGGGTGCGCGGGCCTCGCCCAGCGCCTGGCGCATGAAGTCGCGCCAGATGCGCGCCGGCAGCCCGCCGCCGTGGATGCCGGCGAGCGGCGAGTTGTCGTCGTTGCCGATCCACACGCCAACCACGAGATCGCCGGCATAGCCGACGAACAGCGCATCGCGGTTGTCCTGCGTGGTGCCCGTCTTGCCGTAGTTCGGTGCACGCAGCATGGCGACCCGGCCCGTGCCGCGATTGATCGCGCTGCGCAGGAGCTGCTCCATCTCCTCGTGCTTGCGGCGCGGAAGGCTTTCAGGGCCGTCCCACAGCCATGCGAACCAACCCGGCTCCTCCTCGACGAACGCATGCGGACGCACGGGGAAGGCATTCCCCGCAATGCCCGCATAGGCCGCCGTCAGCTCCATCAGCGTCATCGTCGAGGTGCCGAGCGCGAGGCTCGGATCGCTGGATGCCAGCGGCGAAGCGACGCCCAGGCGGCGCGCGGTGTCGATCACCGCCTCGTCGCCCACGAGATTGAACAGGCGCACGGCAGCGACGTTGCTGGAACGGGCGAAGGCCTGCTCCAGCGTGAGGCTGTTGGAATAATTGCCCGCCGCGTTTTGCGGCCGATAACTGCCGCTTTCGAATTCCGTATTGTCGATCCGGTCGTCGGGCGTCATCCCTGCTTCGAGGGCGGCGAGATAGACGAACAGCTTGAACGTCGAGCCGGGCTGCCGCCGCGCCTGCGTCGCGCGGTTGAAGGGCGACTTCTCGTAATCGCGCCCGCCGATCATCGCCACGACCTCGCCGTTGGTCCGCATCGCGACGAGCGCGACTTGCGCCTGCCCGAGCGGCGCACGCGCGACCACGTCGCGCGCGATACCCTGCAGGCGCGAATCGAGCGTGGTGGTGATCGTCTGCTCCGCGTAGCCTCCGCCGGTCAGCTTGCGTGCGGCGGGCAGCGCCCAGTCGGCGAAGTAGGTGCCGGTCGGCAGCTCGTTGCGCGTGCGCACGTCGAGCCGCGGGGCCGGCAGGCGCCGCGCCTCGGCTTCGGTCAGGTATCCGGCGTCGACCATCGCGCTGAGAACGAGCCGCATGCGCTTCTCAGCCAGGTCGAAATTGCGCGTCGGCGCAAGGCGCGAGGGAGCCTTGAGGAGCCCGGCGAGCATGGCTGCCTGCTCCGGTTTGAGGTTTTCCGGCTGGCGGTAGAAATAATGGAGCGAGGCCGCGCGCAAACCGTAGGTGTTGTCGCCGAAGTAGGCGTTGGAGAGATAGCGTTCGAGAATTTCGTCCTTGCTCAGCCAGGCCTCGAGCCAAAAGGCGATCAGCGCCTCGCGCGCCTTGCGGGTCAGGCTCTGTTCGGGCGTCAGGAAGGTGAACTTGGCGAGCTGCTGGGTGATCGTGCTGCCGCCCTGGGTCGGCCCGCCGGTCACGTTCGACCAGGCTGCGCGCGCGATACCCCGCGGGTCGATGCCCCAGTGGCTGTAGAAGCGCCGGTCCTCGATCGCCAGGAACGGTTCGATCACATGGGTCGGCAGTTCCGTGACCTCGACCGGCTCGTCCACCACCGCACCGTTGCGCGCGATCGGCGTGCCGTCGGCCGCCAGCAGGGTGAGCTGCGGCGGCGCGATCGGCTCGAGCGAGCGCGAGAGAGGCGCGGTAACGGCCAGCCACCCGACCAGCAGGATGAAGACCAGCAGCGCGCCTGCGAGAATCCGCACGATCCAGCGCCGCCGCCGGCGCTTCTTCTCACGCTTCGGCTCGTCGTCGATGTAGCGGTCGAGCTCTTCCAGCCGCTCCGCCCACGGGTCGGCCGGAGCATCCTGCAGGGAGTAGAATCCGGGATCGGCCGGTTCGCCGGCGCTGCGCCGCTCGCGCGAAGTCCAGGGGAGAATGCGATCCATCGTCTGCTGTGTTAATTACTTAACACAGTAACGCCGCACCGCAAGCGGTCAGGTGCCCGAGACGACACTCTCCGGCAGATCCTCGCCGAACACGCGCTGGTAGTATTCGGCGACCAGCATCCGCTCGGCCTCGTCGCACTTGTTGAGGAAGCTGAGACGAAAGGCAAAGCCGATGTCCTTGAAAATGGCCGCGTTCTCCGCCCAAGTGATGACCGTGCGCGGGCTCATCACCGTGGAGATGTCGCCATTAATGAAGCCTTGCCGGGTCAGGTCAGCGACCTTGATCATATCGGCAATGGTCTTCGGATCGGTCTCCGGGTTCTTCGCGGCGACGATCTGCTGTTCGGTCTCGGCCGGCAGGTAGTTGAGCGCGACGACGATATTCCAGCGGTCCATCTGCCCCTGGTTGATCGCTTGTGTGCCGTGATAGAGCCCGCTGGTGTCGCCAAGTCCCACCGTGTTCGCGGTGGCGAAGAGGCGGAAATGCGGATCGGGGCGGATGACGCGGTTCTGGTCTAGCAGCGTCAGCTTGCCTGCCTGTTCCAGCACGCGCTGGATCACGAACATCACATCCGGCCGGCCGGCGTCGTATTCGTCGAACACCAGCGCCACCGGGTGCTGCAGCGCCCAGGGGAGCAGCCCTTCGCGGAATTCGGTCACCTGCAAGCCGTCTCGCAGCACGATCGCGTCGCGCCCGACGAGGTCGATACGGCTGATGTGCGCATCGAGATTGATGCGGATGCACGGCCAGTTGAGACGCGCCGCCACCTGCTCGATGTGAGTCGACTTGCCGGTGCCGTGGTAGCCCTGCACCATCACGCGCCGGTTGTGCGCGAAGCCGGCGAGGATCGCCATCGTCGTATCGGGATCGAACACGTAGGCAGGGTCGACGTCGGGCACGCGCTCGTCCGCCTTGGAGAAGGCGGGCACCTTCCAGTCGATGTCGATGCCGAATGTCTCGCGCACGTCGACTTCGGTGTCGGGTGCGGCCATCGCGGTTTTGCTCGAGGCTTCGAAGCTCTTGTCGGTCATGTCGTTCATCTCGGGCGCGGTGCCTATACGCGCGGGGGAGCGGCTGCAAGCGCGCTTGCGGCGAGATTTCATTCCGGCGGGGCAACGGTATATTGAGCCCATGCCGCCGCCCCGCCCGACCGACCGTATTCG
>Ga0307405_10000602_pt1 | contig 13805 bp, 5 predicted proteins | sample 322Cmetagenome_2_FD_203311 | JGI IMG/M metagenome (GOLD analysis project Ga0307405, IMG submission 203311) | Maize rhizosphere microbial communities from greenhouse at UC Davis, California, United States - 322HYB-C-1 | ecosystem: Host-associated > Plants > Roots > Rhizosphere > Soil | place...
CTCGCGCGGAACCATATTCTCGATTTCTTTTATGAGGCATGGCGCGGGGAACAGGCGGCTTTCGTCGGTCTTGAGCGCCCGGAGCACATCTATTCTGGTAATTACCGGGTTGCCCGCGCTTGCAGAGAGGGCCTTCTTGGTCACTAACTCCTTCAATTGAACGGGGGCGTCAACGTCTGCATCAGCGAGGTAGTAGCTAACATCTTGAGCCAATACGTTCTGCTGATCCCACAGTCCTTCTTGACCTCCTTCGAGTCGAAGCAGTTTGCAGAAGGCAGTGAGTTTTATCCCGCTGAGACTTGTGAATCGCTCAAGCTTCTTGAGATCCCCGATGTGCCGTGTGGAGGCGCCTTTCGCCGCGTCATGAACGGTTTCAAGTAAGTCCAAATTGACCGGGCGATTTGAAATGAACCAGAACTCTAGCTTGCCATTCAGGTCTTCTGGGGGGAGGCGCTGCTGAAGTGCCTTGTACCTGGCAGCAAATCCCGTCAATGTCTTCTCAAGTCCGCTTGGCGTCCAAGCCTCATCAGCCCTTAATGTTGAGTGCTTGAGTTGGATGTACCGGATCCGTGTTGCCCGTTCGAGGTTTTCACTCCCGTAGTACTCAGCGACGTCGATCAGCTCTTCACCGGTTGTAAGTCCGTCGGCCGTATCGGTCTCAGAGGGCGAGGGCCCTTCGATCGTGACTGCCTTCAGGCTGGCATCGGGCGAAAGGAGAAGCAGGCAACGGCGAGCGGCCCACACATAGTGAAATTGATCACCATCGCGGCTGGCGCGGACTAAGTTGGTTTCGGACATCGGTGGCTTACTTGTCCCACGATGCAACTTGCGTCAATGGGTGCGCGTGTTCAGGTAGATTGGTTTCATGGTTTGAGCACCAGCAGACCGTCTGCGGCACGCGACACCCTAGCGCTGCCGGTTGGCAGTTGAGTAGGGTCCAGTTTCGTAGCCCAAGCGAGGCGGCGCCAGCAATGATGCGTGAAAGCGACGTAAAAAGATAAGCTGCAGAGCGTACGGAACGGACACGCCTGTCCTCATAGATGGGCATCCCTTGCGGTGGGCTTTTGGCTGAATCCATAGCGGCTCGGTTGATCTGATTGATACGCAATCGAGACAAGGTTGCATCAAAAAAGGGGGAGCCTGAGGGTCGTGTTGTGGGAGTCGCGTACGGTAGCCTCATACCGAAACTGACTTAAGTTCTGCCCCTACCTAGCTATCTCATTCTGAATATACTGCTTGTATCCTGCCCGAGGCGGGTCAACTGACAAAGTCAGGTGGAAAACCACGTTACGCAACGAGTAGGCACTTATCAAGTTCCATGTCGCCGTCCATCGAATCCGCCATCAAGGCATCAGCAACCCGGCTAAGCCATTACATCGAGGTGCACCGTGGTCATCCTGAAGTAAGTCACCATGAGCACGTCAAAAAGCGGCGCAGCGAAAGAGCCGTGCAGGCGAGGTCGCGCAAACTGATCTATCTCGACACGAACGCATGGAAGTGCGCGGCAGACTACCAGCAGAACAAGGCAAACCTCACGCCTGCCATGAAGGCGTTTGGGGCAAGCATCAAGCGGGCAGTTCAGACAGGGCGCTTCGCGTTTCCCATCGGCGTGCCCACGTATTTCGAACTGGATTCGATGACCAAGCCAGCCACTCGAGATGCGCTTACGCAACTGGTGGATGAACTGTCACAAGGGCTTTGCATTACCCCGTTCCCGGATCGCGTGGGTTCCGAGTTACGCAAGCTGCGGATGAACAGGCTGAGTGATCCTGATAGGCTGGAGGACTTCTTGTGCAGCCCCATCGAACTGCTCGGTATACCGGCTATTTCCACAATGGGCTTTCTCGAATCGCATGTAGATAAAGAGACGTTCAACAAGGCTTTTTTTGATGCCATGTCCGAACTGCCTTTTTCGATTCAGTTGGAAGTCGCGGGCGCCGCCCCTGGGCCGAAGTGGGACAACTCGCGAGGCATCGCCGATCTCAATGATGGAAAGCTCGAGCATCAGGCGGAAATTGTGAACCTCAACACCGGCATCTTTGTAGAGCTGAAAGGTTCTATCGAGCTTTGGTTCAAAGACGAAGGAATCGCTCTCTCTCAACAGGAGCTATCTCTGTATGCACTCAATGCTCAGCACCACTGGCATCAGACCCCTTCCTCGCGCGCAATGCCAACACTGAGAGTGCTTAGTTCGCTTTATGGCTTGATGCGATTCGATCCGCAGCGTCGATATCAAAACGGAGATCCGAACGACTTCATGGTTGCGGCATCCGCGCTTCCTGTCGCCCAGGCTCTTTTTACGGACAGGAAGCTTGCGAACCTTCTATCCGACAAGAGGATCGGACTCGAAAAGTTTTCGGACTGCACCGTGGTAAGTGGCTTCGAGGAAATGGCTCAGTATCTCGAAGAACAGGTGCAATGAAGGGCTATCCGGTGATCCGGCTGCCGATTGGTTGTTCATAAAGCATGTCCTGCGCCAGTCGGGACAGGCAGCGTTGGTACGTGGGTACGTGCTGCCTCCCAACTGGATTTTCTTGTGGCGTTTCAACGCGGTCATCGCATCTCGGCGGGGCTCGCCGCCGAGTGGCTCCGCGATGGCGCCTACACGCGCGCCAGATTCGCTCTTGATAACGCCTTGGCCCAGGAGCAAATCCTGGACGGAATCGAGGCGCATCTTGGATTGCAGGTCATGAACATTCGCAAGGCGAAGGGCAAGCAATTTGATGGGGTCATCCTCGTCCGGGAACTCCGCCACACCGGCGACGGGCCGGAGTCATCTTTTGTCCGGCGTGGCGACCCAGAGCCACATCCAAAAAGTCGGCGCCTTGTTCGCGTTGGTGCCACGAGGGCATGCCGACGGCTGCTGATCCTGAACCCAGTCTGGCCTGCGTGCCCGTTGCTGCGAGGTCGTGTCCTCTGATCGTCTTGCGCTGGGACCGCCGCGGATCATGTCGAGCTGGCGTGGTCAGTCGAGGTGGTCCCAACAATGATGCTTGAAAGCAACGTAAAAAGGATGAGTGCCGGGCGGGGGTACAAAAGGGGGTACAAAAGCTTTTTCGAATTGACCGAAGCCAGTATCCATGCGGTGTACAGCCAATCTTTAGATCGGTTTCACACGACCATAGATAGTTCCGGCAACGGCCAGCGTTGTCCAAGAAGCCCTAAGTGAATCAATCACTTAGGGCTTTTTTGTTTCCGCTTGCGTCCAGGGTTGTATGGTTAAAGCCAGTGGGGTTTGCTGGTATGAGCGCTGGTACCCCGTCGCTGACATCAAGCCCAGCGACGTGCTGCCGTCGCGAAAGACCAAGAACTTCGCGCGCGTGGGCGCTGACGAACTGCCCGACCTGTTGCGCAAGATTGCGGGCTACGGCGGAGCCGCCATCACACGCCTGGCCGTGAAGCTGCTGGCGTACACCTTTGTGCGCACCGGTGAGCTGATCGGCGCGAGCCGGGATGAGTTCGATCTCGACGGCGCCGTGTGGCGCATTCCGAAAGAGCGGATGAAGATGGAGACGCCCCACATCGTGCCGTTGTCGAAGCAGGCGGTGGAGGTGCTGCGCACCTTGCACCTCATCACTGGCCACGGCGCGCTGCTGTTCCCAGGTGAGCGCGATCACGAGAAGCCGATGAGCAACGACACGATCCTGGGTGCGTTGAAGCGCATGGGCTACGCCGGGCAGATGACCGGGCACGGGTTCCGCGGCGTGGCGTCGACCGAGTTGCACGAGATGGGTTTCGAGGATGCGCACATCGAGGTGCAGCTCTCGCACCTGAAGCGTAATCGCGTTGCCGGCGCCTACGACCACCCGAAGTACCTCAAGCCGCGCGCCGCGATGATGCAGGCGTGGGCCGATCATCTCGACCAGCTTCGTCAAGGGGCAAAGAGTCTGGCGTTCAAGGCCGCGTAGTTGGCGTCATGGTGTGCCCGCACAGACATGGAGGGGCGCGGATCGCACAGCGCTGGCAGTGTGAACAAAACGTCACATGTCGGTCATGCACGGCGGCTAGTCTCGCCCGCACGCTCACCCGGGCCGCGCGGCGGACGGCCGCTTCCCAAACTCTTCGTTGCTGTTGTTGATCCTCCGTCACATGACACGTACTCCCGCATCGGGCGGTGCCCTGACACTGTCCTGGTGCCTTGTGATGGCGCTGGTGATGTGCGCCGCCCACGCGGCAGCAGCCGACGACATGGCGACCGACGCGGTACCTTTGCATTTCGATCTGCCGGCGCAGCCGCTGGCGCGCTCCCTTGCCGTCTTCGGCCACCTCACCGGCCACTCGGTGCTCGTCACCAGCCGCCTCACCGATGGGCGCGAGGCGTCGCCGGTGCAGGGCGACTTCGCGCCGCATGAAGCACTGCAGCGCATGCTTGTCGGCACCGGGCTGGTGGCCCGCTACACCGGCGCCAGCGCGTTCACGCTCATGCCGGTACAGGCGACAACCGCGGTTCAGGACGAACGCGCGCCGGCGGGCGCCCCCACGGCCGGCAGTGCCGGTGCCTTGCAGGCCTACGCGGCCGTCCTGCAGGGTGCAGTCACCCGTGTGCTGTGCATTGCGCAACCCGACGCCTTCGGCCGCTACCGGCTCGCGATCCAGTTGTGGATCGACCCGGCGGGTGCCGTCACCGAGGTCCGCCTGCTCGAGAGCAGTGGCGTGCCGGCGCGCGACGCCGCGGTGCTCGCCAGCCTGCGCACGCTCGGCCTGGACACGCCGCTGCCGGCCACGCTGACGCAGCCCGTCACCCTCCTGCTGACCCCGCGTCCCGACCCGGCGCGCGACTGCCGCCCGTACCTGCGTGCGCGCGCGGCCGGTGCCGTGGGCTGAGGCGCATGTCCGAATCGATCAAGGCGTCGCTGCGCGCGTTGTTCCTCGCGCGCTATGCGCAGTTCCGCAAGCACCTGCACCACCGCCTCGGCTCGGAAGACCTCGCCAACGATGCACTGCAGGAGGCTTACCTGCGCGTGGAGAACTCGACCGTGCGCAGCGCCGTGCGCTATCCCTCGGCCTACCTGTTCCGCATTGCGCTGAACGTGGCGGAAGACCAGCGCAAGAGCAACGCGCGGCTGCTGAGCGTGGGCGAGGTCGAAGCGCTGTACGACATGGCTGACGAGGCCGCCGACCCCGCGCGCGGCGCCGAGGCGCGCAACGAACTCGAGGCACTCGAGCGCGCGCTGGCTGAGCTGCCGCGCCGCCGCCGCGCCATCGTGCTGGCCGCGCGAATCGACGAGATGCCGCACAAGGACATCGCGGCGCGTTACGGCGTGTCGGCGCGCACCGTCGAAAAAGAACTGCGCGCCGGTCTCGAGCATTGCTGCGAGCGGCTCGGCAGGGATTTCATCCAGCGCTTCGGTCCCGGCGCCGGAAAACAGTCTTCCCATGATGACCGCTGAAGAACCCGAAGCGACCGAGGCCATGAAGACCCTGCAACGCGAAGCGCAAGCCTGGGTGGTGCGGCTCGGCTCGCAACAGGCGACGGAGGCCGACGGTCAGGCCTTCCGGCGCTGGTGCGCGCGCAGCCGCGACCACGCGCAGGCCTTCGTGCAGGCGCGGCAGGTGTGGCAGGCCATGGCGCCGGCCGCGCAGCGCGTGCGCCAGCAGGAGGGGCGCGAGGCGGCCCGCCGCCTTCCGGTGCCCGGCCGCCGCGCCTTCCTGGGCGGTGCGGTCGCGGCATCGGTCGCCTACCTCACTGTGTCGCCGCCGCTGGCGCTGTGGCCCTCGCTCGCCGAGTGGGGCGACGACTACCGCACTGTCACCGGTGAACAGCGCGAGGTCGCCATGGGCGACGGCGTGGTGCTGCAGATGAACACGCAGACGCGCATCAACCTGCGGCGCGGCGCGGCACCAGAGCCCGCAGGCGAGGCCATCGAGCTGGTGTCCGGCGAGGCCGAGGTGCTGGCCGGCGGTTTGACCTCGGCGCGCATCACGGTCGCGGCGGGCGCAGGCACGGTGTCGGCGACGCGCGCGCGCTTCAACATCCGCCATTTCGACAGCGAGGTCTGCGTGACCTGCCTTGCGGGACAGGTCGACGTGGCGCAAGGCACGCAGCAGGTGCGGCTCGACGAGGGCCGGCAGCTGCGCTACGGCGCTGCCGGGCTCGGCGTTGCCACGGCCGTGGACACCGCCGCTGTCATCGCATGGCGCCGCCGCCAGCTCGTGTTCGACCAGGTGCCGCTGTCGCAGGTGGTGGCTGAGGTCAACCGCTACCGCCATGGCCGGCTCATCCTCACGAGCGAGGCGCTAGGCCGCAGCCGCGTGCAGGCCAGCTTTTCCATCGATCGGCTGGACGACGTGGCCCTCCTCGTGCGCGATGTGTATGGCGCCGAACTCACGCAGTTGCCCGGCGGCATCGTGCTGCTGGGCGCCGCGAACGCCTGAGGCATGCCGAACCGCGCCTTCGTGAAGATTTCGTGACATGGTGCAGTCGCACCCGACCTTCGCTGTCATAGCTCGGTAGTCCACGAGCCGTTTCGGTTCGTGGCCCCAATCGAGCAACGAAACACGAACTCATGGAAGTCCGCATGCAACGCAGCAGCAGCCGCACGGTGTCCCGGCGTAATCAGCCGAACGCGTCCTCTTCCTCTTCCTCTTCCTCTTCCACGGCAGTCGCGCAGGCACGGCTCACGCCACTGGTGCGCGCCATCGCGCTGCTGCTGGCCGGCGGTGCAGCGTTCGACGGCGTGCAGGCGCAGCAGGCTTTCAGCGGCGCCTGGATGGCGCAGAAGAACATGGCGCAGAGCACCGCGCTGGCCACCGGCCGCCTGCCCAACGGCATGCCCGCCGCGATGCTCGCGGGGCCGCAGGCGCAGCAGCAGCGTGCGAGCGAACAGCTGCAGCAGTCCATCGGCAACCTGAACCTGGCGGCGCGCGCCATCGCGGCGCAGCAGTCGGCACAGGCCGCGGCACGCGCCGCCGCGCAGCACGATCCGTCGGTGCCCGACGGCCTGGCCGAAGGCGGCCTGAAGGTCGACACGAATGCGCTCACCGCCGGCTGGCACAACGCGCGCCCGCTCACGGCCGATTCGCAGCGCCAGGCCGCGGGCCGCACGGTGGTCATGGTCGAGCAGACGGCAGACAAGGCGATCCTCAACTGGGAGACCTTCAACGTCGGCAGGAACACTACGGTGAAGTTCGACCAGAAGGCCAACTGGGCGGTGCTCAACCGGGTGAACGATCCGAAGGCTCGGCCAAGCCAGATACAAGGCCAGATCAAGGCCGATGGCACGGTGATGGTGGTCAACCGGAACGGCATCATCTTCAGCGGCAGCAGCCAGATCGACACGCGCAACCTGGCGGCATCGGCGTTGAACATCAGCGACGCACAGTTTGGCAAGGGACTGTTCAGCGAGGCGCAGGGGTCGGCCCATATTCCCACCTTCGCCAACGACCTCGCCATCGCTGCCAGCAGCTTCGCTCACGGCGCGGCGACTGCCGGCGTCACCGTCGAAACCGGCGCGCACATCGCTACGCGCGCGCCGCAGTCGGTGACGGAGGGCGGCGGGTATGTGCTGATGCTGGGCCGCGAAGTGCGCAATGCCGGCGAGATTGCCACGCCCTCCGGCCAGACCGTGCTCGGCGCTGGCGATGCCTTCGTGATCCGCAAGGGCCTGGCCACCGATTCGAATCAGGCCTCCACCACGCGCGGCAACGTCGTGAGCTCGTTGCGCAACAGCGGCAGCGGGGCCGGAGATGTCGTCAACAGCGGCTTGGTGCAGGCGACGACCGGCGACATCACCCTGGTCGGGAAGAACCTGCGCCAGGAAGGTGCGCTGGTCGCCACCACCTCGGTACACACGCGTGGCACGGTCCACCTGCTGGCGGACCGGGCCGATGCCGCGAGCCAGGTGACGATGGGCGAGGGCAGCCTGACGGCGGTGGTGCTCGATGCGTCCGCAACCACCGCGCTCGACGTGCAGCGCGAGACGCTGGTCCAGGCTTCCGAGAGACCCGGCGACGGCGTGTCTCACCGGCGCGACCAGTCGCTGGTCCGGATCGACAGCGGGAGCAGCGTCGACTTCAACGCCGGCTCGTTGACGCTTGCCACGGGCGGCCAGGTGCTGGTGGATGCCCGCCGCCGCAGCACCGTGCACACGGGCGCCGCCATCGACGTTTCGGGCGCGGTCGGCGTCGTCGTCGCGATGGAGGCCAACAACGTGCAGGTCAATGTGCAGGGCAACGAGCAGCGCGATGCGCCCGGCAACCGCGACTCGAAGCGGCTGAACAACAGCAACCTCTGGCTGGACAGGCGCGACCTGGTCCGAGTGGCCGCCGGCACGAACGGCTACGAGACCGACCGCTGGTACACGGCGGGCGGCCTGCTCGAGGTGGGCGGCTACCTCGGCGTGACCGGACACGGCATCGCCGAATGGTCGGCGCTGGGGGGCACCGTGCAGTTCGGCGGCAGCGAGCTCGTCACCCGGCCGGGCTCGTCCATCAATGTGTCCGGCGGAACGCTCGACGTGCAGACCGGTTACATCCACCAGTCGTGGCTCGTGGGAACCGACGGCCGGCTCTACAACGCCTCGCGTGCACCGGGCGACCTGCTCTACAGCGGCGTCTACAAGGGCTTCCGGACCGAGCATGTGCGCTGGGGCAACGCAGCCGAAGAATCGTTCTACAGCCCACTGATCGGGCCGATGCGGCGGCTGGAGAACGGCTACACCGTCGGCCGCGACGCGGGCAGGCTCGTGGTCGCCACGCAGGCGGCGGTGCTCGAGGGCGACGTCGAAGGCACGACCTTCCAGGGCGAGCGCCAGACGCGCGGCCGCGATGCGGACATGGACGGCTACCAGCAGGCGCAGACGGCGGTCGCCCGCGGCGCGCGGCTTGTGCTCGGCAGCCTCACGCCGATTTACGACAAGCAGACAGGCCGCCTGCGCGACAGCCCCGCTGCGATCGTGAACGAGGTCCTGATCGGCGACATGCCCGATGGCGCCATGCCCGACAGTGGGCGCATCGTGCTCGACGCCGGCTGGCTCAACGGGCTCGGGCTGGGTGCATTGGAGGTGTATGCGCGCGGTGCCGTGATGGTGCAAAAGGGCGTCGAGGTGGCCACGGGCGGCGACATCGCTCTGCATGCGACGCAGGTCCGCGTCGATGCCGATCTCACCGCACGCAGCGGCTCCATCGCCCTGGGCAACCTGTTCGTCCGCCGCTCCGAAGCGGCCGGCGGCGCGTGGCTCGAAGAGCCCGTCAGCCTCACGGTGCCGACCGGGCGAGCCCTGGAGACGGTGGTGGCTGACGGCGTGAGGCTGGACGTGCGGGGCGTGTGGAGCAACCTGCAGCAGGACCCCGCCGGCTCCGGCGGGCTGCCCTTCATCGACGGCGGCAAGGTGGCGATCCGCGGCAGCGGCAACGTGGCCATCGGGAAGGACAGCCTGATCGATGTGTCTTCCGGCGCGGCCTTGATGGCGGACGGCTCGCTGCGGGGCGGCAGCGGCGGGGACGTCGATCTGGCCGCCGGGCAACACAGCGGCACCGGCGTGCTTTCGCTGGACGGTGCGTTGCGCGGACATGGCGTCGAGGGTGGCGGTCAGCTCCATATCGCCCATGGCACGCTGGTCAGCATCGGCGGCAGGCTGCCGCAGGCCGTCGAGCAGTTGCCGGCCGGCCAGGCCACCACGCTGCCGCTGCGGCTGGCCAACGACTACGTCGTCGGCGCGGGCCAGGTCATCCCGATGAGCTTCTCGGTCACGGTGTCGCGCCTGTTGCCGGGCCAGCCCTTGCTGACCGGCACGCAGCCCCTGGTCCAGTCCGGCAACCCCGTGACCTTGCAGGCGCCGTGGCTGGTGCCGGTGACCGTGGTCACTGCGGGCGGCCAGCAGGTCCACGCCGGCGCGACCCTTCCCGCCGGCACGGTGCTGACCACCATCGGCAGGCTCGATGCGGGCTACGTGCTGCCGGCCAGCGTCTTCCCCGACGGCCTCCCGATCACGCCCTCCACGCGCAGCTACCAGGCTGGCAGCATCGCGGCCGCGCCGGTGGTCGTGCCGGCGGGCATGCGCATTCCGGTCGGCACCTTCTGGCCCGAAGCAGTGGCGGTGCAGCCTTCGCTGGCGCTGGGCACTGGCCTGTTCCAGAGTGGCTTCCGCCACTACGCGGTCGAGGGCCAGGACGGACTGGTTGTCGTCGACGGCGCGCAGCTCTCGGTCGCCATGCCGGTGCTGCGCGCGGACCCTGCGCTGGCGCGTGGGCTTGCCAGCGGCGAAGACCCGTCGCTCGCGCTGCAGGCGTGGTTGCCACCGCTGCTGCAGAACGATCCGGCGAAGGCGCGGATGCGCCTGCGCGAAGGCGCCAGCCTCTCGCTGGTGGCGGGCTCGCGGCTGTCCGAGGGCGACGCGCACGTCGGCGCGGGCGCGCGCATCACCGTTGATCCGGGCGAAGCCATCACGCTCACCGGCAATGCGCAGATCACCATCGAGGGCGAACTGCGGGCGCACGGCGGACGCATCTCCGTGTTGCCGGGCACCTTCGGCACGGGCTCGTCGCAGGGCGCCCCCAGCGCGCGCTCGCTCTGGATCGGCGAGCAGGCGGTGCTCGACGTTTCCGGCCAGGCATACGTCGGTGTGGACGCGAAGGGGCGGCGCTACGGGAAGGTGCTCGATGGCGGCGTCATCGAAATCGGCGGCCGGCACGACCTGGCGGCGCAGATCTTCGATGCGATCGACAGCTTTGTCGTGGTGCGCAAGGGCGCGCGGCTGGATGCCTCCGGTGCGTCCGCCACGCTCGACCTGCCGGGCCTGGGCGAGGTCTTCCTGCCCAGCGACGGCGGCGCGATCTCGCTGAGTTCGGGCAACGGGCTCTACATCGACGGCGAACTGCGCGCCGCAGCGGGCGGGGCAGGCGCATCCGGCGGCAGTCTGGCGCTCAACCTGGAGACGCCGGTCTATCTCGGCGTCGAACGCAACAGCTTTCTGGGCGACGCCGTCAGCGACGAGGTGCGCGTGCCGCGCGAGCTGGTGCTGGGGCAGACCCATGCGGGCAGCGGCCTGCGCGCCGACCTGAAAGCGGGTGCTGCCGATGCGGGCCTGGCCTACGGCAAGGCGCGCTACGGCGTGGATGCGGTGCATGCCGGCGGCTTCGACACGCTGTCGCTGTTCGCCAACGGACTGCTCGGCTTCGATGGCAACGTCGAGTTGCAGATGGGCAACGCGCTGTACCTCACCGCGAGTGCGCTCGGGCTGAGCCAGTCGGCGCCCCGCGACAGCCGGGTGCACCTGTCGGCACCGTACCTGCGGCTGGCTGGCAGCACGGCCCGCCAAGGGGACGGCACCCTGATGCCCAATCCGGTGTTCGGCTCAAGGAACGTCAGCGCGGGCAGCGGCACGCTGGGGGTGCCGCTGGTCGCCGAGGGCGCGGGGCTGCTGCTCGAGGGCGGCCTGATCGATGTGGTGGGCGAGCTCGGCATGGGTGCGCGCGGCGAGATCGTGCACAACAGCGGCACGCCCCTGAAGGTCGAGCGCGATGCCTTCGGCGACGTGCAACTGCGCAGCCGCGGCGACCTGCGCCTGCGCGGCGCGGCCCTGTTCTCGCCGGGCGACATGGTGTTGGCGGCGCGCCAGATCCACGGCAGCGGCACGGTGGTGGTGGGCCAGCGAACCGCCTTCGACACCTGGGGCAACGCCAGCATCGCGCTCGACCCGGCACGCAGCCTGGACATCGAACGCGTCGGCGAGGTGCTGCCGCCGATGCCGTACAGCGTGTTCGGCGAGATGGCTTTCTTCGCCGCCACAGTCAACCAGGGCGGCGTGCTGCGCGCGCCCCTGGGCAGCATCACGCTGGGGCGGGCCGACGGCAGCGGCTACACCGGGCAGGTCAACCTGCTGCCGGGCAGTGTCACGTCGGTCAGTGCCAATGGCCTGACCATGCCCTACGGCGGCACAGTCGACGGGCTGAGCTACTACTACGACGGCGCGGATGTGGACTACCGCGGCGTCGGCCTCGAGCCGAAGGTCCTGTTCAACGCGCACGCCGTCGATGTGCGCGGCGGCGCGGTGATCGACCTGTCCGGCGGCGGCGAGCTGACCGGCGCGGCCTTCCTGAGCGGGCGCGGCGGCTCCACCGATGCACGCCTGCATCCGCTGATGCAGCGGTCGGGCGACGGCCGCGGCTTCGTGCTGCCGGGCCTGGCCACCAACCCGGTGTACGCCATCGTGCCCGGCGCGCAGGCGGGGCAGGCGCCCGTCGCCCCCGAGAAGGGCGCGGGCGATCCGGCGATCGGCCGGCAGATCACCATCGGCGCGGGTGTACCGGGCCTGCCCGCAGGCACCTACACGCTGCTGCCCTCGACCTATGCGCTGTTGCCGGGCGCCTTCCGCGTCGAGCTCAACGGCTTGGCCGCGAGCGTCAGCGCCTTCGGCACCGGCAGTGCAATGCGCAACGGCTCATGGAGCACGTCGGCGCGCCTGGGCATGGCCCAGTCGGGCGTGCAGGACGTGCTGCCCACGCAGGTGGTGCTCACGCCGGCCGGCACTCTGCGCAGCTACTCGCAGTACAACGAGACCAGCTACGCCGGCTTCGCGACCGCCGTGGCCGCGCGCGACGGGGTGCCGCGCCCGGTGCTGGAACGCGATGCAAAGGCCGTTCACTTCAATTTCCTGTCGCCCGACCAGGCTGGCGCGCTCGGCGCGGCGCCTGCGCTGCGTTTCGATGGCGCGCTGCTCGGCAACGCCGCAGGCGGCGGGCATGGGACGACCGCCGTGGTCCGCAACGCGTCGCGCTACGAGCTGCTCGCCGACGGGGCCGCGCCCACGAGCGGCTTCGATGGCGTGTCGGTGCATGCGAGCAGCCTGAATGCCCTCGGCGCTTCGCGGCTGGTCATCGGCGGTGAGCTCAGGTCCGTCTACACCGACTCGCAGACCGGATCGCACCAGTCGGCGAACATCATCAGCGTGGCCGGCGCGAACACCGGCGGCATCGTGCTGCGCGCGGGCGCAGAGCTGAAGGCGGCCGAGGTGTTCCTGCTGACCGGCCGCGTCGATGGCGGCATCGTGCTGGAGCAGGGCGCCGCCATCAACACGCTGGGCCGGGGTGCCGCGTCGTACGACGCCGGCCAGGGCTATGCCTACGACCCGGGGCGCAGTTCGATGCTCGCCGTCTCCAACGGCGTGCTCCACATGCTGGCGCCGTCGGCCGCAGATGCGCAGGGCAACGGCGCGGGTTCGATCGAGATCGGCAACTGCGCCGTGGCGGCGGGCTGCAGCGGCGTCACGCGGCTGTATTCCGAAGGCACGATCACGGCGGCAACGGACAACCGCTTCGTGCTCGGCGATGCGGTGCGCTACGGCACGCGCAACCTCGTGCTCGCCGTGGGCAGCATCAACGCTGGCACCGCGCCGGCGCTGAACGACGCCGCCGCGCGCGGCGTGCTGAAGGCGGGCCTGACGCTCAACCAGGACGTGCTCGGCCGACTGCTGCTCGGTGACACCAGCGTGGGCGCGCCGGCCCTGGAGAACCTGGTGCTGACCGCGCGCGATTCGGTCAACTTCTTCGGCAACGTGACGCTGTCCACCATCGACCCCACCACCGGCCGCTCCGCGCTGGAGCGCCTGGTGCTCGGCACGCCGGCCATCTACGGCAGCGGCAGCGCGGGCGACACCGCGCGCATCCACACCGACACGCTGGTCTGGACCGGCATGCTCGATCCCGCGGGTGCCGTCGTGGCCGGCGGTGCGGGCACCGGCAGCGGGCAACTCACGGTCGATGCGCGCGAAATCGAGTTCGGCTTCGGCCCCGGCATCCGCGTGGATTCGGTGCGCTCTCACGAGCGGCTGGCGCTGGGCTTCGCGTCGGTGAACCTGAACGCCGCC
>Ga0307405_10000604_pt1 | contig 13793 bp, 13 predicted proteins | sample 322Cmetagenome_2_FD_203311 | JGI IMG/M metagenome (GOLD analysis project Ga0307405, IMG submission 203311) | Maize rhizosphere microbial communities from greenhouse at UC Davis, California, United States - 322HYB-C-1 | ecosystem: Host-associated > Plants > Roots > Rhizosphere > Soil | place...
GCGCGCGAGCTTGATGGCGCCCTCCACCGCCTCGGTGCCGGAGTTGGTGAGGAAGACGCGCTTCGGGCTCGGGCCCGGCGCCACGCGGGCGAGCCGCTCGCACAGCGTCGAGAAGCCCTCGTAATAAAAGTCGGAGCCGCAGATGTGGAGGAAGCGGCCCGCCTGCTCGCGCACCGCGTGCACCACCTCCGGGTGCGCGTGCCCCGTGGCGGCGACGGCGATCCCGGCCATGAAGTCGAGGAAGCGGTTGCCGTCCACGTCCTCCACCATCGACCCCGCCGCGTGCGCGACGGCGAGCGGGTACTCCTTCGGGTAGGACGTCGAGGCGTGGCGGTTGTGGCGCTCCACGATCTCGCGCGCGCGGGGACCGGGCGGCGGCACGACGATCCGGGGGTAGTCGCGGCCGGCGGGCGGGGCGGCGGTCGGGTGCAGCGTCTCGGCCTGCGTCTTGGACTTCGTCTCTATCGTCATGGGAGGGACTCGTGTGGGCCCCGCGGCATCACCGGGAGCGTGAGCCGCGACGGGTGCGCGCGGTCGTGGTGTACGGTGATCCGCGCGCGTCGCATGCGCGCGTCGGTGAGCTCGAGCTTCCCCGTGTGCAGGTTGCGGGAGAAGTGGGGGGCGAACGCCGCCGACAGCATCACGCGGATCCGGTGCCCCCGCTTGAAGGTGTTCGCCGTGAGGAGGTCGGGGAAGGTGAGGCGGTACACGTGCCCAGGGCGGAGGAGCGTCCGGCGACCGTCGCCGACGGCGTAGCTGGCGCGGAGCACGTCCAGTCCCGGACTCATGAGGTTGAGCGCCGTCCCGTCCGGCGCGACGTCCAGCACCTTCACCCAGAGGTCGGTGTCAGGCGCGTCGGTCGAGAGGTAGACGTCGGCGGTCATCGCGCCCACCACCTCGAGGTCCTCGGCCAGCGGCGCGGTTTCGAATAGTAGTTGGTCGCGGCGGCCAGCGAGCACGGCGTAGTCGTGCGGACCCGCCGCCGAGTCGGCGTACGGGTCCGTCATCGGGTCGGCCGGGTCCGAGACGAAGCTGCTCGCGCGTCCCCCCCGCGGCTCCGCCGGCGTCGGAAGCGTATCCAGCACACCGACCGGCGCCGGGCCGGCGGCTGCGTCCGAGGGCGCGGCGGGCGCGCCGTACAGGTAGAGCGTGCGCGGGCGCGCGCCGGGAATCGGCCAGCGGTCCGCGGTGCGCCAACGGTTGTCGCCCATGACGAACACCCGCACCGGCGGCTCGCGGTCCACACCGTTGTCGATGCCGCGCACCCAGCGGTCCATCCAGCGCAGCACCGTCTCGTCGTAATCGATGACGGCCGCCGGCCCGACCTCGCGCACCCCGACCACCGGGCGCGTCATCCCCGCGAGGCCGTGCGGCCACGGCCCGACGATCATCGCCGCGCGCAGCTCGCGCCCGCGCCGCGCTTCGGCCACCCCGCGGAAGTTCGTCGTCGCGCCGTGCGGGCCGTACGCCTCGTCGTGCCACCCGGAGAGGTTGAGCACGGCGGCCCCCGTTCGGCCGTACTTTCCGCGCAGCTCCGCCCACTCCCACCACGGGTCGGTGGCGGGGTGGCGCATCCACTCGTAGTACCAGGGCGCGATCGCCGCGAAGTCCGGCAGGTCCGTCAGCGGGAGCGTGGTGCGAATGCGCTGGCGCGCCGCCGGCCACGTGGAGTCCGCCTCGTCGGCGGTGCGCGGGCCGGGCACGCCTTTGCGGCGCCGCAGGTCGGGGGCGATGTTGCGCCAGGTCCACGCCGCCCACGAGTTGTCCCACACGCCGCCCGAGTAGAAGAACTGCCGCGGCGAAGCGAAGGTCATCGCCGGCACCATCGCCTTGAGGTGCGGCGGGCTCTCGACGGCGGCGAGCCACTGCACCGCCCCCGGGTACGACAGGCCGAACGTCCCCACGGCGCCGTTCGACCACGGCTGGCGCGCCGCCCACTCGATCGTGTCGTAGCCGTCCCGCCCCTCCTGCTGGTAGGGGACGAACTCGCCGTCCGACGCGTACCGCCCGCGCACGTCCTGCGCGACCACGGCGTAGCCCCGCGCGACCGCCTTGGCGAACATCGTGTACGCCGCCACCGCGCGGTCCTTCCCGTACGGCGTGCGGTACACCAGCACAGGGAACGGTCCGTCTCCCGGCGGCCGAAGGATCTCGGCACGAAGGACGACGCCGTCCCGCATGGGAATGGGGACGTCGCGAACGAGGGACGGGGGACGAGGGACGGGGGACGAGTGAATTGCGCTCGGCGCCGTGTCCACGGTCGCGGCAGCAAGTTCGGGTCGATGCGCCACGGGGCCGCTGCACCCCACCCCGAACCAAGCGACGACCGCGATCCGAAGCAGGGGAAGCAGGGAGAGAACGAGCCTCGTCCCTCGTCCCTCGTCCCTGCTGCTGCGCCTCGTCCCTCGCCACTCGTCCCTCATCCCTCAATCACCGTCCGACTCTGTTCCCGCATGAACTGGGCAACATAGTACGGTCCGCAACCACCCTTCCCCGTCGACCCCGACCCCTTCCACCCGCAGAACGGCTGCGCGCCGGGCCAGGCGCCGGTCGTCGCGCCGGTGCGCTTGTTCGCGTAGCACACCCCGGCCTCGACCTCGTCGAAAAAGCGCTCCACCTCCGCGGGGTCGCGCGAGAAGACGCCGGCCGTGAGCCCGTACTCCGCCCGGTTGGTCTCGGCGATCGCTTCGTCGAGCCCCGACACCTCGCCCACGGCCAGGAAGGGCACGAACAGCTCCTCGAAGAAGAGCGAGCTGGCCAGGGGGAGCGTCGCCACGGTCGGCGCCACGAAGTGCCCGCGGTCGAAGAGGTCGCCCGCGAGTCGGCGCCCGCCGACAAGCACGCGCCCCTCGCGCTCGGCCTGCCCCACGGCGCGCTCGAAGCGGGCCACCGCCCGCACGTCGATCACCGGCCCGAAGAACACGTCGCGCTCCGTCGGGTCGCCGATGCGCAGCGCGCGCGTCCGCTCGAGCAGCCTCTCGAGAAAGGGCGCGAGCAGGCGCTGCACTTCTGCCCCTGCAGCCCGAATGCGGATCGCGTCACCCCCTCGGCTGCCGCGTCGAGGTCCGCGTCGCGCAGGACGACGGCCGCGTTCTTCCCGCCGAGCTCCAGCAGGCACGGCTTGATGAACGTCGCGCTCAGCCCGGCGTGGATGCGCATCCCGACCTGCTTGGAGCCCGTGAACACCACGCCGTCCACGCCGGGGTGCTGCCACAGCGCGTCGCCCATCTCCTCGGCGCGGCCGGTGAGGAGCTGGAAGACGCCGGGTGGCACGCCGGCGTCGCGGTAGGCCTCGTACAGCTTCAACCCCGTCCAGGGCGCGTGCTCCGCCGGCTTGTAGACCACGGCGTTGCCCGCCACCAGCGCCGCCGACGACATGCCGGCGGAGAGGGCGAGCGGGAAGTTGAACGGGGCGATGCAGGCGAAGACGCCATACGGGCGGAGCACGCTCGTGTTGCGCTCCACGGGCGTCACCTGCCCCATGCGCCGCACGAATCCGTCGGCCTCTTCCATCTGCCCGCAGTAGTAGTCGATCAGGTCCGCCGACTCCTCGGCGTCGCCCATCGCCTCGAAGCGGCTCTTCCCCACCTCGACGCTCATGGTCGCCGCCAGGTCGAGCTTCCGCTCGCGGACGAGCGCCGCCGCGCGCCGGAGCGTCGCCACGCGCTCGCGCCAGGGACGACGCGCCCACGCCCGCTGCGCTCGCCGGGCACCGGCCACCGCCGCGTCCACCTCGGTCCGGGTGGCGGCCGCGAAGTGGCCGAGCACGACATTCGTGTCGATCGGCGAGCGGCTCGCGAGCGGTTCGGCCGCCGCCGTCACGGCCTGCCCGTCGATGAACAGCGGGTGCCGCGCGCCAGCGGCGGCGCGCACGCCGGCCAGCGCTTCGTCGAACAGGCGGTGGAAGAGCGCCAGGTCGACGTCGGCCGACGTGTACGTGATCTTGGGGAGTGTGGGGACTGCGGCTGCCGTGGCGGCCATGGCTCGCCCTCGCGCGGTGGGGTGCTCGACTCCGGGTGCGCGCTGCGGCCCGCACGCTCCCGACGGCTCCTGAGTTTCTTACAGTCCGGCGGCGCCGGCGTCAACGTGTGGACTGCCGGGGGCCGGGAGCCGGGAGCCGGGAGCCGGGAGTCGGAGCTGCAGTAGCCGAGAGCCGAGCGCCGAGCGCCGAGAGCCGCACTTTATACAGCGCGTCCGTGAAGCGGCCGACGATCTCGTCCACCTCCGCGTCGCTGATCACGAACGGCGGCGCCAGCATCACGAGGTCGCCGTTCGTGCCGTCCGCGTGACCGACGTTAGGCCAGACGACGAGTCCCGCGTCGAGGGCGGCTGCGGTGAACGCCTCGGCGAATCCCACCGCGCGCGGGAAGGGAGCCCGCGTCCCCTGGTCGTCCACGAACTCCACGCCCGCCAGGAGGCCGCGGCCGCGCACGTCGCCCACGTGCGGCAGCGCGCGGAGCGCCTGCAGCCGCTCGTGCAGCACAGCCCCCATCGTGGCGCACCGCTCCACGAGCCGGTGCGCGCGCAGGTGGCGCAGGGTGGCCACGCCCGCCGCACACGCCACCGGGTGGTGCGAAAAGGTCTGCGCGTGCAGGAGCCCGCCGCGCGGCACGAGCGCGTCCACGATCCGCGCGGGGGCGACGAGGGCGGAGAGTGGGGCGTAGCCGCCGGAGATCCCCTTGCCGAGCGTCATCACGTCAGGCACGACTCCCGCGGGCTCGAGCGCCGACCAGGTGCCGGTGCGCCCCGCGCCGGTCAGCACCTCGTCGGCGACGAACAGCACCTCGTAGCGGTCGCACAGCTCGCGCACGCGCGCGAAGTAGCCCGCGGGCGGCACTGACGCGCCGGTGGACGACCCGCCGACGGGCTCGGCGATGAACGCTGCGACCGTCTCCGGGCCGAGCCGCAGGATCGCCTGCTCGAGCGCGGCGCCGCTGCACGCCGGGCAGAGCGGCGGTACCCCCCCGCACGCGCACCGGTACGCGTAGGGCGCGGGGATGCGCTCGACGTCCACGAGCCACTCGCCGTAGCACGCCGTGTAGTGTGCGCGGGCCGACGCCGAGAGCGCGAGGAGCGTGTTGCCGTGGTAGGCCGGCGCGAGCGCGATTACCCGGTGCTTGCCCGGCCGCCCCACCTCCACCCAGTACTGCCGCGCGAGCTTGAGCGCGGCCTCCACCGCCTCCGACCCGCTCGACAGCGGGTACACCTTGTCGAGGTCCCCGGGGCAGAGCGCCGCCAGCTCGACCGCGAGCGACTCGACCGCGTCGTGCGTGAAGGCGGTGCCGTTCACGTACGCCACGCGCCGCGCCTGCTCCGCCATCGCGTCGCCGATCTCCGACACCCCGTGGCCGACATTGGCGACGAACGCGCCGCCGCAGGCATCGAGGTAGCGCCTGCCGTCGGCGTCCTCGAGCCAACACCCGCTCGCCCGCACGACGCGTGGGTAGTCGCGCGCGAGCCTGCGGTAGAAGACGTTCGAGTCGGGGTAGCGGTGCGTAGGCACGGGCGCGGGTGAGAGTCGACGACACGACGCACGTCAAAGATCGGTGCTCGGACGGCCGATGGCGAGTGGCGAGTGGCGGCGCTCGGCCCTCGGCCTGTGGCTGGGACACGGTGGCGTCATCCCCCAGGGGCGCTGTCTGGAGTGTGCGCAAGGCTGTCATCCCGCCGGAGCACCGCGCCGGCCCCTTAACGGTCATCCCGCAGGAGCGCGCGGAGCGCGCGAGTGTCGGGATGACAGCCGACACTCCCCGACACTGCGCGCGGGGTCATGCGGGATGGGAGCATGGTGGCCTAGCCGAGCAGCGAGAGCCGTGCTTAGTCCGCCCTGAGCAGAGTCACTACCTCCCATCGCGACGCCCGCCGCGCCGGCAGGTAGCTCGCAGCGACGGATACGCCGAGGAGCAGCGCCGCGACGCCGGCCGCGACTGCGGGGTCGCTGGGAGCGACGCCGAACAGCAGGCCTGCCAGGAGCCGGGTGCCGACGGCGGCGAGCGCCAGACCCGCCGCGAGGCCGGTGATCGCGAGCGCGATGCCGTGCCGCACCACCAGCCGCCGCACGTCCGCCGGCGTGGCGCCGAGCGCCATGCGCACGCCGAGTTCGCGCCGGCGCTGCGTCACGCCGTAGGCGATCACCCCGTACAGGCCGAGCGCGGCGAGCATCAGGGCCACGCCGGCGAAGGCCGTGGCCAGCGTCGTCGCCGCTCGCCGCGTGGCGGTGCGCTCGGCCATGAGCGTCGTCATGGTCGTCACGCCGTACACCGGCAGCTCGGGGTCGAGCCCGCGCACGACCCGGCGGACGGCCGGCGCGAGCGCCAGCGGGTCCTCGTCGGTGCGCGCGACGACGCTCATCCAGCGCCACGGGTACTGGAGGTGCGAGACGTAGATCTGCCCGCCCGACGTCGCGTCGAGGCCGTAGTGCCGCACGTGCCCGACGACGCCGACCACGGTCGCCATCGTGTCCCGCCCGGGCACGCCGAGGCGCATGCCGAGCGCGGAGCGAGCGGCGCCTCCGGGCGCGATCCGGCGGGCGAACACCTCGTCCACCACGGCGACGAGCTGCGTGCTCTCGCGGTCGCTCTCGGTGATGAAGCGGCCGGCCCTGAGCGCGACGCCCATCGTCGCCAGGTAGCCGGGGCTCACGATGTAGCGGTCGCCCTCGGGGAGGTCGATGCCGCGGAGCTCCGGCCGCTCGCCGACGTCCACCGCGATGCGGTCGACGCCGCCGCTGAACGGGAGCATGCTCGTCACGGCCGCGGCGCGCACCCCCGGGAGCGTGGCAACGCGGGCCTCCAGCTCGGCGAAGAACGTGGGTACCTTGTCCCCCCCGGCTGGATACTTCGCCGCCGGCAGGTTCACCGACGCGGCGAGCACGCCGCGTGGGTCGATGCCGGGCCGCACGGCGTTCAGTCGCGCGAAGCTCTTGACGAGCAGCCCGGAGCCGAGGAGGAGTGCGAGGGCGAGCCCGAGCTGCACGACGGCGAAGGCGTCGCGCAGGCGGAGCCCGGCGCTCCCGTCGCTGCCACGGGCGCCGTCCTTGAGCGCCGCCTGCAGGTCGACGCGCGTGGCCCGCACCGCGGGCGCCGCACCGGAGAGGAGCGCCGTCGCCGCGGTCACCACCAGGGCGAAGCCGAGCACGCGCCAGTCGACGGCGCCGGCGCCGGCGCGCGCGAGGCCCATGTCGCGGGGCGTGAGCGCGAGCAGCGCGTGCGTCATCCAGGCGGCGAGCACCAGGCCGGCCGTGGCGCCGAGCACGGCGAGCAGCGCGCTCTCCGTGAGCAACTGGCGCACGCCGCGCCCGCGGCTCGCGCCGAGGGCGGCGCGGACGGCGAACTCCCGGTTGCGCGCTGCGCCGCGCGCGAGCCCCAGGTTGGAGAGGTTGGCGCAGGCGATGAGCAGCACGAGCCCCGACGCGCCGAGCAGCAGGTGGAGCTGCGCCCGCACGTCGCCGACGAGCTGCTCGCGGAGCGGCGTCGCAACGGCCACCATGCCGCCGTCCTCCTCGGGGTAGCGCCGCTCCAGCTCCGCCGAGATGGCGCGCAGCTCGGCCCGTGCCTGCTCCAGCGTGACGTTCGGCCTGAGCCGTCCCATCGCGCGCAGGTAGCGCGCGGTGCGCCCGGAGCCCGTGTCAGGGTAGATGTTTCCCCAGAGCTCCACGTCGAGCTCGGCCGGCCCGCGGAATCCGGCGGGGAGCACGCCGATCACCGTGCGCGGTACGCCGGCGAGCGTGATCGCCCGACCCACCGCCCCCGGGTCGCCGCCCAAGTGGCGCCGCCAGAAGCCGTGGCTCACCACCACCACGCGCTCGGCGCCCGGCACGTTGTCGGACGGGAGGAGCGGCCGCCCGAGCGCCGGGGCGACGCGCAGCACGTCGAAGATGCCGGCGGTCACCATGGCGCCCTCGATCCGCTCCGGCTCGCCGAGCGCCGTGAGCGCCGGCGCCCACCCGTGGAAGATCGTCATCGCCTCGAAGCTGCGGCTCCGCGCCTGCCAGTCGAGGAAGTTGGGGTAGGAGGTACTGGTCTCCTTCTTCCCGCCCTTCTTCGGCGCCTCGGTGAGGAAGACGATTCGGTCCGCTTCGGCGTACGGCAGCGGCCGCAGGAGCACGGCGCTCACGACGCTGAACACCGCCGTCGTGCCCCCGATCCCCAGGGCGAGCGTGAGCACGGCGACGAGCGCGTACACCGGGGACCGGCGCAGCCCGCGTGCCGCGACCCGCACGTCCTGCCACACCGACTCGAGCCGCTCGCGCCGGCGCACGTCGCGCTCGCGGCCCGCGGTGAGCGCCCGGCAGTCGCGCGCGAAGCGCTCGACGTCGCCGAACTGGCGCAACGCCTCGGCGCGGGCGGCCGCCGGCGCGAGGCCGGCGCGCACCAGGGCCTCGGTCTTCATCTCGAGGTGAAACGTGAGCTCCGCATCCACGTCCTCGGCGGCGCGCGAGCGGAGGAGCGCGAGGCGGACGTAGCGGCTGATGCCGGGGAAGCGCGACATGGCGGGCCCTCCTACGCCGGCTGCAGGACTTTGCCGACCGCCTCGACGTAGCGCGCCCACGCCGAGAGCTCGGCGCGGAGCTGCCGGCGCCCCGCGGCGGTGAGCTGGTAGTACTTGGCCCGCCGGTTGTTCTCGGAGAGCCCCCACTCGCTCTCCACCCACCCGCGCCGCTCGAGGCGGTGGAGCGCCGGGTAGAGCGCCCCCTCCTCGACCAGGATCACGTCGTCCGTGCGCTCGCGGATGGCGCCGGCGACGGCGTAGCCGTGCATCGGCCCCCACGTGAGCGTCTTGAGGATGAGGACGTCGAGCGTCCCCTGCAGCAGGTCGAGCGTGCCGGCGGGCACGGGCCCTCCCCTAAGGTGATTATGGGGAAGCTGCCACCCTTCCCCTAAGGCGTCAAGGGGACGAGGCCCGCGCGGTCAGCGGCCGCCGCTCACGCGCCCACCCCCGCCGGCGCGGCGGGCGCCCGCGGCGGCCGCTGTGGGTTCCACGTGTGTGTCTCGCTGCGCACGTGCTTGCTCCAGGCGTAGAGCGCGTCGTAGATGACCATGCCGTGCGCCAACTGCTCGTGGTCGTCCTGGACGTTGTGCGAGAGCCCGAGCGAGATGGCCAGGAGCCCCGCCGCCTGCGGCGCGAGCTCCGGGCGGGCGGTGTCCGCGCCGCGGACGATGACCGCGAGCTCGTGGAGCGCGGGGTCGGTGAGGTCGTACTTCTTGAGCAGGGCGTCGAAGGAGCAGAGCGGGCCGTCGTGCGAGAGCTCGACGCCCTCGACGTCGAACGGGATGGCGCCGGTCGCCTCGGCGCGCGGGACGACCTCGGCGGGCGGCACGAACAGGAACTCCGCCTCGGGGTCGATGAAGCGGCGGATCAACCAGGGGCAGGCGATCCGGTCGATCTTGGGGCGGGCGCGCGTGATCCACTGCATGGGACCTCCCGGTCACGAGGAGCGCGAAGAGCCCGGCGGGACCTCGAACGTACGAGTGCCCCCGCGGCGCGCCGGCGGGCTCGGGCCCTCAGGGGCGCACGCCGAGCCGCGCGGCGGCCGCGGCGCGGAGGTGCGTCTCGAGCGTGTCGGCGTGGGCGTTGTGTACCGCGGCGGGCGCGAGGATGCGTTCCACGACCGTCGCGGGAAAAATGCGGCGGACACTCGCCGCCTGCCCGCCCCCGTCCGCGGGGACCTCGTGCGAGACGACGCGGACCGAGTCACCGGCGGGCACCACGCGGAGCGCCACCGGGCCGCCACGGCCGGAGCCCGGCGCGAGGGTATCGCCGTCGCGCACGAGCTCGAGGCAGAGCGTGTTGATGAAGAGGCGCTCCCCCTCCTGCCCGAGCGGCACATACGCGCAGCGCATCTCACCGCCGCGGCTCGTGAAGCCCTCGTGCTCGGCCACGTACCGATTGAGCAGCAGTGGCGGCACCGATCGGCCAGCTACCGTGAACGCCGAATCGACCGCCAGAGACGGGGCGGCCGCCCTGCCGTCCCGATCGCGGCACGCATCTGACATCGTAGTGCAGAGCAGGACCGCCGGAACCAACGCGAAGCGGACGCGCGACATGGCAAGGCGTACCCCCGTGACGACCGAGAGTGCCCGCGGCGAGACGCTCCTCCGGGCAGCGCACGAGACTTCCTCGTACCGTGAGCCGGGGCCCGCAGCACCCGCCAGCGATTGCGTGTCCTCAGCGCGCACGCGCGCCGGTCGCCCCGGCCCGCCACCGCACCTGGAACTCGAGCTCGTCCTGCCCGCCCGCGCGCTCGTGCTCGACGTTGAACGCGGTGTCGGCCGGAACGTGGAGCCGCTCGCCGGCGACCTGGATGGTGAACGGACGCTCGGCCTCGATGGCGTCGGCGAGGCGGCGCAGCTTGGCCACGAACTGCGCACGCGAGTAGGTGCGCTCGATGTCTCGGTTCCGGCGGGAAGCCATGGTGTGTAAGGGTGTGCAGGGGTGTTGGGTTGCTGCGTGCGACCACGCACGAGTCATCGACGGCGCCTCTTACCCTGGCCGGCGCCACACCGCCCGGATCAGAAGCGGAACTCAGTCTGGTACACCATGCGCACGGCGCGCCCATGTAGTGTCGCCGGCCGGAAGCGCGCCTGAGGAAGTGCGCGACAGACGGCGGCCGTGAGCGCCGGGCCGTCGGAGTGGAAGACCTTCACCATCCGCATGTCCACCGTGCCGTCGGTATTCACCAGAGACGCTACGTTTACGCGACCCCGTTGCCCTTCTTCGCCTGGCCTCAGGGTCGGCCGCGGCAGCCGCCCGTATGGCTCCGCCTGCCGCTCTACCTGGTACCCGAAGTACGCGGGCCCCTCGCCGCGTACCGCCATTGGCGGGGGCGGGCAGGGGATCGCGGTGGTGTCGCTCGGGGACGCCGCCGAGGGCGCCGCCACGGCGGTGGTGGGCGCCGGAGCGGGGGTTGATGTGGAGCCGCGGGCGCAGGCGGCGAGACCGGCGCAGAGCCCGAGGAAGACGTGCGAAGGACGCACGGAGGGTCTCCAGTCAGGGACTCTCACAAGTTGTGGACTTGGCCTCCGGTGCGAAATGCCACTGGCCGTAGTACGCGGCGTGCTGGCGCGCGTCGGCCGAGAGGACCTCTACGGGGTGTGGGGTGACGGGCAAGCCTGACCCCGCCGTCTCGTTAGGGGGCGCACGTGCCGCGCGCCGAGTCCGCGGCGCAGGCCGCGAGGGTCCGCGCCGTCTCGGGGCGGTCGCGCTCCTGCTCTCGCGCCTCCACACCGGCGAGCGGGAGCAGCCGGCGGCCCGGCCCGATCCACCGGACGAGTCGTCCGCCGCGGAAGTAGAAGCGGTCCTCGCGGATGTGAGACACCACGCCGGATAGCGGCTCCGTGTAGCGCTCGTCGCGGCGGAGGACGAACACCACCTCCCCGCCCTGGAAGACGAACTCCTCGATGGCCCGCCCGGCTTCGCCGAAGTACCGCGCCGTGAACAGGGCCGGCCCCGTGCTGTCGTAGCACGCCCGCAGCTCGCCGCCCTCCGCCGAGAACCCCTCCAGGTCCAGCAACCGACAGCGCAGGCGGGCGCGCTCGCGCGTCACCGCCCCGTACCGCGCGCGGATCTCACGGATCGCGGCGTCCTCGGTCCGCCGCTGCGCCCCGCACGCTGGTGCCGAGCTCGCGGCGAGGACAGCCGACGCGAGCAGCGAGACTGGGTATCGCACGCGTCCTCGCAGGAAATCCGGTTTTGCGCTCGTGGAATGCCGGACGTCACGGCGGCCCTGACTCGCCCGGGCGCTCCGTGGGCCAGAACTTGGCGGCCACGTCGTGCGACTGGAATCCGCGCTCGAGCACCCGGAGCGCGGGCTCCGCCTCGGTGGGGCTCACCGACTGCCCGCGCACCGCCAACGTCGGCGGCTCGGTGAGGCGGAAGGGCCGCCCTGGCGCGCCCCGCTCGAAGGGCTGCACGACCGCGGCCGGCGCGTCCATTCCCGCGCCCCAGAACTCGACGAGTACGACGTCCTGCGCGTCCTCCGCGACGCCGCTCGCGCGCCACACGCCCTCGCGCGCGAAGGCCCACGCATCCGCCTCCCCGCTCGCCTCCCCCATCGCCGCCTCGGCCCGGGCTATGGCTTCCTCCTGGGTCTCCGCCTCGAAGCGGACGAGCCGCCGCTGCCCGGCCAGCTCGAGCAGTGCCAGCGGCGTGAGCAGCTCGTCCGGCTCTGTGTCGGAGACACTCCAGACCGCGTGCGCCAACGTGAAGCCCGCCAGGGCCACCGCGTCGCGCGAGAGATTCGCCATACGAGCTCCCGAGGAGTGACGCCTAACGTCCAAGCTCGGCTCCACCGCGACCCGACGACGACCGAGTCGCAGCCGAGGCGCATCCGAAGCACCGCGCAACGCCGTCGTCGGCGGCAACGCCACGTTAGCTGGCGGCGCCGTTACCCACCAGCGTGCAGACGTGCACTTCGGGCCGGGCAAACATCCGCACCGGGATGGTGCTGCACCCCACGCCTCGGCTCGACTGCTGAAGAATGAAGAGGTCAGCCTCTCCCCGCGCCGCGTGGCGGCGGCGGACGGCGTCTCCCCCTATCGCGGCCGGGTCAGCTCGAAGACCCCGATCGCGCGCGGGCCCGCCTCTTCCCCCACGGTCCACTTGCTCAGCGCGATCGTCCAGCCGCTCGCTTCCATCGTCTCCAGCAGGCGGAGGCTCGCGCTCCGGAAGGGGTCCGAGAGGAGGATCCGCCCAGCCGGCAGGAGGCTGGACTCGAAGATCCGGCGCAGGTGGGGGTGCATCGTCTCGCCGTAGAGGATGTCCGAGCCGAGGATCCAGTCGTAGCGTTCGGCGTCGTCCCAGCTGGTCCAGTCCGCGAGACGGTACTCGATCGGCTCGCCACCCCGCCACTTGCCGTTCCGCTCGCCGTTCCGCTCGCCGTTGCGCTTGCAGACGGACATCGCCAGCTCCTGGCGGTCGGTCTGCACCACGCGCCCGCCGAGCGACGCGGCGACGATCCCCGGCAGCCCCGTGCCGGCACCCAACTCCAAGACTCGAGCGCCGCGGAAGGCGTCGGCGCGGGAGGCCACGTCGTGGGCGAGGGCGATGGCAGCGGGCCAGAGGGCGACGCCGTATGGCAGGCGGTCCTTGAGCTCGCGCAGGAAGTGCGACTCCTCCGTGTGGCTCAGGACCGCGCCCGTGTGCAGGACCGTCCACTCTCGCCCGTCCAGCCGGAGGCGGTACTCGTGCAGCGGGAACTCCCCGGCGGGAGTGTGTAGCGAACGCTCCGGGGCGCCAGGCGAGTGCATGCCACTCTCGCTCGAAGCGACGCTGATGCTGTGCGTCACGGACATCCGATGACGTTCATGTGACCCGGCTTACCGCTCGCCAGCTTCGGCAGCTCGTCAGGCAGCGGCGGGCCCCGGCGCGCCCGCGCCGGGATGCTCGAGGAAGCGGCGCCCCTCCTTCCGCACGCCGGCCGCGACCTCCTCGCGCGTCCACACCATGCCCTGCACGTCGCCGACCACGCCGTCGAACTGCTCGAGCAGCGCGGGGGCCAGCCGGGCCGCGTCCGCCCACGCGCGGTGCCCCAGAGACTCTCGGCCATGCCCCCTCACCCTCCGCACTGCGCGTGCGCGATCATGAACCGCTCGACGCGGCGCACGTCCACCGCCCCGCTCCACCGGCCCTCCGCCTTGAGTGCCGATCCGACGATGAATCCGTCGGCGCCCGCGTAGTAGCGCTCGAGGTTGTCCGCGGTGATCCCGGAGCCGAGGTAGAGCGGCAGCCGGCAGCGCCCGCGCACCTCGGCGATGTCGCCCTCGGTCGGGCACTCGCCCGTCGCCGGGCCGGTG
>Ga0307405_10000608_pt1 | contig 13772 bp, 13 predicted proteins | sample 322Cmetagenome_2_FD_203311 | JGI IMG/M metagenome (GOLD analysis project Ga0307405, IMG submission 203311) | Maize rhizosphere microbial communities from greenhouse at UC Davis, California, United States - 322HYB-C-1 | ecosystem: Host-associated > Plants > Roots > Rhizosphere > Soil | place...
ATCCGGCGCAGGCTCCAGCGCTGGATCCGGATCGGGTGCGGCGGGCTTGGCAGCAGGCGGACGAACTCGGCGTGCAGGTCGCGGCCCTTTTCCCTGAGCATCCGGCGCAGCTGGGACGGTAACGCGAGCCCGCGGGCGGCCGCGAACCCCTCGGTGATCTCCTCGCTGTTGAACTGGAGCTGGGCGCGCCGATAGACCTGTTCAGGGTTGGAACGCAGGGCCAGGCAGAGCATCATGTTGGCCAGGTCGACCGCCTGACGCCACGGGGTGGGGCGAGCCTCGATAAAGGCGACGTCGATCAGCTGCATCCGGCCGTCGCGGACCAGCAGGTTGGCCGGCTTGACGTCACGGTGGGCCAGCCCCGCATCCCAGAGCCTGCGCACGATGCCCAGGCCGTCGTCGATGATCTGCTCGTCCACCTCGGCATCGCCCAGCTCCACCGCGCCGTCGAAGAACTCGGTGACCAGCAGGTACTCCCGTTCGGGGGTGAGCTCCACGAACCCGTAGGGTGCCGGGCTGGGCAGCCCGGCGTCCCGGCACACCCGCAGGGCGTAGTCCTCCTGCTGGACCAGCCGCCGCACGGTGTTGAACGGCTTCTCGTCCTCCAACCGCCCATAAAGCAGTTCCCGGCCCAGCTTGTACCAGCGGTCGGCCCGGAGATGGCTGCGGGCATACAGCTTGCCGAACAGGTAGGTCGGCGGATCTCCCTTGACCGTGATGCGCAGCGGGGTCGAGCCGGCCGAGCCGGCCAGCCCGAACGGCTTGACCTCGGTGACGACCAGGCCGAGCTGGTCCTCCAGCCCCTGCCGGATCGCCGCCCCCCGCGGGCCGCCGACGTCCAGGTGGGCGGCGCGGCCGCGCCGGTAGGCGACCGGGAACACCTCGTTGGGAGCGAACAGCCGGAAGGCGACCAGAGGGAGGGTGACCCCGATGGCCGCCGCCACCAGCACATCGGTCGGGGCGTCGGCACCCAACGCCATGCGGCCGAGCCCGGTCAGCGTCACCAGCCCGGCCGCGACCCACTTGCCGGTGTTGCGCCAACGACCCTCCGGCACCATCGAGTACAGGACCCCCACCAGCAGCGCCGCGAACAGGGTGACCTGGAGCGACGGCATCCCCCAGCCGCCCCAGCCAGCCCCGATGACTACCCCGAAGGGTCGTGGCCGCTGGGCGATTGGGGGTATCCAGGCCTGGACGACCAGGGTCAGCAGCTGCGCCAGGACCAGCACCACGATCAGATGCCGGAACCGCCGCAGGACCAGCAGCGCCACCAGCAGCCCGGCCAGCAGGCCGTTGATGATCCACCAGGAGCTGATCGCCGCCAGGGTCCGCCAGGCCCCCATCAGCCCCGGGGCCTGGAGCCCGACCAGCCATCTGACCACGGCGTCGTCGGCGACGGTGACGTCGACGGCTAGGCCACGCATTCCGCGGGCGAAGACCACGATCGTCAGCGCCATCAGCACGATCCCGACGATCAGCCATCGCACCCCGCTGGTCTGCAGGTGATAGGGGAGCGGTGGCGCCTCCCCGGTCGGCCGGCGGCGCCGCGGCAGCTGGAGCGTCGCAGCCGGGGCGGGCTGCCGACGCGGGGCGCTTGTGCGCGTCGACGGGTCAGCGGATACCTTCATGATTCCCTCTCAACCGCACAGGTCAGGTTCGCAGGGCATTGCGCGAGATCGCTGTCGTAGTGGCGCTGGAAGTCGGGGCTCAGATGGGGTCGCTGTTGGAGTTGTGTGCGTGCACCAGCCCGTCTAGCAGCACCTGCAGGCCGGCGGTGAACCGCTGGTCGCGGTTGTCGACCCAGACGTGGTCGCCGAGGGCGACCAGGGCGGGGAAGCGGTCGGGAGGCAGGGAGCGGAAGAACTGGTGCAGCTGGGTCCTGGTGGCCGGGTCGCGGACGCGTTGTTCGTTGACCGAGGTTGGGAGGCCGCCGACGGCGAAGCCGATGGTGTAGTCGACCAGCAGGAAGAAGGCCAGCCCGGCGTGGTGGTCGGGGAACCCGGCGGTCTGCAGGGGGCCCAGGAAGGCCTCGGCCAGGGCCAGGGAGTGGGGGCCCAGGGGGTCGCGGGTCTTGAGGATGGCGGCGACCCCGGGGTGGGCCTCGAGCACCTGGCGGAGCCGGTGGGCCAGGCCCTTGAGCTGGCCGGTCCAGTCCAGGGTGGGGTCCAGGTGGAGGTCGACTTCGGCGAGCACGTTGTCCAGGACCAGGTCCTGGAGTTGTTGTTTGTTGCCGACGTGATGGTACAGGGCGCCGGGGACGACCTGGAGGCGGGCGGCCAGGTGGCGCATGGTGAGGGCCTGGACGCCGTCTTGGGCGATGACCGCCAGGGCCTCGGCGACCACCCGTTCGCGGGTCAGCCGGGGGCGGCGGTCCTGGTCACCGACGGGCGGGTCGAACCACAACGAGCGTGACCCTCCGTCGGTGGCGGCTGGGCTGGATGCTGCCATTGCTTGGGTGGAGGCGGCAGTCTGTTGCCGTTGCTTCATGTGCGCCTCCTTCAGTGAACGTTGACCTTGACAAGTGAACATCGTTCAGCACATTGTGAACAATGTTCTACAGCAATCAGGTGTCACGAGCAAGGGGGGCGGGCGATCGGCCAGGTCCAAGAGCCCTCCCTCATGGCCAGCGGTCACCCCTGACCCGGCAGCCCACCCGCAACCTCAGGCAACGGCGGGTTCTGTGAGGAACCGAGAAACGGAAGCGACCAGATGACAGCAGTTCGCGGCCACACAGCCACCGCTGCGCCACCCACCGGCCCGACCGCGTCGTCTGGGCTGCGGCTGCGGCTGAGCTCAACCCTGACCGGCGCAGGAATCCTGGACGGCGGGTGGTGGCCACGCTCGCGGGACCCGGATACCGAACTCCCGGCGCTCATCGCGGGCCTGGAGTCCACGCTTGGGCCGATCACCAGGGTGGCGCTCAACCTGGACGCCTGGGACCATGCCCCACGGCGCGTTGCCCTAGATGGCCGGCGTGTGCGGGTGGGCTGGTTCCGGACGATGGACGCCCACATGATGGGGGCGACCAGAGCCTTCCAGGACCGGCTGGCGCTGCTGGTGGTTCCACCGGAGGCGGCCGGGCAGGCGGCGCAGCGCGCGATGGCGATGGCCGCGGATGCGACCAACGGCGACGGGCCAGCCGCCGTCCTCGCGGCCGCCGGGATCGCCGCCGAGGACGGCGTGCGGACCTAGAGGCGACCGAACCGCAACGGCGGCATCGCTAGGAAGGACACAAGCTCATGTTCATTCGGGTCATCCAGGGCCGGGCGGCCAACCCACCCGGGATCCGCAGAGACTTGGGGCGCTGGCAGCGGCTGCTCGCCACCGACGCCGACGGATGGCTCGGCTCCACGGCGGGGATCACCGACGACGGATGGAGCATCACCGTGGTCCGCTTCGCCTCCGAGGCCCAGGCTCGCCGCAACAGTGACCGGCCGGAGCAGCGCGAGTGGTGGCGCGACGCCTCCCAGCACCTCGCTCGGATCGTTGTCCATGATGCCGCCAAGGTCCACACCTACGGGCAGGGCGGCGTTGATGAGGCCGGCTTCGTCCAGGTCATCCAGGGCCATAGCAACAACCTGGCGCGCATGGCCATCCTGGGCCGCGACCAGGAGGTCCTGGCCCGGGGCGCCCCGCACATCCTGGGCATGACGGTGGCCGAGCACGCCGACCGGCCAGGCGACTTCACCCAGCTCATCTACTTCACCAGCGAGCAGGATGCCCGACGGTTCGATCCGGAGCCTCCGGTTGAGGCAGAGGACCTGGCCCAGGAGGACCGACGCCGCCTGATGACCAACCTGCGCTGCTTCGACCTGCGCGACCCGCAGCTGCTCAGCCCGGCCGTCGCCTACACCTACTAGCGGTCGCTTCGGCCCCGCCCATCACAACCTGGCCTGGTCTGGTCCGCCAGTGTCGGCAATCCGGAAAGGTGAGAGAACATGCCGATCGCGCTGGCGCAGCTTGTCAGCAGCCTTGGTGCGCTGGACGCCCTCGACGTTGACCAAGGCTTGGCGGTGACGCTGCAGCAGCTGCTGCGCTCGGCCAAGACCCTGTTGGATGCCGACAGGGTCGGGTTCCTGCTCGTCGATGAGGCCGGCGTATTGCGGTGGGCGAGTGGCTCCGACCAGGCGGTCGAGGCCAGTTCCGGGCACCTGAGCGTGCCCGTCCAGCTCGGCGGTGGCCCGGTGGGGACGCTGGATGTCTACGTCGCCGCCCCAGGGGAGTGGGATGACAGTGAGGCGGCCGCCCTGCAGGTCTATGCCGGGCTGGTCGCGAGCCTGCTCGCGGCCGCGGTGTCGACGCGGGTCACGGGCCGGCTGGCCGACCAGCTGCGGGGAGCCTTGGCGCACCGGTCGCTGATCGACCAGGCCGTAACGATCCTTGTCGACCGCGAAGGCCTGGATGGGCCGGCGGCGCTGGAGTGGCTGGGAACGGCAGCCAGGTCCTCGGGATGCTCGCTGGTCCAGATGGCTCATGCGGTGGTTGGTGGGGCGCCGCTCCCCTCCGACCTCCTCGCCCAGGCAAAGGCGGAGCGGCGCGAAGCCACCGACCGGGAGGTTGCCGGGCACCGCCGAGACTCGGAGTTGCACGAGGGCGCGGCCCGACGCTATCAACGGCACGGCGAGGCTGGCCGAGCCCAGACCGAGCGTCTGCAGGCGGCCGCCGCGCGCGGCCGGATCATCGACGCCGAAGCCGAGCGGCGGCGCGCCGACCAACAACCCTAGACGGCCCGCCTCACCAGCACGCTCAAGCAGCCGGGACCTGCATGCCGCGGGAGGGGGAAGCTCCGGCCAGAGGGTCGATGGGCACAGGGCGACCCCGGGGGATCGGGGAGAGGAGCGTACCTGCCACGGCCGCCAGGCACCCTGGGCATGCTGGAGCCCGCCCGACCTCGGCCGGGCGGGCTCCTGGTAGCTGGCTACTGGCGCTCCAGCAGCCGCACGTTGGCGGCCTGGGCGCCCTTCGGGCCCTGGGTGATGTCGAACTCGACAGTCTGCCCCTCGTCAAGCGAGCGGTAGCCGGTCGACTGGATCGCGCTGAAATGCACGAAGACATCCTCGCCGGACTCGGGGGCGATGAAGCCAAAGCCCTTGTCGGCGTTGAACCACTTCACGGTTCCAACAGTCATGTACTTGTCCCTCCCTCCATCATCTCGGAGGTATCGACCACGCCGGGGCCGTGGTGGCCCGGCGGCAAGGGACAAGCTCGACCTGCGGGTTGCGAAGCAAAACGTGAACCTCTGCGGGCCCACCGTAGCGGGTGCGGCGACTGTCCGCCACCCCACGGCACATCCGAGCACGCCCAGCCGGCACGCCAGAGGCTCAGCCGTGATCGGTGAGATCCCGTACCGATCGGTAGCCGCCATGCAGGTAGGCCAGCGGATCCTTGAGGTCGGGCAGCTCCAGCTGCTCGATCACGCCCTCGACCAGCTTGGCGTAGCCAACCGGGGTCGATCCGGCCAGGCGGCAGGCCGCGCGTGGGCGGCTGCCAGCGAGCACCGGACCCCAGGGCGACTCGGCCACCTCCAGGCGCTCGAACGGGCCTCGGATGGGTGGGCGGACCTCGCTGAACCGCTCGGCCAGGGCCCGATCACCGGCGGCAAGGACATGGACCACGAACCCATGGGTCTCCTGGGCAGCTTCCCAGAAGGCCGAGGTCGGGTCGATCAGGCCGAGCAGGCGTGCCGGTTGGCCCTCGGCGACCAGGACCGAGGAGACCGTCAGACCGGCCCCGCCCGGTGGGCGCCCAGCGGTCCAGACGGTCACCGGCGCCACCAGCCGCCCGCGCAACCGACGGGCCGGGTCGCGACGCTCGCGCGCGACGGCGAAGGGAGGCTGGCCCCCGACGCGGATCGGCTCCGGCTCGGAGGCCCTGCCAGCATGGTCTCCGCCCTCCCCTCCAGAACCGGCCACCGGCTCCAAGCCCGCCGCCTAGGCCGTTGCCGTCATGGGCTGGAACGACGCGACCACGGCGACCGCCTCGACCTCGATGAGCAGATCATCGCGGACTAGGCGCCGGACCTCCACGGCGGTGCTGGCCGGCGGCTGCTGGGTGTTGACGTACTGGTCACGGACCTCCCGGACGACCGGGAGCTGGGTGGCGTCGACCAGATAGTAGGTGAGCTTGACCACCTGCTCGAAGCCGGCCCCAACGGCCTGCAGCGCGGCCTGGAGGTTGTCGAACACCTGCCGCGCCTGAGCGCGGATGTCGCCCGGCCCGACCAGTGCCCCTGTGGGGTCGAGGGCGACCTGGCCGGCGATGTAGACCGGCCGACCCGCGGTCACCTCGACCACGTGGGTGTAGCCAGCCGGGTGGTGCATCGTCTCGGGGTTGATGAAGTTGGCCGTGACGGGCGGCTGCCCGGACGAGGCATCGGTCATGCGCCGGTTCCTATCTGCCCACGAGTGTTGCTGACGGCGACGCAGTCTACGACGCAGAGGAGGCATCCAGGGCGACGCCGCCAGCGGTGCTGTCGTTGAAGATGCCTCCGGAGAGTCGTTGAGGTCGATCGCTGGCAGCTCCGTGAACAACATGGCACGATCCCCGCGGAGATTGCTTCATCAACAGCCTGCTTCCATCTCGTTCCGGTCCTCGGGGTCGCTCGACTAGCTTCGGATAGCCTGAGCCACGCCATCGGGCGTCAGTCGATATCGCGAGCTGGGTTGATCGGCAGGCACGGCGGTCGGACGACGAGGGGTCAGGTCAGCATGTTGAGCGCCTACGTGCTGATCGAGAGCGAGGTCGGTAAGGTCGCCCATGTCGCCCGCGCCATTACGGGCCTGGATGGTGTCCAGTTGGTTGAGGACCTCGCGGGCCCCTACGACGTCATCGCCAGAGTCCAGGCGTCCGGTCTTGATGAGCTTGGCAGGCTGATCGCCTTCCGCATTCACGTCCTGGACGGTGTCACCCGTACCCTGACCTGCATTGTGGTGCACCGCTAGGCGCACGGAACCGGTCCGCTTCTTGGGCGCTCGTATCACATAGACCGCCAGCGCACTCAGACCAGGGCACATGTGACTGGCGGTCAGCTGAGGAACTGTTCGGCGATGATCCGCTCCTCGAGCGAGTGGTCGGTGTCGAACAGCAGCTGCACGGTGGTCGAGGGGTCCTCCCGGATGGTGACCGACACGACATCTGACAGCTCGTAAAAATCTGCGGTGGCGGCGAGTGGCCGCTTTTCGGCATCGAGGTTCTCCACGACAATCTCGGCCGTGTGCGGCACCAGGGCGCCCTTCCAGCGTCGCGGCCGGAACGGACTGACCGGGGTGACGGCAAGCAGGTTGGAGCCCAGCGGGATGATCGGCCCGTGGGCCGAGAGGTTGTAGGCCGTGCTGCCGGCTGCCGTGGCCACGATCAGTCCGTCACCCACGAACTTCGCAATCCGCTCTACGCCGTCGATCGACAGGCGGAGGTTGGCCGAGTGAGCAGACAAGCGGGTCACGGCGACCTCGTTGAAGGCAAGGGCGTGCGACCTACGCCCTCCCGCGTAGGTCGCCGCCATCCGCAGCGGATGAACGGTGATCGGGCTGGCGGCGACAACGCGTTCAAGCAGGCCGTCGGGCCGGTACTGGTTCATGAGGAAGCCGACGGTTCCGCGGTTCATGCCGAAGATCGGCCGACCGAGCTGGAGGTGCTCGTGGATGGTGTGGAGGAGCAGGCCGTCGCCACCGAGGGCCACGATGACGTCGCAGTCGCCGGGGTCGACCAGGTCGTAGCGGGCCGCGAGCTCCACCACGCCCGCGCGCGCCGACGCCGCGTTTGACGCCACGCAGGCGATGCGCGGCTTGGTCCCAACCCAGGGCATGGCTTTATCGGCCAACATCGACCGACCAGTCAACGCCGGGACGTCGGGCCAGCTTCCTGGCCGGCCAGGCCAGCTCGCCGGGCGCACGGCTTCCTCGTCGAGGGATTGGCCGCTGACGCCACGGACGCCCTCCGCCCCCGCTCACAGCACCGCCGCCACGGGGCCGGCTGGAGATACCGTGCGAGACCGACGCACGACCCGACGAGGGTCTGGTGGTCCGCGGTCTGGTCTGCTACAAGGCGCCGCGTGGGCGGCCGTCCGAGAGCCTGACGACTGGTTGGGGGACGCCCTGCGCCTCAGATCAACCTCTGGCATGCCGCCCATCATGCCGGGTCGCCCTGCCATTGGTAAGCCTCGAGCTGGCCGGGGGTCGCGCGGCAGCGATTCGGGTCCAGCGCCGTCCTCCGTCAACAGGGAACTGTCGAGTCAGCACACGGTGGGACATGCGCGTTGGAGGCGACCGTGACCCACCCGCCCGACCCGTCTGATCTCTCGCGAGGCGGCGGCCTAGGAGTGCTCGGCGTGTGGTTCGATGTCGGCAGCCGAGGCAGCTGTCCCGTTGGGGGTGGGTTGGGTGGGTTGGAGGGTGGCGGCGGCGGCGTCGATGAGGATGTGCTGGTGGGCGGGGTCGGTGAGGTCGAGCTGGGGTTCGGCGATGAGGGGGCGTCGGATCGCCCCTAGGGCTGCCTCGGCGCGCAGGCTGGCCGCCAGGGTGGTGTTGGGGGCGGCCAGCAGGCAGTGGAGCTGTTGGTGCTGGGCCTGGAGGCGGGGGCCGATGGTGGGGTGGTGGAGGACGGCGGGGTCGGTGGTGATGAGCGGGACGGCCTCGCGGTGGGTGAGCAGGACGGCCAGGTAGGCGTCCAGCAGGTGTCGTGGGGTGGGGTGGTGGTGGATGCAGGTGTCGATGGCGTCCAGGAGGGGGTCGATCAGGTGGTGGAGCAGGGCGTCTTTGGATCGGTAGTGGTAGTAGATGGCGGCTTTGGAGATGCCCAGGGTGCTGGCCAGGTCGGCGATGGAGGTGCCGGCGAACCCGGTGATGCGGAATCGGGCGAGGGCGAGGTGGGCGATGCGGCGGTCCATGGGTTCGTCTGTGGTGGTTACCATTGGTGGGGCTCGCCTTCCTTGACGACCGGTCAGTAAGCAGGGTAGCGTCTGGTTGGGATCGCGTCCACCGGACAACGCGACCACCCAGATCGCGACATCCGGATGCGCCACAAGGAGCACCTTCCCATGACCCAGGACGCAACCAGGTCCCACCACGTCAGCCCCGGCCACCCCCAGCAGCTGGCCCCGGCCGAGACCATGAAGGCCATCGTCCAAGAGGTCTACGGCTCAATGGATGTTCTCGAGCTCCGGCAGATCGACCGGCCGGTGCCCACCGACAACGAGGTGCTGCTGCAGGTGCGGGCGGCGGGCCTGCATCGGGGCGACTGGCATGTCATGACTGGCCTGCCGTACATGATCCGCGTCGTGGTCCCGAAGCTCGGGCTGCGTAGGCCCAAGGTCCCGGTTCGGGGCATGGATGTCGCCGGGACTGTCGAGGCCGTCGGCGCCAACGTGACCCGGTTCCAGCCGGGTGATGCGGTGTTCGGCTGGTGCGACGGCTCCTTCGCCGAGTACGCCAGCGCGCCCGAGGACCAGCTCGCGGCCAAGCCGGCCACCCTCAGTTTCGAGCAGGCAGCGGTCGTGCCCATCTCCGGGTTCGCCGCCCTCCAGGGACTTCGCGACGTGGGGGGGATCCAGGCCGGGCAGCGGGTCCTGATCATCGGAGCGGCCGGTGGGGTGGGGTCGTTCGCGGTGCAGCTGGCCAAGGCGTTCGGCGCCCAGGTGACCGGGGTGGCCAGCACATCCCAGCTGGAGCTGGTCCGCTCGATCGGCGCGGATGCGGTGATCGACTACACCCGCCAGGACGTCACCGACGGGACCCGCCACTTCGACCTCATCCTTGACTGCGCGGGCCGCCGGACCCTGTCCCAGCTGCGCCGGGCCCTCACCCCCAAGGGAACGCTGGTCATCGTCGGCGGCGAGGGCGGCGGACGGTGGATGGGCGGCTTTCTTCGCAACCTGCGGGCGCCGGTGCTGTCACGGTTTGGAGGCCAGCGGCTGCGGATGCTGGCCTCCAAGGAGCGGCCAGAAGATCTCCAGACCTTGCGGGAGCTCCTGGAGGCCGGCCAGGTCACCCCCGTCATCGACCGGACCTTTCCGTTGCCCGAGGTCCCCGAGGCCTTCCGGCAGCTGGTCGAGGGCCGCGGACGTGGCGGCAAGCTCGTCATCACCATCTGACGCCGGACTACGACGTCCATCTCCCCGGAGAACCACCGGGCTGTACATGCAGCCGGCAGGAGAACCAAAGCTGGAAGCTGTGGAGGCGAATTGGTATGCGCAGGTTGATCGTCGTCGGAGTCTTCGTTGTGCTGCTGCTGGGGCTGGCCGCGCCTGCCTGGGCCCAGGCAGGGCCGGACAGCGAGGCGTTCGTCGTCCTCTCCGGCCGGGCCGACGTTCCCCAGGGACAGACGGTCGGTGACCTGGTCGTCTTTCACGGCTCGGCGACCGTGGCCGGCACCGTCGACGGATCCCTGACCGCCTTCGACGCCCCGGTCACCATCTCCGGGCGGGTCAACGGCGACGTGGTCGCCTTCAACGGCCGGGTCGAGCTGCAAAGCGGGGCCAACGTCACCGGCGACGTCGTCTCCCAGAGCGCCCCGGTGGTCGCCTCGGGCGCGACCATCGGCGGCACCACCAAGCGCCTCCAGACCAACACCAATTGGGAGGGGTTCGGCTGGGCCGGCAAGCTGGCCTGGTGGCTCGCCGTCTCCATCTCCACCCTGGTCGTCGGGCTGGCGCTGGTGTGGCTGACCGGGCGCGGCTCGGTCAGGATCCTGGAGGCCGGCCGCACCCAGCTCGGCCCCTCGATCGGGCTCGGGCTGCTGCTGTTCTTCGGCCTCCCCCTCCTGGCCATCATCGCCCTGGTCACCGTGATCGGGATCCCACTTGGCCTCGGCCTGCTGGCCGCCCTGCTGCTCATCTACGCCCTCGGCTACAGCGCCGCTGCCTGGATCCTGGGCCGGTCGATCGTCCGCGAACCCACCGCCTGGGCCGTAGCCTTCCTCGCCGGGTGGGCGATCCTGCGGGTCGTGGCCCTGGTCCCGATCCTGGGCGGCCTGGCCTGGTTCGCCGCCGTGGCCTTCGGCCTGGGCGCCCTCGCCGTCGCCATCTGGCGGGCCCGGACCCCTAGCCGTACCGCTCCCGCTACCCCTACCGCCCCACAGCCGTCCGACTGATTGAAATCCTGCGGCTCGCCGCTTCTCCAACCAGGCAGCCCTGGAGGTCCTGGTGAAGGTGCTGGAAGCATCGGTCAACGCCGCCGACCCCCAGGCAGCTGCCTGCTACCTCAGCCCACCGTCACCGGAGGAGCCATGAACACCGCTACCGCGACGCACTCTGCCGACGAGCCGGCCCCGGCCGCGGCGAGTGTCCGGCGCTCGAGGCGGCGGCGACGCCCCTCCGGCGCACCGCCGCCATTGCCCCGGCACCTCGAGATCACGGGCGTCGCGTGGCTGCTGGCCGCCGTCGGGCTCGTCGCCGTGTTCGCGGTCAGCTTTGTCGCCAGCCGGCACGGTGCCGCCGTCGCCGTGACCGCCGCCGACGACCGGGTCGTGCGGTGGCTCGCCGGGCTGCGCAGCGGCTGGCGCACCCAAGCGCTGCAGGTGGCGGCGTTTCCCGCCAGTTGGCTGGCCTCCCATATCCTCGCCTGGTGCATCGTCGTCCCCCTGCTGGTGTTCAAGCGGATTCGCCATCTGGTTGTCTACGTTGTCGCCTTGGCGGTGACCTCGCAGCTGGCCCTGGTCCTGTCGGCCGTGCTCAAGCGGCCCAGGCCGTTCGGGGCCGCCACCGACGGGAGCTGGAACGGCTATGCGCTGCCGTCGATCCAGGTCGCGATGCTGGCCGCGAGCCTGGTCAGCGTCCTGTATGTGCTGGTGCCGGAGGGCCGTTGGCGCCAGGTCGGCAAGTGGGCGGCGACCGCGGTCGTCGCGTTGGCTGGTCTGGCCCGGGTCGCGCTCGGCCTCGACGCCCCGACCGACGTGCTGCTCGGTGCCGTTATCGGCGTGACCGTCCCCTTGTTGGCCTTCCGCTGGTTCGCCCCCAGCGAGGTCTTCCCGATCACCTACCGGCGCGGCCGCACCGCCCACCTGGACGTCGGCGGGACCCGCGGCCAGGCCATCCATCGTGCTATGCAGGATCAACTCGGTCTGATCGTCGAGGAGGTAAAGCCGTTCGGGCTGGCCGGCTCGGCCGGGTCGACCCCGCTGCGGATCAAGGTCAAGGGCGACCCCGGGACAGTCCTGTTCGGCAAGCTGTACGCCCGCAGCCACCTGCGCTCGGACCGCTGGTACAAGCTGGGCCGCGAACTGCTGTACGGCCGCCTGGAGGACGAGAAGGCCTTCAACACCGTTGGCCGGCTGGTCCAGCAGGAGGACTACGCGCTCCGGTTGCTGCGTGACGCCGGGCTGCCCACGCCGGCGCCCTATGGGGTCGTCGAGCTCACTCCCGAGCGCGAGTACCTGATCACCTTCGAGTTCTTCGACAACGCCACCGAGCTCGGCGATGCCGAGGTGGACGAGGCGATCATCGACCAGGGCCTGGGGATCATCCGCAAGCTGTGGGACGCCGGCCTGGCCCACCGCGACATCAAGCCGGCCAACCTGCTGGTCTGCGACGGCCGGATGGTGCTGATCGACGTCGCCTTCGTCCAGGCGCACCCAAGCCCGTGGCGCCAGGCCGTCGACCTGGCCAACATGATGCTCTGCCTGGCGTTGCGCAGCGACCCCAGGCAGGTCTACGCCCGCGCGCGGGAGTTGTTCACGGTGGAGGAGATCACCGAGGCCTTCGCCGCCACCCGCGGGCTCACCATGCCCTCCCAGCTGCGCCACATGCTGCGCGAGAAGGGCCGCGACGTGCACGGCGAGTTCCTCAGCCTGCTGCCCGAGCGGCCCCGTCCCATCTCCATCCAGCGTTGGAGCATCCGCCGGATCGGGCTGGCGGTGCTCACCCTGCTCCTCGCGATCGCCGTCCTTGGCATCGGGTGGGGCCGGCTCATCAACGACCGCGACGTCGAATACGCGCCGATCCAGGCCCGGACGCTCCAGTGCGAGCCCCACGAGCCGCTCGTGCTCATGGCCCAGTCGGTGCCCACCGCCTCGTTGGTGCCGTGCATTGAGATCCTCCCGGTCGGCTGGACGCTCGGCGACGTGGTCGTCGGCAACGGCCATTCCCGGTTCACCATGACCAGCGACCGGGGCGGTGTCCTGGTCGCAGACCTCACCGCCTCCTGCGACCTGGCCGGAACGGTCGAACTGACCTCCGAGCAGCCGGAGGCACGACGGTTCCTGCGGATCGAGCGCAATCCCGCCGGAGCCGTGATGACCCGCACCTATACCTTCCCGGGCGGCTGTGTCAGCCAGCGCCTGGTCACACCCGAGGCCAGCCGCCAACAGCTGGCCAGCGAGTCGTCATCCGCGCTGGGCTTCACGACACGCGATGACCTGGCCGCCGCCCTCCGACGCGAGTCCGGCGGCCGACTCGAGCTCGACCCAACTACCAGATGAGGGATCGTTGCGATGAGTGAGCATGAGGCAACCACGCCAAAGCCGCCGTCCCGGACCCGCCGGATCGTCCAGGTCGTGCTGTCGCTGCTGCTGGTCGTGGGGATCTTCTACTACCTGCTGCGCGGCATCGACCTGGCAACGGTATGGGCGGAGATCCAGGCCCTGACCGGGCTGGAGCTGGCCACCCTGGTGGCGATCGCCGGCTGGAACCTGTGCACCTACGCCTGGGTGTGGATGTCGGTCACCCCGGGCCTGTCGTTCTGGCGGGCGATGGGGATGACCCAGGCGACCACCGCGGTGGCCAACACCATCCCGGCCGGGGTCGGGGCGGCGATGGGGATCGGCATGACCTACACGATGCT
>Ga0307405_10000609_pt1 | contig 13765 bp, 7 predicted proteins | sample 322Cmetagenome_2_FD_203311 | JGI IMG/M metagenome (GOLD analysis project Ga0307405, IMG submission 203311) | Maize rhizosphere microbial communities from greenhouse at UC Davis, California, United States - 322HYB-C-1 | ecosystem: Host-associated > Plants > Roots > Rhizosphere > Soil | place...
TTCATCGGCAAGTTCGAGTCCGGCTTCACCCAAGGCACCGTCGGTGTGGGTGTGGACGTGATTGGCCAATATGCTATCCGTCTGGACGGTGGCCAAGGTCGCGCCGGCGCGGGGGGGATCGACTTCTTCAAGCAGGGTAATGGCACCACCAACCCAGATGGCTCGGCAAACCCTGGCTCGGCACCACACGACCTGGCCAAAGGCGGCGCAGCGGTCAAGTTCCGCGTCTCCAACACGGTGCTCAAGTACGGTGATCAGTTCCCTAACGTTCCGGTCCTGGCCTACGACAACTCCCGTCTGCTGTCCGAAACGTTCACGGGTACGTCGATCGTCTCCAAAGAGATCGCCGGCCTGCAACTCGACGCCGGTCACTTCACCAAGGAAGCTCGCAAGAGCGCCGAAGGTACCGACAGCGGCCGTCTGAAAAGCATCGACTACGTCGGTGGCAGCTACAAATTCACCGAAAACCTGTCGGCCGCGCTGTACGCCTCCGACATGCAAGACGTGCTGAAGAAGCAATACGTCAACGTCAACTACGTGCTGGCCCTGCCAGAGAAACAGTCGCTGACCTTTGACTTCAATGGCTACAAGACCAAGCTGGACAAGAGCTTCGCCCTGGAAAACCAAGGCAGCGAAGACGCTCGCGACAACAAGATCTGGAGCCTGGGCGCCACATGGGCTGTCGGCCCGCACAGCTTCACCGTCGCTCACCAGCGCAGCACGGGCGACACCGGCTACCTGTACGGCGGCTACCGCAACGCTGGCGGCATCGGCGACGGCGGCAACACCATCCTGCTGGCCAACTCCTACTGGTCCGACTTCAACGGCAAGGACGAGCGCTCCTGGCAAGCCGGCTACGGCCTGGACTTCAGCACCTTCGGCGTGCCTGGCCTGACCTACAACGTGGCCTACGTGCGCGGCACCAACATTGACGACGGTTCCAACCGTGGCAATGGCACCGAGCGCGAGATCTTCAACCAGTTCAAATACGTCGTCCAAAGCGGCCCGGCCAAAGACCTGAGCCTGCGTGCTCGTGCGTCCTGGTTGCGCGTTTCCAGCAATGCCGACAAGTACAACGTAGGCGGTAACGAAATCCGTCTGTTCGCCGACTATCCGATCAACGTTTTCTAAGTGATCGCACCTCGCGCCTGATTCCAGGCGATAAAAAACCCCGACTGGTTCGGGGTTTTTTTATGGGTGTGCATCAGTCCTCGCGGCTCTGCAAAATCTTGCGCGCCAACGCCGCATTCTTGTAGTCGAGCATCAAGGACAACCCCTCATAAGGTTCGATCTTTTTATTGTCGATACACAGCTGTGCCATCAGCAGCAGCACCTGGCGTTTCTTCTTGTTGACCCGCACGCCGGGTACACCGAACGCGGTCTTGCGCATTGCCGGTAACGGCGCCTCGGGCGTCAGTTGAACGGTTACCCAGATGCCCTGGACAAACTGCAACGTGATCTCCTCGATATGTTCGATGGGCAGCGGTTGCGCCAGGTTATTGAACACAAAATGCTCCGGTGTCAGGCGCAACGCGGTCTGCGGCGCGCGCTTGAATCGACGGATGCCCAGCCACAGCAGGCCCAGCCCGATAAGGCCCAGGCACGCGCCCGCGCCGACTGCCGACAGCGGCGTGCCTTTCAAACGCTCCGGGGCGAGCCAGACTCGACTCAGGATAAACAGGGCCGCCAGCACAAAGGGCAGGCCCGACACCGCCATCAGCACCCCGCGCCACTGGCCGCCTTCATGCAGGCTGCGCTCACCCTCGGCCGAAGCGGCCAAGGTTTCCAGCAGCTGGGTGTGCGCGCTGTTCTCCGACACCGCCACGTCCATCACGTCGCGAGACAGCTGCTCGCGCACTGCCTGGGGGGCACTGAAATAGGCATCCATCTGCGCATTCGCTACGTCGCTATCCACCTCGCGGGTGGCGCTGCGCAGGGTATCGTCCAGTGGCACGTGCAGCGCCTGCAGGCGTTCGCCATTGGAGGGGTGGGAGTCGGTGGGATGGGGTTGATGAATCTCCAGGGCTTCGGCTGATGGTTGCAATTCACACTCACGCAAGCTCGCGAATACGGCGTCGGGCAGATCGGTAGCCGCGCCTGCTTCACACAACGCCAACAAGGCATCCTCAACGTGCGGCTGCACCACCGACACCCGCAACAACGCCGAAGCCGCCGCCGCAGGGCCCGCCAACTGCGCGCCGGCAGCGTCCGCCAGCAATTCACGCTCACGGCTCCAGTGGTTCACCGCGTCATCAAAGCGCTGCATGAAAAACACACCGAACATGAACGACGGCCGCATCAGCCGTCCCTGGATAAAATCGCTGGTCAGCATCGTGTTCAATAGCGCTTCGAGGCTGCGATTGACCCCATCGTAGATCGGTAAAAAGCGCAGGCTGTATTCCGTGTCCTTCCCCACAAAGTGCGCCAGCTCATGGCCGATCACCGCGCTGATTTCTTCACGGCTCAGCAGGCCCAGATACAGCAACGGCACATGCAAGGTGCGCCCCTGCAGCAAAGTATTCGCCGGTTGCACAGTGGCCGCGCTGGAGGTCACGTAAAAGCCCTGGGCCAGGCTCACCACGATGTGGTCCGGTGGCAGCGCGCCGAGCCTCTCCGCCAATTCGTCCACATGGCGCCACAACCCTGGAGCCTGCACGGGCGTCACCACCTGGCCGAACATCTCCAGCGGCTCGGGCTTGAACATCCCCAGCATAGGGCGCAGCTGTCTGAGCAACTGCCAGATCGAATACACACAGAACGCCGCGATCACCCCCAGCACCGCCATCAGCTTGACTTCGCCACTGCCCAGCCGGCCGATATGCCACATCCCCAAGCCTTCGAAACTCAACGCCAACGCGACGGCCGCCGCCACCGCCACCACATGGCCCACCAGCACATAGGGCAACAGGCGGCTGCCCAGGGAGAACGCCTGCAATAACCTCTCCCGTGAGTGCCGTGCCCGCCGCCCGGCCCAGTACGTACCCGCCAATGCAGCCGCACCAATCAACGCCGCCGACAAACCCAAGCCCATCACCCACGGCGCCAGGACCCGCATCGCACGGTTCACGCGGTGGGCAATGGGCAGCTCGGCTTCGATTTTTTCCAGACGCGAGAGGGCCGTTTGCACGCTGATTTTTTCATCGACCAGGGCGACCATCGCCGTCGGCTCCTTCGCCGCCAGCGCCTGGAGTTGCTGTTTAGCGGTAGTCACCGTGACGTGGTAATCGACCAGCGCCGTGGTGGTTTCGTCAGCACGCTGACGCTCCCAGCCACCGAGGGCGGCCAGCAGCAGCGGGAAAACGATGAGGAGGCAGATCAGTTTGAGGGCGTTCATGGGAGTCCGTTCACGACGCAGGGATGTTCAGGTTTATACCGAAAAAAACGCCCCTGGGTATCTACACCACCCTCAAATGCGGGCACACAACTCTGTGGTGAGCGGGCTTGCCCCGCGCCGGGCTGCGCAGCAGCCCCAATAAAGGCACTGAGATTTTACTAAGCGCCTGGTTTTGGGGCCGCTTCACAGCCCTACTTACAGCCCGGTATTCCCAGGCGACTCCAACACCTTCACCACATCATCAATAGCGGACCTACAAAGTCCAAGCATGTGACTAAGGTGGAAAATTTATTGCTTGTCCCTACCGCCCCTCAATCAACGCACGCTCCTCCAACCAAATCTCCTGAACAAACTGATCCGTAATCGCATAAATCCCATGCCCTCGCCGCATGATGATGTTCTCCGCCACCAGCGCAATCACCACGGGTTGAATCTCTTCAACCCGCACTTCGCGACCTACCGTCTTTGAATATTCCGCAGCTGCATCGGTAGAGAAAATCCCCCGAGCATCGCCTTCCGTAGCCGCGATCTTGGTGAAAATCGCCTGAGCCAGGCTGCCCAGCTGTTCGACTTTTTCAAGCTCAATACTTGCCGCCGCTGAGCGTAAGGTGCTGGCAATCACGGGGAGGAAAAGATCAGGATCACCGCCCTGTTGCAGTAGCTGACGCAATGCCTTGAGCATTTCCTCAGGTCGATTGCCCAGGGTATTGAAGGCTTCGACAGCGGCTTCAAGTGAGGGGAGCTTTTCCTTCTTCACCGTCATTGCCAGTCGGTTGAGCAGGAATTCAACGTAGTCACCCTTTAGCAGTGGATACGCGGCCGATGTCGCGCCGGAAAACGCTTGGTTGCGTTTGGCGGTCAGCTCGCTTACCTGGGCTCTGTGGGAGCCTGTGCCGATAAAGAGGAAGTAGCCCGGCGTATTCGGGCGCGGGTTGATTGCATCACGAGCAGCCTTGAGGGCCAGGAGCAGTTGGTTGCCATCGTCGGAGGAAATGGCATGTTGCACCTCGTCGATGATCAACACGAGATCGGTCTTCGCTTGGTCGACGACCTCTGCGAGTGCTTGCGCTAATGTGGGGCCGTCGGCGTTGCCGATGCTGTCAAGTTTGAAACCGAACTTGAATCCTGCTGCGCCCAGATCGACATTGCTGACTCGCTTGAGCGTTTCCAGGATTGAAGAGCCCGGCGTTTGCAGTTCTTTCAGGGTCTTGTGGATGGCGTTGTGCACGAGCGTTGCCGGGTTGGCCAGCGTATCGCTCCATAGGTCGACGTAAATCACCAGGGCGCCTGCTGCTTCCAGGGCTGGGATAAGGTCGTTGCGCAGGAAGGTCGTTTTACCTGTACGGCGCAGGCCAGACAGAAAAAGACCTGAGCGTAGACCTTCATCTAATACGCCTGGATTGAGAAGCTGGTTTGCCATCGATTCAGCCAGTTCAGGGCGCTGAAATATGCTGCTCATGCAATTATCCCTTTTTATGGATACGCCATAATTATTGCCAATACATAATTTAGCATAAAGGATGAAATCCGGAGCTTTGGCGCGAAAAGAGGTGATTCAACAGGAGGGGAGGTGAGGCGTGGAGGGGATGATCGAGGATGAATATATGGTAAACCTCCTGAATTCGAACGTTGTCGATCATCCCTTCCGTAGAGAATAGGCAGGAATCCGCCAAAAGCTGCCGTGGCAGCAGGCTGCCGAAAGCAGTCCGCTGTCAACGCCCTCTATCGGCCGACGCTGTTGAAATATCGAGTACGAAAGCGGTTTTGTCTGGCAATTGCGCTACGTGCCGATCCGGTCGCCAAGGGGGTGCTTACCAGTTGTAACTCACCGATCCGGTCACATTTCGGCGATACCCGTATTTGCAGCTGTCGCCGGTGTAACCACACTGGGAGACATAGGTTTCGTCGGTCAGGTTGGACGCATTGAGCGCTAGCTTCGCCCCTGCATAGGATGAAGACAGCTTGCCCAGGTCGTAGCTCAGGCTGGCGTCAAACAGCGTGTAGTGGGGAATGCCTTCGCTGTTTTGCGAGTCGATATAGCTCTTGCCGACATAGCGTACTCCTCCCCCTATCGCCAAGCCCGATAGCGCGCCGCCCTGAATGGTGTATTGCGACCAGAGCGAGGCCAGTTGTTCAGGGGTATTGCCAGGTTGATTGCCTTTCTCATCGGCCGTATTGCTGCGGGTAATTTCAAGGTGTGAATAGCTGTAGTTGGCCATCAACTCCAGCGCATCGGACACCTGCGCCTTGCTTTCCAGTTCGATACCGCGCGACTGGATTTCTCCGGTCGCCACCGAGAAACGATTGTTGGCAGGATCGGCAGTCAGTACGTTTTGCCGCGTCAGGTCGAACAGCGAGACGGTCACGTAGCTGTCACTGCCCTCGGGTTGGAATTTGATCCCGACTTCATACTGGCGACCGGTTTCGGGTTCGAACGCACTGCCGTCACGCGCCACCGCCGTGATGTTAGGGAAAAACGACTCGGAATAGCTCGCGTAGGGCGCCAGGCCGTTGTCTGCCAGGTACATCACACCGGTCCGCCACGTGAAGGCGTGATCGCGCTGCTTGAGGTCTGCCGCCGTATCGGTGGCATAATGGACCGTTTTCGAGCGTGCCCAGTCTTGGCGACCGCCCAGGTTGAAGACCCAATGTTCGTCGAACTTGAGCTGTTCCGAGAGATACACACCCGCCTGGTCTAGCTGACGACGCTGGTTGATGTCGTAAAAAGCGTCCAGGTCGCTGTAATCCTGGTGATAGACCGGCGCATACACATCCAGGGGATCAACCACGTTGCCACCCCCCAACTGGTTGGTACTGGCGTGTTGCAAATCGATACCGACCAGCGTTGTATGTTCGAAACGGCCGGCGTTCCACTGGGCCTGGAAGTGGTTATCGAGCAGCGCATTCTTCACCTTTTCGTGGCCCAGATAACCGAAGCGGCCCACGGTGCGCTGGTCGTCATCCAGGCCGTACTGGTAAATCGTGCGCTGTTCCTGGTAGGAACGGCTGTAACGGGCGTTCTGGCGGAATGTCCAGATATCATTGAGGTGATGTTCAAACTGATACCCCAGTGACCACTGTTCTACATCGTACTTGTCGAAGTCAGGGTCGCCGACAAAACGATCCGTAGCGATCCGTCCGTAACGCGAGCTGTCGAGGGTGCCTATCCGCGGCAACGCGTAGTAGCCCAGCACATTGCGGTCTTTTTGAAAGGACGCCAGCACCGTCAGCGAGGTGTCGTCCGAGGGGCGCCAACTGATTGCCGGGGCGATGAATTGACGGTCATCACGGGCGTAGTCGATTTGCGTACCGCTGTCTCGCCACAGCCCGGTGAGGCGATAAGTCAAGACGCCGTCCTCGCTAAGCGGCCCGCCGAAGTCCGCAGCCAATTGCTTGCGATCAAAACTGCCTGCCTGCGCCACCAGTTCATGCAGCGGCTCATCGGTGGGACGCTTGCTGATCACGTTGACCATGCCGCCCGGCGAGCTTTGCCCGTAGAGCACCGACGATGGCCCGCGCAGTACCTCCACCCGCTCCAGTCCATAGACTTCGCCCACGGCACGGCTCTGGTTGGCAAAGCTGTACTGGCGCAGGCCATCGCGATAGATACCACCGCCAGTCGTCGCGTCAAAGCCACGAATACTAATCGTGTCGCGCCGGGTATCGACACCGTTGGCTTCACCATTGACCCCGGCGGTGTAGCGCAGCACCTGCCCGATGCTTTGTGGCTGCTGGGCATCGATCTGCTTACGGGTGACCACGCTGATCGATTGCGGCGTTTCCATGATCGACGTATCGGTCTTGTTGGCACTCATGGTCCGGCTGGCGACCAGGCCATCGTTGCGGCCCAACGAGGTGTCGTATGCGGTGCCACTGATCGCAGTCGGCGCTAACTCCAACACGTCGCCGTTGCTCGGTACCAGCAGCAGGCTACCGTCGTCCTGGCGCTCATAGGTCAGCCCCGAGCCGAGCAAGAGCTGCGCCAGGCCGGCCTCAGTACTGAAATTGCCTTGCAGCCCCTGGGTTTTCTTGCCAGCCGTCAGCGTTGAGCTGCCCGCCATGGTAATCCCTGCCTGTGCGCCGAAACGTGACAGCGCAGAATCCAGGGGGCCAGCGTCGATGCTGTAATGCTGCGAACTACCCGCGGCAAAGACTGGAAGGCCGCAAAGCGGTTGCACGCTGAGCAACAACAGCCCAAGCGTACGGGCACGCAGGGCGCGGGAAGGTGAAGTCATACGGGGCTCCTAAGGGGTCAAGACCCACCTCTGGCGGGTGGGTGATCCCTATAGGCCAAGCGAGTACGAAAAAACTATCGTGCAGCGGAAAAAATATTTCAGGCGGGCACGATCGAGACCCAATACCGCGTCATGCGCTCGATACGCACCGGCAGCGTGCGCGCTACCAGGGTCAAGGCTGCGTCGGTGTCATCCAGCGAAAAACTGCCCGTGAGGCGTAACCCTGAGACCTGCTCATGACAACGTAAAACACCGGGACGATAACGTGAGAGTTCCGCCACCAAGGCATCCAGGCGCAGGCGATCCGCCGGCAGAATCCCGCGCAGCCAGGCCTGGGCGACCAGCAGGTCGGGACGGCTCGGTACGCCGATACCCAGGCGGTCCACCCGTGCCTGCCATCCGGCCTCAAGTGAAGAGGACGTTGGCTGGCCGCGTGAGTGCACCTGCACCTGGCCGCCCACGACGGTGACCTGCGTGCCCTGCCGGTCATGGCGCACCTGCAACTGCGCATCGCGGCTCTGCAGGATCGCGTCCGGCGTGATCAACTGCAGCGGGCGAGATTCTGCTCGCACATTCAAGGCCAGCTCGCCCTCTATCATCTGGATGCGCCGCACCTGATCATTAAAATCCAGGTTCACCGCACTGGCCGTGTTCAGCCATAGCGAGCTGCCATCAACCAGGGTCCACTGGTGACGCTCGCCTGTTCCTGTGCGGTGGTTCGCCAGCGCGGCGCGCACTGGCGTGGACCCCGCGCCTTGCCAGGCAACGGTGCCAACCGCACCAAGGACCAACAGGCGCTTGAGTAACTGCCGACGTTTCTGCATGTCCGGCCCAGCCGACGCCAGTGCCCTGCGCGCGGTGGCATCGCGCAAGAGATTCGCTCCGGGCTGCTGCAACAGCGGCAAGCTGGCGACACGTTGCCAGGCCTGCTCATGCTCATCGCTCGCCTCGCGCCAACACCGCAATGCCTCCAGATCAGGCGCACTCATAAGCCCGGACTGCGTCCTGACAAGCCAATCAATGGCGATATCGCGCACCTGCGGATTAATCTCGGCCCTCATTCGAAACGGCTCGCATAGCAAACACTGAATGCCTTACCCATGGCCCGTTGCACTTGAGCCACAGTCAAACCCAACTGCGCAGCGATCTGCGGGTACGTCAGGCCGTCGAGCTGGGACATGAAGAAAATCTGCCGTATGCGCTCAGAGAGCCCAATCAGCAGCGAGTCGAGTTGTAACAAGGTTTCGATCACCAGATACCGGTCCTCGGGTGACGATTCCCCCCCTTCGGGCCGAGCAGCCAACGCTTCAAGATAAGCCCGCTCGATCTCCTGGCGGCGCCAGCGATTGACCAGCAGTCCATTGGCAATCGCCGCGAGAAACGCCATGGGCTGGCGCAACTCGCGCACCTGCTGGGGGGCGCGCAGCACACGGATGAACGTGTCGTGGGCCAGATCCTCGGCGTCGGCACTGTGCCCCAACCGCCGGTTCAGCCAGCCCTGCAGCCAGCCGTGATGATTCTCGTACAACTGTTCGACGGACGATGTTGGGCTGGCATCCTGCATGTGAGGCTCGCACTGCGTGAATGATAATGCTTCTCATCGTATTGGTCGGGCGCATGGTTGTACAGTGTTTACACCTGTTTGATGGGGTGGAATTCTCCGTCCATATTCCTGACGGCCTTTGAATTACCCTGGCCGGGTTTGTTTTCTTGCAGTTGCCGATATTCATTCAAACGCCAAATAGCACCAAGCCCCGAGTTACGGGGCTTGGTGCTGTGGTGCGCTTCGCGGTCACCTTGCAAACTAGAGGTTGCTCGATACGGATACGCAGTGATAACCAGCTCCCGGCAATCGAGTACTGGAGACGCGTTCCCTGCATGAGGGAACGCTCCAGCATTCCCAGGCTGTTGAGAATGTGGAAGACGGCTGCCTCCCCCAATTCCCAATCAGTGGCGTTGCCGGCATCAGTATCTGCAATGTCTTTCTGCACGGCTTTAAATGCCAGCACTCAGCGGTAACGTCGCGGCTCAAAGCCCGCTGCAGGGGGGGATTGACGATCTCGGTCGGTCGCCCGCGCCAGTTGATCCAACTCGCTGACAAGTTCGGGCTTTACTCGGAAAGACAGAACGGGAGAGGCTGCCATTAACGTTGTTCCACACGTGTTCTGTATGCGCTGTGTACATGGTATGCGGACGTTATGCTTCGGTTGGTAGTCGGCCACCAATAGCGGTTTGTCGGTTTGGGGAAGGATTTACAGGCGAGCGACTGGGTTGTATTAACCCAGAAACAACAAAGCCCTCACATTTCTGTGAGGGCTTTGTTTTGTATGGTGCGGCACCAGGAGTCGTATTGGATTTTAAATTTATGATTTTTAACGAAATTTCAGATAATCGGTCTGCTTTCTACCTCTAAAACTACCCCAAGGCGCCCCCTCCAAAATGGCAAGCGAATTTGCATCTTAACCGGGAGCATTTTGCAAGTGATTGCTTGTATACGGCTGGAGCTGTATCGCAAGTAAACGCAACTATACGGAGAAAGCAAGAGAATTGGCCAACTTATACCTCCCGCACATATTGCGTTGGAAATTCAGAAATGGCACCTTTGGTGCTCGCTAGGGAAGGTACTCCAACGGAGGCGGACATGGCTAATACTTATAATATTTACAAAGTAAAACCCCATAAGCTGGAACAACTCAAAGAAAAGCTCCGGGCGGTAGGTCTGGCTGAGCAGAAAACTCATGTTGCACAAGCTTACTCGAAAACATTTTACTATTCTGAAGTTAATCCGGGGAATGACGTTTGGTGGTGGGATACGTATCGAACCTTCTTTAAAGATGGTTTGCCAGCGCCTAAAAATATTTTCAATTTTGGGATGTTGCTTTGTCAACATACAGCCCAGCCTGAAACGATCTATGCGGTCAGTTTGGGGAAGTCGCATTTTTATCTGTCTAAGTTTATTCAGCTTGATTTTGGCATTGACTTGGCTATCCGCATGGCGGACGAAAACTCAATCCTCCTGAAGAAAAGCCGCTATTTTACGGGTACTAAAAGACAGGATGTTTCGTCGTACCAACAATTTCAGATTGATAGCTACGAGCCGGGCGAATCAGTTGATCATCTCAAGCTAAAAGCAGCAGACAAAGATGTCTGGGGGAAACGTAATATTATATTTGCAGACTCCATCCAAATGGACATGGATAAGGCACCGCTCGAGTTGTCAGAAATCTTCGAGCAAATCGAAAGAAGTTACCAGGACGACAAAATTATCCACTTGCCTAAATTAGAGGCTGTGACAGAGGAGTTGGGCGCTGAACTGGATGCTGTTGCGTTTGAGAGCTTGAAGCGTGGGGAGGGAGACGTTGCCATTCAAGAATTCCAAGTGCACGGAGTTGCAATATGCTTTAGTTTTCATGACTACGATTATCGAATTTCAGCAAGAACTGCAGATGACATTTATCGCAAGGATTTAGGGAATACGCTTGATGTTGTTAATATCTCGGAGTTCATTCGAGATCATGCAGGGATTACAAATATTAATGAGATCTCCGTTCAGTTTAAGAATGAGGATTCTGGGGCTTTTACCAAGCCACTTAAAGAGCTGCTGGATTTCCCGATATCCTTCGATGGTGCAGATTACTTTTTGAAAAGTGGAGAGTGGTTTGTTTTCAATCAGACTTTTATGGATTATCTAAAGCGTTCCTTGGAAAGTATTGATGTAGTTATTGAAGAGGATTTAGTAGAAGCGGATTTTCAGAATTGGAAAGCCGAGAAAGAGCGAAAAATTGCCGCCAATGAGCCGGTCGATGATAAGCTTACTTACCGAGAAGCATATTTTAACCAGAAAATATGTAATGAGCGTGGATTTGTATTGCTTGATCGACAGTTGACTCTAATTCAGTCGCTAAAGAAAAAGAAAAATCAGTACCGGGTCGAGATTGCTGACATATTCAAGTCAGGTGAGATTATTTCCGTGAAAATTTCTGAGACAAACTCTGAGCTCATCTACAATATTGAGCAATCCAAGGACTCCGTAGAGTTGATCAAAAGAAAAACAATAAAATTCGATAAGTCCATCAAAACAGCTTCCTTGTGGTTTGTGTTTGAGGGGGACATAAGAAAGATTACAGATTATAACTCCATTCAGTTCCTTCTGGCTGTGGAGTCATGGCATAAGCTTGTCAAAGGATTCGGATTGAAGCCAAAGATATACATATCCAAACACGTGATCTAAATATGCAGTTAGTGTGGGTATCAATTCAGGTGTCCGCTAAGTGATTGAATACCCATGATCTTTCTAAACGACGAACGAGCAGCCGTACTGTCAAAAAGTAATAATACTTCGTCGCCTTACTGCGCCGGGTCAGGCGATGATCTAAGAACCATGCGACATGTTTTCTCTGCCAAGCCCACGGCGTCTTTCGCTGCCAACGCTCTGCAATTTCCATTTGAATAAGCTTCGCTTGACGCAAATGGCGTTGCCGTGTTGCATGCGACCCCGTCAGCACCGCAGCCAAGAACAGTTCCATATCGAAGGGCTTACTCATGTCCGCCCCCCGATGTAGGCTGCAACCACATCAATCCTACCGTGCCCCAATTCGTAGCTGATTTGTCGTCGGGCCTCGCGGTCAAGGCGCCGATTGATCCCGCAACATTCCCCGCCGTTGATCGGCGCGCGGTGATTCGTGATCCGCTCATAGCGTTCACACGCGTACGCCGCCCGTAGCTCATGAAAACCTTTGAGGTTGTGTGCATGTAGGACGTCTCGCGCCGGACGGACGACTTCCCGCAGAACACTTAAGTAATTTTCGCTTGGCGCAATCAGGTTGCGGCCACCCGCAGGCGATACCTGCTCTGCAAATTTAAGCGCTTCGCGAATATGGTCATCCACCGTGATCCAACGAGGCGCGGTTGCTCCGCCGCGGCCACCTTTGGTGCCGTCCTGGATGTTGATCTTGTCGTAGTGTTCGGCTTCACGCTTGAGTCGCGGTAGGTCGGCCAGAATCGCTTCGCGCAGACGCATGCCAGTGGCACGTGCCAATTGTGCGATGGCGGCGGCACGCGGATGCTGTTCGCGGAGCGCATCGATGATGCGCATCACTTGTTCGCGATCTTGGCCTTGGGGAATGTTCGTGCGAACGGTGGTGCGCTGCATTTCTAATGCCTTGCTCGGACTCGGTACTTTCACATACTGATCACCGCGAAGCGCTGCCATGGTCCTGTTCACACTGGACAACCGGTTTTGCGCGGTGGCGATGCCGATAACGCCTTGTTCAACTTGCTGACGCAGATGTCCGGCGTAGTTCAGCAAGGTCCGCCGATCAATTTGTCGTGCATCGTTAAACCCTGGTCCATTGTCTGAGCGGCACCAGAGTACAAACGCCTGCCAGCGATCACTGTGCGCCTTGACCGTGCCGTAATGCCCGCCGCCAAACAGATCGCGCAACGCCTGTGGCCCGGCATAACTCAATTGCCGGCCATAGCCAAAATTCCGCCCATCCCGTCTGCCTACCAATGCCATGATCAATCTCCTCTCGAAGCCAAAACCTTTGAAACCTCCCCCACGTCATCCCGCCACGAATGTTGAGTGTTATCAGGGATCAAGGCCCCTGCGACCTGTGAGGGTTGTCCACTAACGCGGGACTGACGGCTCTTTACGACCGGGAGCTTGGGCATCTCATGATCTAGCCTCCTGAGCACCTCCGAAGAGGTGGGCGGGTGGAGGCTGCACTGGCTGACGAAACCGGTGCCGCGAGATCCTGAGTCAGGTGAAGGCAGGGATGCGATGACCGGGGCATGCCTGACTGTCAGTCAGGTGCAGTCCATTCCGTGGGTTGCGGCACCATCATCTGCATCGCTGTTGCTGGTGGCTTCTGCGTTTGTCACGCCGATTGTCACGAGGGGGAATGCCGCAAAGCCTTGTACGAGTTGGGCTGCAGCAGTGGTAGGAGCGCCCGTCTCTTTCCGGAAGAAAGAGACGGGCGTAAGTTGGCGCAATGAAATGGCCAAGCGGATAGGTTGCTGCAGGGCAGCTATAAAGGAGTATGAGTTGCCGCAGTGGGCACTCTGGTAGAAGTAGGCATCCATCACATCGCTGTGAGCGTGCGAGCCGCCGGACGCTAATCGCACTTTGGGAGAACCACCACGGTGTGGCGTAGCCTTAAAGGTTCTGGCTACCTGGGTTGCTGTCAACGACAGC
>Ga0307405_10000614_pt1 | contig 13718 bp, 13 predicted proteins | sample 322Cmetagenome_2_FD_203311 | JGI IMG/M metagenome (GOLD analysis project Ga0307405, IMG submission 203311) | Maize rhizosphere microbial communities from greenhouse at UC Davis, California, United States - 322HYB-C-1 | ecosystem: Host-associated > Plants > Roots > Rhizosphere > Soil | place...
CACCGGCACCCCGATGCTGGCGAGCGAAGTGAGGAAGCCGATCCGCGCCGGATCGGTGATGCCGAACTGGGTCAAACCGATCGGCGACTGGATCTGCGCGGTGTAGAACAGCACGGACCCGAACACGGTGATCGCAATGATCCCGCTCATTCGCAACCACGGGAAACCGGCCGAACTGGCGTCGCGCTGGGCAATCTCTGCATCCGGGGAGTCGCGCCGTGCCGGTTCCCAGGTGAATAGCAGCACCAGCACGAACATCAGCAGCGCCGAACCATAGACCCAGAATGGCGCGCGCCAGCCGAACCGGCCCAGGAAACCGCCGACGTTCAGGAACAGAAGAGCGGATATCGAGGCCATGGCTGTCTGCCCTGCCAGCCAGCGGTCACGCGCGGGGCCTTCGAAATAGTCGCCGATCATCGTCGTGCTCAGCACCATGATCATCGCTTCAGCCATGCCGACCGCCACGCGTGACACGATGATCCAGCCAAGATCGCGCAGGAAGACCGGCGCGATGCCCACCACCGCATAAACGAGAAAAGCCGCCAGGAGCAGCCGCCTGCGACCGAACCGATCCCCCAATATTCCCGCCATCGGCGAAAACAGCGCAACGCACAGCGCCGGCACCGTCAGCACCATCGGCACCCAATATTCGTGATGCTCAACGCTCGCGAATTCCTGGAGCAACGCCGGCAGGTTGGGCGCCAGCAACACGATCGCCATTGCCGACAAGGTGATCGGCAGGAGGTAACCGTGGCGCCGAGGCCGCCTTGCGCGGTAGCCGGATGAAGGGCTGATTGCCGCTCGGATAGGGAGCGGCGATGGATAACGAGATCAAAGGTGGACCAGCGAGTAGTCATATGAGTGCTCATACGAGCGGTCATATGAGCACTCGGATTGAGGTCGTTGCGGGTCGGCGCCGCTGGACAGTGGAGCAGAAGCTGGCGATCCTGCGTGATGCCTTCGGCCCCGATGGTTCGGTTGGCGACGCCTGCAAGCGACACGCGATCGGCAGCGGGTCGATCTACACCTGGCGGCGGCAGGCGATGTCGGGTGAGCTTGGCGGTGCCAGACCAGCAGCATTGCCCACTTTCGCGGAGGTCGAGCTCTCAGCCCCGGTTCCGGCGTTACCGGCGCCCGGCAGTCATATCGGGATCGAACTGCCCTCGGGTGTGAAGCTGACCGTGGACGCCGGTGTCGATGCCGAGGCACTGGCACGTATCGTTGCCGTTCTCACGCGATGATCCCGTTGCCACCTTCCACCCGGATATATCTGGCCTGCGGCGCGACCGACATGCGCAAGGGCTTTGACGGTCTGGCAGTGCTGGCCCAGCAGGTGCTGGAGCAAAGCCCGCATTCTGGTGCGCTGTTCGCATTCCGGGGCAAGCGTGGCGATCTGGTGAAGCTGCTCTGGTATGATGGCCAGGGCCTATGCCTGTTTTCCAAGCGGATGGACCGTGGCCGGTTCGTCTGGCCAGTGACGAAGACGGGCAAGGTCGGTCTGACCTCGGCTCAGCTTTCGATGCTGCTTGAAGGCATAGACTGGAGACGCCCGGAACGAACAGCCGCGCCGCTGCTGGCGGGCTAAAAAGTGCGGATTCCTGCGGGTTTATCTGGCATCAATGGTGCCGCTTTGATACTATTCAAGGGTGTCGGATCGAGGCTCTTCCCCCGTCGATAAGGATGCCCGCATCGCCGAGCTGGAGGCAGCTCTGGCGGCCCGCGACACGCTGATCGATACCTTGCGTTTTCAACTGGCCCAGCTCCGGCGGCTCACCTTTGGCCAGTCTTCGGAGAAGCTGTCCCTCCAGATCGAACAGCTCGAACTCACCCTTGAGGAGTTGGAAGGCGAAGCTGAGCTTGCCGATATCCGTAAGGTCCAGGCGGATCAGAGGGGGCGACCGGCGCCGGTCCGCGCCTTACCGGCGCATCTGCCACGGGCCGAACGCCGGATCGAGCCGGAAGCAGGTACCTGCACCTGTCCTTCCTGCGGAAGCGCCCTGCGTCCGCTCGGGCAGGACAGCGATGAGATGCTTGATGTCGCGCCGGTGCAATGGCGCGTCATCCGCACCGTCCGTCCTAAATATAGCTGCCGATCCTGCGAGCAGATCGTGCAGGCTCCGGCGCCCGTAAAGGCGATTGCCCGGGGCAAGGCCAGCTTCGCCACACTCGCCCATGTCGTCGTCGCCAAGTTCGATCATCATCTCCCCCTCTATCGCCAGGCCGAGATGATGGCGGCACAGGGCCTCGATCTCGACCGATCGACGCTGGCAGGCTGGGCAGCACAGGCGGCACATCTGCTTGACCCGATCGTCAGTCGCATCCGGGAAGAAGGGATCAAGGCCGGCAAGATCCATGTCGATGACACGCCCGTGCCGATGCTGATGCCCGGCAAGGGCAGGACGGTGCAGGCGAGGCTCTGGGCCTATGTCGTCGATGATCGTGCTGCTGGCGCATCCACGCCCGCGCTGGCCTGGTATCGCTTCACCCCTGATCGCAGCGGAGTCCACCCGCAAAGCGAGCTCAAGGACTTTACCGGGCTGCTACAGGCTGATGCCTATGCGGGCTTCGACAAGCTCTACAGGAGCAACCGCATCCAGGAAGTCGCCTGCTGGGCGCATTTCCGGCGCAAGATATTCGAGAACCACGCCACCAGCCCGACGCCGTTGACGAGTAACCTGCTGGATCGGATCGCCGTTCTCTACCGGATCGAGGAAGAGATACGCGGTCAGCCGCCTGACCAGCGCCGCCGGCATCGGCAGGACAGAAGCAGGCCTGAGGTGAACGAGTTACGCTCGATCATCGACGATGCGCTGCGCCGCCTGTCGCCAAAGTCCAACATGGCCAAGGCGCTCAGCTATGGCCGCAAGCGCTGGGATGCGCTCACCCGCTACATCGACGAGGGCGTTGCCGAGATCGACAACAACATCGCCGAGCGCGCGATCCGCCCCGTGGCGATCGGCCGCAAGAACTGGATCTTTGCCGGATCGAAGGCTGGCGGCGAACGGGCTGCCGCCATCTATTCCGTCATCGAGACCGCCAAACTCAACGGCATCGAACCGCAGGCCTACATCGCCGATGTCATCGAGAAGATCGCTGGCGACTGGCCCGCTACTCGCTGGGATGAGCTCATGCCGTGGAACTGGCGATCAAACGAGCAGGACGTCGCCCAAGCGTAAGCGCGAAAACCTCCCCACATTTTCGTAAGCGCTGATCTGGCTATGTTTCGTCTCTCGTCTGAGGGGTGTCGTAATGGCCGATGATGTAAGAACATTCGAAACAGGTTTCGAAAGGCAGGAGGGTCAGCGGCCCTCGCGTATGGACGTCATTCCAGCAGGGCCGATGCGGCGCCGCTGGTCGGCCGAGGCCAAGGCACGGATCATCGCGTCGAGTTTTGAGCCCGGCGCCAACATCGCGGAAATTGCGCGAACGCATGGACTGCTACCGCAGCAGCTCTACGCATGGCGGCATGACAGCATTCCGGGCAAGCGCCTGGCCGGCAAGAAGCTGGGCTTTGTGCCAGCGGTGATCGAAGATGCGGGCGGTGCCGGCTCTGCTGATGGCGGCGGCGATGAGATCGTGATTCGCACGGCCGCCCTCGCGATCTACGTGTCACCGGGCGCGAGCGAGGATCATATCGCCCGGGTGCTCGCCGCTGTGAGCCGGACGGGGTGATCATCCCGCCAGGGCCGCTCAAGGTGATGGTGGCGACAAAGCCGGTCGACTTCAGGAAAGGCGCCGTCAGCCTGGCGGCGCTGGTCGAGCATGAACTCGGACTCAAGCCCTTCTCGGGGGTGGTCTTCATCTTCCGCTCGAAGCGGGCGAACAGGATCAAGCTGCTGGTCTGGGACGGCACCGGCCTGGTCCTGGTGAGCAAGGTCTTGCAGACCGGAGGCTTTCATTGGCCCCGGGCTCACGATGGCGTGATGCGGCTGTCGGCATCGCAGGCGTCGGCCTTGTTCGAAGGGCTGCAATGGTCGAAAATGCACACGCCGCGCACTCAGGTTCCGGTGACGACGCGATAGGTCGCACGCCTGATTCCTCTGATCGAAACGCCATTGCGGACCGCTCCAAAACTGCCAGAAATGGGGTATGTCCGCCACGGCAGCCGACCTTCCTGACGATGTCGCCATCCTCAAGGCGATGGTCCTGGCCGGCCTCGAGCGTGAAGCCCGGATGCAGCATATCATCGACCAGATCACCCGCACGACCTTCGGGAAACGGTCGGAGAAGCTGAGCGAAGATCAGTTGGCGCTTGCCTTCGATGATCTTGACGTCGCCCGTGCTGAACTCGAGGCGCTCGGTGAGCAGGCAGCAGGCCAGAAGAAGGAACGGGCACGAAGGGAAAGCGGGACGGCGCGGGCGTCGCTGCCGGCGCACCTGACCCGCGTTGAGGAAGTGATCCTCCCTGACGAGAAGAAATGCCCCTGCTGCGGAGGCGCGCTGCACTGCATAGACAGCGACATATCGAGCCGGCTTGATGTCATCCCGGTCCAGTATCGCGTGATCGTCACGTCCCGACCGAAAATGGCGTGTCGCGCATGCAGCGAGGGAGTGTTCCAGGCGCCCGCGTCCAGACATGTGGTGCCAGGCGGCCTGCCCACCGAGGCGCTGATCGCCGATGTGCTCGTCAAGAAATACGCCGATCACACGCCCTTTTATCGCCAAGCGCAGGCGCTGCGGCGGCAGGGCATCGAGATCGACCGGGGAACCATGTGCAACTGGGCGGGCCGAGCTGCGGCTTGGCTCGGGCGCCTGACCGGCCGGATGAAAGCTGACCTGCTGACGGGTGCGAGGCTGTTCGTCGATGAGACCACCGCCAAGGTCCTGGCGCCCGGCACCGGCAAGGTGAAGACGGGATATCTGTGGGCAATCGCTCGTGATGATGGCGCGCATGGCGGCACCGATCCGCCGGCGGTCGTCTACACCTACATGCCGGGACGCGGGAAGGTCTGGGCGGAGAAGCTGCTTGGGGACTTCACCGGCATCGTCCAATGCGATGGCTATGGCGCCTATAAGCATATCGAGGCGCCGGACCGGAAGGGCGGCCCGGGGACGCTCGCCTTCTGCTGGGCGCACGTCAGGCGTGGCTTCTTCGACGATGCCAAGGGCGGCAACGCCCCCGTCGCCGATGAGGCGCTGCGGCGGATCGCCAGCCTCTACAAGATCGAGGCTCGTATCCGAGGTTCCAGTCCCGAACACAGGTTGGCGATCCGTCAGGCTGAATCCGCTTCGATCATCGCGGATATGCTGCCCTGGTTCGAGGAAATGCTGCCCAAGCTGCCCCGAGGCTCCAACACAGCCGAGGCCATCAGGTACACCCTCAACCACTGGAAAGGCCTCGTCCGCTTCCTTGAGGATGGGCGGATCGAGCTGGATAACAACACTGTCGAGAGGTCGATCAGGCCGATCACCCTCCAACGAAAAAATGCCCTGTTCACAGGCCATGACCTGGGGGCTGAAAACTGGGCGACCTTCGCCAGCCTCATCGAGACGTGCAAACTGGGCGGCATCAACCCTCAGGCCTACCTCACCGACGTCCTCGCCCGCATCGTCCTGAACGGCGACGCAGATCCAATCGATGATTTGCTCCCATACAACTGGGTAGATAGCCGCGCCGCTGCCACCACCGTCATCGAACAGGCCGCATAACGCCTCCCTGTGGGGGTGATTTAGCGCTTACAATCCACCGATGTGTAGTCAGATCGAACTCCAATTGCTGCCGCCATCACAAGCCTCCACGTGCCTGCAACGTCGAATCAGATTTTCAGCGGCTTGGGAAGCCTCCACGTGAGTCAGCCTCAGCGCACCTTGGTATTAGAGGCCGTTTGCAACATCGCGAGCGCGAATTTTCTGGCACCAACCCTCTCTTCCTTGATCGTCCAAGGTTCCTTCTGCTGGTTACCGAGTGGGAGAGAAGGCCCGTACCGTTATAACAATGCCCAAGTGGGCACTTTGTAGTAGATTCAAACTTTGCAATATCCATGGAACTCTTGGTGGATACTGCGCGATGTCTTCCATCGCCCTGCGGCCAACGGCTTTGCCCGTGTTTCACAGGCTGTGACGATGAGCTTATTCTTCGCCCTCGAAGCCCCGACGAAGAACAATGCTCGCTCATCAGAGGGGGCTGCCCAGAAGGTCTCCTTCTCGACCCCGAGGAGCACGACTGTTTCGAATTCGAGCCCCTTGCTCTTGTGTATGGTCATGACCCGGACTGCGGCCTCGCCGCCGAATGACGCGAGAGCCCTTTGTGCATCATCTGTGCGGGCAAGATGATCGAGTAAGCGCTCCCTCGTCTCGGCGATGATCTCCTCGAGGCGTTGCCCCTGCTGATAGTCATGCGACAAGGCTGCCAGTACCGGCCGCCCAATCGTGGCCACGAGGCCCTCAATGAGGCCGGCGAGGTCATCTTCGCGATCAAGGTCGATCCTGCCATCCCGGTAATCGGCGCGGGTCTCGTGCACGAAACGGTCCCAGCGCGACCGATAGCGATATTCACGCTCCTCGCTCATACCCTGATTGAATACGGCAACTTCCAGGAGACGCTGATAGGCATCGGGTTGACTGTCGCCTACGACGATCGCCAGGAAGTCCAGCAACACCCTTGCTGCAGGCTCTGTCGCCAGATCCTGGTTGGTGTCCTCTTCGCGATAGGGTATCCCCGCTGCGGCGAGGGCGGTGTAGAGGGGTTGGCAGTATTGCTCCTGCTGGCGAGCGACCAGCACTGCGGTCTGGGAGTAGGAGATCCCTTCTTTCTCGAACCGTTCGCGGATAAGCTTGGCCAGCTCGGCAGCTTCTTCCTGTTCGTCCGTGAACGAGAGGATGTCGATGATGCCCTCGTCGCCGACAATGTCGGCGTCCGGAACTGCTGCTGAGGGCTCCATGACCTTGACCATAGCGTTCTGCATTCGCCGCAATGTCGGTAGGGAACGAAAGTTTTGATAGAGGTAGAGTTGTTGCGCGCTGAAATCATTGATGTAATCGAGGAATATTCCATCTAGGGCTCCAGCCCATCCCATGATGCTTTGCTTGGTGTCCCCGACGGCGGTCAGCAGCGCTGGCGTGCCAATAAAGCAAGCCTTTATGAGATCGTACTGGGCCCCGGTACAATCCTGAAACTCGTCGAGAAAGACGTGGCTGTAGGTCTGCCGGATGGCGTTGCGCGCTTCCAGGCTGGCATTGAGAATCGTCAGCGCCAATGGAATGATGTCTTTAAAGGTGATGATCTCTTTGTCGATCCGCCGTTCACCGATCTGATAATCCGCATTGAGGGCGTCCTGTCCTGTCAACACCGGTCGGAAACGGTCAATAATTCGCTTGGCGAATGCGTGAAACGTATGGCTGTCGAGCCTGGCGGCCAGTTCTGATCCGCATCGCCCTCGGACACGTTCCTTCAGGTTGCGCGCGGCGTCGATTTTGAAGGAGATTGCAAGGATGCGCCGCGGATAGGGGCATAGTCCCGTCTTGAGGAGAAAGTCAGCCCGCTGCGCCAGCGCCTCGGTTTTGCCAGCCCCGGGTCCTGCACCGAGTGCGACGCTGGTGGCATTCTCGGTTGCGGCAGCATGGGCATTCGGCTCGAGCTTGATGCCGCCGGCGGGGCTCCAGCAATCTGAGTCGATCATTCGGGCAGGCCTTCGAGCACGATATCGACGTAGCCGATCAGGCGCTTGAGCACCTCAGGCATGTCTTCCCGCAGTTCATCGTCATCCAGTTCGGCCAGTGCCTTGATATGCTCGCCAGGCTTGCTGCCGTTCTTGAACCGCTTCACGTACGCGCCGAAGAGTTCGAGCTGATCGCTAGTGTACTGATGCGGACCTTTGTCGCGCCCTTCGCCTAAAACTTGATCAAGAACCTTGTCAGTGGGGACTTCGCGTTCGTCTTCATCAACACCATAAGCCTCGGCGAAATGCTCGAGCATCATGAAATCAAGGTCGAGAGACTGTGAAAAAAACACGCCTTCGCCTTCCAGGCGCTCGATCCATTTTGTATTGTCGTCCGCTAGACGCTCGGCCGCGTCACTCCACTTGGGGATATCTGATATGTCGGCCACAGTTATCGTGGTTGGCATGACTTCTCGAAACAACCGCAACTGACGCGCGGCATAGCGGATGCGCCACCAGCCAGCTTCGTGTCGCGCGAGGTCGAGGTCGAGCAGCGTTGCATGAGGAATACCGAGCCCGTTGAGCAGCCTCCAGAAATGGTTGACGTGGCGGCCGCCGAGCGGAACAATGCTCACCGAACTGTCGTCAGCGAGAATGCCGCGCGCGGCGAGCAGGCGTGGCAGCACGATCTCCTCGCTGTCCCCTTCTCCCAGGATTACAAAGCGCGAGAAATAGAGTTCAGGAAACGCCTGGATTGCTTCACGCACATATTTGCGAGCCTCCTCGTTGTCAGTGGGCATCGCGATCGGGCTTACAATGGTCAGACGCTCATTGTTCAGGCGCAGATGTCGAACGGCTTCGGGCTCAACGCGGCGCAGCAGGGAAGGCGCATGTGTCGCGACGACCGCCTGCGCGTTTTGGCCGCTGGCAAAATCCTCCAGGGTCCTGATCACCCGTCCGAGATAGTGCGGCGACAAACTGTTTTCTGGTTCCTCGACGGCAAGCAAGGTGAAGGCCGGCGGCCGCAGCTTGTCGACGTCGAAACCCTTCACCTTGCCGGTCAAGACTTTTGCGCCCAGGTCATGCATTGCGAGGACAAGGGATACGTAGAGCAGCGATTGCTGCCCGTCGCTGAGGCGCGAAAAATCGACCTTAGCTTCGGCATGTCCGGGCGTGAAGCAGACGCTGAGATGGCGCAGCAAATTTTCAATTTCGCTGTTTCCAAAGGAAACGGCGGGCGCCGCGTAGAAAGTTCCCTTGTGCAAGGTCTTCCACAGCCGGCCCAACGCCTCATCAATGCTGGTGATAGCAGCATTTCCGACCAGGGCATCGCCGATCTGAGCGGTGAGGTCGGTGATTACTTCACGCTCGCTGACCCAGTTGGCTGCGCGCAACGCACGGCCGATCAGGGCATTGGTGGAAAATGAAATATGGTCGGCCGGATTGCGGCGCGCCGGCAGGTAGTGAACCTGGATGCGGTTGCGATCCTGCTTGCCCATCGGAGTTATCTGCGCCGGCTCATCCTCTTCATCGGCCCTAGTGACGAAGACGCATTGTTCCTCAATCTCGCCGTCTGGCTCAAGAGTTGCGGTTAGGCGGACGCGGAGCCGAACCGTTTTCTCCTCGTCTGTCATGGTCAGCTGGGAGAAGAAGCTCGCGACTGCCGGCATGCTGCCGGCCTTGGGCTTTTTCTTCTTGAGCTCCGTGAACTCGAAGTCCGCTTCGATCCACAGCGTGCGTGTTGCCTCTTCGCTATCTTTGTCCGCCAGTATCGGTTCGTGGAAATCCGTGGATTTGATACGACGCTGTACAGGATCGATGCTGAACAATTTGGCAAGCGCCTGCAGCGCACTCGTCTTGCCGGCGCCGTTTGGACCCAGAATGAAGGTCATGTCCATAAAGTCGATCATCGTCGGCACAGGGCCGAAGCAGCGGAAATTCGACAATCGCAGTCGCGCGAGTTTCATATTGCCCCCTGATCGCCGCGTCTGCCCTTAACAGCCCACGGCGTAACACTTGGAATAGAAGAGCTAATAGGGATGGGCCTCACGTTTTCCAACTGCCATGGCGCGCGAAAGGGGGAAGTTCATGATCGATATGAATGGCCGCCCACCCAGGAAAGTGCGGTCAGCGCACGGCAGCCGTTAGACGGCGACGCCCTTTTCATGTTGGGGGCAATCGCATTTGCCCTGCTCTGCAAGGCGAATGTATCCAAGGACGAGCTTTCGCATCGGACCGAGCGATTCGACCGCGCCTAGCTCAGAACAACTGGTAGAAGCTTCGCTGGGGCTTTAACCTGACGGTGTCATTGACGTTGATGGCGTTCGCCTTGCGGCGTGCACCGCCATATTTGGTGATGACCTCGATGTCCGGATTTTCGATCAGCGCGGCATGGATGTCGTGCGTGTGGGCGGGCGTAAGATTGTAGATTTCTTCGTAGAATTCCAGAACGCCCTGCGCATCGCCAACCTTTGAGATCAGCCGAGGAATGTCTTCCATCAACTGGTCCTTGGCCTGCTGGCGACCAAGCTCGTCGAAGAGGTAGAGCGACCCTTCGTCTCTCGGATCGTAGCTGAGCATGTGCAGGCCGGGCCGGCCATAATGAGCCTGCTGCGAAGCATTGTTGTGAAGGATGTCGTTGTAGACCTGCCGAGCGCGGTAGGAGTTGGCGAAATGAACAAACCAGTAGCGCCAGCCATTGGGATTGTGGATTGAGAATGGGCTTACGTAGGGTGCGCTCGTTCCAAGAGCCTCGAAGACGATGCGTTCGGCCGCGCCAAGCCATTCTTTGCGGCTCATCGCGCCCTCGAGTGCTACAAGATCATTGGGTGACAGACCGAGATAGCTAAGTTGGCGGGCCAAAAGCGTGGGATTTCTCTTGCGCAGGAAGGCCAACAACGCCTCGATCATAAAGGTATAGAAAATCTCGACCGACCGGCGCGACCGCATGATCGCCATGATTGTGCTTAGCTGGACGTGGCTGTGACCGCATTGGTCGAGGTTGAAGACGACGTTGGTGTAGCCCTCACTCGAAAGCGACGCCTCGATCTGAGGATAGACCGCCTCGAACAACCCATTGAGGTATTGGGCGCGGATCTGGAGCTTAGGGCATTCTTGTCGTGCCAGCGCCAGCGCGGGGGCCATGTTTTGTTTCAGGAGCTCGACCGCATCTTGTTCGCCGTCGTTGAGGATCAGGAGGCACTCGATCTCGACAAGGGCGAGCCCCTCGGCTGCGCGGTGAATGTTAACTTCTTTGAGCGTGCCGCGAAGCACGTCGACGAAGATCAGCGGTGAGCCTGGCGACCCGCACTTGTAAGTGCCGGCACCGGCAAATCCATCGACGATCGAGAAGCGGAACTTGGTTTGCTGGGGATGCCCTAGGCGAACCTTCAAATATTGCGAGAAATACTCACGCAAGATTCGATGCTTGCGGCGTGAGTGCTCCTCGAGCGTTGCACCATCGACCCATTCATACGCCTTTTCGACCATTCGCCCCCAATCGCCCTTCTCAGATATGCAATTGTGCCACCTTGGGCATTTCATCCCAGGTCCGTCCCCGATAGATTCGACCGTTCGCCTTCTTCGAGCGCCGCTTGTTGTCTTTCCCCCAAGTTCCCCATTGCTTGAAGAAGAACGCTGTGTCGTAGTCGCAGCACTGATCGTGGATCTCGTCGATCCATTCCTCCCGGATCGGCCGGGCGGATCGACCGCTTTCGCCGCCGACGATCGCCCAGTGAATTCCGGAAAGGTCGACTTGTCCAACGGACCCGATCAGCGGCTCGAATGAGATGAAGCGAATAGAGGCAGGAACTTGGCGCAGGTGCTCGATCCGGCCAGTAGCGGCGGCGTCCTCGACGCTGGTGCCGAGCCAGACATTTGGCAGCACGGCGCCGGGCATTCCGCCAAGCAATTCCGCCATGCGCTCGGGGCGTTTGGTGAGAATCTGGTAAGAGTGCCGCGGCGTCTCGCGCATGACCTGCCATACTCGCGCGATGAAATCGTCGCTGACATCGTCATGGAAAAGATCGCTCATCGAATTGACGAAGATCTTACGCGGCTTCTTCCATTTGCGGGGAATGTCGAGCGAAGCGTGATCCTCACGCGCGGTGCCGGTCCAGATAGTGCGCTTGCCGCTCTTGCGCGTGAGGCCAACATACTTCTCGACCTTCATCGCCTCGAGGCGGCGTGCCATCTCCATGGCATAGCAATGGGTGCAACCTGCCGACACGATCGTGCAGCCCGCGACCGGGTTCCAGGTGGCGTCCGTCCATTCGATCTGCGTTTCAGCCACGGCCCTGCTCTCCCATGCTCCCGCACCCTGCAATGCCTGCGATTAAGAAGACCCTAGCCGCTTCGGCGCTCCAGACAAACATGTAACGAGGGTTTCTTCCTGCTGACGGCTGGGTGGAAAACCGAGGTGGTGACGAGCGTGGAAACATAGAAAATTCGCATTGCCGGACTGGATGAACATGCAATGCCATTCTTGCCGACTCCTGTCACTTCGATATTGAAAGGCGAGGGTGTTCAAGGGTTTACCGTCGAGCATATACGTGCCGTTTGGACTTCACTGCGCAATTTTGGCGACGCAGGAAAAAGCGATCTTTCGACGAAAGACGTCACGGATCCAGATGGTGGAACTCGATACCGAAGCCCTTCAAACTGTCGCATCTTATACAAGGACGGCCAGTTATACCGCTTCGGCCGCCTCATTACCGGACGGGGCGGGGTTAGCATTAGCCGCCTGAAGGATGATAGCGCCAGCGCCAGCAAAATGGCAGCCGTGCCGCTACCCGCAGCCAAAAGGGTCAGGCAGAAAGCGGTCACTCGCGATAGCTCCGTAGCAAAAAGCTGCTGGACTGCACCTGGGGAGTAGAAATCGGCGGCTGACCGGCGAGGATGGGTCGGCCCCCATTTCGTGCGTTCTTCCACCGGGCCACCGTGGCCCAAGGAGAAGTGTCATGGGATTATCAGAATTTGATCCCGCTGCACGCGAGCGAGTGTCGTGGAATTCGGGACGCAAAGTCGGAGCGAAGCGCGCACTGAAGCCTCGCCAGATTTGGGCAATCCGGTTCTTTCTTGATCAGCATGGACGAACCCGCGACCGGGCGCTTTTCGACCTCGCCATCGACAGCAAACTGCGCGGTTGTGATCTGGTGAAGATCAAGATCGGCGACATCGTATGTGATCGGAAAATTCGGACGCGGGCGATCGTCGTTCAGCAAAAGACTGGGCGGCCTGTCCAGTTCGAGTTGATGGACGACGTTCGCGCCAGCCTACTCCGATGGCTGGAACTGCGCGGCGGATCCCTGGAGGACTATGCCTTCCCGAGCCGCACCGATCATTCAGCCCACATGAGCACCCGCCAATATGCCCGCCTGGTGGACGAGTGGGTCACGGGAATCGGCTTGCCAAGTGAGGATTATGGCACGCACTCATTGAGGCGGACAAAGGCATCGATCATCTACAAAGCGACGGGAAACCTCCGTGCTGTCCAGATCCTGCTTGGACACACCAAGATCGAAAGCACGGTCAGATATCTCGGTGTAGATGTGGAAGACGCCTTAACTTTGGCGGAGGGGACGGAAATTTGAAGTCGCTGGCTCCCCGACCACCGGGGAGCCAGAACTATAGAGGGCGACCGATCCGCTTCTCCATTTTTCAGGTCGATAGCCCCATGTGGCGCTGGGCTACAGATTAAGACCGAAGCGCGGGCCAAGCCACGTCATCAGCAGATAGAGACAAACAGTCATGCCGCAGCCCACGATGAGGCAGATCCAGAAGCTGGCACCGTGCCGCAGCATGAATGGTATAAGCAGAAACATGGGCAATGATGGGATGACGTACCAGAACGTCGCGCTTGAATGCGCAGCCATCAGATCAGCGTCGGGCTTATCTTTCCATAGCCAAACCATGCCGAGCACGGAAACGAGCGGCAGGGACGCGACCAACGCGCCAAATCCCGGATACCGCCTCGCCAGGGTGGAGGCGAGCGCTATTAGAGCGTTTTTCGACCGTTATGAATCGCAGAGGGGTTCCCACGGAGCGAGATTTCTGATTCAGAATCCGTGCTGGTGAGGGAGGTCGGCATGGATGGGTCAAGTTTTATCAATGGATTTGCGC
>Ga0307405_10000616_pt1 | contig 13711 bp, 12 predicted proteins | sample 322Cmetagenome_2_FD_203311 | JGI IMG/M metagenome (GOLD analysis project Ga0307405, IMG submission 203311) | Maize rhizosphere microbial communities from greenhouse at UC Davis, California, United States - 322HYB-C-1 | ecosystem: Host-associated > Plants > Roots > Rhizosphere > Soil | place...
AGCGCTGAGGAACTTGGCCTCCCTGCCCTCCTTCTGCGCTAAGGCCCACAGCGCAGTGGTATTGTACTGCCCGGTGTTACCAATGAACTCTCCAAATGTCTTATTTAACTCAACATCCTTAAAATCACCTGTATAAATAACCAACTCGTGCTTGATTATCTCAGTTTCACCTTTTTTGATGTGCCAATCGCCCTTACGTGCACGTGCAGGTCCCGCACCCAACTGCCCGTCCACGCGCCAGGTTTGCGGGTAACCTTTATTGGATGGATGATCGAGAATGGCAATGTGCGCGAGGTCGGTGCGGCCTGCTACCTGCATACCAATATCCACCCACATGGCAGCCTGCCCCTCCGCCTTCTCATTCTTCTGACGGGCCGCATTCACGACCTCGCCCTTAATACCTTCTTTCCACGGCATGCGCACAAACAGGCCGCCGTAATCATATTTGCCAATGGTCACGTCGGTTTTTGCCTCGCCATTCCATTCAAGGTTGAGGAGGTACTTGCCGTCTTTCAATCGCATGGACCAGTTTTGGGTCTCGGTCAAAACGGCCATGCCGGTGGAATCGAGCAGGTCATAGACGGTCTGCCATTTTACTTCCGTGCCTTTTGCTTCGATCACGCTGGCGGACACTTTTTTCCAGTAACCGTCACTCGGATGGTGAAAGTAGTCGCGGCCATTCACGCGGGTATAACCCCAGTAGATGCCCGTTTGATGCTTGTGATGGCCCGGGCTGTATTCGGTAAGGACACCCTTACCGTCGGGGGCGACAATCGGGTGTAAATAAGGACGAAAATCAGCCTTTGCATTTTGTGTCAATATCGGCTTGGTTTCATTACCCCTGAAAATACTGATGGTTTCGCCTTTGGCATCCTGGACGACGCGCAACGGCGTATCGACAAAACGAGGCGCCGCATATTCAGAGCCAGACCGCTTCAAATCATTTTCAAATCCAAACAATACAAAAACAAACAGCAGCGGCAACAACCTGAGCAAGTTCATAAGCAGAAGTCCTGGGTTTTAGGATTAAACGCGGATGTAGTATGACCATCCCGATATGCGGAGATAAGTAAAAAGCGGCCCGGAATTACTCAAAATTTCATGTTCCTGCCTGTTTACTTCATTTTGAATAAAAGAAAATTCCTAACTTTAGGGTATTACAACCCCCATCAACAGCCGCGCCATGGATTCCTTAAGACTCTTCATACTGTTCATAATGATCACCATGATGAATCATCACGGGATCATTTACCGCACCGGGGTTAAGCGCACCTCGCGCCAGCCACGCCAGGTAATGGAAGAACGCATTAAACCAAGACCCGCCAACATGATTGGTACCTGGCGGATTTCGGGGGTGAGTACCACCAACCAGGGAGTCGTGCAGCCCGACGGCCAGCCGGTGAGGCAGTACGAGCCGGGCGGCAAGCACAATATGCTGATCTCGTTCTTTCCCGACAGCACTTTCACAAGAGTAGGAACGAGAGGCGAATACACGACGGGCAAATGGGATTTCGATACCGCAGCCCACACGATTTTCCTCACCTCGAACCGCAACACCGAAGAAATCGGCGTGTTCTTTTCCTATGCCGACAACGGAATGCGGCTGATTAACTTGGAGTTTTCTCCGAACGAGAGCGTTTCGCTGATTGAGTACGGCCACAAACTGTTACGTTTCCAGGACGATCCTTACTTCGGGAAGAACAACTGGTGGCGCGTCAAACCCGCGAAATCCGAAAATGAGACTCAGATCCGCGCAAGGTTACTCAACTATCTGGCGCACACGGCATCCATCCTCAGCAGCGCGCAGGTCAGGGAGCAGGATTATATTTCAATGGAGTTTTCACAGGGCATTGTGAAGCTTTACAATGTGGGAGTTGGAGTAGTAAAAAAAGACAAAATCCCCACTACCTGGCTGAGCTCCTTCTACTCGATTGAGGAGGCACATAAGGCTTATGATATGTTTGAGGATTACCTGTTTACCGCGAAGCATAAAAAGTACAAAAGCGGGAATTGGGTACGCGATGACCATCATATCCTGGTCGATATTCACAATGGTTTGAAGCGAAAATAGCAGCGGCCCCTCGGCGCCGCTGGCGCGAAGCCAAGGCTTCGTGCATACTATTCGCAGGCCTCCGGCCGGTCAGTACTGTACGATCGTTTTCGCGGTACCGGCCAGCCGGAGGCCTGCAATAGTGGGTGCGAAGCCTGAGCTTCGCACCACCTTACAAAATATAAAACTTCTCGGGCTGGAATGCCTGCGGCACGTGCTTATCCCGCATCATTTGCTTCAAATCACGCTCGATGTTCCGCGAGATCGACAGCACAGGCGTGTCGGTAGGCTTGTTTTCGAACGGGTCCTGCAAATGGATCGCCATTTTCTCGATCAGGAAGAAACATGCGGTAATCACCACGAGTACCGGCACCATCAGGAAGCCAAACAACTGAACGAGCCCGAAAGGCAATAGAAGGATGAAGAAGTGTAATGCCAGATGAATATACAGGCTGTAAGTCGACGGGAATACCGTATTCTTGATCCGCTCCGACTTGCCCATATGGTCGCACAGGCGCGTGAGCGTCTGATCGAGTTCGACTTGCTGGTAAGGATTCACCCAACCTTGTTTCAACGCATTGTTCAAGTCTCGCGCGTGCAACTGTACGAGGCCAACGTGTTTGTTATCAAAATCTTTCAGGTATTCCAATTCTTCCTCCGATACAAACTTGCTGATCATCGGCATCGGGTCATCGCGGCGAAGGCCTTTACCCAAAGCGTAACACCAGGCGATCTGCCGCTTGATCATCCGCTTTTTAAAGCCGTCGATACGGTCCGGGTCGAGCGGATCCTCCATCAATGACAGGACCTGCCGCGCAAATGTCCGGGAGTCGTTCACGATAGCACCCCACACGATCCGGGCTTCCCACCAGCGGTCGTAAGCCTGGTTGGAGCGAAATGCCAGCAGCAACGAGATAATCGTCCCGAGCACGCTGTGTACCGTCATTGGGATCGAAATGTTGGTAATATGAAAATTCTGGTAAATGACCTCGATAGCGATACCGTAGATCGTTACAAACAGGATTTCATATTTGATTTTACCAAAAATATAACGGATGGGGATATTTTTTTTGAGAAGCATAGTTCACTGATATTTACCTTTTCCACAATCTCATAGTCAACTCAAATGCCTTACCGGTAGCTATCGGCCAACGACGGAACGCGGACCATATCTGCGTTGATCATCGTGTAACCCGTCTTCTTCAACACCGGCAACGCGTCCAGACTGCTCCTGGTCAGCTTGGGAATGCCGTACTGCTCGGAATAGGCGATGAAATCGGTTTCGTAGTATTCCAGGAAGTTTTTCAGGAGCGCCAGCTTGCTGCCATAGAAGAAGTCGATCTTAATGCTGGCAAGTTCGGGATAAGTATCTTTCAGCATTTTGCATTCCTGCCAAAACTCCTCCGGAACCAGCTCATATTCCTTTTCGCGGTAGGTCGAAAAGAGCAGGTCCTGGATGTCGTCGGCCACGTGAAAAAGGTGCGTAAAGATCACACGCACTTCGTCGCGGATGTCCCTCACAATGGCTTCGGCGATCTGAATGCCCTCATTTGTAAAGTCCGTAGGTATCACCACTGTTCTCATATAAATGCCGTCTTTTAAGTTAACAATGCGTTGATAATCAATTAACAATGCAATGTTACGGCCGAGATATTAGCCCTGTTTAAGAGCTGCATTATAATGTAGTGAGAGACTTATTAGAATGAAATGAGAATATTAAAATGAGGTAAGACCGCCTAAAAATACTTGAAAGGCAGGTAGGTAGTGAAGCGCGTTCCCTCGCCTACCCGGCTCTGCACGTCGGCCTTGCCCTGGTGCATGCGTATGATATTGTGCGTCAGCGGCAGACCGATCCCGTAACCCTTGTACCTGGCCGTATTGGAAGCCCTGAAAAACGGCACGAATATCTGTCCTATTTCGCGGTCGGGAATGCCGATGCCCTGGTCGGTAATCTCAACGATCACATATTTGTCGTCGGCGCTGATCTTGATTTTTACCGGCTTGTTATCGGAATACTTGCAACTATTGAGCACTATATTGGAAAACGCGGCTTTCAGCAACGCCAGGTTCCCGTTCACGGTGAGCTTGCACTCGTCCTCAGGCAGGTTATCAAAGTCAATAGCCACCTTATTTTCAGGAATAATGCGGTCGGCCGCCTCCTTCACAGACAGGATCAGCTCGTCGATGCGTACCTGCTCCCATTGCTCTTTTTTTCCGTCAAAACCAGTCTGGGCCAGGCTGAGCATGCTGTTCGTCAAGTGTTCCAGTTTTTCGACCTCTTTATAAATATTCAAAAAAGACTCCCTGGCATTATCTGACAGACCGGGCATCGACATCCCCAGTTCGGCCTCGCCGCTCACAATCGTCAGCGGCGTCCGGAACTCGTGCGAAGCATTGCTTACGAAGTTATTCTGCATTTCGAAAGTCACTTCCAACCGATCGAGCATATCGTTGAAAGTGCGTGAAAGCGCCTCCACATCGTCGTCGGTACGGTCCACCACGAGCCGCTGATGGAGGTTATGCGCATTAATGCCCTTTACATTGCGAATAATGCGGCGGATAGGCTTGAAAATCTCGTTGGAAAACAGCTTTCCGAATGTGAACACAAAAATCATCGCGATCACAAACCCGATCATCAGCAAATTTTTCAGATTATTCATTTCCTGCATCCCGTAAGTATCGAGCGCCGACGACACGACCATAATCCGCTTGTTCTCCCGTGCAATGCGGAGTACAACATAGGAAGTGTCGTGGTTAAAAAAACGGGCAGGAATATTGTTTTGAGACGCTTCAAAAAATGAGGAAGGCAGGGAAAGGCGCTTTTTCGTCGCTTCGTCGGTTGGATCCGGCAATATGCGGTGTTTCTCGTAAGGCAGGCTTCCCAGGTGCCGCTCTTTGATATCGAAATAAATGGAAGAGAGCGATTTGTTCTCCTGCAATGCCGCGTGCCCCACAATATCCGAGCGCACCTCGAGGCGGTGGAAAAAACTCGCTGAAATACTTTCAGATGCAAAAAAATACACGAACACGCTCAGTGCCAGTATAATACTCGCAGACAATGCCGTAAAAATCAGCGCAATCTTATTTTGTATCTTCATACGACTGGCGGACAACATACCCCATCCCGAACACTGTGTGTATTAGCTTAATATCATGGTTTTTATCGATTTTCTTCCGGAGATAATTGATATACACATCCACCACGTTCGTCCCCAGATTGAAATTAATATCCCACACATTTTCGAGGATTTCCATTCTGTTTAAAACTCGGTTGGTGTTCGAAAGCAGGTATTCCAAAAGGCGGAATTCGGTAGCAGTAAGCTCGATCGGCTGTCCTCCCCGTTTTACCGTCTTCGTAACCTTGTCGAGTACCAGGTCGTCCAGCGTCAATACCTTATCATTTTTCTCCTTCTCCGGCTCTTTGCCCCGGCGGATCAGTGTCCGGAGCCGCGCTTCCAGCTCGGCCAGTTTGAATGGCTTGGTCATATAATCGTCCGCACCGGCATCAAGGCCAGATACGATGTTCTCGGTCGTACCAAGTGCGGTCAGCATCAGGATCGGCGTGGCTACCTGCGCCTGACGCGCACGGCGGCACACTTCCATACCGTTGATGATCGGTATCATCAGGTCGAGAATAATAACGTCAAACTGGTGTTGCAAAGCCATTTGCAAACCCGATTGACCATCCATGGCGATCGTAATCTCGTGGCCGTTGGCTGTCAGGCTGCGCTGGATCAGGGATATTACACTGGGCTCGTCTTCAATGAGCAACAGCTTCATGGGTAGCTTGGAAAACGGCATTGCAATAGAGGTTTTAACCCGTAATTTATAAAAAAACCGCATTGGCAATGCCAAATACTTGCATTAGGGCAACTGGCGGCGGGGCATTACGACCGCTTCCGCTTACGGTTCTCCACATAATCCTTCACCGCCTCCCGTGTCGTATACCACACATTCCCCTCCTTATAAGCATCGATTTTTCCTTGCCTGGCCAACAGGCTTACATACTCCTGCCCGTAAGGCACCTCCGGCTCTTCCACGATGCGTACAATCGGTTCATATTCATATTCGTACCCTGGCAAAGCATTCAAATAGATATTCAGACTGCGCTCCAATGCCTGGGTCATCAGAATCCCAAGCTTTTGATACGACCCTTTATTAGCCTGATTAAGCGCTTCGTAGTACTTTGTTCTATCATTTTTAAGGATAATCGCCGGCGGAAACCCCGCACGCATCAGCAAAAGGTTCATTGCCAGCCGCACAGTCCTCCCATTGCCGTCGAAAAACGGATGTATCCAAACCAGCCGGTGATGAAAAACCGTCGCTAAAAGAATGTCGTTCAGCCCCAATGGGTTCTCATTTATAAATTCGATGAGCTGATCAAGCATATCCGGCACCTTCCGCGCGTTTGGAGGAGTAAAGTTCGCGCCTACAATCCGCACGCCCGCATCGCGCACGCGGCCTGCGAAATCATCTTCGATCGACCGCAGCACCAACCCATGCAGCGAAAGAACATCAATACTACGCATCGCATACTCCGGGCTCACCAATCCATACAGGTACTGGATAGCCTTATCATGGTTATGTGCCTCAAAATGCTCACGCAGCGACTTTCCTCTGATGGTAATACCCTCCTGCAAAACAAGTTGCGTTTCCCGCAAGCTAAGCGTATTTCCCTCGATACTGTTGCTATTATAGGTCCATTCCAAAGCCAATCCCTCCCTGATCTTCGCAAGAGCGGAAGCAGGAATAGGGCGACTACTTTTGATCCGGTCGCGTTTTTCATACAGCCTGTCAAAAACGGGCTGCATTTCAAGCATGTCATTGAGATCTATTTCGAACATGCCACTAATATCGGTATTTTTCTTTTTTAATCCTATCCGATATTAAGGCATTACTGATAAAAAAAGGGAGAAAATTTTCTCCCTTTTTAAACCATCAATCAATCTTAACCGAACCTATGAGGTTCAATCACTTACTTCGTAGTTACACTTTTCAATTGGAGGCCTACGATAGCGGCTTTCTGAGCTGCGCTATGGTTATTGGTGTCAGGCGTGTTTTTTACTTTTTGCGGTGCAGGGCTATCCAATACCGGGGCCGAAGCAGGCAATGTGTTGTTAACAAGAGCTACTTTGGTTTTTTCTTCAACTGTATATGTAGAATTGTTATTGGCATAAGCTGCGCTAGTTAATGCTATCAAAGCAACGGCTAGCAAATTTTTTGCATTTTTCATTGGTAATAGTGTTTTGTGTTTTGCTTGTGTTCTCATTCGTATTTCGAGTACAAATATAATACAATATTCTTAAAACAAACGTTCAACGCGTTCGATAACAGAATAGTACAACGATGCTAAACGACAAAAAGAGTCTTTTCCTGTATTAAAATAATATAACTATTCAAAGATTTAAAATTTCAGAATCATCAGATTTCCAGTTTTGCGACCTGATAAGATTTCGTTCTGGTGAGCACTTATATTACCTTATTGTTAAGTGATATTAAACCCTTCTATTTTATTTTAAAATAACCAGCCAAAACGAAATTATATTTGGAGTGGATTCTACCAATACCCAAAATCACCGAATAATTGCCTCACAGAAACCGAAAAGCGCGAATTTTTTTTGAAAAATTTTTGAAAATTTTTTCTCAGGATTGATTTTTCGGTTAAAAACGTCCGTTCACGGGCTGACTGAACGATTCGCAGTGAGGTAAATCGAGATCGCCCGGGCGCAAAGTCTGGACAAAAATAACCATCTTTGCACCCCTCAAAAGGAACGACAACAGACACACCGGTCGTGGAGAAAGCGGCCGCGGAAAGGAACCTATGAAAGTTTGCATTGCGGAAAAACCCAGCGTAGCCAAAGATATTGCAGCAGTGATCGGCGCAAGCCAGCGCCGCGATGGCTATTATGAGGGCAACGGCTACCAGGTAACCTGGACTTTCGGCCATTTCTGCACATTAAAAGAACCCCACGATTATACCGAACGCTGGAAATCATGGCGGCTCGAAGATTTGCCCATGATTCCATCCAGTTTCGGGATCAAACTGATAGATAATGCAGGCGCAATGCGGCAATTCGGCGTGATCGAAACGCTGGTACGCAACTGCGAGGAAGTGATCAACTGTGGTGATGCGGGCCAGGAAGGCGAGCTGATCCAGCGCTGGGTACTGCTTAAAGCGAAATGCAACGTGCCCGTCAAGCGGCTATGGATTTCATCGCTGACCGAACAGGCGATCCGCGACGGGTTTGAAAGACTCCGCGAAGGCAACCAGTACGACAACCTGTATGCAGCAGGCAGTGCTCGTGCCATTGGCGACTGGCTGCTCGGGATGAATGCCACGCGCCTTTTCACCAAGAAATTCGGCGGCGGAAAAGCGGTACTATCCATCGGGCGCGTGCAAACCCCTACCCTAGCATTGATCGTCCAGCGCCAAAAAGAAATAGACGCATTTGTTTCCGAGGAATACTGGGAGCTGAAAACCATTTACCGGGAAACCGAGTTTACGGCGACGATCGACCGCATTAAAAACGTTGAGAAAGCCAATAAAGGACTCGCCTACCTGCAACAGCACGATTTTGAAATAACCGCATTTGAAAAAAAGGAAGGAAAAGAAGGCAACCCAAGGCTTTTTGACCTAACATCATTGCAGGTAGAGGCCAACAAGAAATATGGTTACTCGGCTGAGGATACTTTAAAACACATTCAAAACCTGTACGAAAAGAAATTCGTCACCTATCCGCGGGTGGATACGACCTATCTCTCGGAAGATTTACACCCGAAAGTGGAAGGCATTCTTCGCGAGCTGACCTATTATAGCCAGTTTACCGCCCCGCTGCTCGCCAACCTGCCGATACCCAAGTCGAAGAACGTTTTCGACGACAAGAAGGTCACCGACCACCACGCAATTATCCCGACGGGTGTATTGCCTGTGCATATCAGCGTAGATGAAAAGCGCATTTACGATCTGATCGCCAGGCGTTTTATAGCTGTTTTCTACCCCGAATGCAAAGTATCGAATACGACCGTGCTCGGAATGGTTGGCCAGGTGGAATTCAAGGCCACGGGTAAGCAAATTCTCGAACTGGGATGGCGGGAATTGTATGTGAACGACAATGCTGCGAAAAAAGAGGCCGAAGAAGAAAAAGTAATGCCGATTTTCGAAGTCGGCGAACGGGGACCGCACGAGCCGCGCGTCCATCAAGGCAAAACTTCCCCGCCGAAAGCCTACACAGAAGCAACGTTGCTGCGTGCCATGGAAACCGCCGGCAAGCAGGTCGAAGATGAGGAAATGCGCGAATTGATGAAAGACAACGGCATAGGCCGGCCTTCGACGCGCGCCAATATCATCGAGACGCTCTTCAAGCGTAAATACATCGAGAAAAAGAAAAAGAATGTCTTTGCGACCCAAACCGGCATCGACCTGATCGATACCATTCAAAACGAGCTGTTGAAGAGTGCTGAGCTCACAGGCAATTGGGAACGCAAACTTCGCCTGATCGAAAAGGGCGAATATTCGATGGATACTTTCAAACAGGAGTTGATTGAAATGGTGGTGAAGCTTACGCACGAAGTGAAGAATGAACGTGCGCGGTCGATTACCATTATGGAGGAAGCGCCGGTTGTATCGCAAGAGGAAAAGCCGAAAAAAGAGCGCAAGCCCCGCGAGCCAAAAGAAGAGGTTTCAATTGAAGCCCTCAATTGCCCCAAATGCAAGGAACACCTTTTAAAGAAAGGTAAAACAGCTTACGGATGCAGTAATTTCCAGGTTTGCGGCTTTAAAATACCCTTTGAATTCCTGGGCAAAAAACTGACGGATAAACACATCTTCGACCTGCTCAGCAAAGGTAAAACGACCAAAATCAAAGGCCTTCAAATCCCCGGCAGCACCGACCCTATCGACGCCCGGCTGGTTATGAACGGTGACTTCAATTTTGAAGTCGGGTAACTTCTACATCGGGCTGTTAGTCGTCTCCACGTAAGGTAAATGAAACGTAATGCCAGAAATCTGGCACAGCGCCAGAAACTCGGATAAGTTTGGCATTGCACCCTTACTAAGAATCCTCTCAGACGATTCGCGGGAAATGCCAGCCTCTTCGAGTGCCTCTGTCAGATTGATCCCCTTCACTTTAACAATTTCCTTAATGTCGTCGACCAATTCTCTGGCCCGCGCTTCAAATACTGTCGTTTCCATTTGCCGATGATGTTTAGTTTTAACCTGAAAAGAACAAAACCGTGCCACACTTTTAAGGCCAACGACCTCCACACGGGCGATGGCCTGACATTTGCTTTGTGAAAAATAGGTATGACATACACGCACCCTCCCCTGAATCAAAACCGCCATTCGAGAGTTTTAAGTGAAGTGACATTAACTATTAAATCAATATGAATAACTATCATCAATACGCCGGTACGTTCAGGATCGCCGGAGAAATAGAAGTTAACCGGCTGGGTTACGGCGGAATGCAGCTCACCGGCCAGGGCGTTTGGGGCGATGCACCCGATCGTGAGAATGCCAGAAAAGTGCTTCGCGCTGCGGTCGACGCAGGCGTCAATTTTATCGACACCGCCGATTCCTATGGCCCGCATACCAACGAAACGCTGATCGCCGATGCGCTCTCTCCTTACCCGAAAGACCTTCTCATTGCCACCAAAGGCGGTTTTGAGCGGACAGGCCCAAACCAGTGGCGTGTCAACGGTAATCCGCAGCATATCCGGCAGGCTATTGAAGGCAGCCTTAAAAGGTTAAAAAAGGATGTGATCGACCTGTGGCAACTACACCGTATCGATCCCCGTTTCCCGGTTGAAGAGACGCTCGGGCCGGTGGTAGATGCCGTGCAAGCAGGCAAAATACGGTATGTTGGATTGTCGGAAGTGGATGTGGAGCAGATCAAACAGGCGGAGAAGACCATACCGATCGTATCGGTTCAAAACCTCTATAATTTGGGTAACCAGCGTTGGGAGGACGTGCTGGATTATACTGTGGAGCGTGGAATGGCATTCATACCGTGGTACCCGCTGGCGTCGGGCCCCGAGAAGTTGAAAAATAAAATTTCAAGTATTGCCGATAAACATCAGGCCACTACCGCGCAGATTGCATTGGCGTGGCTGCTCAAACGCGCCCCGAATATCCTGCTGATACCCGGCACGAGCTCGCTGAAACATTTGGAAGAGAATTTACAGGGAGGAAATATTCAGTTATCCGATGAAGATTTCAAAGCATTGTCCTGATCTGTTTTCATCATGAACGACTATCAAAACAAAGTGGTGATCGTGACCGGTGCCGGAAACGGCATCGGTAGCGTCACAGCTACCCATTATGCCAGACTTGGCGCCAGCGTTGCATTGTGGGACCGTGATCCGAAAGGGCTGCGGGCCATTCAGGAGACATTGGAAAAAGAAGGTTTCGAAACGCTAACCCGGGTGATCGACCTGACCAATCCCGACGAAATCGTGACCGGCATCGAAGCAGTAAAAGAATCGCTCGGAAGGATAGATGTACTGATCAACAATGCAGGTCTCGGCCGCACAAAATCACCTTACGAGCTCCCCGTCGACGACTGGGATTATGTGCTGAACACCAATCTGCGGGGCAGCTTTCTCTGCGCACGTGAGGCCGCCCAAGTCATGCGTGCGCAAGGCAAGGGCGCGATCGTGAACATAGCGTCCACGCGCGCGCTCATGTCCGAGCCCAACACGGAGGCCTACGCGGCTTCAAAAGGCGGGATTCTGGCATTGACGCACGCATTGGCGATTTCACTCGGTCCCGACCGCATTACTGTGAATGCCATCAGCCCCGGATGGATTGAAACAGGCGATTACAGCCAGTTGAAGGCTTCGGATCACGCCCAGCATCCGGCAGGACGCGTGGGTAAGCCCGACGACATTGCGCGGGCATGCCTGTATCTGACGAACCCGGAAAATGATTTTATCACCGGCACCAACCTGGTCATAGACGGCGGTATGACGCGCAAAATGATTTATGAAGAATAGTTACTTTTCAATCTTTTTCAGCTCGCTGTCCAGAAAGCTCTTGGGCAGCCATTTTGTACCGATCATAACGCCTTCGATGGTTTTGGTATTGCCAATATTTTCAAGCGGATTGGCCGCAAGCAGCACCAGATCCGACACATTACCGGCCTTGATTGAGCCAGAATCTTCCTTGTTTAAATAGCTCGCCACATTCACCGTACCCGTTTTTAATGCCTCATAGGGTGTCAGTCCGGCGTCTACGAGGTATTTCAGTTCATGATGGATGGCAAAACCGGGCACATTCAGTACCTGCGGCGCGTCGCAGCCGAGCATCAGTTGCACGCCTCCCTTCTGGCAGGCCAGGATCAGTTTGCGGCGGATATTAACGAATGCCTCTGCCCGTTCTTTGTTGAATTTGGGGTTATTGACGTAACTGCTTTTCGCATTCAGCCAGTTTTTCTTTTCGTCGGCAGTCATATACTTCAATTCCGGAGCATTTTCGTACGCTGAGGCAGGCAGCGGGGAAAGCCAGCGCTCGGCGATGGCCTGGGTGGGTACCACGCGTATGTTTTTATCCTTCAATCCTTTGATCAGCTTCGGAATGCGGGTCGTATCGGCCGCATAGGCGATCCAGGTGCCGAAAAGGCCCGTTTCCTGCTCAGCCAGTGTGTCGGTACCGGGCACGATGGCTTCTACAAATCCGTCGAGGTGATCGATGGAAGAATAGCCCGCGTCGATCGCCGCCCAAACTCCCACCGCAAATGAAACATGGCCGACCATACCAATGCCCAGCTCTTTGGACGTTTTGGCAATGCCGGGGAAAGTCTCTTTCGTCAGTCCCGGGAGCAATTTCAGGTAATCGTAGCCTGCCGCTTTTTCCTCTTTCACCATTTCAATACCCCGGGCGGCTGTCTTCACTGTCTGCCCGCTGAAAGCCGGACCGGTAGTGTAGAAATTTGGTCCCAGTACCTCTCCGCTCCGCACTTTTTCGCGGAGTTCAAGGTGTTTGGCATTGCCCAGCATTCCGCGGATGGTCGTAATGCCGTTCGCGAGGTAAAGCGTCAGCACATCCTTCATCGGCCCGAAATCGTCGATCGCAGGCACGTGGGCATGCATTTCCGACCAGCCGGGCACTAAATATTTACCTTTGGCATCGACAACGAGCGCATTAGCCGCGGCTTTTGCGTCGCTACCCATCGAAACAATTCTCCCGTTCCTGACCACCACCGTTTGATCCTTCAACACCGTCTCGCGGTCCATCGGGATCATATTCACCGATTTGAAGACAATATCACGGTCGACATTGCTCACGGGCCCCTGCGCAAAAGCAGTATGGACGCCCATTAACCCGAAAATGAAAATCAGTCTGCGTATCATAACAATCTATCAGCTTACTACCGAAACATTCTGCGCGTTTTTCTGCGCTTTCAGGCACAGCTCCGTCGCCAGGAAACAATGCTCCTGCGACATAGCCGTTTCAGTGCGGTTCAGCACATCGTCCACAAGCTGGCGGCCATAAGGCAACTCCATCTTGCTGCAATCGACGTAGGTCGTTTCTTTGTTATTAACGACAAAAAGGTGATTACCACCCTCGCGGCCACCGATATCGATGTTCTTGCGGATCTCGATAAACCCATCCGTACCAAGCACCGTAAGACGTCCGTCGCCCCAGGTTTTCAGGCCGTCGGGCGT
>Ga0307405_10000617_pt1 | contig 13698 bp, 10 predicted proteins | sample 322Cmetagenome_2_FD_203311 | JGI IMG/M metagenome (GOLD analysis project Ga0307405, IMG submission 203311) | Maize rhizosphere microbial communities from greenhouse at UC Davis, California, United States - 322HYB-C-1 | ecosystem: Host-associated > Plants > Roots > Rhizosphere > Soil | place...
ACACCTAGCGCTGCGAGGTAGGTCACGATCAGTTGCGGTTGGCCTCCGCCCTTCGCCAAGAGATAGGTCGCGACAAGTGGTGCCGTTCCACCGCCGATGGCGCCTCCGATCTGCACCGCGAGCGAGATGCCCGTGTAGCGAACGGATGCGGGAAACATGCTCGAGAAGAGGCTGGATTCCTGTGCATACATCGCGGCATAGACCAGTCCGAAGCCGATCACCATGGCGATGTTGATGTGGTAAGGCGTTCTCTCGTTCACCAGGGAAAAGAACTCGCCACTGAACAGCGAAATACCAATGGCGCCGGCGATGAAGATGACCTGCTTGCTGATGAAATCCCCAAGCAGCCCGAACAGCGGGATCGTCACGAGCGACGCGGCAGCCCCCCACATGACGCCATTCAGGATCATTTCCTTCGAGAGGCCCAAGGTGCCGACGGCATACGTCAACGAGAATGTCGCGATGGTATAGAACCAGGTCTTCTCCGCGACACAGGCGACAAGTGCCACCAGTACTGGTGTCTTGTGGTGCGCCAACACGGTTTTCAACGGGACCGAGTTCTTCGCTTCGGGCCGCTTTTGGACCTCGGCGAACTCCGGAGATTCGGTCACTTTCGCCCGGATGTACCAGCCGACCAGGAGCAGGAAGACGCTCGACAGGAAGGGAATTCGCCAGCCCCAGGCCAGCATGTCCGCCTCGGGCAGTTGGGTGACGGCGCCCATGGCCAGTGACGAGAGAATCAGGCCGGGTGCCACTCCAACCTGCGGCAGGCTTCCAAAGAACCCTTTCTTGTTTTTCGGCGCGTGCTCGACCGCCATCAGCACGGCGCCGCCCCACTCTCCGCCCACAGCCAAGCCCTGCAAAAATCGGAAGAACACCAACGCGACGGCGCCCCAATAGCCGATAACTTCGTAGCTGGGGGTGAGCCCGATCAGAACGGTGGGAACGCCCATAAGCAGCAGGCTCAGCATAAGCATGGACTTGCGGCCAATCCGGTCACCGAAATGACCGAAGACCACGCCGCCAAGCGGCCTCGCAATGAAGCCGACGGCATAGGTGCCAAACGCGGCCAGTGTGCCAGTGACCGGGTCGATCGCGGGAAAGTAGATCTTGTTGAAGATCAGCGCCGCGGCGATGCCGTAAATAAAGAAGTCGTACCACTCGATCGTGGTCCCAATCATGCTCGACAGGCCCGCAGTGATGTGCTGCCTGCGCGAGCGCGCAGGGTCAATCCCGAAATGCGATGATTTCATTTCGTCTCCAAATTCTCTTGTTTTGATGCCCCGCCTAGGGAAGATCAGGACGAGGCAGCGAGGTAGGGGATGCGCCGTTCCCTCGACGTGAAGGGGGCGCTGAAGATCTATGCCGGCTGAAGATCAGGAGGCCGTGGTTTCGTCTTCGAGTTTTTTTCTCTTGTCGACATTGAAGCGGCCGTCGTAGATGGCGCCCTTCAAGGTGTGCGGCCCGACGTATTGAACGTAGAGGATCTCCCCGTCTTCCAGAGTTTCCAAGGCGTATTCAAAGTGAGGGTCCGGATGAAAAATCATCGCCCCCTTCCCGTATACGGCGCCGTCGATGAGAAAGCTCCCTTTGAGGACGTACCAGACCTGCGCAAAGTAGTGGTTGTGCAGCGGGTGGTGCGATCCCTTTTCGTATTTCACGATCCCAGCATTGGGAATCGCTGGATCCTCGGCCGTGGGATGGAACATCATCTTTGCGAATTGGCCCTCGTATCGGAGATTGGTCCAATTCAGGTCCTCTTCGTGGCATGTCCGCATGCTCTGGTGGTCTTCAGTCAACGGGCCATCTCGGCCCCCCTCGTTGATGATTTTTTTCTTGGTAACGGGATCGATCTGAGTCATCGGTTTTTCCTAGTGAATCGACTTTTTGAAAAGGATCCCATTTTGCACTTATAGGATCCCCTTTAAAGGAGATCGAATCCTATTTGTCGAAACGATGCGTTGTCACCAGGGTTAACCCTCGGCTCGGATGGTCGCAAGGAACGAGTTGCCCCACGTGTTGGATGGGCGCGGCGCTCAGGTGAGCGTCGGGGCGATGCAACTCGTCCACCTTGCTGAGAGGCAACTGCCGCGTGCGCCTGCGATCGAACCCAGACGTATCAGCGCGGAGTTCCTGCGCTCGATACGCCATGCCTTGGCTGTCAGAGCAGCAGCGCCTGCGCCATACCGGATGGCGCTCCTTTGTGAGAAGTGGCGAGTGCTTCGCCTGATATCCGTTCAGCAGTTCAGGGCGTCAAGCCTTGAAATTGGCCTGCTCTCGCGACCCGAATTGGTCGGGTTCGGAGCGATCCGGGCACCTACCATTTGGCAAATCCGGGAACGATGAAACACCCGCTCCCTTCAATCTTCAGAAACGCAGGATCAGATGAACAGCAATCAAGCGCCGACGCTCGCACGGCCCATCGAAGAAAACGACTACGAACCATGGCGCCAGCTCTGGCTCGACTACCAGGTCTTCTACGAAGTGAAGCTGCCAGTAGAAGTCACACGCACCACCTTCGATCGATTCCTGGATCCCGATGAGCCTGTGTTCTCTACCGTCGCCACGCAAGGCGATCGCTTGATCGGCTTCGTGAATTCGGTTGTGCACCGCTCCACATGGTCGACGGCCGATTTCTGCTATCTCGAAGACCTGTATGTTTCGCCTGTTGTTCGGGGCGGCGGAACCGGGAAACTGCTGATCGAGTCGGTACAGGCCCTCGCGCAGCAGCGTCAATGTGCACGGCTTTATTGGCATACGCATGAAACCAACAAGCGCGCGCAGAAGCTGTACGACTGGGTCGCACAGAACTCGGGGTTTATCGAGTACCGAATGAGTCTGTAGACAAAACCGGCGGGGCCGTCGCGCAAAATGGACTGCTCGAAACTCGCAGCCTCCGGCTGTCGGCAGACCACATGGCAAGCAACCTCGCGCTGGACACGCTCAAGATTCACATCGCCGACCCCAAGCTGGCGTCATTGGAGCTGCGGGTGCGTGTGCAGCGCGCACTGCGTCAGCTGATCCTTGATGGCGTGCTGGCACCGGGCTATCGCCTGCCCGCCACGCGTACGCTCTCGCAGTCGTTGGGCCTGTCGCGCGACACGGTGGAAACGGCCTATGCCCAACTGCAACTCGACGGCTACATCCAACGGCGCAAAGGTTCGGGCAGCTTTGTCTCCGACAAGATAGGGCCGGGCCTGCTCGGAACGCGCGGCAGAAAAAGCAACCTGCCGGCTGCACCGTTGCGGCCGCGGGCCCGCGCCCCGGCGGCACTGAGTTCGAGGGGCGCCGACCTCCTCGCCGGTGGAGGCGTCTGCGACCAGCAGGTCGTCAAGGCCTTCGCTACAGGGCTTCCCGAAACGCGCACCTTCCCCATGGCCGTCTGGGAGCGCCTGCAGCGCCAGGCCTCGAAGGACCATCGCGCCAGCGTGCTGCTGCACGGCGACCCGCAAGGCGCCGAACCCTTGAGGCAGGCCATTGCGGATTACCTGAATCTGGAGCGCGGGGCCAAGGTGACGGCCGATCAGGTCCTAGTGCTCACCAGCACCCGGCAGGCGCTCTTCATGTGCGCCCAGGTCCTGGTCGATGCGGGTCAGCCGATCCTGATGGAAGACCCGGGTTACTTCGGTGCACGCAAGGCCTTCGAGATGGCCCAACTCCAGATCGTGCCGGTCCCCGTGGACGAAAAAGGCGTGCGCACCGACCGGCTGCGCGCGGACAGGAGCGGCGCCAACACCATCTACGTGACGCCCTCGCACCAATACCCCACGGGCGCCACGATGGCCCTGGAACGGCGCCTCGAACTGACGGCCTGGGCGGCACAGCGCCAGGGCTGGATCATCGAGGACGACTACGACAGCCAGTTCCACTACGAAGGCCTGCCCACGGCCTGCGTGCAAGGCCTGGACACCTTCCAACGGACCATCTACCTCGGGACCTTCAGCAAGTCGCTGTATCCCGGTTTGCGGATGGGCTACATGGTGCTGCCGCACGAGCTGGTCAAACCCATGAGCCATGCGCGCAGCATCCTCGACGGCCACACCCCGCAGATCGCCCAACTGACGCTGGCCCGCTTCATGGAGGCCGGCCATTTCGGTGCCCACATCCGGTCGATGCGCAAGATTTATGCAGCGCGTCGGGAGGCGATGGCCCACGCCGTGCAGCGGCATCTTTCAGGCACCGTGACGGCGCACCTTCCTCCAGGCGGCTTGCAGATGCCTTGCCTGCTGGCCGAACGCCGGTCGGAGCTGGACACGATCAGGCAGGCCGCGCGAGTCGGCATCGAATTGCCCGGGCTCAGCCGCCTGTATGCCAGGCCGCCAAGCAGAGGCGGATGGTTGCTGGGGTTCGCGGCGCTCACGCCGCATGAGATCGAGACGGCCATCCAGCGGCTGGCCAAGGCACTTGCATGAACGCTCGATTTCGGAAATGTGGTCTGCTCGCAGCGAAAGAATTGGACTGAATAGGCAGTCCGGCTGAAGCCTAAGCTCGCCCTCTTCCATGCCATTCCATCGAGAAGAGAAGGAGCGCCCCGCGTGAGCCGAACCACCCCACGACTGCAACCCGCCGACTTCATCGCGCCCAGCGTCGCGGCACTGATTTCCGTCATCGTCAACTACGGCGGCACCTTCGTGCTGGTTTTCCAGGCTGCGCAGCTTGCGCAGCTCAGTGCGGCGCAAACGGCCTCCTGGGTCTGGTCCGTGAGCATAGGCGTCGGCCTGACCGGCGCCTGGCTGAGCTACCGCTACCGCGAACCGATCATCACGGCGTGGTCGACACCCGGGGTTGCGTTCCTTGCGACGGTGATGCCGTTCACGCCGTATAGCGAAGTAATCGGGGCCTATGTCGTTTCCGCCGCCGGCTTCATCTGCCTGGGCCTGTCCGGCGCCTTCGAGCGCCTTGTGCGCCTGATCCCTGGCGGGATCGCGGCCGGCCTGCTCGCCGGCATCCTGCTGCAATTCGGCATCAACGCGTTCGGGGGCGCCAGCACCGACCCGATGCTGGTGATCGTGCTGGTGCTGACTTACGCCGTGCTGCGGCGCTTCACCACGCGGTTTGCGGTGGTCGGCATCCTCGTCATCGGCATGGCACTGCTCATCGCGCAGGGCAGGATCGACATGAGCGGCATTCACCTGAGCCTGGCCGCACCGGTCTTCGAGATGCCTCGCTTTTCGATAGGCTCCCTGCTGGGGGTGGCGCTGCCGCTTTTCGTCATCACGCTGACCGGGCAGTACATGCCGGGCATGCTGGTGCTGCGCAACGACGGGTTCAAAACCAGCGCCAACCCGATCATCACCCTCACGGGGATGGGCTCGCTCGTCATGGCTCCTTTTGGCGCGCACGCCTTCAACGTGGCGGCCATCACCGCCGCTATCTGCACCGGAAAGGACGCGCACGAAGACCCGTCCAAGCGCTACATCGCGGGCCTGGTATGCGGCCTTCTGTACGTCACGGTCGGCGTCTTTGGTGTCACTCTGGCCAGCTTGTTCATGGTGCTGCCGCGCACCTTCGTCACCACGCTGGCAGGGCTGGCCCTGCTCGGCGCAATAGGAGGAAGCCTGGCCAACGCCATGGCCGAGGCGCGGACGCGCGAGACGGCGTTGATCACCTTCCTGGCAACCTCGGCCAATGTGACCTTGCTGGGCGTAGGTGGCGCGTTCTGGGGTCTCATGGCGGGCCTGGTTGTCCACCTGCTGATTCACGGGGGGCGCAAGGCCGGCAAAGCAACGGCCACGGCCCGGTGATCGGCGTATGCCGCGACCTGTGTCTTAACAAGGTTTACGAAGCTCCAAGAGCGGGTCATTTAGGACTAGCTTTGGCGCATAGACGGGGCGCCGACATGACCGCTCCCGCCGTCGCGGGTGTCTGCTTCGCAGCGTGTGCGGAAGTAAATCGCGTGAGGCCGAACTGCCGGCTTCCGGCCAAATGCCGTCGCTCAACAACGACAACTCTGTGGCGATCAACGTGTCCCCAAAGCCAGCCCGCTGCCGCGAGGTTCTGACTCGCTGCGTCCTGGCTGCCTTGGCGTTCGCGGCCCGCATCTGAGGCCGCAGTGGCATCGACGTTGTGGTGACCGTGACCGATGCGGCAGCGGCCGAACCCTGCCCGTATTGGTTTGGCAGCCCGGTCAAGGTTCATTGGGGCCTCGCGGTCGGCGATGGCGTGCGGCCGCATGGGCTCCATCAAGCAGTCGTAGACCAAGTGCGCGCCGCGTCAACCTGACATCGCGAGAGGCTTACCAGCGACTAGCAAAGACACTGCTTCGATGGTCCGGCGCGCTGCCTTGACGGTCTCGTGACCAGACACCGTGCCCGGATCACGCTGGGAAAGCCTACATCCACCACTTGGAGTGCTTCTCGACGTACCCCTTGACAGCCCGATTGCGCGACCTCTGCCTCGGGTCGGCCGAATCCCCCATCGCCTCCCCAACCCATTTGAGATAGAGCTTCCCACCCCAATGCTCCCAGGTTGCGTCGAGGATCATTGCGAAGAGGCCATCCGTCGACGCCAGCGCTACGTAGTCCTCAGGGGCAACTGCAGCTTCGACACACCGCTTCGCCAGGCCGAGCCTGAGTCTGAGCGCGACATCCCACGCGTCTGCCGGCCGGACCCACGGAAGGCTGTCACGCAAATGCTGCCAATTCGATGACGCGAGTGCTCCAGCTGTTGCAGCTCCATGTAGTTCTTCGAAGGTCAGGCACAGCAACGGTCCAACGCTTCTGGATCGCAAGCCCATGGCCCGTCGAAACCCGTAGACCAGCAACTCAATGGGCAGTTGACCAGCTTGCTGCTTCACAGCAGTAAGTGCGGCTAGCCACGGGTCAACGCCATAGTCGTTGGGCACCACATCTGGAGCAAGTTCAGCTGTGATGCAAGCGACTAAGTTCGGATTCAGCGTGGGCGCATGCGCCAGGAAGGCTGCGACTCCACCGGGTTGCCTGCAGGCCTCCTTGATCCACATCCGCAACTCCGTGGAATCTCCAACGTAGGACATCAATTGCTGAACGCAAGTGAGCACCGAATCCGGTCCAAAAGCCCGGGCGACTGACTCGATAGACACTTCGTTGCGTAGGCCTTGAATGGCAGCGGCAAGCTGGTTTCCGGCGCGCAATTCGACACCGGCTTGCTGGATATCAGATGCTCTAGCTTGGGTTCGACGCCAGAACTCGCTCACTTCAGCAAGGTCTGGTCGGATGGATAACAGCGAAGGCCACCAGTCCGTCCCCGGCGTCAGATGGTCCACAAGTAGAGCAGTGTCCAGCTCTTTGACCGTCGCCCGCATCGCAGCTTGCACGGCCGGACGCTCATCTTCGACCAGTTCTACGAGCTTCCCCGGGGCCACCTCGAGCAAGTGCCAAGCTAACTTCCCGCCGCAGCTAATGAGCTCTCCTTCTGCGACAAGGTCTAGGTTATCAACGACATAGTGCAACTCCGAATCGTTGAGAACATCAACCCTGGAGAGGGCGTGAGTTGCAACCATCGCCTTGGCAGCCTTCGACCCAGACAATGTGGCCGGCACGGTCACCAATGCGATGGCATCGGCCACGGCAGTTGGCCCGCGCCTAGCAAGCGTCGCCCGTAGCTCGCAAATGGCTCGCATGGCTTCGCGGCCACCAAGAACGTCTGTGCCCAGCAGCCGAAGTACCTCACGGAATTCAGAGGCATCGGGACGGCCAACATAGTCGACCAGTTGCGCAAGCCACGGCTCAGCGGATATGGAGGTCGCTTCAACCCCCTCCGTGGTCTGGGTAAAACGCAATCGGGAAACCGATTCGCCGCAAAGCTGGAGGTCAAACAGCGCCTGTTCTTGCGAGCGATCACGAGTAGTCAACGTACAGAACCGGAATGAACGCCTAAGCCGCGGCCACTGCAAGTCCCACAAGCGCAGCACCACGTCGTCCACCTGCGCATCGGCGGCTCTGCGAGCCCACACCTGGTCATGAGGCTGCTCGTACAAGGCAGTTGCGAGCCGTTCGAACATCGGCAGTTGGCTCGACATTAGCGACCAACCACTTGCCAATGCGTTTGTGAAGTCAAGAGCGCCTCCGTAGGCGCCGACTGTCTCGATGGAGGGCGCGTTGAACAGCGCAGCGAGTTGTGACGGACTATCAAGCACCGCCAAGTCGGCGAACTCAATGAACAGCGTGTGCGTCCACACACAGCCTGGTCTTGGCATCTCTGGCGCTGGCCAAGTTCGCGCAAGCGCGTACAGGCCAGATTCCGGCAGCGGATAGCCTGTCAGGTAGGAGACGCCCTCCGTGGTAACGCCGGCCCCGGACGCGTCGCTCATCACCAAGACGAGGCGCGCGTCGTTTGTGGTCAGTTCTGCAGAGCATGCAAACTGCCGGTGGCCCTCTGAATAGCCATGAAGTGCCTGATGGACGATGATTCCCACAACCTACCTCAGGCCAGCAACCACTGGACCGGTTCCGTCAGGTCGTGTGATTGCCCTTCGGCGGAGACCACGGCAATGCGCTCGGAGGGGACATCCATCTCGCGAATGCGCTGGGCCTCATCCTTCGGAGGCTTCCCGGTCTCGTCGTAAACCCCGCCCTGTGCGCTGACCCCGAACACCCTGACCGTCCAGGCTTTGTCGAGCCCGTGGGACAGGTACTGGCGAAGCAAGGGCAGGTGGGTCGTCAGATACTCATCCGGCGACATCCCGGCGCCTGCAGCTTTATCCCACGCGGACAAGACGATGGCAACGCTACGTGCGCCTGCTTCCAACGGTGGCGCCTGCAACGATTGCAGGAGGTCGACGAGCTTGACCTGCGTGGGGGCCATTCGAGCATTCCATGGCACAGGCTTACCGCGTTCCTGTGGAAGGCCCACCGCCTCCGCATCTTCAGCGTCGTCTGCGATCCAGCCAGGCGCCTTGATCTTGTCTGCATGGATGAAGAGCAACACGTTGGCACTGCGCAACGATGCCGCCACCTCGGGCGCACACTCGCGCGCTTCCCACATTTGCTGGAAAGACTCTCCCGCCAGGTCGGGGAACGACAACTGGAATTCAGGAGCAGTCCCGTTTCGCAGTGACATGGTCACCGTTCGCTCGCCTGCATGCAGTGTCCGTTCCTGGACTTTGGCGCGCCGCCACAATGCAGCAATCTCGTTGAGATGCGCTGATTCGCCAGCCTTCAACGATACAAGGCTCAACCGAGTCTCGACCTCATCGGAGGTCAGCAGATGCCATAGAGCGGCCAGGAAAGTCGTCTTTCCCGAGCCAGGAAGCCCCAGCACAACTATGTCGTGCTCGGTCACGTGCCTGCCCTCGCAGTCGCCAGCAACGGAAGCCTTCCGAAGGCGCGTTCCTTTCGCACCTCTCTCTGCTCAATAGCTGCAGGTACATTCCTTGGGGGATCACTCATCCAGTACCGTAGCAGCTCGTGCATGCCCTCGCCGCGGTGGGCATTGGTGGTCTTCGGCGAGGCGGCGACGATGAACGACTGGATATCAGCGAAGTTAGAGGTGTAGTCGTTCCGCACCTTTGACACGAGTGCCTCGAAATAGCTCAACGCCCCGTCACGTCCGGCTTCGTCCTTGCGGATCGCGTCGAGCTTGGTAAGCACTAGGGCCAAGCATTGCCAAGGCGGAGCGACGCCAGACTCCACGAACGCCCGCAGGGTGAGGCGAACTTCGGCGCGTACTTGGTGGCGCTCGCCGGCGTTGAGCAGCTTCGCCCCATCCACGAGAACCGTGAGCACGTCTGAGCGCCTTAGCTCGGGATAGGCCTTCGCGCGGTCCGGCTCGTCCTGCACCATGGTGTATTCCTCGCCTGCGCGGTTGCCGAAGAGTGCTGCGCGCTTGGCATCGCGGCCTTCGCCAACCAAATCAACGTGGAAGAAGAGAACCTCACCGCGCTCGGTTCGTTCCATGTGCGCTTCGCTCCGCTCGGAGTCACGCCTTGAATCGTGACAGGCGCGCTCGAAAGAGTGCATCGTGGACGAACCGGCGAAGGCGTATCCACCCACAGGCCCGCGCTGCAGCAGGTCATACATTCCAGCGACCAGACTGGTCTTGCCGGAATCGAATGGCCCAACCAGAGAAATCACGTTACACGGGCCATGCCGCAGCAACGAGGTCGCTTCGCTGATGGACAGCGATTGAGCGTGCGGCAGGCGAAGGCCTGGGACAGACGCCTTAGGGGTCGGAGTGGTACCCGGAACGATGACCAATGCCTTGCCGAATTGGGGGCAGGCGGAAGCTTCAGGGAAGCCTTCGAGACAACGGCCGCCCGACGCGATCTTGCAGTCGGGGTTCGCGCACTGTGGCCCGGAGTCCTCTTCGACATCTTCCATCGTGGTCATCCCAAGGACACCTGCAGCAGCTCTCGGTAAAGCAACTCGGCCAGCGTACGTGCAGGCAACGCTGCCGTCGCCTCAACGCCCGTCACGGTGGCCCATGCCGGGACCCATGTATCCTGACCGTCGACTTCTTGCCTGCGCCGGACGGCTTCCAAGATGGGCGTAGTGGTAGCGGACACCTTCCCTGCCTTGTCTTCCGGCAAGACACGTCCCAACCATTCATGAGGGAAGCCTTGCACCATCGCGGGAATGGACAGCTGAGCGACGTCATCCACACGTGCACGCGACAGCAGGGAGGGCAATGCTGTTGGGCCGGGAAGCACCTTGGTCAGGGCAGCCAGTTCCACCGCAATGACGATAGGACGGAACTCAGACCGAACATCCTCGAAATTCTGATCGAAACGAGTGCATCGCCCGCCTTGGAGCCACCAAAGGATATCGAGCTCCTCGTCCTGAACCTTGACATAGCCCTGAACTGCAGTCTCGAAGGCACGCTGTCGGGTCGCCATCGCCGTCAGCGTCTGGCGACTGGCGCTGGCAAGTGCGTCGATAGCTGCGCGTACAGTCTCGATGTTGCCGTCCTCCAGGGCGTTGAGGTGTGCCGCGATGTCGATCTGGGGGTTGACCAGTTTCTGCTGCTCGAGCGGTGGCCGCCGACGCGCGCTCTCCGCGAGATGGTTCTGGGCGGCGATGGCCAAGCCCACCAAATCCATCGGTTGCGTCAACGTGCGCAGCCCTGCGCAGGAAGCGCCAGTCACCAGCGCCGCAGCCTTGCCCGCCGTTGCGTCCTGCTCTTCCAAGACCATCGCCAGGGTCATTGCTGCCAGCAGCGCCGCTTCCTCGTCGTTGAGGGCTGGTCCGGCCTCGGCGAGTCGGTTGCGCACTTGGCCGGCTTCCGTAGACAAGTTCTGCATCTTTGTGCGGAACGCAAGCCGCACCAAGACCTCGAGCGTCGTGATAGATGGGCTCCGCGCCGCGGCCTGGATAGCTGCATAGCGTTGCGCGCGAACTTCAGCGTTCTCAGAGAACTCCATCCCGCCGTACCAACCGTTGAATTGCTCCTGCACAGTGCTCCCCCTGCCTTTTCAGTGAGTGTTCTCGACGCGTTCGATTGCGGTGGCTAGCTCAGACAAGAGGCCGCGCGCCGCGGCCTCTTTGAACGCCTTCTTGTAGCGCTCAGGCTCCGGAACCTGCAAATCGGCCTCCGTGATAAGCCCGAGCTTCAAGGTAATTTCCCGGCGCTCGCCGATAGTTAGGTCCCAAAACCGGTAGATGAGATTTCGCATGGACGGGCCCTGCATTTTCCCCTCCAGTTTGGGCTCCAGTGGTGATACCGCTGCAACCCCATGCGCGGCCTCGGCCACCTGAGTCGCACGAAACGGCGCAATTGGCGGCTTGACCTCGGCCGCTGCTGCCTCAAATGGTGCGATTTGAGGCAGCGCCATGCTGTGGGTCCAGACCTCCTGAAAGCGGTCCTGCCGTAGCGCCACGAACATGTCCGGCGACTTCTGGAAATGGCGCACATACGCGCGCACATCCAAGGTCCTCCCCATGCCTTCGCCCCGCACCGTGACGTTGAGTAGGTTGTAGCCGGGTTTCCACTCCCGCTCGTTCATGTCTGGGTTCACCGCTCCAGCCTGGAATCGCATGTAGGTCGGCGTTGGCGTGCATCGCTGCCGGTGCTCATGCCCGAAGAACTGCAGCTTGGCGCGTTCGTTGACATTGTCATCGGTATCGTCTCGGTCGGCGAACCACGACGGCGGGTGGTGGCAGAGCACTAGGTTGACTACGTTCTGCTCGGGGTTCAGCACCGTCTGGAGGCGTCCCAAGTAGAGGCGACCGGGGGCATCATCCCGCTCACCCAAGCCAGAAATGAGCGTCGAGGTGAGTCCGAAAAGACGGAGTCGGACGCCTCCACCGAGGTCAACTTCATCGGTCCAGAACGGTGAGCTGGGGTAGACACTACAGTCGAAGCCCGCAGCGAAGTCGTTATACGCGGCCAGCGGCCGGAAGAGCGACTGCCCCACATCGGCATCGGCCAACTGCCGCTTGATCACCGACTCGCGAGCGTCTAAATGAGCCGCTGCAATGGCAGCCTGAGCGTTCGAAATGGCCATCGAGCCGGCACACACGCCTCGGTCGACGTCGTGGTTCCCAGGCACGACGTAGATTCCCTCAGGAGGGCAGCCGCACTTCCGAGCCAGCTCTAGCAGCCACGCGCGGGCCACCTTGTACTCTGCAGGGCTCCCTTTGAAGGCAATGTCGCCGCCTACGAGGATGGCGTCCACGGAGCCTCCTTCGCGGCACAATTCCACGACGTCCTGCGCCAGAAGCGTCCGGTAGGGTTGGTGGACGTCAGTGGCCGGGTTCTCGCAGTCGGGGGTTCGAAAGTGGATGTCGGACAGGTGCAAGAGGCGCATCTGGCCATCTTAACTTTCGGATACGTGTGGCCCAGCCGCATTTTCGCCTGAGCTTGTTCGCGTTGCGCACACCGCGTTGTCTCGTCGGGCCTGAACAACTTGTTTATGTTCGCGCCGGCCAATGGCAAGAGGATCTAGAGCACACGCCCCCTCAAGCCGGCGACCGACAGCTTTCAGCGCGTAACCTCGCGATAGCGAACAGCAGCAATGGGTAGTAGCAGTCATTGACATTTTTGAGTTGACTGACTTCAGTCAGTCTGAACCGGCCGTTGCCCTCGGATTGCTTGGCGGCGACCACCGTCGTCGGGCTCGGAACCATCGATGCCAGCCTTGAAGCTCACATCAGACACGGGATTCGCGGGCTCGGTTGCCGGCTCAGCGCAAGGTCTCGATCCGCTCCGAAGCCGGGACCGTCCTTTCAGGTCGATGCTGTCGCGACACTTGTTCTGCCACCGCGATCAGCAACTGTCTCCTAAGCCAACGATTACCTGCTGGAACTATCGAAGGTAGACTCGAAGCCAGATTGGACAGATGAACAGACTGTGCAGCGACTTCTTCCCCCTCCCCCGTTCGCCATGTTGCCATGAAGGCACCCCCACAGGCACCCAAGCCTGCGCGAATCCCAACTGCCCCTGCACGCCAGCCCGGCATCACGCGCGCGAACACGCGTCGCGATGGCGAGGGAACCCGTGAGCGGATACTGGATGCGGCCGAGGAACTATTCGCGGCCCATGGTTTTCACGGCACATCCATGCGCGACGTTGCTGAGGTGATCGGGTCCGGCATTGCGCTCGTCACCTACCACTTCGGCACGAAGGATGTGCTCTTCAGCACCGTGATCAAGCGCCGCGCCGCCTACATGGCGCACGAGCGGATTCTTGCGCTCGATTCCGCGCGGGCCCGGGTGCAAGGCGGGGCCCTGCCAGTGGAAGACCTCGTGTCGGGCTATGTGTGGCCCTTCGTCGAACGAAGCG
>Ga0307405_10000619_pt1 | contig 13647 bp, 8 predicted proteins | sample 322Cmetagenome_2_FD_203311 | JGI IMG/M metagenome (GOLD analysis project Ga0307405, IMG submission 203311) | Maize rhizosphere microbial communities from greenhouse at UC Davis, California, United States - 322HYB-C-1 | ecosystem: Host-associated > Plants > Roots > Rhizosphere > Soil | place...
TAAATGGCGGCTCTCGGCGCTCGGCTCTCGGCTCTCGGCTAACTGCGGGTCTCGGGTCTGGAGGGCTCCCCGAGACCCGAGACCCGAGACCCGCGACCCGCGACCCGCGACCCGAGACCCGGCGGTCTCAGTACGCTTCCGCGATGAACTGCGCCGCGTTGCTGCTGTCGAAGAAGCGGTCGGTGATCAGGATTTGGGGCGGGATCTTGTCGCCGGCGCGGACCTTCTCGATGGTGTCGAAGGCGAGCGGGCCGAAGCGGGGGTTGCTCTCGACGCTCGCGCCGAGCTCTCCACGCTGGATCGCCTCGAGGGCGGCGCGCTCGCCGTCGATCGAGATGATCGTGACGTCCGTGCCGGGCTTCAGCCCCGCCGCCTTGAGCGCCTGGATCGCCCCGAGGGCCATCTCGTCGTTGTGGGCGTAGACGGCCGTGATCTGCGTGCCGAGCGACTGGACGATGTTCTGCATCACGCGCTGCGCTGCGGCGCGCGAGAAATCGCCGGTCTGCGAGGCGATGATCTGCATCCCCGGGCGCCCCTCGATGCCTTGGCGGAACCCCTGGGCGCGATCGCGCGCTACCGACGAGCCGGCCGTCCCCAACAGCTCGACGATCTTTGCCTTGCCGTTGGTCTCCTTGACGAGCCACTCGGCCGCGCGGCGCCCCTGCTCGATGAAGTTGGACCCGAGGAACGTGACGTAGTCCTCGCCCGCCGTACCCGCCGCCTGGCGGTCGACGAGGATCACGGGGATCTTGGCCTCCTTCGCCGCCTGGAGTGCGGGCGTCAGCCCCTCGAACTCCCGGGGCGCGAGCAGGATCAGGTCGACGCGCCGGGCGATCAGGTCCTCGACGTCCGACACCTGCTTGGCGGTCTGCCCCTGGGCGTCGGTGACCACGAGCTCGTAGCCACGCTTGGCCGCCTCGTCGCGCAGGCTCTTCGTCTGCGCGAGCCGCCACGGGTTGTCGCTCTCCATTTGCGAGAAGCCGACGACGTAGCGGTCGTCGCCGCGCCGTGCACAGGCGGCCAGCTGGGCGACGACCGGGAGGCAGCACAGCAGCCGGGCGACAACCGCACGCCGGCGTCGGTCGAGGATGACCATGATCCCCTACAAGCGGCTAAGGTGGTGGCCCGGGGCGGCGCCAGGCGCTGAACCGGTTCGGCTCGGTTTAACGGGTTCAGCTAGTACACTCCGCGAAACCGCTTGTCAAGCGAACGGCGGGCGCTTTCCCTCGGAACCAGGGGAGAAAGAGATGGCGGATCGATTGGGGCTCATGCGTTCTATCCCGTCTTGACATCGACTCTCCCGAAAACTAGCCTAGCCCCACCTGAACGCGTTCAGAAGCGTTCAGTGCAGTTCGGCACTCGGACACCACGCGGCACGCAGGGTTCTCCCCTCACCCGCCTGGAGCCGCCGGACCGCCGCGCCACAGGACACCGGGCGGGCACCGGCTACACGGGCGGCAGCGTCGGCAAGTCTACACACCTCACGCCGAACGTCACGCGACCGATGAAGACCAGGCGAGCTACGATCAACGACGTCGCCAGGCAAGCGGGGGTCTCCAAGGCCACAGTGTCCGCCGTTTTCAACGACACCGGATCGGTCAAGAGCTCCACCCGGGACCGCGTTCTCGCGGCCATCGAGCTGCTCAACTACCGGCCGAGCTCACCCGTGGGCCGCGCCAGTGCGCGCAAGACCAAAAGCATCGGCCTCCTCATCAAGGAGATCGACAACCCGTACTACGCCGAGGTGGTGCTCGGGGCGCGGTCCCACGCCACCGAGAAAGGCTACACGGTACTGGTGGCGAGCTCGGAGGGGGAGTACGAGGCGGAACGGCGGGCGGTCGAGCTCCTGCAGGCGAAGGACGTCGACGGCCTGATCGCCACGCCGGTGCTCGACGAGCATGCCGACCTCTCGCACTTCTTCGAGCTCAAGCGGCGCAACTTCCCCTTCGTTCTGCTCGAGGCGATCTGGGGGGTCCCGGCGAGCCTGGTCGACGTCGACAACGTGGAGGCGTCGCGCCAGGCGGTGAAGTACCTGATCGAGCACGGACACACCCGGATCGTCCACTTCGCCGGCCCGGGCTACTCGGCGCACACGCAGGAGCGCATCGACGGCGTCCGCCGTGCTTACAGCACGTCGCGACTGATGTTCACCGACGGGGACATCGTACCGGCGGGCGCGCACCTGGAAGACGGATACCGCGCCGGCCTCGCCTACTTCCGCGAGCACGCCGGCCACGGCCGGCCGACGGCGGCGACCTGTTACAACGACCTAGTGGCCATCGGCGTTTGCCGGGCGCTCGCCGAGCTCGGGCTCCGCGTACCCGACGACGTGTCGGTCGTCGGCTACGACGACATCCCGCTCGTCGAGTACTTCTCCGTCGCCCTGACGACGGTGCACGTGCCGAAGTACCGGATGGGGCAGATAGCGGCGGAGATGCTCATCCGCCACATCGAGGCGAAGGAGGCCGTGCCGCCGCAGAAGGTCTATCTCAGCGCGGAGCTGATCGTCCGCGCGTCCACCCGCTCGCTCGTCCCTGCCGGCCCACCCCAACCCGTGCTGGCCTCGGCGCTCGACGGCTCGGCCGCGCGGACCCGGACGGGCCCGTAGCCGCCTAACGCGCGTGCGCACGGTGGCCCCGCGTCGGCCACGGACCTCACCGAGGGCTCAGCGCTCATCGTACACCCCGCAGCACTCCTTTCGACGGCAGCGAATGACGAGCACCTGGACGAGCGCCTGGACGAGCATCGGGACGAGCACTCGGACGAGCACCTGGCGGCTCACACCCCGCGCGACCGCGGTCTGCGGCGCCCTCCTCTTGGCAGGCTGCGCCTCCACGCCCCGCTCGGCGCCTCCGCCGGCGGTTGACACGCAGCCGGCCGCGCGGCCGCCGGCCGCCGAGTGGCGCCCGGCCGCGGCTCCGCTGCTGACTCGTTGGGCGGCGCAGGTGCGGCCCGACAGTGCGCTGCCCGAGTACCCGCGCCCGCAGATGGTCCGCCCGCGGTGGCAGAGCCTGAACGGGCTCTGGGAATTCGCGGTGGTCGACTCGAGCAGCGTGCCGGGCGTGCCCGGGGACCCGCACCTGTTGGCGAGCCCCTCGGTGCGGGGAGGCGCGGGACCCGAGGGGCCGCTCCCCGCACCCGCGGCCGGCGCGTTCGCCGCCCGCATCCTCGTACCGTTCGCGCCCGAGGCCGCGCTGTCGGGCGTCGGCCGGCACGCCGACCACGTCGCGTACCGCCGCACCTTCCAGCCCCCGGAGGGCGGCGCACCCGGCGAGCGACTGCTCCTGCACTTCGGCGCCTGCGATTGGCACTGCACGATCTACGTGAACGGCCGGCAGGTGGCCGACCACCGCGGCGGCTACGACGCCTTTAGCGTCGACGTGACCGACGCGCTGCGTCCCGGCGGCGGCCCACAGGAGCTGGTGGTCGCCGTCTACGACCCGACGGACAAGTTCGGGCAGCCGCGCGGCAAGCAGGTCTCGAAGGCCGGAGGGATCTGGTACACCCCGGTGACGGGCCTCTGGCAGACCGTGTGGCTCGAGCCGGTCCCCGCCTCGAGCATCGACGGGCTGCACATGACGCCGGACGTCGCGGGCGGCGCGCTGCGGCTCACCGTGCGGGGTCGCGGCACGCGCGTCGGGCAGCGGGTGGCGGCGGTGGCGCTGGCGGGCGGGCAGGTGGTGGGGCAGGTGGAGGGCGCGCCCGACGCCGAGCTTCGCCTCCCGGTGCCGAACCCGCGCCTCTGGAGCCCGGAGATACCCTTCCTCTACGACTTGCGCGTCACACTGCGCGACCCGTCGGCAGGCTCGGGGCAGGCTGGCGGCGCGGCCGCCCGCACGGTCGACAGCGTGGACAGCTACTTCGGCATGCGCACCGTGGCGGTGACCAAGGACGAGCGCGGGTTCGCGCGCATCGCGCTGAACGGCCGCCCCGTCTTCCAGCTTGGCCCCCTCGACCAGGGGTGGTGGCCCGACGGGCTGTACACTGCGCCCACGGACTCGGCGCTCCGCTTCGACCTGGAGGTGACCAAGGCGCTCGGCTTCAACATGACGCGCAAGCACATCAAGGTGGAGCCGGCGCGCTGGTACTACTACGCCGACAGCCTGGGTCTCGCGGTGTGGCAGGACATGCCGAGCGGGTGGAACGACTCGCCCGAGGCGCGCCGGGCGTTCGAGGCCGAGCTGCGCGCGATGCTCGCCGACCTGCACAACCACCCGTCGATCGTGGTGTGGGTGCCCTTCAACGAGAAGTGGGGGCAGTTCGACACGAAGCGGATCGTCGGCATCGTCGAGCAGACCGACTCGAGCCGCATCGTGAACGACGCGAGCGGCTGGCAGCACGAGGACGCGGGCGACATCATCGACGTGCACCGCTACCAGGGGCCGCAGCAGATGCTCGGCGCGAACGGGCGCGTCGCGGTCGTGGGCGAGTTCGGCGGGCTCGGATACAAGGAGAGCGGCCACACGTGGGCCGGCGACGCCTGGGGGTACGGTGGGCTGTTCGAGACCCGTGACGCGCTCCACGAGCGCTACGACCTGCTGCTCAAGCGGCTCTACCGCGACCGCGACACGCACGGCATCGGCGCCGGCGTGTACACGCAGCTCACCGACGTCGAGGTGGAGCTGAACGGCTTCTTCACGTACGACCGAGCCGTCCTGAAGTTCGACACCGCGCGGACGGCGGCGGTGAACCGCGGCGAGGCGCCGCACGTCGTCCCGGAGCTGCCCGACTTCACCGACACGGTGCGCGTGTCGATCGTGCAGGGGACGCCGACCGAAGTCCGCTACACGACCGACGGCAGCGAGCCGACGGCGCAGAGCCCCGTGTACCGGGGGCCGTTCACCCTCCGGCGGAGCGCGACGGTGCGCTCGCGCGCCTTCGCCAACGGGCGCGCGAGCGCGGCCCCCGAAGGGCGGGTCGACTACCGCAAGGGTCCGGGCCGAGCGCCGGCGGCGATCGCGGCGTCACGGCTCGCGCCGGGGCTCGACTACGAGTACTTCGCCGACACGACGACGGAGCCCGCGTACCGCATGAACTGGCCGGTGCGCTGGCAGCTCGAGCGGCCCGACGCGCGGCCCGAGGACCTGAAGCCGACGAAGACGGGCACGGCCCGCGAGGTCTCGCTCGCGCCGCGCGACACGAACGAGCTGTTCGGCTTCCGCTTCAGCGGCTACATCCGCGTGCCGCGCACCGGCGTGTACACCTTCACCGCCGCGTCCGACGACGGTGCCGGGCTCTGGTTCGGGGACCAGAACGTGTTCTGGTCCCTCGGCCAGTCGCCCAAGCCGACCGAGAGCACGGGGCAGATCGCCCTGCGCGCCGGCTTGCATCCGATCACGCTCACGTACCACCAGGCGTATGGCCCGATGGCGCTCGAACTGTACGTCGAGGGACCAGGCATGCGACGGCAACGCGTGCCGGCGTCCATGCTCTTCCGCGACCGCACGCCCCGCGCCGGCGAGCGCGCGGCCGCGCTCCCGCCGTCCCGGTAGCGGCACCGTGCAGCGTTCCGGTTACTCCCCGCGGTGCCGCCTCGAGGGCGCAGTGGACGGCGTACGCGAGCGACCGCCCCCTCGCCACAGCGATCTACGGAGCTCCCGCGACCCGCCGAGCGGGCCGACCGCGCGCCCGACACGCGCCGCCGAGAGCCGAGAGCCGAGAGCCGAGAGCCGTACCATTCACCGCGGAGGGCAGCACCTTGTTCACTAACACGTCTCATTCCCGTCGCCCGTTCAGGGCAGCCCGACACATGGTCGCCGCGCTCGCGCTTACTTGGGCGCCGTGTGCCGTTCTCGCAGTGAGTCCCCATCCCGTGGTAGCGCAGGACCCCGCCGCCCAGAGCGGGCGCGTCACCGGCGTCGTCAACAGTGAGACCGGGCAGCCGGTGCCCGGCGCGCAGGTGACGGTCGTCGGCACGTCGGTCGGCGCGGTCACCGGCGACGACGGCCGGTACAACATCGTCCGCGTCCCGCCCGGCACGTACCAGGTGCGGGCCCAGCGCATCGGCTTCGCGGCGGCCACGCTGCCGGTGACGGTCGTCGCGGACGAAGCGGCGACGGTCGACTTCAGCCTCGCCCCGGTCGCCACCACCCTCACGACGCAGGTGGTGGTCGGCTACACGACGCAGCAGCGCCGCGACGTCTCCGACGCGGTGGCGGGCGTCACCGGCGAAGAGATCAGGGACCAGAAGGTCGCGACCGTCGAGGAGGCGCTGCGCGGGCGCATCCCGGGCGTGCAAGTGGCCTCCACGGGCGAGCCGGGCCGGCCGGCGCAAATCATCATCCGCGGCCAGAACTTCCTCGGCAACCCGACGCCGCTCTACGTGGTGGACGGGACGTACATGTCGCAGAATCCGAATCTGAACCCCGACGACATTGCGTCGATCGAGGTCCTGAAGGACGCGTCGGCCGCGGCGCAGTACGGCGCGCAGGCGGCGAACGGCGTCGTGGTCATCACGACGAAGCGCGGGAGCTCCGGCCCGAACCGGGTCGAGTTCCGCTCGTACTACGGGTTCCAGGACATCCCCGAGCGCATCGACATGATGAGCGCTCAGCAGTGGTCGGAGATCGCCACGCAAGCGTACCTGAACGCCGGCTGGGCGCTCGACACGATGCCCGAGGGTGTGAAAAACCCCACCGCCAACACCGACTGGCAGGACGCGATCTTCCAGCGCGGGGCCATCCAGGACCACAACCTGTCGGTGTCCGGCGGCACGCCGAACGCGAGCTACCTGATCAGCGGCGGCTACCTCAATCAGACCGGCGCGATCCTCGAGACCGGCTTCGATCGCTACAGCTTCCGGGTGAACTCCGAGGCGCGGCGCGGCCGGTTCACGCTCGGCGAGAACCTCGCGCTCTCCAGCACCAACCGGCAGGGGCTGAACGGCTTCCCGTTGATCGATGCGCTGCGAATGCTTCCGAACATCCCCGTCCGCGACCCGAACAACGCGAGCGGCTACGGCTTCGGCAGCGGCGACAACCCCACCTTCGGCGTCAACCCGGTGGGTCAGCAGGAGATTCGCGACAACGAGCTCCGCTCGCGGCAGGTGTTCGGGACGGGGTACGCCGAGGCTGCCCTGCCGTTCAACCTGCGCTACCGGTTCAACCTCGGCCTCAACTTCGAGGACTTCGAGAACCGGGACTTCACTCGCCGCGGAGTGATCCGCCTCGGCAACCCCGACGAGCCGGCCCGGCTGAGGCGCATCTCGGACAACACCACGTCGCTCCAGTTCGAGAACCTGCTCACGTACGACAACTCCTTCAGCGAGGGCGCGCACCGGCTCAACGCGGTCGCGGGCTACAGCGAGCAGAAGCAAGAGTACGAGCGGCTGCAGGCGTACCGCGAGGGGTACACGGACGAGGAGCTGGACGTCATCGACGCCGGCGGGCGCGACAACCTGGACAACGCCGGCTTCCGCGACGAGAGCGGACTGCGCGCCTTCCTGCTCCGCGCGAACTACGCCTTCCGCGACCGCTATCTCCTCACCGGCAGCGTGCGGCGCGATGGCTCGTCGCGGTTCAGCGAGAAGTACCGGTGGGGCACCTTCGGCGCAGTGTCGGCGGGGTGGGTGCTGAGCGAGGAGGGGTTCTACCAGTCGCTGCCCCTGTTCGGCACGAGCGTTCCCTTCTTCAAGCTGCGCGCGAGCACCGGCGTGCTCGGCAACCAGGACATCGGCAACTACCGCTACGACGCGAGTATCAACTACGCGGGTGACGGGCGCTTCCTGAACTACCTGTTCGGGGGCGAGCCTACGCAGGGCGCGATCCAGCTCAGCCTCGCCAACCCGAACATCAAGTGGCAGAGCAACCAGCAGTCGAACTTCGGCGTCGACCTCGGAATGCTCGACAACCGGCTCAACCTCACGGCGGACTACTACGTCTCGGAGTCTGACGGCCTGCTCGTGAGCGCGCCGGTACCGTGGAGCCTCGGCGTCGACCCCGACCCGGCGTTCGTCCCGGTGGTGAACGCGGGGACGATCCGGAACAACGGCTTCGAGGTGGGCCTGACGCACCGCTACGAGCGGGGCGGCTTCCAGTTCAACTCGAGCGCGAACCTGACGACGACGCGGAACAAGGTCCTCGAGCTCGGCAACGGCAACCAGCCGATCTACGCGGGCCCAGAGGGAATCTCCCGGACGGCGGTCGGCGGGCCGATCGGCGAGTTCTTCGTCTACAAGACGGCCGGGATCTTCCAGACCCAGGCGGAGGTGGACGCGCACACGACTACCGTGAACGGCACGCCGGTCAAGCTCCAAGCGGACGCGAAGCCGGGTGACATCCGGTACGTCGACGTCAACGGCGACGGCATCATCAACGACCTGGATCGCTACACCGCCGGAAGCCCGGTCCCGGACTTCACGTACGGCATGTTCTTCGACGGCAAGTTCCGCGCGTTCGACTTCGGCCTCAACCTGCGCGGCTCCGTCGGCAACAAGATCTTCAACGTCGCGCGGTTTTGGACCGATCGCATGGACGACCTGGGCGGCTTCCGGGAGGGGCTGCAGCCGTGGACCCAGGAAAACCCGAGCACCACGACGCCGCGCGCCGTGTGGGGCACGCAGGGCGCCGCGAATGCCCGACTCAACTCGGACCGCTGGATCGAGAGCGGCACGTTCCTCCGCATCCAGAATCTCGTCGTCGGCTACACGCTGCCCACGGTGCTCATGGAGCGGACGGGGCTGGGAGCCGTTCAGCCGCGCATCTACGTGAACGTGCAGAACCTGCACACGTTCACCGACTTCTCGAACTGGGATCCGGAGACGCTCGGCGGCTCGCTGGAGAACGGTCTCGCGGACCCGCTGGCCCGGGGGATCGACGACGGACGGATCTTCCCGAACGTCCGGACGATCACGTTCGGCCTGGACCTGCGGCTGTAACCGGCCATGTCCCGCAATCTGCCCTTCACGCGAGTAGACTTCCTACCCATGCGAATCCAGAGACTGGCTTCGTCACTGCTCCTCGGTGCATCGCTGGTGGCGTGCACCGACTTGGACCTGACGAACCCGAATCAGCCGAGTGCGGCGGAGTTCTGGCGTACGCCGGCCGACGCGCAACAGGCGGTCAGCGCCACCTACGCCGGGCTGCTGAACAACGGCACCTACGGGCGCTGGCTTCCCTTCGCCAACGACCTGCGGTCCGACATCGGCTTGATCAACAGCCCGTGGACCGACCTGTCGAACTTCACGAAGTTCTCGTTCACCAGCTATGACTTCGAGGTGAACCGGGAGATCTGGCAGCACCACTACCAGGCGATCTTCCGTGCCAACCAGGTGATCGCGAACGTGCCGAACATCGAGATGGACGCCGCCCTGCGAGACCGCTACGTCGCCGAGGCGAAGTTCATCCGGGCGCTCCTGTACTACAACCTGCTCATCCTCTACGAGAACGTTCCGCTGGTCACGGCGCCGCCGCTGCCCACCGACCGGCCGGCCACGGTGCCGCCGGAGCAGGTGTGGACGCAGATCGAGCAGGATCTCACCGACGCGATCGCCGTGCTCCCCGCCTCGTACGGCGGCGAGGACGTGGGCCGAGCGACGAAGGGCGCGGCGACGGCCTTGCTCGGCAAGGCGCAACTGCAGCAGCGGAAGTGGGACCAGGCGGCGACGACGCTAGCGGGGGTGACCGGCTACACCCTGATGGACAACTACGCCGACAACTTCACCGACCAGTTCGAGAACAACCAGGAGAGTGTTTTCGAAGTGCAGTTCGGCGGCCGCTCGCTCCTGGGTGCCGGCGTCCGCGGCCTGAACACGGCGAAGATGGTCGGACCGTGCGGCCCCACGTACTGCGACGGCCGGCCGACGCAGTGGTACTTCGAGCTGTTCCAGGAGGAGCAGACGACCGACGGCCAGCCCGACCCGCGGCTCGAGGCGACGCTCTTCTTCAACCATCCGGGCGACCCGACGTACGACGTCTACGGCCAGCCGTTCGTGCTCCCGGGCGAGGCGCGCCGCACGCCGGAGGCGATCTGGTTCAAGAAGTGGGGCGAGTACTACATCAAGAACAACGACCAGGACTGGGACGCCGCAATCAACTTCCGCGTCATCCGCTACGCGGACGTCCTGCTGATGCGGGCCGAGGCGGTCAACGAGCAAGGCAACCCGGCCGCGGCCGCGCCGTTCATCAACGAGGTGCGGCGGCGCGCCCACCTGGCCGAGCTCCCGGCGACGTTGAGCGTGGAGGAGATGCGCGACCGCATCCTCCGGGAGCGCGCGCTCGAGTTCGGCCTCGAGGCGCAACGGCTCGCGGACTTGAAACGACACGACTTGTTCACGGCCGCGCTCGTGGCGCACGATCCCGAGTTCGATCCGGAGATCGGGGACTTCACACCGAACAAGTCGGAGCGACTACCGATCCCGCAGACCGAGCGTGACCTGAACCCGAACATTCAGCAGAATCCAGGCTGGTGAGACAGGGCGGGGAGTAGGGAGTAGGGAGTAGGGTTTGCAGTTCTACGCCCTACTCCCTACTCCTTGGTACTCATACCGTATGGTCCACATTCGTCAGGCGACATGACACATCGGGGCAACACGATCGGCGCGGTGGCGCTGCTGGTGCTCGCGGCATGCTCCGCATGCTCCAACCGCGCCACCACGGGTCCGGGCACGCAGCTCCCCCCCGCGTGCACCTTCACGAACCCGGTGGCGCCGGGGGCGGACCCGTGGGTCGTGCGGCAGGGTGACTGGTACTACTTCATCGAGTCGCGCGACAACGGCATCTTCGTCTACAAGTCGAACCAGCTGACGGCGCCGAAGCGCAATCCCGCCAGGGTGTGGACGGCCCCGAACACGGGGTGGAACCAGGGCAACGTCTGGGCGCCGGAGCTGCACTTCATCGACGGCCGGTGGTACATCTACTACGCGGCCGGCCGGGTGCCGGGGGCGCCGTTCATCCATCAGCGCAGCGGCGTGCTGGAGTCGGTGGGTGAGGACCCGCAGGGCCCGTACGCGGACAAGGGAATGCTGTACACAGGGTCGGCCGTTGGTACGGACACCACGGTGTATTGGGCCATCGACCTGACCGCGGCCCGCATCAACGGCCAGCTCTACGCCGTCTGGTCGGGGTGGGAGGTGAACGCCTCCACCGACCGAACGCCGCAGCACCTGTACATCGCGCGCATGTCCAACCCGTGGACGATCAGCAGCGACCGCGTGAAGCTGTCGTCACCCACCGAGAGCTGGGAGGACGGCCCGGAGCTGGACCTCCAAGAAGGCCCGGAGCTCCTGACGCACGGGGACCAGACCTTCATCATCTACTCCACGCGCGAGTCCTGGTTGCCCGACTACAGACTCGGGCAGTTGAAGCTCGCGAGTCCGGACGCCGACCCCATGAACCCGGCGAACTTCGTGAAGAGTGGGCCGGTGTTCCAGGCCGGGCCGGGCGTCTACGGCGTGGGGCACAACAGCTTCACCACCTCCCCGGACGGCACGGAGAACTGGATCGTCTACCACTCGAAGGTGGGCCTGGAGCCGGGATGGGATCGTGTCATCCGGATGCAGAAGTTCGAGTGGAATGCGGACGGCTCGCCGCGCTTCGGCACCCCCGCCCCGACCGGCCGCGGCATCCCGCTGCCGTCCGGCGAGTGTGATAAGAGCGGCTCTCGGCTCTCGGCTGTGGGCGCTCTGTGAACGGCGGCTCTCGGCTTTGAGCTCTCGGCTCTCGGCCAGAGCGGTGTGAGGAACCCCTCGGCGTCGGGAGGGCGTGCCCGACGCCGAGGGGTTCCTTCGTTCCGCAGTCAGCCGAGAGCCGAGGGCCGAGAGCTCACAGCCGCCACTATCTCGGTCGCCGCGTGGTGATGAGGATCACGCCGTTGGCGCCCCGGGAGCCGTACATGGACAAGGAGGCGGCGTCCTTGAGCACGTCGATGCGCTCCACGTCGCCCGGGGGGATCCCGGAGAGCACGCTGGCGAACCCGTTCGTGGCCAGTTGCATGCCGTCCACCACGAAGAGCGGCTCGCCGCTGCCCGGCTGGAAGCCACCGGCCCCGCGGACCCGCACCCGGTATTCGCCGTTCCCGAGCCGCATCACGCTGACGCCGGCGATGCGGCCTTGGAGCAGCTCCTCGACGCGTGTCACGCGCTGGTTGTCGATCTCGTGTCCGGACAGTGACCCCACCGACCCGGTACCGGCGTTTCTCGCGCGGCGGGCGCGGGCAGTCGAGCCGGAGTCGGCCGCCGCGACCTCCGGCCCTCCGCCGCCCTTGGGCGGGCGCGTCGCGCCGCAGCCGGCCACGCCGGCGACGAGCAAGACGCCCAGCCAGGCGACGAGGGTCGGGGTGACGGACCGGGTGCCGCGCGCGACCGGCGCGGCGAATGCGGGCGGCTCCTCCCACGGGTGGGAGGTTCGGCGGTGCGCGGTCATGGCGGGCTCCTCGGAAATGGCCGACGGCGCAGCAAAACGCTGCAAGACTCGGACGCGAACGCGACGGCCGACCGCGTCCGCGGGGCAGGGTTTCGTCCCTCGGTTCAGGCCTCGCCCATCATGAGGCCTTCGATGGTATGGGCCTGCACGATCGGCTCGAGCTTGTCGACGACCCGACACGTCAAGTGCCGGCGTAGCGAGTCGGGGAGCGTCTCGTAGAACCCTCTGGTGAACTGCAGGTCGTGCCGCTCGGCGTTCCGGGCGTCGGGCGCGTCGACGCCGAGGACGAGCACCGGCCGGGACTTGTTCGAGCGATTGGCCGTGCCGCGGTGGATCGTGAGCGCGGACCGCGCCGAAATGTCGCCCATCTTGGGCATCTTCCGCTGCGCGCGGGCCTCGTACCGCGGGTAGAGCGACTTCGGCGGGAACATGCCGTGCTCGAACTCCGCGGGATCGTCCCACTGCGTGCCGGGCGCGATCTCGAACGGGCCCATGTCCTCGTACACGTCCACCGTGGTGACGTTGAAGGCCAGCGAGTTCAGGCGCCGGCCAACGAGCGTCTCGTCGGGGGCGGGGAAGTCACGGTGCCAGGGCTGGTCCATGGCACCGGGTCCCGGGACGTCGAACCCGATCTCGACGATCTTGTACTCCGGGCCGAGCACCGCCTCGCACACCGCGACTACCCACGGGTGAGTGACGAGGTCCAGGAAGCCGCGGATCCCCTCGGGGTGGATCTCCACGTAGTACCGCTTGGGCCCGCGGCCTACCGCACCGCCCGGCCGCTTAAGGGCATCCTCGAACAGGCTTCCGACGTCCTCGCCGAGCTCCTGCACCCACTCCCGGTCGAAGGCGCCCTTGAGGCCGATGATGCCGTCCCCGTAGAGGCCGCCCATAATGGCTGCGGTGTCGAACTGTGTCGGCGGCGCTTGGATCGTCGCGCTCATCATCTCCTCCGTGAGTCTGCTCCTCCGACTGCCCTGGAGCATCGGATAATCCAACCTATACAGATGACGGCGCCGCACAACAGGGAGCGCACTGCAGTAAGGCAGGGAGTAGGGAGCAGGGAGTAGACCTACTCCCTGCCTTACTGCACCACTGCAGTCGTCGGTCCGGTGGGAGTCTTGTAGATCACGCCGTTCTTCATCACGAATACCGCCCGCTCCATCGCACGGATGTCCTTCGTCGGGTCGCCGGGGACGGCGACGACGTCGGCCCACTTGCCCTTCTCGAGCGACCCGATGTCCCGCTCCCAGCCGAGCAGCTTCGCGCCGCTCGAGGTGCCGGCGGT
>Ga0307405_10000621_pt1 | contig 13616 bp, 11 predicted proteins | sample 322Cmetagenome_2_FD_203311 | JGI IMG/M metagenome (GOLD analysis project Ga0307405, IMG submission 203311) | Maize rhizosphere microbial communities from greenhouse at UC Davis, California, United States - 322HYB-C-1 | ecosystem: Host-associated > Plants > Roots > Rhizosphere > Soil | place...
GCGCCGCCATCACGTCGCGGCCGCTGCTGAAGCTGCGCACCGCGAGCTCCTCGCGCGCCAGCGCCTTCTCGAGCACGAAGCGGATCGATTGGTCGTCGTCGACGATCCAGATGGGTTTCATGGGCAGCCTGTCAGTCGCGATCTTGCCATCCGGCGAGCCCGCGGCCGGCTCCGCCGCTTCCGCTCAGCGCAGCGGGATCAGTATCTTGAAGATGGTCTTGCCTGGCTCGCTCTCGCATTCGACGGTGCCCTGGTGTTGCTGGACGAAGGTTCGTGTCAGCGTCAGACCCAATCCCGATCCCCCTTCGCGACCCGACACCAGCGGAAAGAAGATCCGGTCCCGGAGGGTCTCGGGAACGCCGGGCCCGTTGTCCTCGATATGCAATTCCAGTGCCAAGCGGTGGCGCTGCTTGCCCAGGGTGATCTGGCGTGCGACGCGGGTTCGCAGGACGATGCGCGCGTCGCCCGCCTCGATGCGCGACTCGAGCGCCTGCGCCGCGTTCTTCGCGATATTCAGCACCGCCTGGATCAGCTGCTCGCGATCGCCGCGGAAGTCGGGGATCGAGATGTCGTAGTCGCGTTCGGTCTTCAGCCCGCGCGGAAACTCGGCGAGGATCAGCGCCCGCACGCGCTCGCACACCTCGTGGATGTTGACGTCGCTGACGACGTGCGGCTTGCGGTGCGGCGCGAGCAGCCGGTCGACCAGCATCTGCAGCCGATCGGCCTCGCTGATGATGACCTGCGTGTACTCGGTCAGCGCGCGCGATTCGACCTCCATCTCGAGCAACTGCGCGGCGCCGCGGATGCCGCCGAGCGGGTTCTTGATCTCGTGCGCGAGATTGCGGATCAGCTCCTTGGTGGCCTGGGCCTGCTCGAGCGCGCGCTCCTCGCGTTCCTGCCGGGTCTGCTGCTCGATCTCGACCAGCTCGACGACGACGTCGTCCGAGCCTTCGATCCGGTTCACGGTCACGTGCACCGGGAATGCCTCGGTCGGCTTGCTGCCCTGGCGCCGCAGATGCGCTTCCAGCCTGCTGGTCGAGAAGTCGTTGCGACTCACCGCCGCGATCGTCTCGCGGAAGACCTGCGGCTCGACGATCCAATCGAACATCGAGCCGCGCAGCACGCTGCGCCGCGACAGGCCGAGAAACTCCTCGAAGGAGGCGTTGACGAACACGCAATGGCCTTGCCGGTCGACGATCGCGACCATTGTCGCCAGCAGGTCCAGCGCGCCGAACGACAGCGAATCGGCCCGGCGCGCGCCGGGCGCGTCGGGGTCGGCCGCGTTCACTTCGGCAGCTTGCCCAGCTCGCGCTTGATCGCGGCGATGTCGCTTTCCTTGCGGGCGATCGCCGCCTTCATCTCGCTGACGCGATCGAGGTACTTCTGGTAGTTGCGCTCGTTGCCCTGCCGTTCGGGCTCGCCGTTGTTGTAGTCCTTCTGCAGCGCGGCGAGGCGCTGCTCCTCGGAGCGCAGCTCGTCCTCGAGGATGCGGCGGGCGTCGGTGTCGCGCGCGCGCTGCGCGGCCGGATCGACTCGTGCAGTGGTCGGACCCGAGGCGACCGGCGCTGCGCTGCCGGCTGGTGCGGCGGCACGCGGCCGCGTCGTCTGGATCACCGTGATCGGCGCGCCTTCGATCGTCTTGCAGCCGCGCTCCTTCGCTTCCTTCGCGCTGATCGTGTTGTTGTAGTCGTTGCCGGGGCAGCGGTACATCACCCCGGAGCCTTCGGCAGACTGCGCGAAAGTGCCCTGGGCGAGGCACAAGCCCACCATCGCAGCGACCTTGGCCCACGTGTTCAGGATCATCGGTTCGTCTCCACACCGTCCCAACGCGCCGCGGGCCGGCTGCGCCGACAGTGCCCGGCCGGATTGTCTCGCAGAGCCGGCGCAGCGCGGGCCGAAATGCCGGCCCCAAAGAAAAGGGGACGGCCGTGCCGTCCCCTGTCTCGTGAGGAATGCCTCAGAGGCTGTAGTACATGTCGAACTCGACCGGGTGCGTGGTCATGCGGAAGCGCGTGACCTCCTGCATCTTCAGCTCGATGTAGGCGTCGATGTACGCGTCGGTGAAGACGCCGCCCTTGGTCAGGAACGCGCGGTCGTTGTCGAGGTAGTCGAGCGCCTGGTCGAGGCTCGAGCAGACGGTCGGGATCTTCGCGTCCTCTTCCGGCGGCAGGTGGTACAGGTCCTTGGTCGCCGCCTCGCCCGGATGGATCTTGTTCTCGACGCCGTCGAGACCGGCCATCAGCAGCGCCGAGAACGCGAGGTACGGATTGGCGAGTGGGTCCGGGAAGCGCGCCTCGATGCGGCGCCCCTTCGGGTTCGCGACGTACGGGATGCGGATCGACGCCGACCGATTGCGGGAGCTGTAGGCCAGCTTGACCGGCGCCTCGAAGCCCGGCACCAGGCGCTTGTAGCTGTTGGTGCCCGGGTTCGTGATCGCGTTCAGCGCGCGTGCGTGCTTGATGATGCCGCCGATGTAGAACAGCGCGAACTCGGACAGGCCGGCATAGCCGTCGCCGGCGAACAGGTTCTTGCCGTCCTTCGCCACCGACTGGTGGACGTGCATGCCCGAGCCGTTGTCGCCGACGATCGGCTTCGGCATGAAGGTCGCCGTCTTGCCGTACGAGTGCGCGACGTTCTGGATCACGTACTTCTGCAACTGCAGCCAGTCGGCGCGCTGCACCAGCGTCGAGAAGCGCGTGCCGATCTCCATTTGCGCCTGCGCGACCTCGTGGTGATGGACTTCGACCGGGATGCCGAGCGATTCGAGGATCAGGCACATCTCGGAGCGCATGTCCTGCATCGAGTCGATCGGCGGCGTCGGGAAGTAGCCGCCCTTCACCGAAGGCCGATAGCCGGAGTTGCCGTGCTCGTACTCCTTGCCGGTGTTCCACGAAGCCTCTTCGGACTCGATCTTCGAGAAGCAGCCGGACATGTCGACCTGCCAGCGCACGCTGTCGAAGATGAAGAACTCGGGCTCCGGGCCGAAGTAGGCTGCATCGCCGAAGCCCGAAGCCTTCATGTAGGCCTCGGCCCGCTTCGCCAGCGACCGCGGATCGCGCTCGTACGGCTTGCCGTCGCTCGGCTCGACCACGTCGCAGGTCAGCATCAACGTCGGCTCTTCGAAGAACGGGTCGATGTTCGCGGTGTTCGGGTCCGGCATCAGCTGCATGTCGGACGCTTCGATGCCCTTCCAGCCGGCAATCGAGGAGCCGTCGAACGCATGGCCGCCGGTGAACTTGTCTTCGTCGAAATGCGACACCGGCACCGTGACGTGCTGCTCCTTGCCCCGCGTGTCGGTGAAGCGGAAGTCGACGAACTTGACTTCGCTCTCCTTCACCATGTTCATCACGTCGGCGACGGTCTTTGCCATCAAAACATCTCCCTGCGCAGGCTTGCGTGTGGTTGTGATCGGTTGGAGGTTTGCACCTTCGAACGACCCGTGAAAGGGTCCGAAAAGCGCACAGAAATGTAGCAGAAAGCATGCCAGCGACCGGGCTACAGAGGGGTCGCCGGACCCTCCTCGGTGCCCGCGGTGGCCCGTGCTGACGGGGGAACTTTCGGCGCTGCGCTTCAAGACGGTGCATAGAGCCGATTCATGCACCGAAATCGCAACAGCGATCGGCTACCGCACCAGTTCAGGGCCAAGCGTGGCGTCGTGCGATTTCAACCCGACGAGCAACTCGGCGTAGGCCGCCTCGAGCTTCGCCGCATCGCCCTTCACGCCGAGCTCGATGTGACGGCCGTACTGCGGATGGTCGACGCTCGGCAGGCTGAACACCTTGATGCCGGCGAAGCGCGATTCGATCGTTTCCATCAGCGGCGTCAACGTCGCCTCCATGGCGCCGAACACGATCACCGAGCGCTCGCCGGCGCCCGGAGCGCGCCGAAGATCCCGGTAATGGGTATCGAGCACCCATTCGATCATCGGCCACGCCATCACCGGAAAGCCCGGGACGAAGTAGACGCCGCCGCGCTGGGCGCGATGGCCCGACCGGACCGCGAAGCCGGCGATCTTGTTGTACGGGTTCGGGATGATCTCGGCGCCGATCGGAAAGACGCCCATGTTCAGGCGATGCCGGTTGTCGTCGCGATCGGGCTCGTACGGCACGCCTCTCTCGCGCGCCATGTCGCGCATCCGCTCGAGGATCAGGTCGCGCGCCTGCGGGTGCAGCTCGAGCCCGACGCCGAGCGCCGCCGCTGCGCATTGGCGCGTGTGGTCGTCCGGCGTCGCACCGATGCCGCCGCACGAGAACACGACGTCGCCGCTCGCGAACGCGTCCTTCAGGTCGGCGGTGATGCGCGCCGGGTCGTCGCCGACGTAGCGCGCCCAGCTCAGCGCGAGGCCGCGCGCCGACAGCAGCTCGATCACCTTCGGCAGGTGCTTGTCCTCGCGTTTGCCGGACAGGATCTCGTCGCCGATGATCAGGAGACCGAAGTTCATGGTGGCGGGATCCTCGGGGTGTCGAACGGGGGTTCGCGCGTCGGCGGCGGCGCGAGCGGAACGCGCGGCGTCGGCCCGGGCTCGACCGCACGCGGCGTCTGACCGGCCCGCAGCGCCTGCAATGCAGCCAGCGCGTAGTGCGCGAACCAGAGCGCGGAGAACGCGAAGACGAGGGTGTACAGCCATACCGCGACCACCGCGAGCAGCGGCGCGAACAGGATCGTCAGTGCGCCGAACGCCCACACCAGCGACGGCGCGGCGCCGAGGTAACCGGCGATCGTGCCCATCCACAGCATCGGCCAGCGGTGCTCGCGCAGCAGCGCCTGGCGCTCGGCGACGGAGGCATGCTCGGCGAGCACATCGAAGCCCATCACGCGATAGGTCAGCCAGCCCCAGATCAGCGGCGGGACGATCAGCACCAGCGGCGGAATGAACCAGAGCGGGATGCTGATCGCGAGCGCGATCAACGCGATCAACGTGCAGCCGAGCGACGTCAGCGCGCTCTGCCAGAAACCGGCGCCGTGCTTGCGCTCGAGCTGCGGAAAGCGCTGGCGTGCGACCAGCTTGACCAAGGCCGGCGTCATCAGCATCGCGACCAGCAGCAGCGACAGCACGACAACCACCGGCACGACCAGCGCGACCAGGGTCAGCGGCGCGATCAGGCTGCCGAGCCCGCTGACACCGGCGGCATCGAACCAGCCGAACACGGTCATCATCCAGGGCCAGCCGTTCATCGAGGCGCGCAGCGCCGCGACGGCGGCATCCCAGTACAGGTAACCGAGCAGCGCGGCCATGCCGCCGACCACGATCAGCGGCAGGATCGACAACATGATGACGCGCGGGTGCAGGCAGTACGCGGCGGCGCGCCAGAAGGCATCCAGCAAGGGTTTCATTCGGGATTCGAGGCTCGGTCGGCAGGCAGGTGGTCGGCTGCCAAATCGTAACGAAATCGATCGCCATGATCGGCACGCAGGGCCGGCGCAGCGGTCGCACGCGACACCCCGTCCCTAGAATTCGTGCCGCGCACCGGTGCCTGCCGCCGGCCCGCGCACCCACCACCCCGATGCCGTTGGATCTCAATACCCTGCTCTATGCCTGCGCCGCCGGCGCGCTGCTCGCCTCCGGCGTCCTCGGCCTGTTCGGCGCGACGCAAAGCACGCATCCCGGCTTTCGCTGGTGGGCCGCAGCCCAATGGCTGCTGACCTGCGGACTGCTGCTGCAGGCGCTGCTCGGCGGTCATCCGCTGGTCGAGGTCCTGGTCGCGCTGCTGATCCTGCAGTGGCCGATCATCGTGCTGTCAGGCATGCGACGCCTGCGCATGCGGCGCCGGCCCGCCATACCGGCGACGGTCGATTTCGGCCTGCTCGCACTCGCCAGCGCCTTCGTCATCGCGGCCTGGGCCTCGGATGTCGATGCGGCACGGCGCGCCGCCGCGTTCGCGCTGGCGACGTTCGCGGTGCACGTCTATGCCGCCGCGATGACGAGCCGCCTCGACGGCTTCGAGCGCAGCGCGGCGCTGAAGGCGCTGGTCGCGATCGAAGGCGTGATCGCCGCCGTCGAAGCGCTCTGTGGCGCCCTCGCCGGCCTCGAATCGATCGGCCCGCGCGGCCAGGCGGCGGTCCAATTCGCGACCCACGCGATCCTCGTCGTCGCGGTCCTCGGCCTGGTGCCGATCGCGCTCGCGCTGACCTACGAACGCACGGTCGCGAAGATGCAGGCGATGCACCGGAAGCTCCGTCACCTGGCCGACATCGACGCGCTGACCCGGCTGCCGAACCGGCGCCACTTCCTCGAGCTCGCGACCCAGACCCTGGCCTCGACCGATCCGGCCGGCACCTCGCTGCTGATGCTCGACGTCGAAAATCTGAAGCGCGTCAACGACCTGCTTGGCCAGTCGACCGGCGACGAGGCGTTGCGCCAGGTCGGGCTCGCGCTGCGCGAGACCCTGCGCACCCGCGACGTGATCGGCCGCCTCGGCGGCGACGAGTTCGCCGCGCTGCTGCCGAGCACGACGGTGGCCGATGCGGTGCGCGTCGCCGCGCGCATCACCGACCGGCTCGACCACCACACGGTGGCGCCGCACATGGCGCGCCTCGTCCTCAACGTCGGCGCCATCCAACTGCGCGCCAGCGACACCATCGTCGAGGCGTTGCGGCGGGCCGACCTCGCGCTCGACGACGCGCGCAACCACCGCCATGACCGCCCGGTGCTGGCGCATGCGGACGACGTGATCCCTGCCCGGCCGGCGCCTGCTGGGCTCGAGCCGAACGCAATCTGAGTCCGGGCTCGCGAGAGCGACGGCTCAGCGCGCCAGCCGCAGCACCGGCCAGCCTTCGCGGCTCGCGTGGGCAGCGAGCACCGCATCGGGATCGACCGCGATGGGGCGTCCGACCGCCTGCAGCAGCGGCAGGTCGTTCTTCGAGTCGCTGTAGAACGCGGCCTCGGCCAGCACCGTCTCCGGCAGGTTCTCGATGTCGAGCCATTGGCGCAGGCGTTCGACCTTGCCCTCGCGCATGTTCAGCACGCCGGTGTTGCGGCCGCTGAACGTGCCGCCGACGACTTCGAGCTCGGTCGCGATCAGGTCGTCGATGCCGAGGTCGATCGCGGTCAGCTCGACGAGGTAGCGATTGGTCGCGGTGGTCAGCACCACGCGGTCGCCGTCGCGACGATGCCGATCGACCAGTGCGCGCGCGGCCACCGAGATGCGCGGCGCGATGATGTCGTGGAGAAAGCGCTCGCGCAACGGCTGCCAGGCGTCGGGCCGCGCGCCGGCCAGCGTCTGCGCGTAGAAGCCGCAGAACTCGGCCGGCGTCGCGACGCCGAGTGCGTAGCGCTCGGCCATCCGCCGGTTGCGCGGTTCGAACTCGGCCCGGTCGAGCAAACCCTCGGCGATCAGAAACTCGCACCACAGCACGTCGCTGTCGCCGCTCAGCAGCGTGTGGTCGAGATCGAACAGCGCGAGCCGCATCATGCGGCGCGTCGTACCGAGGCCCGTGCCGTCACGGCGTACGCAGGTGCCACGCGCGCGGTCGCGTGAACGTCTGGATGCCGTAGGTCGACAGCGTGACGCCGAGGCCCGAATCGCCGTGCCCTGACCAGGGTAGCCGCGGGCTCACGCGATCGCAGCAGTTCCAGTAGACGCTGCCGGCGTTGACCTTGGCGAGGATGGCCTGGGCGCGCGCCGCATCCGGCGTGTAGACGCCGGCGGTCAGTCCGTAGCGCGTGTCGTTCATCAGGGCGAGCGCTTCGGCATCGTCGTGAACCCGCTGGATGCCGATGATCGGGCCGAAGCTCTCGTCGCGCATCAGCGCCATCGTGTGGTCGACGTTCGTCAGCACGGTCGGCTCGAACCAGTTGCCCGGTTGCGCGATGCGATGGCCGCCGACCTGCAGACGCGCACCCTTCGCGACCGCGTCGGCGACCTGCTCCTCGAGCACCTGCAGTTGCGGCGCGCGCGTGATCGCGCCGATGTAGGTCGCCTCGTCGGCCGGATCGCCGATCTTGAACCCGCGCACCGTCGCCAGGAACGCCTCGACGAATGCGTCGTGGACGCGCTCGTGCACGTAGATGCGCTCGACCGAGCAGCAGCTCTGGCCGGTGTTGTACATCGCACCGTCGGCGAGCGACTCGGCCGCGGCCTTCGGATCGGCGTCGTCGCAGACGTAGGTCGGGTCCTTGCCGCCGAGCTCGAGCTGAAGGCGGATCATCCGCGCGCCGACCGCCGAGGCGATCTTCGCGCCGGTCGCGGCCGAGCCGGTGAAGAACACGCCGTCGATCGGTTGAGCGAGCAGCGCAGCGCCGGTCTCGCCGGTGCCGACCAGCGTCGTGAAGACGTCGGCCGGCACGCCGGCCTCGTGCAGCAGCCGCGCGATGTGCTGGCCGGTCAGCACCGCGTACTCCGAGGGCTTGTAGAGCACCGCGTTGCCGGTCAGCAGCGCGGGCACGAAGACGTTGCCGCCGACGAAGTACGGGTAGTTCCAGGCCGAGATATTGGCGACGACGCCGAGCGGATCGTGACCGATGCGCTCGGTGATCGAGGCGTCGCTGAACACGGTTTCGGCCGCGGTCGAGCGCTCGACCGCGGCGAGGAAGAAGTCGATCCGCCCGAGCAGGCCGTTCAGTTCATTCCTGGACTGCCGGATCGGCTTGCCGACCTCCGCAGTCAGCGTGGCCGCGAGCGTCTCGATGCCCGCCTCGACCGCCGCGCGAAAGCGCCCGATGCAGGCTTTCCGCTCGGCGAGCGGCACAGACGCCCACTGCGGTTGCGCAGCGCGCGCGCGGGCCGTCTTCACGCCGACGGCGGCGGCGTTGTCGATGGCAACTTCGGCGATCGCAGCGCCGGTCGCGGGGTTCGTGATCGAGAGCGAAGTCATCGGTTCTGGGCGCGCGCGGCGGCGGTGAGGAAGTCGTTCAACATCGGGGTGTCGTCCAGGGTGCCCTCGCCACGGCGGTGGAACTCGGGGTGCCATTGCACCGCGGCCATGAAGCTGCCGCCGGGGCGCCGGATCGCCTCGATCAGGCCGTCGGCCGGGCTGTGCGCCTCGACGACGAGCCCCGGCGCGAGGTCCTTGATGGCCTGGTGGTGGACGCTGTTGACGGTGGCACGTGCGACGCCGGCGTGGATCTCGGCGAGCCGGCTGCCGGCGACGAACTCGACCGCGTGGAAGTTGCGGTCGTAGATCGCGGCGTTGCGGTGCGTGATCGGTCCGGGCCGCTGCGTGTCGATGTCCTGATACAGCGTGCCGCCGAGCGCGACGTTCATCAGCTGCAGCCCGCGGCAGACGCCGAGCACCGGCTTGCCGCGTGCCTCGAACGCGCGCAGCAGCCCCTGCTCGTACTCGTCGCGAATGCGGTCGCCCGACCAGCGCTCCTGCAGCGGCGTCTCTCGGTAGCTGCCGGGCCAGACGTCGGAGCCGCCCTCGAGGACGAGCGCATCGAGGCGCTCCGCATAGTCGTCGAGGTCGACGTCGCCCTTCTGCGTGTCGCCGGCCGGGTTCGGGATCATCAGCGCGAGCGCGCCCGTCGACATCACCCAGTGCGCGATCGACTGCTCGACGTACTGCAGCGTCTTGCCGGTGAAGATCGGGCGGTTCGGATCGGCATGGAAGAAGCACGCCGAGATGCCGATCAGCAGGCGGTCGCTCATCGCCCGGCCTTTCCGTCGAACTGCTGCGCGGCGATGTGGGCGGCCGGCGGATGCGGAGCCGGCTTCGATCCGGCGCTCACATCGCCTCCGAGAACAGGCGCTCAAAGTCGGCCGCCGTGCAGGGCTGCGGATTGGTCTGGTGGCACATGTCGGCGACCGCGACCTCGACCAGCCGCGGCAGGTGTTCGTCGCGCACGCCGGCCGAGCCGAGGTTCGGCGCGATGCCGATCGATCGCTTCAGATCCTTCAGCCACGTCACGAACGCCGCCCCGCCGCCCTTCAAGCCGGCCGCATGCGCGAGCTCGTCGAACTTCGCCGGCACGCTGGCGCGGTTCCACGCCAGCACGGTGTCGATCATCAGCGCGTTGGCAAGGCCGTGGTGCAGGTCGCAGACGGTGCCGAGCGCGTGCGCGCAGGAGTGCACCGCGCCGAGGTCCTTCTGGAACGCGATCGCGCCCATCATCGAGCTCATCATCATGTCGGCGCGCGCATTCAGGTTCGCCGGCTCGCGCACCGCGGTCAGCAGTGCGCGTGCGGCGATCCGCGTTCCTTCGAGCGCGATGCCGTCGCAGAGCGGGTGGTACGCCGGCGACAGGTAGCTCTCAACGTTGTGGGTCAGCGCGTCCATGCCGGTCGCCGCCGTCACGGCGGGCGGCAGGCCGAGCGTCAGCTCGGGGTCGGCGTAGACCGCCTTCGCGAGGATCAGCGGCGAGAAGATCACGCGCTTGACATGCGTGTCGGCCTCGCTGATCACGCTGCTGCGTCCGACCTCGCTGCCGGTGCCCGACGTGGTCGGCAGCGCGACGAAGGTTGGCAGCTTCCCGGTGATCGGACGGACCTGCGGGTGGTCCCAGACGTACTCCATCACGTCGCCCGGATGCGTCGCCATCAGGCCGACCACCTTCGCGACGTCGAGCGCCGCGCCGCCGCCGATGCCGACCACGCAGTCGGCGCGATGCGCGCGATACGCGTCAGCGCCACCCATCGCCTGCGGTCCGGTGGGGTTGCCCCAGATGCCGCCGTAGACCGCGGCATCGAGGCCGGCCCTTTCGAGATCGGCCTTCAGCTCGCCGAGCAGCGGCAGCGCGGCCAGCCCGCGGTCGGTGACGATCAGCGGCCGGCGCAAGCCCTGCTCGTGCAGGTGCGGGCCGACGAGGCGGCGCGCACCCGAACCGAAATGGATCGTCGTCGGAAACGAGAAGCGGGTAATGGTCATGTCGAGGTTCGCGGACGGGATGAAAGATGCAAAGCGAGTCACTGCACGCGCAGCCAGCGCAGCTCGACGGTGTCGTTCGGCCACTGGATCGCGCGCACGTTCTTCTTCATCGCCCAGGTCAACGTGCGGCGGTACAGCGGCACCATCGGCAGGTCGTCGGCGACGAAGCGCAGCACCGTCGCGACCATCGCGCGCCGCCGCGTCAGGTCGGGCTCGACGCGCATCGCATCGATCAGGCTGTCGAGCTTCGGGTTGCTGTAGCGGCCGGCGTTGAAGGTGCCGAGCCCGCTCTTGTCCCAGGTTCGGAACAGCGCGTTCAGCGAACCCCAGGCTTCGGTCGTCGGCGTCCAGCCGAATTCGACGAGGCTGCCGGTGCCCTGGCTCAGCTTCGGGAAGAACTGGTTGGTCGGCGACGAGCGCAAGGTCGCACGGATACCGACCTGCGTCAGCATCGCGGTCATCGCCTGGCACACCGCCTCGCGCCAGGCGACGTTGACGCAATCGAGCACGACCGAGAACCCGTTCGGGTAGCCGGCCTCGGCGAGCAAGGCCTTCGCCTTCGCAGGGTCGTACGGGAGGCGGCGGTCGAGCTCCGCGGGCGAACCGTCGACCAGGGTCGACAGGAACCCGCCGGTCGGCACCGCCAGCCCGCGCAGCACCTTCTGGCCGATCAGCTCGACATTGATCGCGTGGTAGACGGCCTTGCGGACGCGCAGGTCCTTGAACGGGTTCCTCCCCTTGACGTCGCTCTCCGCCAACTCGTCGTGCCACTGGTCGAACGCGAGGTACTGCTCGCCGATGTCGGCGGTCTGCAGCAGGGTGAGCGACGGCTCGCTCTTCAGCCGGGCGACGTCGGGGGTCGGCGGGTCGAGCAGCATCTCGGCGCCGCCGGAGATCAGTGCCGCGAGCCGCGTCGCGTCCGAGCGCACCGTCAGCCAGATCACCTCGTCGACATTGCCGGTGCGCTTGTCGCTCCAGCCCCACCAGCGCGGATTGCGCTTCAGCACCGCGCGCACGTCCGGCTCGTAGCGATCGAGCATGAACGGCCCGGTGCCGTTCGAGTTGCGGACCGCGTAAGTCTCCTGCTTGCCGTTGAAGTCCTGCGCGATCTCGACCCGGTTCTTCTCGGCCCAGGCGCGGCTCATCACCGGCAGGAAGATGAACTTCTCAGGCAGCACCGCGTCGGGTGCTTCGAGCTGCACTTCGAGGGTCTGCTCGTCGACCTTCTTCGTGCCGAGCACTCCCTTCATCTGGAACGCGCGTTGCGACGGTGCAGTCATCGCCCGCTTGATCGAGAACACCGCGTCGTCGACCGTGAGCGGCGTCCCGTCGTGGAACGTCACGCCCTGGCGAATCTTGAAGCGCCAGGTCTTCGGATCGACCGACTGCCACGATTCGGCGAGCGCCGGCTCGAGCTTGAACTTCTCGTCGCGCGTGACGAGCGACTCGTAGATCTGGTAGACGACGCGCGAGTGGTAGAGCAGCGCCAGCGCATGCGGGTCCATCGTCTGCGGATCGAACGCAGTCGCGATCCGCACGGTGACGGCGGACGCAGCGGAGGACATCGCCAGCGCGAGGGTCGCGGTCGCAGCGCACAGCCACCGCCTTACGCGGCAGCGAGAGAGTCTTGACGTCTCGACGCTCGCATCCATGCTCAGATGATCTCGAAGTAGCGCTTCAATTCCCAATCGGTGACGCCGTCGAGCCACTGGCGCCATTCCCAGTCGCGCGTCGCCGCGAAGTGGTCGACGAAGTCGTCGCCGAACCAATCGCGCGCGACCTCCGACTTCTGGAAGATGCGCGTCGTCTCGATCAGCGTGCGCGGCGCGCGCGGGACGTTCTCTCCCCCCTGGTTGGTCCCGGTGATCGGCGGCGCCGTCAGCTTCAGGCCCTTCTCGACACCGTGCAGGCCGGCCGCGATCACCGCCGCCATCGCGAGGTACGGATTGACGTCGGCGCCCGGGCAGCGCGTCTCGAGGCGCGTCGCCTTCGGGCTGCCGGCGATCACGCGAAAGCTCGCGGTCCGGTTGTCCATGCCCCAGGTCGGCTTGACCGGCGCCCAGAAGCCGTCGACGAGACGCTTGTAGCTGTTGATCGTCGGCCACATCATCGGCCCGAACTCCATCAGGCAGGCGATCTGCCCGGCGAGATAGCTCTCGAACAGAGCGCTCATCTTGCGCGGCGAGTTCGCGTCGTAGAACAGGTTGGTCTTGCCGTCCGGGCCTTCCTTCAGACTCTGGTGCACGTGGCCGCTGCAGCCCGGGTACTTCTGGCTCCACTTCGCCATGAAGCTCGGCATCACGCCGAAGCGCGCCCCGATCTCCTTCGCACCGGTCTTGAACAGGATCGCGCGGTCGGCCTGCTCGAGCGCCTCGCCGAACAGGATCGCGACCTCGTAGACGCCGGGCCCGGTCTCCGTGTGCAGGCCCTCGATCGGCACGCCGAACGCCGGCATCTCGTCCATCAGCGCGTTGAAGAACTCGCGCTTGTGGTTCATGCGCAGCAGCGAGTAGCCGAACATGCCCGGCGTGATCGGTTCCGGCGCGACGCCCTGCTTCGCGGCCCAGCTCTGCGGCGTCTCGGCGAAGTTGAACCACTCGAACTCCATCCCGCACATCGGCGCGAGGCCGAGCTTCTCGGCCCGCTTCAGCACGCGCTTCAAGGTCTGCCGCGGGCAGATCGGCGACGACCCACCATCCGCAGTGACGAACTCGCCGAGGAAGAACGGCACGCCGCCGTCCCACGGCACGTTGCGGTGCGTGTCGAGGTCGAGCCGGGCGAGCGCATCGGGAAAGCCGTGCTGCCAGCCGGTC
>Ga0307405_10000622_pt1 | contig 13613 bp, 10 predicted proteins | sample 322Cmetagenome_2_FD_203311 | JGI IMG/M metagenome (GOLD analysis project Ga0307405, IMG submission 203311) | Maize rhizosphere microbial communities from greenhouse at UC Davis, California, United States - 322HYB-C-1 | ecosystem: Host-associated > Plants > Roots > Rhizosphere > Soil | place...
CGATCTCGATGATCCTGACGTCTTTACTTGGCTCCGCGGCTTCCGCGACATGGGGGCGCGCGCGGCCTCGTTGGGTGCCTTCTACGGCGGGCCGGTGTGGAGGGCCTACCGTGACGCGGCCAACGCCACGATGGTGAGCTCGGACGACGTACGGCTGCTCCGTCCCGCGCGCCCTGGGTCCGGCATTCCGCTCGTCGAGCGCCCGGGGCCGGGCGCGTCCACCGCGCCGGCGTCCCTCGTCGCGGTGACGGTCTACACGCTGCGCGCCGGCAGCGCCTCGGGATTCGCCCGCTTCTTCGCGCGCGAGGTCGAGCCGCTGCTCGTCGCGAGCGGGGCGCGGCCGGTCGCGATCTTCGAAACCGAGCCGAGCACGAACACCTTTCCGCGACTGCCGGTGCGCGAGGGGGAGCACGCCTTCGTGTGGCTCGCCCGGTTCGACGACGTCGCGGCGCACGAGCGCTTCGTCGCGGCGCTCGCCGCCGACCCCCGCTGGACGGGCGAGGTGCGCCCCGCGCTCGCGCGGTGGCTGGCCGCGCCGGTGGAGGTCTGGCGGCTCGCGCCGACGGCGCGCTCGCGAGCGATCCGCTGAGGTCCGCGATGCCACGGGTGCCGCCAGCGCCCCCGACGCCGAACGCAGCGCGGGTTCGCGTGCGGCGCGCCACCAGCGCGGACGTCGACGTTGTGGCGCCGTTCTTCGACGCCTATCGCGTGTTCTACGGCAAGGCGTCAGACCTCGACGCGGCGCGCCGATTCCTCGCGGCGCGTCTGCAACGGCGCGAGTCCGTGGTCCTGCTCGCCGAGTCGGGCCCGTCGTCCGTGGACAACCCCCGAAGGGCACTGGGCTTCGCGCAGCTGTACCCGTCGTTCTCCTCGGTGTCGCTGGCGCCGATCGTGGTACTCAACGATCTGTTCGTCGCGCCAAAGGCGAGGCGGCAAGGAGTGGCGGCGCGCTTGCTCGACGCGGCGGCGGCGTACGCCCGCCGGTCCGGCGCCGCCCGCCTCGAGTTGGCCACGCAGCGAACGAACAGACCGGCTCTCGCGCTATACCGGGCGAAGGGCTTCGTCGCCGACGCCGAGTTCGCGCACCTGAGTCTCGCCCTCGACGGCGCGCGGCGCTCGGGTCGCCGTCGCTGACGACGGTCGAGGCGCGGGCGCGCCGGCGCCGCCATGCCGATGCCACGCGGCGAGGATCATGGGCACGAGCAGTCCCTTCACGAGCCAGTCGCCGGCGTGAATGGCGGCGAGCGTCCACGGCACGTTGTCCCAGATGACGGAGCCCACGAGGAGCGTGGCCGGGAACCCGAGCCACACCAGGAATCCCAGACGCAGCGCGGCCCTCCAGTCGCTCACCCGGAGGCGCACGACGAGGTGCGCGAGCACGTAGACGACCACAAGGCACCGGATGAGCTCGACGGGAATCGTCCACGGTGGCACTTGTCCGATGGCTGCGGGGTCCAGGCCGCGCAGCTCCATCCACAGATTGCCGAACAACAGGGGGGTGTACCACACTGCCCCTACCAGGAACCACACCACGGCTGCTGCGAGGACGGCGAGGGGCTTCGGTCTGCGACCCGTCGGCGGCACCGTGTCGTCTCGTCCGGCGCGAACTTCTGGATGCATAGTGCTCCTCCTTCGTCTGACGCCCACGGTGGGCGTCGCTCGTGCGGATGTCGAAGTTGGGGCGCGAATCTCGACATGCCGGGGCGCGGTCGACGTTCAGCGTTCGAGCAGGGCCTTGAGGGCCGCCATGCGCTCACGCCAGTACGTCCTCATCTTCGCCGCGGTCCGGGCGCACCTACTCGACCTGGCAGGCGACCGGGAGGCCGCGCGCACCCACTATCTCGTGGCGGCGCGCCGCACGCTCAGCATTCCCGAGCAGCGCTACCTCGAGTCCCGCGCCGCACGACTCGCGACGCCGAGCCGGGCATGATGGCTGCGGCGCCCGCACTTCCACCGTGGTCACGGCTTCCCCGACCTCGGCGTTGCCACGTAAGGCACGACTGTCCCGGCACTCTGCACCAGCACGTCGCCGGTTATCCGCCCGGAATTGGTAAGGTCGCGCGCCGAGACGAGCGTGCCGGCGAAGCCGGGCTCGACGAGCGTGTTGAGGTCCCACATGACACCGTCGTCCCACAGGAACGCCCGGCAAGTCGCGCCACACGAGACGCCGACCACCTGCCCGCGGGCGTTGATCGCCTGCGCCTGACTAATCTCATCTCCCGGGAGCGTGCCGAGGTCGCGAATCCCGCCCTTCCGCGTCCAGAGGAAGGCGTGGGCGATGAAGCTGCCGTCCACGTCGCCGGGCGGGTTGGAGAAGCCGACGACGTCGCCGCGCTCGTTGATCGCGGTGGGCGTGTGCCAGCTCTCACCCCCGAGGTTCGGCAGCTCGGTCACCGTGCCCTTATCCCAGAGCACGGCGTGTTGGGCGGTGAAGCGGCCCACGGCCTGGTCGCACTCGCCAGAAATGCCGACGACCTGCCCACGCTGGTTGATCGCCGTCGCCGCCGACGCGGAGTCACCAGGAAGCGGGGGCAGCTCCTGGACGAGGCCGCGCTTCGGCTCCCACAGCACCGCGCGGAATTGGAGCACCTGCGGTGCGTCGCACGTCGGATCGTGGACGGGCGTCTCGGCCCAGCCGACCACCTGGCCGCGACTATTGACCGAAGCGGCGTAGCCGTTGTTGCCGCCGAGCGTGGGTAGCGCCGTCATCACACCGTCCTCCCACACGAAGCCGAGACATGTATTTCCCGTCACGGTCGGGAAGAACGCGACGCAGCTCCACAGTTCCCCCAGCGGGTCGAGCGTGGCCGTCTGGGCGATGCCCACCACCAGACCCCGGTTGTTGATGCCCGGCCAAGCCACGCTGCTGTGAGGGCCGCCGAGGGTACCGAGGTCGGTGACCGCGCCATCGCGCCACAAGGCGGCGTGTCGCGTCCCGTCCGGCAGGTTCGAGAAGCCGGCGACCCAGCCGCGCGGGTTGAGGCCGTTCCCGCGGCTCACGGTACCGCCGAGCGACGACGAAAAGGTCACGACCTCGTAGGCCGTCTTGTCGGCCGCCTTCGCGGCGCGGCTGGCGCGCGACGTCGAGGGCTGCGCGTCATCCTGCGGTTGCAGAACGCCTGCGGGGTCGCTGCAGCCGCTCACGGCGGCGACGAGGGTGGCAGCACATGCCATTCTGCGCATGGGGTCCTCCTTCGGTGTGAGCTTCGAGCCCCGCGTCACGCGCGCGGGTCGGCCAGGACTCGCACCATAGGCGGGGGGCGCGTGGCGCGCTGGCAGGAATCGGCCTCGTAATCCAACATGCGATGGACCCACGAGCCGGGGCCGTTCACGGGCGACGGTGGCCGCGCCCGGGGCCACCTTCAGAGCTCCACGCTGGCACCAAGGATCGGCAGGAAGCTGATCTGCTTCTGTGCGTGGAGGGCGTGCGTCTTCGGGTTCCAGACGTATCGGAAGACGTTCTCCCGATCGTAGACGTTCTACACCTCGAGGAAGAGCGCGGTGTTCGTCCCGCGGAGGGAGAAGCGGCGGTCGACCCGCGCGTCCAAGCGGGGGTAGTCGCGAGCAGTTCCGCGGCGACGCTCACGAGCGCAAGATTGCCGACGAGGCGAAGCGTTGCGCGCGCCGTCATGCCGCCGCGGCACCGACGGGGCGCTCCAGCGGCGACATGCGCCGCCCGATCCGGCTTCGGGGTCCGAATCCGGCCAGACGCCCACCGTGCACCCGGCGACATTGGTCATGATGAGCGAGATGACCGACGGACAGCCGATCCTTCGCACCGACGCGTACGCCCGCGCGCTCGACGCGCGTGACGCGCGGTTCGACGGGCTGTTCTTCGTCGGGATCACCACCACGCGGATCTATTGTCGTCCGGTGTGCCCGGCCCGCATCTCCTTTCCGGATCGTCGCCGCTTCTTCCGATCGGCCGCGGCCGCGGAGCGGGCGGGATTCCGCCCCTGCCTGCGGTGCCGGCCGGAGCTCGCGCCCGGCCGCGCGATCGTCTACGCGGTGTCGCGCCTCGCCCGTGCCGCGGCGTACCGCATCGCCGCTGGGGCGCTCAACGGCCGGAGCGTGGGCGACCTCGCCAGCGAGCTCGGCGTCAGCGAGCGGCACCTGCGACGATCGTTCGAGCGGGAGATCGGCGTCACGCCGTTGGAGCTCGCGCTGACGCACCGGCTACTGCTCGCCAAGCGTCTCCTCGCCGACACGAAGCTCTCGATCACGCAGATCGCCTACGCGAGCGGCTTTCAGAGCCTGCGGCGGTTCAACGCGGTGTTTCGGGAACGCTATCGCATGTGTCCGAGCGAGCTGCGCCGACCGACGCGCGAGGGCGCGCGTTCCGCCGCGGTGGATTTACAGCGTGGGGCCGCAGACACCGGCGACTTCGTGCGCCTGACGCTCGCGTACCGCCCGCCCCTGGACTGGGACGTGCTGCTCGACCACCTGGGACGCGACGCGGTTTCGGGCATCGACGTCGTCGAGGGCCGGCGCTACGGACGTACGGTGCGACTCGAGGGCCGGAGCGGCGTGCTCTTCGCGCAGGATGCGACGCCGCCCGCTGGCACGAACGGTGACCGTCCGTCGCGACCGTACCTCGAGGTCGACCTCTCGACGGGGTTGCTGCCCGTGCTCATGCCCGCGATCGCGCGGCTCCGGCAGCTCTTCGACCTGGACGCGGAGCCCTCGCTCATCGATGCGCACCTGGAGCAGGCTGGTCTCGGGTCACTGGTGCGCCGCCACCCGGGCGTGCGAATCCCCGGTGGCGCCGACGCCTTCGACGTCGTTCTGCGCACGGTGCTGCGCGGCTGCTGCCGGTCGGGAGAGGGCTCGAGCGCCCTTGATGCGGTGGTGAGCGCGTTGGGCGAGCCGATCGACACGGGGTTCGCGGCCCTGACGCGCCTCGCGCCAAGTGCAGAGCGCGTCGCCCAGCTCGGCGCGGCCGACCTCGTCGTGCTGGGTGTGTCCGCGCGGCAGGCCGCGGCGATCGTCGCGGTCGCGCGCGCCATCACGGCAGGCGCGCTGCGGCTCGAGCCGGGGAGCGACGTGTCCTCGACGCTCCGCGCGCTGCTCGACAGCTGCGTCGGCGAGCGCGCCGCCACCCTGATCGTCATGCGCACGCTCTCCTGGCCCGACGCGTTTCCCACCTGCGATCCGGCGCTGCTGCGCGCGGCGCGCGTGTCGAGCGAGGGAGAGCTGCGCGAGCTGGCCGAGCAGTGGCAGCCGTGGCGTGGGTACGCCGCGCAGCATCTCTGGTTGCAGAACGCGTCCGACTGAGCCGCCTCAAGAGGATGGGGGCCTTCAACCCGTCGTCGCCGCGCTCCTCGCACTCGGTTGCGCCGGTGCCTCGAGGGGCTCGGCGCTGGCCGCCCGGCCGGCGCGTGCCTGCTGCTCCAGCGCGGCCGCGCCGAGCAGCCCGCCGAGCCCCATCGTCTCCACGGCGGTACTCGGCACGAGCATCAACGCGCCCTTCTGCTTGAGCCCCTCGTAGAGCATGTTCATCGCGCGGAGGTGGAGTGCAGTCGGGTTCTGCTGATAGGAGCGCGACGCCTGATCGAATAGCGCCGCGATCTCCACCTCGGCCTCCCCGAGGATGATCCGCGCTCGCTTCTCCCGCGCCGCTTGCGCCTCGCGCGACATCGCGTCTTGCAGGTTGGCCGGAATGATCACGTCGCGCATCTCGACGGCCTGCACGGCGATCCCCCAGGGCATACAACGCTGGTCGATGAGATCCTGCAACTCGGACTCGATCCGCTCGCGACCCCGCAGGAGGTCGGATAGCGAGGTGCGCCCAATGATGTCGCGCAGCGCCGTCTGCGCCGCCCAGCTCACCGCTTGCGCGTAGTTCTGGACCTCGAGCGCCGCTCGCTCCGGGTCGTGCGCCATCCAGAAGAGCACCGCGTCCACGTTCACCGGCACGGTATCGGACGTCAGTGTCTCCTCGGCGGCGAAGGGCGTGGTGATGACGCGCTGGTCGACCCAGGCCGAGATGCTGTCGACGAGTGGGACCAGCCAGAATAGCCCAGGGCCGCGTAGGCCGCGGTAACGCCCCATCCGAAGCACGACGGCCCGCTCCCACTGCTTCGCCACTTGCGGAGCTGGGCTGAGGAGGAGCCCCAGGCCGATGGCCACCAGGAGCCCCGTCAAGCTACTGAAGGCAAGGAAGCTCAGTGCGCCAAGGCCGGCGAAGCCCAGGGCCAAGAGCACCGAGAGGAAGTTTGAGCGGGCACCCCGCGGCGCCCCTTCGATCGTGTTGGAGAAATCGGCAACGGCAGGCATGCTGGACCTCCGCTCATGGCTCGGCAGTCAACGCCGGCTGGACGGTGCGCGCCGAGCGGACCATACGCCGACGATGCGCTGCGTTCGCGCGCCGTCAAGTCCCCAATTCGCGGGCCGAGCTGACTGTCGAGCCCGACAGTTCCCAGCAGCAGCTTCGGCACGGAACCAACGTAGCGAAGCAGCGGGGTCCGCCGGATATTCGCGGCGTCTCCGCCGTCCCGCCTCGTTCGGCAGCAAATCGGCGCACGGCGCCGCCGAGTCGCTGAGCCCTCAACTGGACCGTCGGCGCTCCGACCGCCAACTTTTCGGCATGCCCCGCGTACCGCGCCGGGCCCACCGCACCAGTCCGCTGCGCCATCACCCCCGGGTATGCGCCTCCGCGACACGCTGCTCACTGCCCTCGCGCAGATTCGCGCGCACAAGCTGCGGTCGTTCTTCACGCTGCTCGGGATCGTCGTCTCGGTCGCGTTCCTGGTGGCCGTGGTCGCCATCATCCAGGGGATGAACGCGTACGTGCGCGAGAACGTCGCCGGCGCGGTGGTCGGCACGAACGCGTTCGCCGTGCGTCGCACGCCGATCCGGGTGGGGCTGTTCGACGACGAGGAGCTGCGCCGCATCCGGCGCCGCCCCCGACTGACGGAGGCCGACGCGGCGGCCGTCACGGAGGCCCTCCCCGACGCGGAGGCGGTCGGGCTCCAGTCGGGCTGGCCGACGCCGCAGGCGGACGTCGTCTGGCGTGACCGCACGCTCGGCGACGTGCTCGTCTTCGGCGTCACGCCCCCCTTCCAGGTGGTGCAGGACTACCGCTTCGCGGAGGGGCGGCCGCTCAACGAGATCGACGTGCGCGAGCGGCGCTACGTCGCCGTCGTCGGCGCCGACGTCGCCGAGCGGCTCTTCGACGGCGTGAGCCCCGTCGGCCGCGACGTGCGCATCCTCGGCGAGCGCTTCACCGTAGTCGGGGTCGTCGCGAAGAAGGGGCGCGTCCTCGGGCAGTCGTTCGACGGATTCGTGCTGCTCCCGCTCCGGACCTTCGAGATGCTCTACGGGCGCCGCAACACGACGACGGTCTCGGTGAAGATGCCCGACGCCGAGGCGGTGCCGAGCGGGATGGCGCGCGCCGAGGAGGCGATGCGCGTCGCCCACCGGCTGCGGCCCGGCGAGGAGAACGACTTCAGCGTCGACGCGGCGGACGCGCTGATCGACTTCTGGCGGCGGCTCACTCGGGTGCTCTTCAGCGTGATCCCCGCGGTGGTGGGAATCGGCGTCGTCGTCGGCGGCATCGTCATCATGAACATCATGTTGATGGCCGTCACCGAGCGCACCCACGAGATCGGCATCCGCAAGGCGGTGGGGGCGAGGCGGCGCGACATCCGCGGGCAGTTCATCGCCGAGGCGGTGATGCTCGCGGCGGCCGGCGGGGTCGGCGGCGTGATGGTCGGGTGGGGGCTCGCGTCGCTCGTCGCGCTCGCCTCGCCGCTCCCGGCGCGTGTGACCGCCTGGTCGGTGGCGCTGGCCGTGGCCCTCGGCGCCGGCATCGGCGTCCTCTTTGGCGTCTACCCGGCGACGCGCGCGGCCCGGCTCGACCCGGTGGCCGCGATGCGCGCCGAGTGAGTGGAGCAATCGGTGATCCTCGGCGACCAGCTCCGCCAGAACGTCACGCTCGCCCTCGATACGCTGCGCGCGAGCAAGCTGCGCTCCTCCCTGACGATCCTCGGCGTCGTGATCGGGGTGGCGACGGTGATGGCGATGGCGGCCATCGTGCAGGGCATCCGCGACCAGATCGTGCAGACCATCGAGATCGCGGGGCCGACGACGTTCTACGTCATCAAGTACTTCTCGCAGACGCCGCTCAACCCCGACCGGCTACCGAAGGACGTGCGCATCCGCCCGGACCTGACGCCGGTCGAGGCCGCGCGCCTGGCGATGCTCCCCGAGGTCGCCTACGCGGGCATCTGGGCCCAGGTGTTCGGGCGGATCGAGTTCGAGGGGGCGCGCACGCAGCCGCTGGCGATCTTCGGCGCCGACGAGCACTACCCGGACATCCAGGGCGGCGAGCTGCTGGAGGGGCGGTGGTTCACGCGGGCCGAGCTGCGGAGCGGCGCGGCGGTGGCGGTGCTCGAGGAGGGTGCCGCGCGGCGCGTCTTCGGCCGCCGGCGACCGCTCGGCTCGCGGGTGCGAGTCCAGGGGCGATCCGCGGAGGTCATCGGCCTGTACCAGATGCCGAACAACATCTTCGCGCCCCCGGGCACCGAGACCGGCGCCATCGTGCCGTTCGCCATGGCCGACCGGCAGTTTACGATCGACAAGACGAACGCGCTCTGGGTGGTCGTGAAGCCGCGCGCCGGCGTGAGCGTCAGCGCGGCTCAGGGGGCGGTGACGGTGGCGCTTCGCGAGATGCGCCGCTTGCGGCCCGCCGACCGGAACTCGTTCGACCTCGTCACCCAGGACCAGATCCTCGACATCTGGAACAAGATCACCGGCGTGTTCCTGCTCGTCATGATCACCCTGTCGGCGGTCGCACTCCTCGTCGGCGGGATCGGGGTGATGGCGATCATGATGGTGTCGGTGACGAGTCGCACGCGCGAGATCGGCCTGCGCAAGGCGATGGGGGCGACGCGGCTGGACATCATGCTCCAGTTCCTCGTCGAGGCGGCGACGCTCACCGGCGCCGGCGGGCTCGTGGGCATCGCCTGCGGGCTGGGGCTCGGTCAGCTCGTCACGCGCGCCATGAACGTCGAGGCCACACCACCCCTGGCCTTTACGCTGGTCGCCGTGGCCGTCTCCGTCAGCATCGGGCTCGTCTTCGGCCTCATTCCGGCGCGCCGTGCGGCGAAGCTCGATCCCATCGAGGCGCTGCGGTACGAGTAAAACCTTCCGGCAGCGCGCGACTTCCCGAGGAGGGACGACCGGCACTGATGCTCGGGCTCGGATCCCGCACCGCAGGGCGGCGGCTCTCCGGCGCGTGTCGGAGGTCGAGACATTCGCCGTCGCGGATGATCGTCGGAGCACGCCACGGCCGGCGGACGGCGGCAGCTCGAACGCACGGCGGCAAAACCGCTGGCGGGTCGCCGACTAATTCTCCGCGCCGCCATCGCCCGCGGCGCGCGGCCCGGGCCTCAGTGCGGCGAGGCGTCGCGAGAGGCGCTCCGACAGCACGCGTGCGCCGACCCGATGGGCGAGCGTGCCCGCGAGTTCGAAGCACCGTGCTGCCGTGTCGTCGTAATGGGGCCTAATGGCATAGAGCTCGCCCAAGACTTCGAGGCACTCGGCCTGGCGGAGCACATTGCACGTGGCCGTGAAATGACCGAGAACCTCGCCGAGCGGCGCCTCCGCCTCGTCGGCGCGGCCAAGCGCGACGAGTGCCTTCGCCTGGTTCTGCACCGCGACCGTCAGCACGTCGAATGCGCTCAGCCGTCGGGCGAGCGCCGCCGCCCGCTCCGCCAGGTCGAGCGCGTCGGCGGCGTTACCGGCGTCCCGCGCCGCCGCCGACGCGTTGGTCAGCGCGAACGCCATCCCGAGCTCGTACCCCGCCTCGTCGAACGCATCCACGGACCGGGCGAATAGCGCACCCGCCGCGGCGAAGTCGGAGAGTTGGGCGGCGGCCGACCCGCGGTTCTGCAACAGTACGCCACGGACGCGCGCCGATCGAGCACGCTCGAGCGCCGCGGCGGCGAGGGCGTCCGCGGCCGCGAACTCGCCGCGCAGCAGGTGCAGGCCGACTTCGACGTTCATGGCCTCGGCCGCGAGGTCGTCGGAGCCGGCCTCGTCGGCCAGGCGCACGGCCGCGCGGGCCTCGCGCGCGGCCGCGTCCCACTCGCTCTCCGTGCTGTACACGCGCGCGAGTCGGATGTGCGCCTCCGCGCGCTCGAGCGGGGTCACCCCGACGCTGAGGGCGGCCTCGTACGCGGCGATTGCCTTGCGCGCGATGCCCGCCTGCTCATAACGGTAGCCGCCGTCGAGATGCGTCCTGGCTGTCGGTGCCGCACCCAACTGGCCGGGACGGCCAGCACGAACGGACGGGGTCATCAGTAAGCAACGACGTAGCCGGAGCTCGTCGGGTCTCCCCCCTCGTCCGGCGCGTCCGCGATGCCGCCGTCATTCTCGTCCGGCGCGGGCGCGACCGTGCTGTCTCCCTCGTCAGGCGCGGGCGCGACAGTGCCGTCATCCTCTGCACCGGCGCTGTCATCCTGCGCGACCCCGCTGCTGTCTCCGGCCGCCGTGACGGCGCTACTGTCGCCCGCGATATCGAACGAGGGGCGTTGACCGCCGGGCCCGGTGAGCTCGGTACCCGCGTTCGCGCAGCCAAACATGGCGAGCGCCAGGGCAACGGTGACGACGAAGCGGAAGCGGAAGAGTGTCGTGAGTCGCACGGGGACCTCCTGTCACGGTGCTACGAGAGAATCGCTAGCCTCAGCGTCCACATGTGTGCGTCCACAAGTGTGTCGAAAACGCGGAAGCTGCGCGACGAGTCCTTCTGACGAACAGCAATCAAGAGAAGTAACACGTCAGTGGCGAGGTCGTCGGCCTCGACTGCGCGGCGACAGGGCACGGCGCGGCACTGCCGCGCTCGGCGCCTAACGATGCCGGCACCTCTGGAGACGGTAAGATAGACGCCCGGCCCGCGGAGGCAAGTGACAGCGCTCACAGGATCCCGCAATGTGACGCGCCACATTAGAAGCGCTTGACTTTTCGTACGAGTCTCCGCAAGTTGCCGGTCCCTCGGAAGCATGAATCACGGGGCGCGCATCGGACTTCCTGCCTGCGCGCACCACTCTCCCTATCGGCGGCTTCTGCTGCTGGTATCCCACGCCCTCGCGTTGCGCAGCGCGGAGAGGCCGCTCGAAGGCCCGCTAGTGTCGGCGGGCGTGAGCGACCGGCGAGCCGTGCCTCACTCAAGGAGCCCCGTGCCCGCTCCCTGCCGCCTCGCCGCCCGCCGCCACCGCCGTCGCCGCACCGGCTCGCGTGCCGGCAGGCGAGCCGGTGCTCTCACGCTCGGCGTGCTCGCGCTCGCTGCCTGTGACCGCGACGTCCCGACGGCTGCACCGGGCGCGTCACCGCGCGCCGAGATCGCGGAGAGTACGGAAGAGCCGTTCGATACGTCGTACATCGCGCCCATCGAGGCCGCCGGTGACGACTACGGCTACTACGTGACGGGCGCTGTCGTCGCGCGGTTCAAACCGGGCGCGAGCGCGGCACAGGTCGCCGCCGCCCACGGCGCAAGCGTCAAGCGCGCAATGTTGCTCGCGCGCACGGTCGTCCTCAACGTCCCGGTCGGACGGGAGCGGGCCGTCGCGCAGGCGCTGGCTCACAATCCGAACGTCGAGTTCGCCGAGCCGGATTACCTGATGGACGTGTCGCCGTGTGAGGTCGGCGCCTGCACCGCGCCGGACGACCCGTTCATGGGCTACAAGTGGGATCTCCACAACGCGGGGAGCGTCGTCAACACCGTGGGCACGCTCCTCGGCGGCACTGGCGCGGCGGACGCCGACATCGACTGGCTCGAGGCGTTCGATTACCTCGGCGCGAGCTTCGCGGGCACGGCCAAGATCGGGATCATCGACACCGGCATCTACCCGGACCACGTCGATCTCGCGGGACGGGTGGTCGCCGCGAGGAACTTCGCGACGGGCTACCCGTCGACTCTCGTGCAGGACCGCGACGGTCACGGCACGCACGTGGCCGGCATCGCCGGCGCGCGCGGCCACAACGGGGCCGGCCTGAGCGGCGTCGCGTACGGTGGCAACATCGCGCTGATCAACGCCAAGGCGTGCGAGAAGTACCTGTTCGCCGACGGGAGCATCAGGGTGTCGTGCCCCAGCTCGTCGACGGCCGACGCGATCGTCTGGGCAACGGACCAGGGCGCGAACGTGCTCAACATGAGCTTCGGCGGCGATCCCGCGGCCGCGTCGGGATTCAGTTCTCATCAGGCAGCGCTCCGGTATGCGCGCTCCAAGAACGTGCTGCCGTTCTGCGCCGCCGGGAACGAGAACTACCCCGGCATCGCCTTCCCGGCGCGCTTTCCCGAGTGCGTGGCCGTGGGCGCCACCACCTGGAGCGACACGCGCGCCAGCTACTCCAACTACGGCGCGAAGCTGGAGCTATCCGCGCCCGGCGGGGAGGACGCGCCGTCCACCATCCCGTACAGCCTCATCTTGTCGACTGGCTCCGGGGGCACCACGCAGTACGCGGCGAGGGCCGGTACGTCGATGGCGACGCCGCAGGTGACCGGCCTCGCCGCGATGCTCTACGCGACGGGCATCACGAACGCGAACGATGTGCTCGCTCGCCTGGAAAGCACCGTCGACGACCTCGGCCCGCGGGGCCGCGACGACGAGTTCGGCTTCGGGCGGATCAATGCGTACCGCGCGCTCACGCAGACGAACCCGAACGACCCGCCCGTCGCGGTGGCCGGCGAGCCGTACGCCGGCGGCGAAGGGAGCGCGATCGATTTCGACGGGAGCGCGTCGTCCGACCCGAACGGCAAGCCGCTCACCTACGCGTGGAGCTTCGGCGACGGCGCCACCGCGACCGGTGCCGAGCCGACACACGCGTACGCGGACAACGGCGACTACGCCGTCACCCTCACGGTGACCGACGAGAGCGGGCTGACGGCGACGACGACCACCCCCGTGTTGATCACCAACGTCGCGCCGGCGGGCACGTTCGCAACGAGCGCCGCGGGGGGCCGCGTCGTGGTCGGCACGCCGGTGTCGCTGTCCTTCGCCGACGTGACGGATCCGTCGACGGCGGACCTCGCCGCGGGAATCACGCGGGCGTACTCCTGCACCGCGGCCGGTGACACATTCACGGCCTCGCCCACCTGTGCCACGCCCGACTTGGGTACGCTGAGCGTGCGCGGCATGCTGACCGACAAGGATGGCAGCGCCACCGCGTACGGCCCCGCGGCGATCTCGATCGACCCGGCAACGACCGTGGTGACGGTGCAGAACGTGGCTGGCCAGTACAGCGACGAGGTGTTAATCTCGGCCTCGCTCTCGACCGACGCCGGCCCCGGCGTCGCGACGTCGCCGACGGGCACCATGGAATTCTTCGCCGACGGCGTTTCGGTCGGGACGCAGCGCGTGATGGGCACCGGCGTGGTGACGCATGCCATCACCCTTTCCCATGCGGCGTCATCGCACGCGCTGACGGCCCGCTTCACGAGTGCGGACGCGAATTACGGCAACAGCGCGCTCTCGAACCCGGCGACGCTCACGGTGGGCGCCGAAAGCGCGACGCTCACCTACGCCGCCACGAACGCGGCGGCCTGGCGGGTCACCAGCCCAGGGGGCACGGCGCCGGCCTTCTCGCTCGTCCTCAGTGTGGCCGAGGCACAG
>Ga0307405_10000625_pt1 | contig 13601 bp, 10 predicted proteins | sample 322Cmetagenome_2_FD_203311 | JGI IMG/M metagenome (GOLD analysis project Ga0307405, IMG submission 203311) | Maize rhizosphere microbial communities from greenhouse at UC Davis, California, United States - 322HYB-C-1 | ecosystem: Host-associated > Plants > Roots > Rhizosphere > Soil | place...
TTTCGGCTTGCCAAGCCCTTGCACCGCGCCATCTGTCTTCATAGCTATGTCCAAAGAACCCGCTGCGCCCTTCTCCCAAAGCAGTTTCACTGCCTCAGCGCGTCGCTTCATGAGGATGAAACCATGAACACAGATCAGATCCTGAAATCGGTCGTCGCCGTCCGCGGCATCATTCCCGATGACGCCTATACCGCCGATACGCTCGGCACCCGGCGCGAGGGCAGCGGCGTGGTCATCAAGGACAGCGGCCTGGTGCTGACGATCGGCTATCTGATCACCGAGGCCGAGGAAGTGTGGCTCACCGCCCATGACGGACGGGTGGTCGCGGCGCATCCGCTCGGCTATGACCAGGAAACGGGCTTCGGCCTGCTTCAGGCGCTTGGCCCTCTCAACCTGCCGGCGCTGGAATTCGGCGATGCCACCTTGGCCGAGCTTGGGCAATCGGTGACGCTGATCGACGGGATCGGTGAGTTCGTCGATGCCAAGATCGTGGCAAAGCAGGAATTTGCCGGATATTGGGAATATCTGCTCGACGAAGCGATCTTCACCACGCCCGCACACCCCTCCTGGGGCGGAGCGGCACTCGTAGATGGCGACGGCAAGCTCATCGGCATCGGTTCGCTGCGCTTGCAGATGAGCCAGGGCGGCGAGGTGGCGGATATCAACATGATCGTGCCGATCAATCTTTTGACGCCGATCCTCGACGACCTGACCACCCGCGGGCAGGTCAACAAGCCGGCGCGCCCGTGGCTCGGTGCGTTCTCGGCCGAAAGCAACGGCGACGTGATCGTGATGAGCGTTGCGGAAGGTAGTCCTGCAGATCAGGCCGGGCTCAAGCGTGGTGACGTCATCTCGGAAATCCGTGATGGCGAGGTCGATGGGCTGGCCGATTTCTACCGCAAGATCTGGAGCAGCGGCCCCGCCGGCGCCGAGATTCCCATGCGTATCTTGAGAGACGGCCGCGAGGCGTGGCTGCGCGTGCGCTCGGCCGATCGCAACAGCTTCCTGCGCAAGCCGCAGATGCAGTAAGCCGATCAGCGCTCGGGGAAGAAGGTCATCTCTTCGTATTCGCCTTCACGCGATGAGCCCTTGCCTGTGACCACGAACCCCCGGGCGCGATAGAAGGCCTTGGCGTTTTCGTTGCGGTCTAGGCACTTCAGCCGGTAGGTCTTGTCAGGCCAGTAGGGCAGCGCTTTCAGGAGAGCCTGGCCGATGCCGAGGCCGCGATACTGTTTCCTGATGTAGAGCATGTGGATGAAATCATCGGGCGACCACAGCGTCATGAAGCCCGCGATCTCGCCATCCGGCATCTCGGCGAGCCACAGAAGTTCGCCCTGCGTGTGCGCGTGAAAATCCTCGTGGCGGAAAACCTGCGGGTCGACCCAGGTGAAGGTGTCGCGACGCACCGCGAGATAGATATCCGCGAGTTCTTCCAGGTCGGCCTTTTCTGGCGATCGGATGGTCCACTGCATGGTTATGGATGTAGCCGAGACGGGATGGGCTGCCAATTACCTCGTTGGGCGGCAGCGGCCTTTTATTCGCCTGCCTTGGCGCTGACCGCCGCATTGAAATCGGAGAAGAACCGTTGCGCGAGCTTCTGCGACGAGGAATCGATCAGCTTGGCGCCGAGCTGGGCGATCTTGCCGCCGACATCGGCGCCGGCGCGATAATGCAGGATGGTTTCGCCGCCGTCGTCCTCGAGCGTCACATCGGCCGACCCCCTGGCGAAGCCGGCGATGCTGCCCTTGCCTTCGGCAGACAGCGTGTAGCTCAGGGGTGCATCGATGTTGGAGACGCGGATTTCGCCGGTGAAGGTCAGCGGCACCATGCCGATCTTGACCCTGATCGTGGCTACGAGCTCGTTCGGACCCGTAAACTCCAGCGATTGGCAGCCGGGTATGCATCCCTTGAGGATATCGGGATCGTTGAGGCCGGCCCACACGGCATCGCGCGGCGCGGTGATCCGCTCTTGTCCGACGAAGTGCATCACAATCCTCCCATTTTCACCTTGTCGAACATATCGCGGCGGGAAAGCGCTTTGCCAAGGTGAAAATGGGATGCTATTTGCACGGGCTCTATCAAAATCAGCACGCGGAACACCACGTTGAGACAAAAAGAACGCCGGCCGGGCCAGAAATCCGGCACCGGCCCCGCCAGTGGACGACGCGGCGACGAGCGCGGCAACAGCCGCCCGCCGAAGCCCGCGAACAGACCCGCAGCGCCGCAACAGGCCGCGCGCGAGCCCGCCTCCGTGCCCGCGGCAATGGAGCGCCCATTGATGGAGCGCACCGGGGAACGCCCGCCCGAACGCGTGCCGATCATTCTCGAATCCCTCGGCGCCGGCGATTTTCACCTGATCGATAGCGGCAATGGGGAAAAGCTCGAGCAATACGGCCCCTACCGGATCATTCGTCCGGAAGGACAGGCGCTGTGGAAGCCATCGCTTCCGAAACACGTCTGGGACAAGGTCGATGCCGCCTTTACCGGCGATACCGATGAAGAAGGCACCGGCCGCTGGCGTTTTCCCAAGGAAGCGCTGGGCGAGACCTGGCCGCTCAACCTTCTCGGCGTCGATTTCCTCGGGCGTTTCACCTCGTTTCGCCATGTCGGCGTGTTTCCCGAGCAGATCGTTCACTGGACGTGGATGAAACAGCAGGTCGAAGCCGCCGGCCGGCCGCTGAAGGTGCTGAACCTCTTCGGCTACACCGGCGTTGCCTCGCTTGTCGCGGCTGCCGCGGGCGCCGAGGTCACGCATGTTGACGCTTCCAAAAAGGCGATCGGCTGGGCGCGAGAGAACCAGGCGATGAGCGGGCTCGAAAAGGCACCGATCCGCTGGATCTGCGAAGACGCGATGAAGTTCATCCTGCGCGAGGAACGCCGCGGCAACACCTACGACATCATTCTGACCGATCCGCCGAAGTTCGGCCGCGGCCCGAATGGCGAGGTATGGCATCTGTTCGAGCACCTGCCCGTCATGCTCGACATCTGCCGCGAGATCCTGTCGCCGAAGGCTGTCGGCCTCGTGCTGACGGCCTATTCGATCCGCGCCAGCTTCTATTCCATCCATGAGCTGATGCGCGAGACGATGCGCGGAGCCGGCGGCGTGGTCGAATCCGGAGAGCTGGTGATCCGCGAAGCCGGGCTTGATGGCAACACGCCGGGCCGCGCGCTCTCCACATCCCTCTTTTCCCGCTGGGTGCCGAAATGAGCCACGAACACCGCGACAACGGTCCGCGCAGGGTCGGCCAGGTGAAGGAAGTCACCTCGCTTGCCAATCCCATCATCAAGGACATCAAGGCGCTCAGCGACAAGAAGACCCGCGAGCAGAGCGGCACCTTCATGGCCGAGGGCCTGAAGCTCGTCATCGACGCGATCGAGCTTGGCTGGACCATCCGCACGCTGGTTTACGCCAAGGCCGCCAAGGGCAAGCCGCTGGTCGAGCAGATGGCGGCAAAGACCGTCGCCTCCGGCGGGCTGGTGCTCGAGGTCAGCGAAAAGGTTCTCTCCTCGATCACCCGCCGCGACAATCCGCAGATGGTGGTCGGCGTGTTCGAAAACCGCTGGAAGCCGCTCCGCGACATTCGCCCGGCCAAGGGCGAGACGTGGATCGCGCTCGACCGGGTTCGCGATCCCGGCAATCTCGGCACGATCATCCGCACCGCTGACGCGGCCGGCGCTTCCGGCGTCATCCTGGTCGGCGAGACCACCGACCCGTTTTCGCTTGAGACCGTACGCGCCACGATGGGTTCGGTCTTCGCCATGCCTGTGTCGCGCGCGACGCCGGAGGAATTCATCGCCTGGAAGAAGCAGGCGGGCGTGTCGCTGGTCGCCACGCATCTGGCTGGTTCGGTCGATTACCGCACGATCGACTACAAGACGAAGCCCGTTGTCATCCTGATGGGCAACGAGCAATCCGGCCTGCCGGAGCAGCTTGCGCGCGAAGCCGATGCGCTTGCCCGCATTCCGCAGCAGGGCCTGGCGGATTCGCTCAATCTGGCGGTCGCCAGCGCCGTCATGATGTTTGAGGCACGCCGCCACCTTCTCTCACTCACCGAGGCCAAATGACCGATCAGACGCTAGACCGCCCGACGCTGTTTTCGCGCCCGCTGCCGATCCTGATCTTCGTCGTTCTTGCCGTGGTGCTCGACCAGATCATCAAGATCGTGGTCGATCACACGCTGCCGCTTCAAGAGGCGGTCCACGTCATCCCGATGCTGGCGCTCTACCGCACCTACAATCTCGGCGTCGCCTTCTCGATGCTCTCAGGCATGGACGGGTGGTTCATCGTCGGCATGCGGCTGATCATCGTCGCCTTCGTGCTCTGGCTCTGGCACCGCACGGGCAAGCAGCGCACCTTTGCCCATCTCGGCTACGCACTGATCATCTCAGGCGCGCTGGGCAATCTCCTCGACCGTTTCCTTTATGGACACGTCATCGATTACATCCTGTTCTATACCGAGACATGGTCGTTCGCGGTTTTCAACTTGGCCGATAGTTTCATCACCATCGGCGCGGGATGCGTGATTTTGGACGAGCTATTGCAACCCAAGACCGCCGATAAGTAAAATCTTAGCAGTTTACTGAAGGCATTTGGAACAGCCGGCGTGCTAATTTGAACCTATGGTCGGACTGGGTCAGTTACACGAGAAGCTTGCCGCTGCCTTCGGCGCGCCTGCCGCTCATCCTCAAGATGAGCAGGCCGCGATCCCGGCTGACATGTCGCCTGCTACCCCTGAGCACAGCCCTATCGTCGCCCCCTCGGCGCGCAAGCTGATCTCCTATTGGCTCGGCGGCACAGGCATTCTTTCCGCTATCCTCTTGCTCGCGCTCGGCTATATGGGCGGCCTGCTCTGGGTCGCGATCGGCATCGGCGGGCTGGTGCTTGCCGCGATCGTCTGCTTCGCCGTTGTCTCCACACGTCGCCATCATATCAAGGCCCGCGCCGGCGACGACACCGTGCGCGGCGGAAGCGATGCGGCGCTGTTCGCCAGCATCCACGATGCGCTCGGCGACATCACCGTGACCCGGACGATGGATCGACGGATAGTCGCTGCAAACGACATGTTCCGCCGGCTGACCGGGCGGCTGAACCCGATCGGGCAGACCTGCGAGGAGATCGGCATCGCCTTTCGCCCCGGCACGGAGCCGCATCGCTACGATGTCGAGATGTCGACGCCGGAGGGGCAGCGCATCTTCTTCTGGCGCGATGTCGTCACCCGCAACCCCTCGGACGGAAAGCTTTTGCTGCACAGCATCGCCCGCGACGTGACGGCCGATCGCATCGCTGCCCAGGAGCGTGAAGAGGCGCGGCAGAAGGCGGAGTTCAACAGCGCCTCGAAATCACGACTGCTTGCGACCGTCAGCCACGAGCTGCGCACGCCGCTCTCGGGCATTCTCGGCATGACGCATCTTCTGACCGAGACTCGGATGACGCAGGAGCAGGACAATTACCTGACCGGCATCCGCCAGTCGGGCCACGCGCTGACCCAGCTGGTCGAGGATCTCCTCGATTTCTCGACCATTGAGGTCGGGCGCTTCCAGCTGCGCCCGCGTTCGGAATCGGTGCGCAAGCTGCTCGAAAGCGTCGTCGAGATGCTCGCACACCGCGCCCACGAGAAGGGCATCGAGATCGGCTCTACCGTGTCGTCGGATGTTCCCGAGCTGATGAATTTCGACGCGGCGCGTCTGCGCCAGGTCTTGTTCAACGTCATCGGCAATGCGGTGAAATTCACCCAGGTCGGCGGCGTGTTCATTCGCGTGTCGCTGCAGGATGGCGAGCTTGCGATCACGGTCACCGACACCGGCCCCGGCATGACGGAAGAAGAGCAGGCGCGTGTCTTCGGCGAATACGAACAGGCGGGCACCATGGTGGAGAAGAGCAACGGCACCGGCCTTGGCCTTGCCATCTCGGCGCGGATCATGCGCGAGTTCGGCGGCGCGCTGACGGTCGCCAGCGAAAAGGGCACCGGCACGGAATTCTGCATCCGCTTCCGTACCGAAGGGGACGAGGAGCCCGCGGCCCGCCGCGACACGCTGCTTTCGGGCAATCTCGTCGTGCTCTTGGCGCCGGCCGGTGCCGCGCGCATGGCGATTTCGGAGACCATCCGCACGCTCGGCGGCCAGTGCCACTTTGTCGAGGATGGCGAGACAGCGCGTTGGATCCTGCTCGACATGGCGGCCAACGGACGGCGTCCGACCGACATCATCGTCGACCACCGCATGTCGGCCGAATTCGCGGCACACCTCGCCGACCGGACGGATATCGCAGCCCTTGGCCTGCGCAAGATCTTCCTGGTCAACCCGGAAGAGCGCAACGCCCATTCGCTCGATCTCTTCGACGCCTGGCTGATCCGGCCGCTGCGCGAACAGTCGCTGATCGACGTCTTGCGCGGGCGCATGCGCGGCATGGAAAAGCGCGACGCGCTCAACGACAACCAGCCCGGCTTCAGCCCCGGCATCCCGGAGGCCGGCATTCAGGGCGGGCTGAAGATCGTGCTCGCCGAAGACGATCCGATCAACGCCATGCTGATCCGCGCCATGCTCGAAAAAGCCGGCCACAGCGTGCAGCATGTCGAACATTTCGAAGCGCTGCTCGACGCGGCGCTGGCGGAAGGAAGCGTGCGGCCGGATATCGTGATCAGCGATCTTTCCATGCCCGGCGGCGACGGGATCGAAATGATTGGCCGGCTACGTGGCCATGAGCGCCGGCTTGAGGTTCCCTCGGTGCCGATCATCGTTCTGACCGCCGACAAACGCGATGAATCGCGTCGTCAAGTCTTGCTGAACGGGGCAAACCGCGTCATGCTGAAACCCATAGACCCCATACGGCTGCTGACGGAAGTTCAGGCTGTCGCCGCGCTTTCGGCACGTCGCGCAGAAGCACTGTAGCTCCACCGCCACCCATGTGTTTCTTGCGTATCTGGGGGTTTAAAATGTCACTTTGCTGTCGCATATAAGTGTTTTATGGCGTCCTAAAGCCGGCAATGAAAGATTCGTCATGTCCGTAGATATCTGCAACCGTGACACCCTCGTCGAGGCTCTTCCCCCTGCGCGGAAAGCCGAACAGATCGAGAGCGACGTGTTCGGCCGGATCGGCAATCTCGAGACACGCCTTGCCCGTACGCCTGGCGAAATCGATGCCGCACAGTCCGTGCGCTACCGTGTTTTCGTCGACGAGATGAAGGCCGAACTGCCTGCGGAAGCGATGCGCCGCAAGCGCGATTTCGACGCCTACGACGACTTCTGCGACCACCTTCTGGTGCTCGATCGCTCGATCGAGGGCGACAGCGAGGACCAGATCGTCGGCACCTACCGCCTGCTGCGGCAGGATGTGGCGATGGCCAATGGCGGCTTTTACTCGGCTTCCGAATTCGACATCGACACGCTGATCGCGCGCCATCCGGATAAGCGCTTCATGGAGCTCGGCCGCTCCTGCGTGCTACCGGACTACCGCACCAAGCGCATCGTCGAGCTCTTGTGGCAGGGCAACTGGGCCTATGCGCTGAAGCACGGCATGAGCGCGATGTTCGGCTGCGCCTCCTTCCCCGGCATTCACCCGGAACAGCATGCGCTGGCGCTTTCCTTCCTGCGCCACAACGTCGCAGCCAAGGACGAGTGGGCCGTCGACGCGCTACCGCATCTCGCCCGCGACATGGACCTGATGCCGGTCGAGGCCGTCAATCCGAAGCGCGCCCTGATGGCGCTGCCGCCGCTGATCAAGGGCTACCTGCGCCTCGGCGCCATGGTCGGCTCCACCGCCGTGGTCGACAAGGCATTCAACACGACGGATGTGCTGATCGTTCTGCCGATCGCGAGCATTTCGGATCGGTATGTGAATTATTACGGTGCCGATGCCGGGCGGTTTGCCAGCTGATTGGCATAACTACCTATAGTTAGCGTTCTACCGTGTAGCCCCCTCATCCGCCTGCCGGCACCTTCTCCCCGTCGGGGAGAAGAGACTCGGGGCTGGCCGCTCGCGCCGACCTCCCCTTCTCCCCCACGGGGAGAAGGTGGCCCGAAGGGTTCAGGTGCAGCTTGCTGCACCGGGGATGAGGGGGCCACACGGCACACCCTCACCCGTAGCCACCTCACCCCATTACCAACTCACGACCCCGTATAAGCCGCAATCGCGGCCATGTTGACGATGTCGCTGTCCTTCGCCCCCATCGAGGTGATCTGCACCGCCTTGTCGACGCCGACGAGGATGGGGCCGATGACGGTGGAGCCGCCGAGTTCCTGCAGCATCTTGGTGGAGATCGACGCCGAGTGGAACGCCGGCATGACCAGGACGTTGGCGGGGCCGGACAGGCGGCAGAAGGGGTATTGCTCCATCGCCTTGCGGTTCAGCGCCACATCAGCCGCCATCTCGCCGTCATACTCGAAATCCACATGGCGGCGGTCGAGGATGGCGACGGCTTCGCGGACGCGCTCGGAGCGTTCGCCGGAGGGGTGGCCGAAGGTCGAGTAGGCGAGCATGGCAACGCGGGGATTGTAGCCCATGCGGCGCGCGAAGCCGGCGGCCTCCACCGCGATATCGGCCAGCTCCTCGGCGGACGGCATATCGTGGACCGCCGTGTCGGCCACGAAGACGGTGCGGCCGCGGCAGAGCGCGATCGACACGCCGATCACCCGGTGGCCGGGCTTCTCGTCGATGCAGCGACGAACATCCTCGAGCGCCGTCGAGTAGTTGCGGGTGATGCCCGTCACCATGCCGTCGGCATCGCCGAGCGCCACCATGCAGGCCGCGAAGTGGTTGCGGTCGTTGTGGATCAGGCGCTGGGCATCGCGGTGGAGGTAGCCTTTGCGCTGCAGGCGCGCATAGAGATAGTCGATATAGGCTTCCACTCGGTTGGAGATGCGGGCGTTGACGATCTCCAGGCCGGGGCGGTTGAGATCGATGCCGGCACGCTCTGCGGTCGCATGGATCAGATCCTCGCGGCCGAGCAGGATGGCGGTGCCGAGCTGCTGGTTGGCGTAGGAGAGTGCGGCGCGCATGACCTGCTCCTCCTCGGCCTCGGCGAAGACCACGCGCTTAGGATGGCGGCGCACGCGCTCATAGAGGCTGGCGAGCGTCGAGGCGATCGGATCGCGACGCGCCGACAGTTCGCGGGCATAGGCGGCCATGTCGGGGATCGGCTTGCGGGCGACGCCGCTTTCCATGGCGGCCTGAGCGACCGCCACGGGGATTGCCGAAATCAGGCGCGGATCGAAGGGCACCGGAATGATGTATTGCGGGCCGAAGCGTGGGCGATTGCCCTGATAGGCGGCGGCGACATCGTCGGGAACGTCCTCTCGGGCGAGGCTCGCCAGCGCCCGGACGGCCGCGATCTTCATATCGTCGTTGATCGTCGTGGCGCGGACATCGAGCGCACCGCGGAAGATATAGGGGAAGCCCAGCACGTTGTTGACCTGGTTCGGATAATCCGAACGGCCGGTCGCCATGATGGCGTCATCGCGGATGCCGGCCACTTCCTCGGGCGTGATCTCAGGATCGGGATTGGCCATGGCGAAGATGATCGGACGGTCGGCCATCGACAGGATCATCTCCTCGGAGAAGGCGCCCTTCTGCGACAGGCCGAAGACGACATCGGCGCCCTTCATCGCTTCTTCCAGCGTGCGCGCCTTGGTCTTGACCGCATGCGCCGACTTCCACTGGTTCATGCCCTCGGTGCGCCCCTGGTAGATCACGCCCTTGGTGTCGCAGAGCACGATATTCTCGGGCGCGAAGCCCATGGCCTTGATGAGCTCGACGCAGGCAATCGCTGCCGCACCGGCGCCGTTGCAGACGAGCTTCGTCGTCTTCAGGTCCCGGCCAGTCAGCTCCAGCGCGTTGATGAGGCCGGCGGCGGCGATGATCGCGGTGCCATGCTGGTCGTCGTGGAAAACCGGAATGTCCATGAGCTCGCGCAGGCGGCTCTCGATGATGAAACAGTCCGGCGCCTTGATGTCTTCGAGATTGATGCCGCCGAAGGAGGGGCCGAGAAAGCGGACGCAGTTGATGAACTCGTCGACATTTTCCGTATCGACCTCGAGGTCGATGCTGTCGACATCGGCGAAGCGCTTGAAGAGGACCGACTTGCCTTCCATGACGGGCTTCGACGCCAGTGCGCCAAGATTGCCGAGGCCGAGGATGGCGGTACCGTTCGAGATGACCGCCACCATGTTGCCGCGCGAGGTATAATCATAGGCGGTGGCGGGATCGGCGGCGATGGCCTTGACGGGAACGGCGACGCCCGGCGAATAGGCAAGCGAGAGATCCCGCTGCGTGGCCATCGGCTTGGTCGGGTTGACCTCGAGCTTGCCGGGTTTTCCCTGCGAATGGAAGTCGAGCGCTTCCTTGTCGGTAATGCCGTTGGCGGGGCGCTGCTTGCTGTTCATGTCGGGCATATCTCCTCCAAATCTCCTGACAACCGGCCTTCGATTGCGCTAGTCGACCCTCTATAGACACGCTCTATGGGGCTGACACGACGCCTTGCGAAAAAGCCGTACGGCTACAATCGATTAAAATATCCGGTGGAACTGACAGGCGCCCTTCCAAGGGGTTCCTGACCTTGCGGCTCGTTGAATACCTCCCTTAATCCTCCTGTGGGCTAACGGCTCCCATTTCCCGATAGCTGTTGTCTTCTATAGCCGCGCTTCGATAGGGTGGCACCCTGTTTTTTAGGGAAAAGCCCACTCCGTGAACGATCGAATGACCTTGAGACACGAAGCCTTTTCGGCTGCCGAGCTTGCAACGGAAGAGAGCCGCGCCTCGGCCACGCCGATGATGGAGCAGTTCATCGAGATCAAGGCGAACAATCCGGATTCGCTTTTGTTCTACCGCATGGGCGATTTCTACGAGCTGTTCTTCGAAGACGCGCTCGACGCCTCGCGTGCACTCGGGATCACGCTGACGAAGCGCGGCCAGCACATGGGGCAGGATATCCCGATGTGCGGCGTGCCGGTTCATGCGGCCGACGACTATCTGCAGAAGCTGATCGGGCTCGGTTTCCGCGTGGCGGTCTGCGAGCAGGTCGAGGATCCGGCGGAAGCGAAGAAGCGCGGCAGCAAGTCGGTGGTCAAGCGCGACGTCGTGCGCCTGGTGACACCGGGAACGATCACCGAGGAAAAGCTGCTTTCGCCTTCGGAATCGAATTACCTCATGGCGCTGACCCGCATTCGCGGCGCCTCCGAGCCTTTGATGGCGCTGGCCTGGATCGACATTTCCACCGGCGTTTTCCGCCTGGCGGAGACCGAGGCATCGCGGCTGCTTGCCGATATCTTGAGGATCGATCCGCGCGAGCTGATCGTGCCGGATACGATGTTCCACGATCCGGAGCTGAAGCCGGTGTTCGACGTGCTTGGGCGCACCGCTGTGCCGCAGCCATCGGTGCTGTTCGATAGCGCCACGGCGGAAGGCCGGATCGCGCGCTATTTCGGCGTCTCGACGCTCGATGGCTTCGGCACCTTCTCGCGCTCGGAACTCGCGGCAGCGGCAGCAGCCGTCGCCTATGTCGAGAAGACGCAGATCGCCGAACGGCCGCCGCTCGGCAAGCCGGAGCGCGAAAGCGCTGCCTCGACGCTCTTCATCGACCCGGCGACACGCGCCAATCTCGAACTTGCACGCACGCTTTCCGGCGACCGCAACGGATCACTGCTGAAAGCCATCGACCGCACCGTGACCGGCGGCGGCGCGCGGTTGCTCGCCGAGCGCCTGATGTCGCCGCTGACCGATCCCGCGCGGATCAACGAACGGCTGGATTCGATCGGCTTCCTGATCGAGGAGCCCTCGCTCTCGGGCGACCTGCGCGATCTCCTCAAACACGTGCCCGATATGCCCCGCGCGCTGTCGCGCCTGGCGCTCGAGCGCGGCGGTCCGCGCGACCTCGCGGCGATCCGGCAGGGGCTGAACGCGGCGACCGACGTGGCGCTGCTCTTGGAAGCCGCGATGCTGCCCGAGGAACTGGCCGGCGCGCTGGCGGGCCTCATCGCCCTGCCGCAACAGGTGGCGGCACTGCTCAGCGAAACACTCGGCGACGAGCTGCCGCTACTGAAGCGCGACGGCGGCTTCCTGCGCGACGGGGCCAATGCAGAGCTGGACGAGGTGCGCGCGCTGCGCGACCAGTCGCGCCGGGTGATCGCCGGGCTGCAGCTGCAATATGCCGACGAGACCGGCATTAAGTCGCTGAAGATCAAGCACAACAATGTGCTCGGCTATTTCATCGAGGTGACGGCGGGCAATGCAGGGCCGATGACCGACACACCGGAAGCCAAGGCGCGCTTCATCCATCGCCAGACGATGGCGAACGCCATGCGCTTCACCACGACCGAGCTTGCCGATCTCGAAAGCCGCATCGCCAATGCCGCCGACCAGGCGCTGTCGATCGAGCTTGCGGCCTTCGACCATATGAGCGCGGCTGTCGTCGCCGAGGCCGAAACCATCAAGGCCGGCGCGCGGGCGCTTGCCATCATCGACGTCGCCGCGGGCCTCGCGCTGCTTGCCGATGAGCAGGCCTATTGCCGGCCGCTGGTCGATGGCTCGACCATGTTTGCCATCGAGGGCGGGCGGCATCCCGTCGTCGAGCAGGCGCTGCGCCGCCAATCCACCGGCCCCTTCGTTGCCAACAATTGCGACCTCTCGCCCGAGGGAGACGGCAAGGATGGGGCGATCTGGCTTTTGACCGGCCCGAACATGGGCGGTAAATCGACCTTCCTGCGCCAGAACGCGCTGATCGCCATTCTCGCGCAGATGGGCTGCTTCGTGCCGGCGACGTCGGCGCATATCGGCATCGTCGACCGGCTGTTTTCACGCGTCGGCGCTTCCGACGATCTGGCGCGCGGGCGTTCGACCTTCATGGTCGAGATGGTGGAGACGGCGGCGATCCTCAACCAGGCGACCAGCCGCTCGCTCGTCATTCTCGACGAGATCGGGCGCGGCACCGCGACCTTCGACGGCCTGTCGATCGCCTGGGCATCGGTCGAGCATCTGCATGAGGCAAACCGCTGCCGCGGGCTGTTCGCCACGCACTTCCACGAATTGACGGTTCTGTCGGAAAAGCTGGCGCGGCTTTCCAACGCGACGATGCGCGTGAAGGAATGGGACGGCGACGTGATCTTCCTGCACGAAGTCGGCCCCGGTGCTGCCGACCGCTCATACGGTATCCAGGTGGCGCGGCTTGCCGGCCTGCCGGCCTCCGTCGTTTCCCGCGCCCGCGATGTGCTGACGCGGCTTGAAGACGCCGACCGCAAGAACCCGGCGAGCCAGCTGATCGACGATCTGCCGCTGTTCCAGGTGGCGGTGCGGCGTGAGGACGTGGCGCGCGGGCCTTCCAAGGTCGACGAAGCGCTGAAGAACATGAGCCTCGACGACATGACGCCGCGCGAGGCGCTGAACGCGCTCTACGACCTCAAGAAGAAGCTGAAGCAGGGGTAGGCGCATGTTCATGGACCGCCTGCTTCGCGAAACGCAGCTGCTCGCCAATATCTTCACGGCGATCGAGGCGCTTCGCCTTGCCGACGAACACGGCAATCCGCGCGGCTGGGCCTCGCCTTTCGGGCTGCTGCAGATCATCGCCTGCTGCTCGCGCATATCGGATCTGACGGCATCCATCGCCAAGGCGGGC
>Ga0307405_10000626_pt1 | contig 13600 bp, 13 predicted proteins | sample 322Cmetagenome_2_FD_203311 | JGI IMG/M metagenome (GOLD analysis project Ga0307405, IMG submission 203311) | Maize rhizosphere microbial communities from greenhouse at UC Davis, California, United States - 322HYB-C-1 | ecosystem: Host-associated > Plants > Roots > Rhizosphere > Soil | place...
CAGCCTTTCCTGGCGCGCGTTGAAGATTTCTTCCGACCCGTCGTGCCGGACCTGCGGCCCTTCTTCGTAGGACCCTTCGCCGCCCTTGCATCAATGAGACCAACCGCTTCATCCAGGGTCACCGCTTTGGGGTCGGCAGCCTTGGGAAGCGTGGCGTGGGTCTCGCCGTCGCTGACATAGGGTCCGTAGCGGCCCTCCATCACCTTGATTTCCTTGCCCGAGACCGGATGAGCGCCAAGCACGGCGATCGGTTCGCGCGAACCGCCGCGCTCACCCTTGGCCGCGGCCGCCTCGGCAAGCTTCACCACTGCGGCGTTCATGCCGGTGTCGAACACTTCGGCGGTGGACGTTAGTCGCGCATATTTCCCGTCGTGCATCAGGTAAGGCCCGTAACGACCGATCGACGCGACAATCGGTAGTCCAGTTTCGGGGTGCGGGCCGATTTCGCGCGGGAGCGACAGAAGCTGTTCCGCCACGTCGAGCGTCAGTCCGTCCTGCGGCACGTCCTTGGGAAGCGAGGCGCGCTTGCCGTCGCGCTCCAGGTAGGGCCCGAAGCGTCCCGACTTGAGCTCGATGCCGTTGCCGATGTCGGCTGGACCCTCGCTGGCCGCCTCCTCGCCCTGCCCAAACCGCCGGGTATATTTGCAATCGGGATAGTTGGAGCAGGCGACGAACGCCCCGAACTTCCCGCCTCGAAGGCCAAGCCGTCCCGTGCCGCACAAAGGGCAAAGGCGCGGATCGCTTCCATCGCCCTGGTCGGGGAACAGCCAGGGCGCGAGAAAATCATCGAGCGCGGCCGTCACCTCCGACGGCTTCTGCTCCATGACCTCGCCCGCCTTGGGTTTGAAGTCCCGCCAGAAATCCTCGAGCAGCTTTTGCCAGTCGAGCCGGCCGCCGGACACGTCGTCCAGCTCTTCCTCCAGCTCGGCGGTATAGTCGAAGCTCACATAACGTTCGAAAAAGCGCTCCAGGAACGCCGTGACGAGGCGCCCGCTCTCCTCGGGAATGAACCGGTTCTTCTCCAGCCGCACATATTCGCGGTCCTTCAGCGTCTGAAGCGTCGCGGCGTAGGTCGAGGGGCGGCCGATACCGAGTTCCTCAAGCCGTTTCACCAGCGAAGCTTCAGAGTAGCGGGGCGGGGGCTGGGTGAAGCTCTGAACAGCTTCGACGCCCGTCTTGACCGGCGCGTCGCCGGAACGAAGCGCAGGCATTCGTCCTGACTCCTCGTCCTGCGGATCGTCGCGGCCTTCGTCGTAGAGCGCCATGAAGCCGGGAAAGAGCACGACCTGCCCGGTCGCGCGCAACGTGGCGCGACCGGCGCCGTCAGTCAGCTCGACCGTCGTGCGCTCCAACCGAGCCGAAGCCATCTGGCTCGCCAGCGCCCGGTTGTAGACTAGCGAGTAGAGTCGGGCATGATCGCCGGAAGCCGCCCGATCCTTAGAGAAATCGGTCGGCCGAATCGCCTCGTGCGCCTCCTGCGCATTCTTGGCCTTGGTCGAATATTGCCGCGGCTTGTCCGGCAGATAGCCGGCGTCATAGCGATCGGCGACGGCCCGGCGAGCGGCCGAGATTGCCTCCCCCGCCATCTGCACGCCGTCGGTTCGCATGTAGGTGATGAGCCCGTCTTCGTAGAGCGATTGGGCGAGGCGCATCGTGTGGCTGGCCGAGAAACCAAGCTTGCGCGCTGCCTCCTGCTGCAGTGTCGAGGTGGTGAAGGGCGGCGGCGGATTCTTGCTGAGCGGCTTGGTTTCGACCGAAACGACCGTGAAGCGGCCGTCCTCGACGACCTTCTTCGCCGCGTCGGCGCTTCCCTTGCCGCCGATCGAGAGGCGGTCGAGCTTGTTCCCATCGAGCGCGACGAGTCGCCCGGTGAAGGGCGTTCCGTCCGCCTCGAAGCTTGCGGAAACCTGCCAATATTCCTGGCTCTTAAAGAGTTCGATCTCGCGTTCGCGGTCGACAATCAGGCGGAGCGCCACGGACTGCACGCGGCCTGCCGACTTGGCCCCCGGCAACTTGCGCCAGAGGATCGGCGAAAGTGTGAAACCAACCAGGTAATCGAGCGCGCGCCGCGCCTTGTAGGCGTCGATCAGATCCTCATCGAGCCCGCGCGGATGCGCCATCGCCTCGGTCACCGCGGATTTGGTGATGGCGTTGAAAGTGACGCGTTCGACGTTCGCTGGCAGCGCCTTCTTCTTCCGAAGCACTTCCTGCACGTGCCAGCTGATTGCCTCCCCCTCGCGGTCGGGGTCGGTCGCCAGGATCAGCGTGTCCGCCTTTTTCGCTTCGTCGGTGATTGCCTTCAGTTGCCGCGCCTTGTCGGGATAGGTTTCCCAGTCCATCGCGAAGCCTTCGTCGGGCTTCACCGACCCGTCCTTCGGCGGCAGGTCGCGGACATGGCCATAGCTCGCCAGCACGCGGTGGCCGGGACCGAGATATTTTTCGATGGTCTTCGCCTTGGCGGGCGATTCGACGACAACGAGTTTCAAGCGGGTGGATTCCTTACGTACGTACGCGCGATTGTCGGGCGGCGGCGAATCCCGTCAAGCGGCCAGGCTGACCTTGCCGCCCGCATGCCGTTCCAGCCGCCCGCCAAGTTCCAGTTCGAGGAGGATCAGCTGAACCGCTCCCGCCGGCGCTTCCGCCAGCCGGACCACCTCGTCGACCGGTACCGGCGAAGGACCCAGCAGTTCCTCTACCCGGGCGCGAATGCCGGCATCCGCTTCAACCGGTTCAGCCGGCGCCTGATGGTCGAACGGGGCTCGCTGGCTGGCTACTCCTCCGCCGATCGGGCGCAGGGTTTCCAATACGTCGGCCGCGCTCTGGATCAGCGTCGCGCCGTCGCGGATGAGCTGGTTGCATCCCTGGGCGCGCGGATCGAGCGGCGAGCCTGGCACCGCCATTACCTCGCGCCCCGCCTCGGCTGCCAATCGCGCAGTGATGAGCGACCCGGACCGAGGCGCCGCCTCCACGACCACTGTTCCCGCCGCCAGCCCGGCGATGATGCGGTTGCGGTAAGGGAAATGCCGCGCCCTTGGCTCGGTACCCGGCGGCATCTCCGCGATCAGCAGGCCGCGCTCGGCGATGTCCTTCTGCCGCGCTTCATTCTCAGGCGGATAATAAAAGTCGATGCCGCCCGCGATGACAGCGACGGTTCCGCTCTCCAGCGATCCGTCATGCGCCGCGCTGTCAATTCCGCGAGCAAGGCCCGACACAACCGTCACGCCCTCCCGCCCCAGGTCATGCGCCAGCCCCCTTGCGAACCGGCACGCCGCGGCACTGGCGTTGCGCGCGCCAACGATGGCAATCATCGGGCGGTCCAGCAGGCCGAGGTCACCCTTGGCGGTCAGCAGGGGCGGCGCGTTTTCCAGTTCTGCCAGCGCTCGCGGATAAAGGCCCTGCCCCAGGCTCAAGTAACGAGCACCCAGCTTCTCCACCTCGGCAACTTCCCGCTCCGCCGCGCTCTTTTGATAGACTGCGGGAAGCCTTCCGCCGCCCCTGGTAGCGAGATCGGGGATCGCATCGAGCGCGGCAGCCGCACTCCCGAACCGCATCAGCAACTGTCGATAGGCGATCGGGCCAATCCCTGGCGTGCGGATCAGCCGCAGCCGGTCGATGAGGTCGGATGGCGCGCTCACTCGGGCTTGCGACCCAGGCGGGGTTCCTGGCCGCGTGCCAGGCGCCGGATATTGTCCTGATGCTTCCAGATCACCAGCAGCGCGAAACCCAGCAGCATGGGGAACAACGCCTGTTCGTTCACGACGGCTGCCGTGACCGGCGCACTTGCCGCGGCGGCCATACCCGCGACTGAACTGATCCTCAGGATGACAAGCAAGCCGACCCAGACGACCGCATAGACGAGCGCCGCAACGGGCAGCAGCGGCACCAAAACGCCGACGAAGGTCGCGACGCCCTTCCCGCCCTTGAAACGCAGCCAGACGGGATAAAGATGCCCGATCATCACGCCGGCCGCGGCGAAGTTCACCGCGTCGGGCCACATCCGCTGCGCCAGGATGACCGCCACCGCGCCCTTGAGCGCATCGAGCAACAATGTTGCAATCGCCAGCCCTTTCGAGCCCGTCCGAAGCACGTTGGTCGCACCGATATTGCCAGACCCGACGTCGCGGATGTCACCCTTCCCGGCCATTCTAGTGAGCAGGAACCCGAACGGGATCGAACCGAGCAGATAACCGGCGAGGAGTGCAAGCAGGACGGTGCCGTTCATGCTTGTTGCCTAGCAGATCGTTTGCAGCCCGCAATGTTGCGCGCAAAGCCGCTTCACCCTAGCTCAACGGGCCATGAACCCCGCCGCCCCGCTCCTCTTCTTCGATTCCGGTGTCGGCGGACTGTCGGTGTTGGGCCCGACGCGCGAACTGCTTCCGAATGCACCGATCGTGTACGCCGCGGACAATGCCGGCTTCCCCTATGGGAAACGGAGCGATGCGGATCTCGCGACACGCGTCCCGGACCTGCTTGGCCGGTTGGTCGAGCGATTCCATCCGCGCCTCGTCGTGATCGCCTGTAATACCGCCTCGACGATCGCGCTGGACCATGCCCGGGCGGCGCTCGACATCCCTGTCGTCGGGACAGTCCCGGCTATCAAGCCGGCGGCGGAACGTTCGAAGAGCCGTGTCATCGGCGTTCTCGGGACCGAGGCCACCGTTCGCCAGCCCTACGTCGACGACCTCTCCGCCCGCTTCGCGGCGGATTGCACCGTGATCCGCCATGGAAGCCCCGAACTGGTCGAACTTGCAGAAGCAAAGCTTGCCGGCGACGAGGTAAGCGTCGAGGCAGTGCGCGCCGCCATCGCTCCGATGATCGAACAGCCCCGCGGCGACGAGATGGACGTCATGGTGCTCGCCTGCACCCACTTCCCCCTGCTCGCTGATGAGATTTCGGCAGCTTTTCCGGATATCCGCCAAATTGACGGGGGGCCCGGAATTGCGAGGCGCGTCGACTATTTGACTCGGGGCCAGCCCTGGCCGGCAACTCCGCCGTCCGGCATCGCCATATTCACCAAGGCCCCCGGCCCCGCGCTCGGGAACGCCCTGACCCGATTTGGCATCGAAGTAGTCCAGGCCCTCTGACCAATTGCGAGTCGTTCGCAATGGCATTCCTCGGACTAGGGCGATAATGGGCGCGGGAGCGAGGAACCCGAGTTGGATTACGACCGAATCTTCAAGGCGGCGATCGATCGCCTCCATGACGAAGGCCGATATCGAGTCTTCATCGATATCTTGCGCACCAAGGGCAGCTTCCCCAACGCGCACTGCTTCCACGGCCATAACGGTCCGAAGCCGATCACCGTCTGGTGCTCGAACGACTATCTCGGCATGGGTCAGCATCCCGCCGTCGTCTCGGCAATGGAAGAGGCGCTGCAAAGTGTCGGCGCCGGTTCGGGCGGCACCCGCAACATCGGTGGCAACACCCATTACCACGTCGACCTGGAGGCCGAACTCGCCGGCCTTCACGGCAAGCAGGCCGCGCTGCTCTTCACCAGCGGCTATGTCTCCAACGAGGCGGCGCTTTCGACGCTCGGCAAGCTGCTACCGGGCTGCGTGATTTTCTCGGATGAGCTCAACCACGCCTCGATGATCGCGGGCATCCGCAATTCGGGCTGCGAGAAGCGCGTCTTCCGGCACAATGACCTCGAGCATCTCGAAGAACTGCTGGCGGCCGAGGATCCCGATACGCCCAAGCTGATCGCGTTCGAAAGCGTCTATTCGATGGACGGCGATATCGCCCCGATCGGCGCGATCTGCGACCTGGCCGACAAATATGGCGCGCTGACCTATCTCGACGAGGTCCACGCGGTCGGCATGTACGGCGAACATGGCGGCGGCATCTCGGAGCGTGACGCGGTCGCGGACCGGGTGACGATCATCGAGGGGACGCTCGGCAAGGCGTTCGGCGTGATGGGCGGCTATGTCGCGGCCGACAAGACGATCATCGACTGCATCCGCAGCTATGCCCCGGGCTTCATCTTCACCACCTCGCTCTCGCCGGTGCTCGTCGCCGGCGCACTGGCGTCGGTCCGTCACCTCAAGCAGTCGAACGAGGAACGTCTAGCCCAGCAGGCCGGCGCAGCCAGCCTCAAGAGCCGTTTCCGCGAAGCCGGCCTGCCGGTGATGGACAGCGTCACCCACATCGTCCCGCTGCTGGTCGGCTGCCCGGTCAAGGCCAAGCGGATCAGCGACATCTTGCTCGCCGAATATGGCCTCTACGTCCAGCCGATCAACTTCCCGACCGTCCCGCGCGGCACGGAGCGGCTCCGCTTCACGCCGGGACCGACCCATAGCGAGGCGATGATGGACGAATTGACGAGGGCGCTGGTCGAGATTTGGGATCGGCTTGAGCTGGAGCCCCGGAAAGCCGCCTGAAGGGTGGCGAATCCCCTGGTCTTGGCCTAGGTGATTGCCATGCGCATCGCCCTTGCCGCCGACCATGCTGGATATGTCCTGAAGGACGAGCTTGCCGCGTGGCTTCGTGAGGCCGGGCACGAGGTCAGCGATCTGGGCACCAACGGCCCGGAAAGCGTGGACTATCCGCATTTCGGCGCGAAGCTCGCGGAGGCCATTGCGAACGGCACGGCGGACCGCGGCATCGTCGTCTGCGGCTCGGGCATCGGCATCTCGATCGCCGTCAATCGCAACCCGGCCTGCCGTTGCGCCCGGGTGTCCGATCCGCTTTCGGCGCAGCTTGCGCGCGAACATAACGACGCCAATGTCCTCGCTCTGGGGGCGCGTCTGATCGGCAGCGATATGGCCAAGGCCTGCGCTGCCGTATTCCTCGACACCGACTTTGCCGGCGGGCGCCACCAGCGCCGCGTCGACCAGCTTTCAACCCTGCTCCAGGAATCCGACTAATGGCCACCGCGCCCGACCTGACCGACGTCCAGCCCCTTGGATTTTTCACGGAGAGGCTCGCCGATGCCGATCCCAAGGTTTCGGAGGCGATCAAGGCCGAACTGACGCGCGAGCAGACCCAGATCGAGCTGATCGCGTCGGAGAACATCGTCAGCCGCGCGGTGCTCGAGGCGCAAGGCTCGGTCCTCACCAACAAATATGCCGAGGGCTATCCGGGCCGTCGTTACTATCAGGGCTGCGCACCGTCTGATTCGGTCGAGACTCTGGCCATCGAGCGGGCCAAGCAGCTGTTCAACTGCGGCTTCGCCAACGTCCAGCCTCACTCGGGCGCCCAGGCCAATGGCGCGGTCATGCTGGCGCTGACCAAGCCCGGCGATACCATCATGGGGATGAGCCTGGATGCCGGCGGCCACCTGACCCACGGCGCCAAGCCGGCGATGTCGGGCAAATGGTTCAACGCCGTCCAATATGGCGTCCGGCCGGACGACCACCTCATCGACTTCGACCAGGTCGAGGCGCTGGCGAAGGAGCATCGCCCGACGCTGATCATCGCCGGAGGATCGGCCTATCCGCGCCACATCGACTTCGCCCGCTTCCGCGCCATCGCGGACGAGGTTGGAGCGATCTTCATGTGCGACATGGCTCATTTCGCCGGTCTGGTGGCCGCGGGCGAGCATCCGACGCCGTTCGGGCACGCCCATGTCGTCACCACCACGACGCACAAGACGCTGCGCGGCCCGCGCGGAGGCATGGTGCTGACCGATGACGAAGCCATTGCCAAGAAGATCAACTCGGCGGTCTTCCCGGGTCTTCAGGGCGGCCCGCTGATGCATGTGATCGCCGCCAAGGCAGTGGCGTTCGGGGAGGCGCTGGAGCCGGGCTTCAAGACCTACGCCAAGGCTGTCATCAAGAACGCCCAGACCCTCGCCAATCGGCTGAAGGATCGCGGAGCCGACCTGGTCGCGGGCGGCACCGACACGCATCTGGCACTGGTCGACCTTCGCCCCCTCGGGCTGACCGGCAGGGACGCCGACCAGAGCCTCGAGCATGCCGGAATCACCTGCAACAAGAATGGCGTGCCGTTCGACCCGCTGCCGCCGGTCCAGACCAGCGGCATCCGCGTCGGCTCGCCGGCAGGCACCACGCGCGGGTTCGGCGAAGCTGAATTCCGCGACATCGCCGACATGGTCGCCGACATCCTCGACGGGCTTCAGAAGAATGGCGTCGACGGGAACGGCGAGGTCGAAAAGGCCGTCAACGCCCGCGTTCGCGATCTTTGCGCCCGCTTCCCGATCTATCAAGGCTAGCACCGCTTGCGCTGCCCCTTCTGCGCCCATGAAGACAGCCAGGTGAAGGACAGCCGCCCATCCGAAGACGGCGCGGCGATCCGGCGGCGGCGGCAATGCGAAGGCTGCGGCGCCCGCTTCACGACGTTCGAACGGGTCCATTTGAAGGACCTCGTCGTCGTGAAGAAGGACGGCAAGCGCGAGCCGTTCGACCGGGCCAAGCTGGAACGCGCCATCGGCCACAGCTGCCGCAAGCGAGAGATCGACCCGTCGAAGATCGACCAGTTGATCAGCGGCGTCCAGCGGCAGCTGGAGACGCGTGGGGACGAGGTCACCACCGCCGCCATCGGCGAAGCCGTCATGGCCGGCCTGAAGGCGCTCGACCATGTCGCCTACATCCGCTTCGCCAGCATCTACAAGGACTTCAGCGAGCCCGGCGACTTCGCCGAGATTGCCGAGCGTGTGGAGCGGGAAATCCCGACCGGCGACCAGGACAAGCTGCTTTGAGCTCGGCTCCGCCGGTCATCGTCCTCGTCCGCCCCCAGCTCGGCCAGAACATCGGCAAGGCGGCGCGGGCCATGCTCAATTTCGGATTGACCGAGATGCGGCTGGTCGCGCCGCGCGATGGCTGGCCGAATCCGGACGCGGGCCCGGCAGCCAGCGGCGCCGACATCGTGCTGGAGAAGGCCAGGGTCTTCGATACGGTGGCCGAGGCGATCGCCGATTGCGGCCTTGTCTATGCCTCCACCGTTCGCCGCCGCGACCTGGTGATGCCGGTCGTTGGCCCGATAGAAATGGCGCAGGAAATTCGCTCGACCGAAGCGCGCTCGGCCATCCTGTTCGGCCCAGAGCGTTCGGGCCTGGAAAGCGACGATGTCGCGCTCGCCACGAAGATCGTCACGGTGCCGATCAACCCGGAATTCGGGAGCCTGAACCTGGCCCAGGCCGTCATCCTGCTCGCCTATGAATGGTCGAAGGACATCGAGCTTTCCCAGCCCACGTTCAAGGAAATCGAGCCGCCGGCCGCGATGGGCGAGCTGGACGGACTGTTTGCCCAGCTCGACAATGCGCTGGAGGCAAAAGGATATTTCTTCCCACCCGAACGAACCGCGGCCACGCGTGCGACGATCCGGACGATTCTTGCCAAACCGCAATGGTCGACCCGAGAAATCAACGCACTTCGTGGAATGATCAGGGCCTTGGCCGACGACCGTTCGTCGAAAAAATCGTGACGAAGGCTTTAATCATTGCTCCCGTCTCGCTTATAGGCGCCGCTTCTTGCGCCATTTGAGGGGAAATTTTCATGATCGCCGTATTGTTCAGCGCCCTATTGCTTGCTCCCGACGCTGCGGCGACCAACTCGCAAATTCCCCCTCAGGTCAGCACGAACGAGGAAGCGCCGAAAAAGCAGCGCAAGGTTTGCAAGGCCGATGACGAAGACACATTCAGCAAGATCCGCCGCCGCGTCTGCAAGATGGAAGATGTTCCTCCGTCCGGCGGCAGCTCGCCCTCCGATAAGGCTTCCTAGGCTGGTTGGTCCAAGCAAAGTGGAATTGGCCCGATCCGGTTTCGACCCATCGAGGCAGACCATTGTTGGGTGCCGGATGGAATTGATGTAGTATTTTCGCGATATCCGACTGGGAGACAATGCAATGTTGATTACCGCCTTGATGCTCGCCCAAGCTACCGCTGCAGCGGCAGCCCCCGCTCCCGCCCAAGGTCAGACCCCGACCGCCAAGGTCGAGTGCCGGATGATCCAGGAAGTCGGCTCGCGAATTCCGACGCGGATTTGCCGTCTCGACAAGGAATGGGAGCTGCTGGCGAAGGATACGCAGGACGACCTGAACCGGTCGGCAAATCGGCGTAGCAACCCGGGCAACACACCCGGCAGCTAAGCTGAGAGCTTACGGTCCGGCGGATTGTCGCCGATCGAATTCCACAAATTCGTGGGCGATCGAAGTCTCGATGAGATCTTCGTAAAGGCGAGCCAGCAGCGCCCGGTCGACACCGGCCGCGCTGGCGGCGGCATCGACTTTCGACAGCACGTCGCTCTTGCGCCACTCGTCCCTGACGGCCGCCCGATCCGGCTTGATGCGCGCCGCTGCGTCCATATAGCCGAACCGGCGCTTCAAGAGGGCCACGACCCGTCGATCGACATCGTCGACCCCTGCCCGGACTTCGGCCATTGTGGTGCAGTTTTCGGGGTCGAGAATATCGCTCATGGCCCTGCCATGCCAAAAGCGCGAACGCCTTGCAAAGCTTGACCTTTGACGCGGGTCCCGCTAGGCGCGCGCCTTCGCAATTGACCCTGCACGTCCGGTGAAGCGGTGGTCGCGGTTGGCAATGGGCCTTCCGGTGCGGTTCCGGACACACCAGCCTTCCCCGAAAAGTGGGAACCGAATTTCGGGCAAGGAAGGCTGGCAACAGAAACGAACGCGAATTGGAGTATTGAAATGTCGAAGCGCACCAGCGCCAAATATAAGCTCGACCGCCGCATGGGCGAGAACGTCTTCGGGCGTCCCAAGAGCCCGGTCAACCGTCGCGAATATGGTCCCGGCCAGCATGGCCAGCGCCGCAAGTCCAAGATGTCGGATTTCGGCATCCAGCTGCGCGCCAAGCAGAAGCTGAAGGGCTATTACGGCGACGTCACCGAAAAGCAGTTCAAGCGCACCTTCTTCGAGGCCTCGCGCATGAAGGGCGACGCCAGCCAGAACCTGATCGGCCTGCTCGAGCGCCGCCTCGACATGATCGTCTATCGCGCCAAGTTCGCGCCGACGATCTGGGCTGCCCGCCAGCTGGTCAGCCACGGCCACATTCGCGTCAACGGCGTGAAGTGCAACATCGCCAGCCGCCGCGTCGACGTGAACGACGTCATCGAGCTCGGCCCCAAGGCGCAGGAAATGGCGCTGGTGATGGAAGCGCAGAGCCTCGCCGAGCGCGACATCCCCGAATATGTCTCGCCCGACGGCAACTCGAAGGTCAGCTTCACCCGTGTTCCGACGCTCGACGAAGTGCCCTATCCGGTGAAGATGGAACCGAACCTGGTCGTCGAATTCTATTCGCGCTGATTTTCAGCCATCCAGGCAACAAATTGGGGCGGTCCGGCGGGCCGCCCTTTTTTGTGCTCAGTGTCCGATGGCCTTGTCCAGGAATTCGCCAACGCGGGTCAACAGAATGACCCGGGCGTCGCTGTCGTTGAGCTGGTGATCGAGGTCCTTGAACTTGATCAGCTCCGAACGCTTCCCGGCGGAGCGAAGCGCCGCATCCATCTTCTCGCTTTGGGCGATCCCGACATTGGCGTCGCGATCGCCATGGGCAAGAAGCACGGGCACCTGAATCGACGCGACATTGCGGAGAGGCGATCCTTCGACCAGGTGCTCGCCTGAGCCGACGAAGTCACGGACCAGCCGGTTGTTGGTGAAGCCCTTGGACTCGTTTCGAACCATCTCAAGGTCGGTAACCGGGGCGATCGCGACCGCCGCCTTGTAGAGCTTCGGCTCCACGACCGCCGACTGGAGCGCGGCATATCCGCCGTAGGACCAGCCGAGAATTGCCATGCGGCTAGGATCGGCGATTCCCTTGGCCACGAGATATTTCGCCGATGCGGTGACATCCCCGATCGAGGTTTTCCAGTTCTTGAACCCGTTGCTGTTGAGCCATTGGTCGCCAAAGCCTGCCGAGCCCCGGTAGTTTGGCTGGATCACCGCATAGCCACGAGCAGCCAGGAACTGGGCGAGCCAGTCGAAGCCCCATTCGTCCCGCGAGCTGGGACCGCCGTGCGGCAGGACGACCGCCGGCAGATTCTTGCCGGTGCTGCCGGCAGGAACGGTCAAATAGGCCGGGATTTGCGAGCCGTCGCTTGCCGGCACGCGGATCGACTGGACCGGTGCAAGGACACGATTCGCAAGTTCCGACCGGGCCGGAGTGATTTCCGCCAGCTGCTTCGTCTGGCGGTCGAAACGATAGAAGATGCCGGGGTTGGTGTCGGCGCTCGCGAAGACCAGGAGCTTCTGGCCATCGGCACTGGCGCCGACGAAATCGATCAGCGGCAACTTGGGAATCGCCTTGCCCAGTGCTGACTGCAGCTTGGCAATATCCTTGTCGAAATAGACCGTGCTGCGCTTGTCGGTGGCATAACTATACCCAACCACCTTCTGCCCGGGACCGAGACGGATGATGCCGTCGATATCGACCTCCGCATTGGCGGCGATCAGCGTTGACTTGCCGCTGCCGTCGAGTCGGACCTGGTACAGCGCGTCGCGGCCGCCCGTCTTCTTCAGCGCAAACAGCGAATTGCTGTCGGCCTCGATTGCCACCGGCCACCAGCCTTCGCCGGTGCGGCTGTCATAATCGCCAAGTTCCAGCCAGTCGCGCGAGCCTTGCCTGCGATATCGGGTGCGCGTGATGCCGGTGAGCTGGCCCGCGTCGCCGGCCAGGGAATAGGTATAAAGCCGCACTTCGCCACGGCCGTCGGTCATGTAGCTGTCAATGTTCGGCCTGGCGCCTTCGACCGAGGTCGACTTCAAGGTAGTCAGGTCGACCCGATCGACCGCATATCCGTCCTTCTTGCGGCCAAGGTGGCTGCCGGTCGTGTTGACTTCGGCGATATAGTCCCGCGCGATCAGTACCGACCCATCCTGACCCGGCAGCCAATCGATGACGGTCCCGTCATATTGGCGCAGCCGGCCGTCGAGGTCGCTTGCCTTCTGGCCAAGCGACTTCATCGTCGAGCCGTCCGTGCCGATCGTCATCAGGCGGCTGTAGCCAAGCAGCAAGCCGTTATAGGGGACAATGCCGCCGACGGTGCAGACCAGCCTTGTTTCGCTGGCGAACTTGCACCAGTCGAAACCATTGGGACGCCCGTCACTGCTGGTCAGATCGGTAATCTTGCCGGTGCTGAGGTCGGCGACGCGCAGGACCGTCGTCGAACCCGGCCCGGAAACCAGGATCGCCACCCTGTCGCCACTAGGCGAAATGGACATGCCCTCGACGCTCTCGCGAGTTCCGAAGGCCTTCGCGTCCTCGGCCAAGGAACCGGCCGACGCGACCGTGCTGAACGCCAGCGCCGAAACGCCAACCAAAAATCCACGCAACATTTATCCCCCCATTCAACTCGGCCGGTCGAGAAAGCCACGGAGCGCCGGCCGGCGCAAGCCTCGACTTGGCCTTTCCTGCATCTTTGGTCTAGGCGCGGCGATCATGACCCATCCCCCCCTTCCCGAATGGGCCCTGCATCAGGCCGTATGGATCGGATTCCCCAGCGCGGCGGATTTGTGGGAAGAGGATCTGGCGCCTGCCCAGGCCGAGGTCGCGGCATTCGCGGCGGCGGTTCATGCCGACGGCGCGGGTGAGCAAGTGTGGCTGGTGGCGGCGGACGAAGTGGCCGCGACCGAGGCGCGCCGCCTGGCCCCGTTCGCCAGGGTCGTCGTCGAGCCCTTTGGGGACATCTGG
>Ga0307405_10000631_pt1 | contig 13540 bp, 16 predicted proteins | sample 322Cmetagenome_2_FD_203311 | JGI IMG/M metagenome (GOLD analysis project Ga0307405, IMG submission 203311) | Maize rhizosphere microbial communities from greenhouse at UC Davis, California, United States - 322HYB-C-1 | ecosystem: Host-associated > Plants > Roots > Rhizosphere > Soil | place...
GGCCACCCCGTCGGCAACCTCACCCGCGACGAGGTCCTGGACAACATCACCCTCACCTGGGTGACCAACACCGGGGTGTCCTCGGGCCGTCTCTACTGGGAGAACACCCTCGGCTTCTTCGACGTCAAGGGCGTCACCGTCCCGGCGGCCGTGAGCGTCTTCCCCAACGAGCTCTACCAGGCCCCGCGGAGCTGGACCGAGCAGGCCTATCCCAACCTCATCTACTTCAACGAGGTCGACGAGGGCAACCACTTCGCCGCCTGGCAGGAGCCGCAGCTGTTCACCACCGAGGTCCGCGCCGCGTTCCGGTCCCTGCGCTAGCCGCAGGACGGCGCGCGCACTCCTGCGCGCCGTCCGCCGCTACTTCACGTGGAGAACCAGATGGTCGAAGCCGCAAACCATCACCCCGCAGTTGGCCCCCTGCGGCAGGTCAACGCCGGTCTGCTGAACGTTGGCTACGCCGAGGCCGGTCCCGGCGACGGTCGTGCGGTCGTGCTGCTGCACGGCTGGCCGTATGACATCCACAGCTACGACGAGGTCGCGCCAGTGCTGGCGGCGGCCGGCTACCGGGTGGTCGTCCCCTACCTTCGCGGCTTTGGGACAACACGGTTCCTCTCCGACACAAGGTTGCGTAACGGCGAGCAGGCCGCGCTCGCCCTTGACGTCATCGCGTTGCTGGATGCCCTCGGGATCGAGCGGGCGGTCCTTGCCGGCTTCGACTGGGGAGCGCGGACGGCCGCCATCGTCGCGGCGCTGTGGCCGCAACGGTGCACCGGGCTGGTCTCGGTGAGCGGGTATCTGATCGGGAGCCAGGAAGCCGGCAAGCGTCCGCTGCCGCCAGCGGCCGAGCTGCAATGGTGGTACCAGTACTACTTCGCCACCGAACGCGGCCGGGTCGGGTACGACAGCTACCGGCGCGACTTCGCCAAGCTGATCTGGCGGACGGCGTCGCCCAAGTGGACCTTCGACGACGCCACCTTCGATCGCAGCGCGGCGTCCTTCGACAACCCCGACCACGTCGCCATCGTCATCCACAACTACCGCTGGCGGCTGGGACTGGCCGACGGCGAGGCCGACCATGCCGAGCTGGAGGAGCAGCTCGCCCACGGGCCGGTGATCGGCGTCCCGACCATCACCCTGGAGGGCGACGCCAACGGCGCCCCCCACCCGGACCCGAGCTCCTATGCCGGGAAGTTCACCGGCACCTATTCGCACCGGACCATCCAGGGCGGCATCGGCCACAACCTTCCCCAGGAAGCCCCCGAAGCGTTCGCCAACGCGGTCCTCGAGGTCGACGCCACCTGACGTCGACGCCTCCTCACCAAGGAGCGGTCATGCCCCAGGCAACCACCGACCCTGCCCCGCTCACCGTGGTCCTCGTCCACGGCGCCTTCGCCGACGCCTCCAGCTGGAACGGCGTCGTCGAGCGCCTGCAGGCCGCCGGGATGCAGGTGACGGCACCTACGAACCCGCTGCGCGGCATCTCCACCGACTCCGCCTACATCGCCAGCGTCCTCAACCAGATCCCCGGGACCGTTCTTGCCGTCGGCCACTCCTACGGCGGGGCGGTGATCTCCAATGCCGCGACCGACGCCGCCAACGTCGTCGGGCTCGTGTTCGTCGCCGCCTTCGCCCCAGACGAAGGCGAGCGTCTGGGCGAGGTGGAGAGCGGCTCCAAGGACAGCGTCCTGATGAGCGCGCTGGTCCCGCTCCAGTATCCGATCGGCGACGGCCCGGAGACCGCCGTTGAGTTCGCCATCGATCCGGCGAAGTTCCACGATGCGTTCGCCGCCGACCTGCCACCCGCCCAGACCGCGGTGATGGCCGCGACCCAGCGCCCGGCCGCGGAGCTGGCGTTTTCGGAGCCGACGGGCCGGCCCGCCTGGAAGTCCATGCCGGCCTGGGCCGTGGTCGCGACCGGCGACAAGGCGGCCGGCACCGACGTGGTCCGCTCCATGGCCGAGCGCGCCGGCGCCAGGATCACCGAGGCCGAAGGGTCGCACGTGATCATGGTCTCCCAGCCCGCAGCGGTCGCTGAGGTCATCATGACCGCAGCCGCCGCGGTAGACCGGCCGGCCACCGCCAGGGGCGGCTAGCCATGGAACCGACCCGACTCGTGACCGACCTGCCCGTCGAAGGATCGTTGCCGTCGCTCTCCGGCGCCACCGGCTGGCTCAACTCGCCGCCATTGACAGCGGCCGACCTGGATGGCCACGTCGTCCTGGTCGACTTCTGGACCTACACCTGCATCAACTGGCTCCGCCAGCTTCCCTACCTCCGCGCCTGGGCCGAGCGGTACAAGGACCAGGGCCTGGTGGTCATCGGCGTCCATACGCCCGAGTTCGACGTCGAGCACGACCTCGACAACCTCCGCCGAGCCGCCACCGATCTGCGGGTCGACTATCCGGTCGCGGTCGACAACGACTACGCGATCTGGGATGCCTTCGGCAACCGATACTGGCCGGCCCTCTACTTCGTCGACGCTCAAGGGCAGATCCGGCACCATCGCTTCGGCGAAGGCGACTACGAGCGCTCAGAAGCGACCATTCAACGGCTGTTGACCACGGCCGGCGCCGGTGGTATCGGCCAGGACCTGGTCTCGGTCGATGCCACTGGGGTGGAGGCGGCCGCCGACTGGGACAGCTTGTGGTCCCCTGAGAACTACCTCGGCTACCAGCGCACCGAGAACTTCGCCTCCCCCAACGGTGCCGTGTTGGGTACGCGGCACGTCTATGCCGCCCCCGCACGATTGGCCCTCAACCATTGGGCCCTGTCGGGCGACTGGACGGTGCAGCGACAGGCCATCGTGCTCCACCAGGCCGAGGGACGGATTGCCTACCGCTTCCACGCCCGCGACCTGCACCTGGTCATGGGAGCGGCAGCACGAGGGACCTCCGTGCGGTTCCACGTGCGCATCGACGGGCAGCCCCCGGAAGCCGCCCACGGAGCCGACGTGAACGACCAGGGCAACGGCACGGCCACCGAACCGCGGCTCTACCAGCTCATCCGCCAACCTGGCCCGGTTGGCGACCGCACCTTCGAGGTCATCTTCCTGGATCCCGGCGTCCAGGCCTACGCCTTCACCTTCGGCTAGCCAGCAGGAGTCGCACCGATGAGCACGGTGTCACGTGGATTCCGGGGCCGGCGGCGCCCCAGCGCCGAGCTGCCGCCGGGCCAGTACCTGGTCGAGGACTTCCCGATCCTGTCGGCCGGACCGACCCCGGCCATCGACCTTGGGGACTGGGAGCTCACCATCACCAGCGAGACCGGTGAGCAGCAGCGTTGGGACTGGGGCGGCTTCCGCGCCCTGCCCAGCGAGCCGGTCACCGTCGACATCCACTGCGTCACCCACTGGTCCAAGCTGGCCACGAGCTGGGAGGGGGTGTCGCTGGACACCCTGCTGGAGGGGTGGAGACCACCGCCAGCTTCGTCCTCGCCGAATCCTACGGCGGCTACAGCAGCAACCTGCCTCTGGAGGACCTGACCGACCACAAGGCCTGGATCGCGTTCCGCTATGACGGCCAGGAGCTGGCGGCCGAGCACGGCGGCCCGGCCCGGCTGCTCGTCCCCCACCTGTACCTGTGGAAGAGCGCCAAGCGGGTGCGGGGGATCCGGCTGCTGGACACCGATGAGCCGGGGTTCTGGGAAAGCCTCGGCTACCACAACTACGGCGACCCCTGGCGCGAGCAACGATTCTGGGGCGACTGATCTGAACACCCAGACAAGTGATGGAGGTGGCGATGACCGGCTGGTGCGCGGCCCCGGCCGGGCCTGGCTGGACCTGCGCGGCTTGACGTATCTGCAACTGCCCGTACCGTCGGTTGTGGCAGCAGAACACGGCCACGAGGAGGCTGACCGAGGCGATGCTGGACGCGGTGTTCCGGCGGGCCCGGGAGCTGCTTCGAGCCTGACCCGATTCAACGCTGGTGCGCCCACATGGCGAGGTGTCCGCACAGCTTGCGCAGGTCCATCTCGCCCGCGGCGGCGGCGACTACGAGCTCGACCGCCTCGTCGACCCCTGAGGGACTCAGGTCGAAGCCGTTCAGGTCGTAGAACACCACCGCCGCTGCCCAGGCGAGACGCATGTTGCCATCCACCAGCGCGTGGTTCCGGACGACCGCCTCCAGCAACGCCGCCGCCTTCTCGTGGATGGTCGGATAGGCATCCTGGTCGAAGGCGCTCGCCTGCGGCCGATGCGCCGCCGCGTCGAGGAGACCGATGTCCCTGACCGCTGGTGCGCCGATCGTCGTCTCCGCGATGAGCAGCAGGTCCTCGACGGTCAGATGCTCCATCGGCGCCGTCAGGCGTCCCGCAACCGATCGAGGATCTCGCTGTGCCGGATTGCCACGCGACTGGCGGCCTGCCGTACCCGCTCGATGTGGGCTTGGCGGGCGATGCGCTCCTGGATGGCCAGCCGCACGACCTCGTGCATGGAGCGCCCCTCCCGCTCGGCCTGCTCGCGGAGCAGGGCGGTCTCCTCCTCGGTGAGCCTGAGTGTCATGGCCATGCCCACCATGATACCGCTGTGCTACCACGGCCAGCGGCCGGACCCGGGGGATCCGGCCGCTGACGGTGGACGGGTGCGTCGGGGTCAGGGATGGCCTGGGGCGGACTCCTCGCCGGTGACCTTGAAGGACTTGTCGACCTCGACGGTGACCCGCTGGCCGCCGGAGGTGGTCAGGTGGGCCTCGTAGACGCCGTCGGAGTCGGTCTCGACCCGGAGCACGGTCGCGCCCGGGTATCTGGCCAGGGCGGCCGCCTTCACCTTGGCGGCGGTGTCGCCGGTGAGCAGTTGCTCGTCGGGCCGCTGGCTCCTGGACTCGTCGACGTTGCCGCGCGGCCCGCCGCCGTGGCGGCCGTAGCCGCCGCCCGCCCCCCCGTAGCCGTTCTGGACGCCGATGGCGCCGGACTGGCCGGTGGTGTTGTTGCCGGCGGCGTTGGCCGCCAGGGTTCCGGCCAGCACCCCGCCGACCAGCATCCCGCCGACGGCCAGGGCGGCCTTCCCGCCCCAGCTGCGCCAACCGCGCCGCTCGTTGCTGCCCTCCACTCGCTGCCTCCTTCGCGCTCGATGGCTCCTGTCGAGCCGGTCGGGCGATGCTGGCAGCGGCACCTTGGCCCAGCCTTCGGCGAACCTGGCAGTTGTCTGAGAGTCGCCGAGCCGCGGTCAGCGGGGGCGGCGGCCCAGCCGGACGCCGGCCACGCCGCTGACCACCAGGCCGGAGAACCGCCCGGCGGGAATCAGCCAGCCGGCCGGCTCGGCCAGGAAGTAGAGGGGCGAGGCCAGGCTGGCGGCGGCCGAGGCCAATCCGGCCACGGCCAAGGGCCGGGGCAGCTCGCCGGTCCGGAGGCCGGCCAGGCCGAGGGCGCCGACCAGCACGCCGAACGCCGCCGTGTGGACCGGCCCGCCGGCGACGAACGCCCGCCTGGCCAGGGCGGCGGCGTCGGCCTCCGGCCGGTCCGGGTCGGCGGTGAGGGCGGCCGCGGTGGCCGCGGCGGTGGCCAGGGACACGGCGGCCAGCCCGCCGCCCGCCACGGCGGCCGCCTGGAGGGCTCGCGACCCCCGCCCCGAGCGCCCGGCCAGCCTGGCTACCGACGCCGTGAACCGACCCAGGCCGATGGCCGAGACCAGCTGGCCGGCGACACTCATCCGGGCCGGGCCGGCGTTCTCGGTGAAGTACCGCTTGACCTGGGCGGGGTCGGCGCCGGGCCGCGGGTAGGGAAGGTCGGCCAGGGCCATCGCCCCGGCGACCCCGGCGATGAAGCTCACCCCGGCGAGCACGCCGCTGCGTGCTCCTGGATCGGCCGCTGGTCCGCTCATGTGCCTACCTCCGAAAGGGTCGGGATGGCGGCGCCCAGGGTGGCCAGGGCCTCGTCGGTCCACGGGCCCGGGAAGACGACCACCACGTGCTCGATGCCGAGGGCGGCCGCGGCCGCGCAGCGGGCGGCGAAGTCGCGAGCGGGCTCGCCCGGGTGCAGGCGGGCGCTGAGGGTCTTCTCGATCGCCCCGTAGGGGCGGCCCACCTCCTGGCAGTGGCGGGCCAGCACCTCGAGCTTGTGCTCGACGGTGGCGCCGCCGTCGGGGATGTCGAACAGGTTGCCGGCGTCGGCGTAGCGGGCCACCAGCCGCAGGGTGCGGCGCTCCCCGGCCCCGCCGATCAGGACCGGCGGGTGGGGGCGGCGGACCGGCGGTGGGCTGCCGGCCGGGCGCTGGAGCCGGTAGTGGCGGCCGGTGAACGGCGACTCGTCGCCGGCCCACATCCGCATGGCGATCTCCAGGGTCTCCTCCAGCCGCTCGAACCGTTCGGCGGTCGGCGGCAGCGACAGGCCCATGGCCTCGGCCTCGTCGCCGTGGTAGCCGGCGCCCAGCCCGAGCCAGGCCCGCCCGCCCGACAGCACGTCCAGGGTGGTGACGGCCTTGACCAGCAGGGCCGGCGGCCGGAAGGTCACCCCGGTGACCATCGTGCCCAGCCGGACCCGCTCGGTGCGGGCGGCCAGGAACCCAAGGGTGGTGTAGGCCTCCAGCATCTCGGTGTCGCCGGGCCCGGCCGTGGGGTCGGCCTGGAGCAGGTGGTCGGGCACCCACACGGTGTCCACCCCGGCCTGCTCGGCCAGGCCCGCGACCCGGGCCAGCTCCGGCCCGAGGCGCTCGGGACCGCCGGGCCAGGAGTAGTTGGTCAGGTTGACGCTCACCCGCATCGGTACGCCTCCGCCGCTCACGACGACGAGGGCGGGCCGGCCGGCGGCTGCTGCAGGGGCCCGATGTGGGCGCCGGCCAGCAGCCAGCGGTCGCCGGGGCGCGCCGCGACCAGGGTGAGGCGGAACCGGCCGGAGTTGTCGCCGCCCCGGAAGCTGGTCTCCTGGGCCAGGACCCCGACCACCACGGCCGCGGCCCCGTAGTCGCGGACCTGGGCGTCCTCCACGGCGAAGGCGCGGTTCTCCAGCCCGTTGCCGAACCGGGCCAGCCACTGGTCGCGGTCGAGCACGAACCCGAGCGGCCCGACGCCGACGAAGTCGCCGGCCAGCAGCCGGTCGAGCGCGGCGGCGTCGTTGGCCTCCTCGGTCTTGGCCCAGCCGGTCACCAGGTCGAGCACGTTCGTCGCGCTCATGGCGATCCTCCTCGCTGCGCTGGTCTTGTTCCAAACTTAGAGTAGCACTAAGTTTAGTGCCGATCAAAGGCTCGCCGGGCGGCCGATTCTTCGAGCGTGCGGAGGTTCCGCTTGGTTCTTGATCGGACTGGGCGGTGGAGCTCATCGGGCCAATCAGGAGGGCCGGGCCGAGCGGGCGTAGACGGCCGGGGGGTGGCCGACGGCGGCGCGGAAGTCGTGGGCGAAGTGGGCCTGGTCGAAGTAGCCGAGGTCGCGGGCGAGCAGGGCCAGGTCGAGGTCGTGTCCCTGGTCGAGGCGCTCGACCGCCTCGTGGAGGCGGGCCCGGCGGATGACCCACTTGGGGGAGACGCCGGCGTAGGTGGCGAACAGCCGCTGGAGGCGGCGGGCGCCGACCCGGAAGCGACCGGTCAGCTGCCTGACCAGGGTGATCTCGCGGTCGGCCATGATCTGGTCCACCACCCGGTTGACCAGGGTGAGGTTCGGGTCCGGGCCGGGCCGCCGGGCCAGCAGGAACGCCTCGGCCAGGGCGACCAGGGCCGGCTCGTCCGGGGCGGCCACGAGCCGCTCGACCAGCCGGTCGCCGCCGGCCCCGAAGACCTCGGCCACGGCGACCCGGCGGTCGGTCAGGGCCGACACCGGGGCGCCGAGGAACGGGTGGAAGCCGGCCGGGCGGAACCGGACCCCGAAGGCGCGGCCCCAGCCCTCCAGCTCGCGGGTGAACCGGCCGGTGAGCACGCCCTGGATCCCCGACCGGTCCCGCTCGGCGACCAGGTGCACGCCCGGATGGGGCAGGGTGTGCTGGGTGTGCGGCTCCCGGCCGCGCAGGTCCCAGCTGACCATCCAGTAGTGCTCGACCAGCTCGGCCAGGTCCGGGCCGGGCCGGAAGCGGGCGACCTCGAACCGCCCCCGCCCCGCCCGGAGCTGGAGCACGCCCCGGGGCGCCTCCTCGACCGCCGACAGCCGTCGCATTTCTACAAGCCTTCCCCGCGGCCGCCGGCCGACACTGGCCGCGGAGGTGATCGACACATGACCGAGACGACCGGGAACGCGACCGGGACGTTCAAGATCGCCGGCTGGGACGAGCGGCCCTGGGCCGACGCCGAGGGGGCGCCCAAACTCACCCAGGCCAGCGTGACCACCACCTACCGCGGCGACCTGGAGGGCGAGGGCACGGCCGGGCTGCTGATGCTCTACCACGGGGACGACGCCGCCTACGGCGGCTACGAGCGGATCACCGGCACCCTGGGCGGCCGCTCGGGCAGCTTCGTGCTCCGCCTCGACGGCGGGTTCGAGCAGGGGGCGGCCAGGACGACCTGGACCGTCGAGGAAGGGACGGGCACGGGCGAGCTGGCCAGCCTGCGGGGCGAGGGCGGGTACGTGGCCGAGCACGGCGAGGCCGAGGTCGCCTTCGAGCTCCGCTGGTCGCTGGGGACCGGGGCGCCCGCCTAGCCGTCCAGGGCGACGACCAGGGCCGACCAGGTGAGGGGGACGGCGCCGTGGCCCTGGCCGGTCTCGGGGTTCCAGTGCTCGGCGAACCCGCTGGCCACCGCCGCCTTCCGCGACGCCTCGACCACCCGCTCGACCACGTCGTCCCGGCCCCAGCGGCGTGCCGCCAGCACGGCCAGGTAGTTCATCTGCATCCAGGCCGTCCCGCGCCAGTAGGCGTCGGGCTGGTACTTGGGGTGGTCGCGGGCCACGAAGGCCAGGCCGAACGGGGCCGCGAACCGGGCCGGGTCGAGGAGCTGGTCGAGGGCGCGGGCGGCCCGGCCGGGGTCGGCGGTGACCAGCGCCGGCAGCACCCCGTCGAGGGTGGGGACGGCGGCGCTGGGGCCGCCGCCGACCAGCGGCGCGTCCGACCACAGCCCCTGGCGGTCGTCCCAGAGCCGGGCGTCCATGGCCGCGGCCAGGGTCGCGGCCCGGTCCCGCCAGCGCCGGTCGCCGCCGAGGGCGGCCAGCTCGACGGCGGCGTGGCCGGCCAGGGCGTTGAAGGCCGCCGGGGCGACCTGGAACTCGGCGCTGGCCACGGCCGCCCCGTGGCCGTCGAAGCGGGCCTGGCCGACCAGGTGCAGGTCGAACTCGGTGAAGCGGGGCCGGTCCCAGCGCAGGGGTGCCCAGTCGGCGGCCAGCCAGCTGTCCCAGCGGGGCGAGTCGTCGGCCCCTGACTCCCAGGGGTGGACGATGAACACCAGCCCGCCCCGCTCCCGGCGGCGCTCCCACAGGAAGCCAAGGGCCCGCTCGATCCGGCCGGTCAGGTCCGGGGGCAGCTCGACGCCGTGGGCGGCCAGGTAGGCGGCGGCGTGGGCGTGGACCGGCGGCTGGGTGAACGAGGAGACGTGCCGCAGCGGGCCCCGGTCGATGGTCGGGCCGGCGTAGCGCATGTGGGGGACGAAGCCGTCCGGGAGCTGGTCGGAGAGGGCGGTCCCGAGCTCGGAGGCGGCCCGGCCGTCGCCGAGGGCGGCCCAGCAGATGGCGGTGAAGCAGGAGTCCCACAGCCACTGGTGGGGATACCGGGAGCCATGCGGGTAGCAGTGGCCGCGCCCGGGGTCCCAGTGGGCCTCGAGCACGGCCAGGGCCTGGCGGCGGAGCCCTTCGGGGACGGTCAGCGGCCCGCCTCCAGCTTGACCGTCAGGTCGTCGAGGAACGCCTCCCGGGCCTCGGGGGCGGCCCCGCCCAGGACCAGCCCGGCCAGGTAGGTGGTCACCGGGGCGGCCCGGCGCTCGGAGCTGTGGGCGGCCACCCGGGCCAGCTCCAGGATGGCCTCGACCTCGCCGTCGCCGACCGTTGGCGGGTTGGGCCCGAGCAGGGAGCGGACCCGCTCCAGGAACGCCTCCAGCTGGTTGGCCTGGTCCATGATCGGCACCTCCGGTCGCGAGCGGTCAGGCCAGCACCCTAGCGCGCGCGGCGGTCCCAGGCGGCCAGGTCGTCGGGGTCGTCGAGGTCGACGAAGGAGCGGCCCCCGGGGTCGAGGGCCCGCCAGTCGGGCTCCTCCACGACCACGGTGTCGAGGTCGGCCAGGAGCCCGCGCGGGGAGCGGCCGGCGGGCGGGCCGGCCAGGCGGGCCCGGGCCGCGGCCAGGGCCGGGACCCGCCGGTAGACGGCGACCAGGGGCTCCAGCCGGGGGCCGCGGCGGCAGGCCACGGCCTCGCCCCGCGGGGCCAGGGCGGCCAGGTGGGCCAGCAGGTCCACGACCAGCCCGGGGTGGTCGGCGGCCAGGACCAGGACGTGCTCGGCCTCCAGGGCGGCCAGGGCGGCGGCCAGGGCGGCCAGCGGCCCCTCCCCGGGGTCGGTCACCACCGGGGCGCCGAGGCCCCGGGCGGGGTGGCCCTCGGGGGCGACCAGAACCACCGGGTCGGCGACCCGGGCGGCGGCGGCCAGCACCCCGGCGGCCAGCGCGACCCCGCCGACGGCGAGGGTCGCCTTGTCGCGGCCCATCCGCCGGCTGGCCCCGCCGGCCAGCACCGCGGCCGCCGTCATCTAGGGCCCCCTTTGCCGTCTGAGCAGCGAATATAGGCAGCGCAGGGCCGCCAGATAAGGCGGTTGCCCGATGCGGCGACCCTACCTCAGAGACGGATCATGGCTGCGTCAGGAAGTACCCGTCGAACCAAGGAGCAGCCCATGTTCCCCTCCGCCCACCCCGACCTGATGGGGCAGTTGGCCAAGGAGCGGGCCGCCAGCCTGCGGGCCGAGGCCGCGAGCTACCGGAACCGCCGCCTCCCGGTCCTCCACCGGTGGCGCCCGGCCCGGTTCGTCGAGCCGGCCGCCGACCTCAGCCGGGTCACCCCGGTGCCGGCCGAGCCCCTCCAGACCCCACGGACCGACCGGGCCGCCTGAGCGGCCCGGTCCGGCCCCGACCGTGGATGACCTCGACGGTCCCCAGGACCCCTCGCCGGGAGCGTCGCCGGTGCCTGCTAGCCTTGCCGGCATGCTGGCCGCCCGGACCGGGCTGAGCCCGGTGATGGTGGGGCGCGCCGCCGAGCTGGCGCGCCTGCGCGAGCTCGCCGCCACCACCGGCGAGCCGGCCCTGGCCCTGGTCAGCGGCGAGGCCGGCATCGGCAAGACCCGCCTGGTGGCCGAGCTGGTCGCCACCCTCGACCCCGCGGTGCCGGTTCTGGCCGGCCAGGGCAGCCAGGGCGCCCCCGGCCGCCCCTTCCAGCTGCTCCTGGAGGCGGTCGAGCCGCGGGTGGCCGACTGGGACGCGGTCCCCGAGGCCCTGGCCGGCCGCTCCGAGCCGCTGCGCCTGCTGCTGGCCCCGGTCGCCCCCAGGCTGGCCGGCCCGGCCGAGCGCGAGTACGGCCCCGAGGAGCTGCTGGGCGCCGCCGTCGCCCTGGTCCGCGAGCTGGCCGAGCCCGGGACCCTGCTCGTCTTCGAGGACCTGCACTGGGCCGACGCCGAGAGCACCGCCCTGTTCGGCCGCCTGGCCGCCCAGCGCGACCTGCCCCTGCTGCTGGTCGGCACCTTCCGGCCCGAGGGCGTGACCCGCCGCCACCCCCTGGTCGACCTGCTGGAGGAGCTGGAGCGCCGCCGGGTGGTCGCCACCATCGCCCTTGAGCGGCTCGACCGGGCCGGGGTGGCCGAGCTGCTGGCCGCCGTCTACCGCCACCCGGTGCCCTTCCAGGTGGCCGAGGCCCTGCACCGGCGCACCGGCGGCAACCCGTTCTTCCTGGAGGAGCTGGTCGTCACCGCCGGGCGGGTGGACCCGGCCCGGCTGGCCGACCTGCCCCTGCCCTGGAGCCTGTCCGAGACGGTGCTGCGGCGCCTCGACGACCTCACCGAGGCCCAGCGCCGGGTGGTCGACGCCGCCGCCATCCTGGGCCGGCGCATCTCGTTCGACCTGCTGGCCGCCGTCACCGGCAGCGGCGAGGACGAGCTGATCGCCATCCTGCGCCACCTGGTCGCCGGGAACGTCATGGTCGAGCAGGACCCGGACGCCTTCGCCTTCCGCCACGCCCTCACCCGCGAGGCGATCGCCGGGCGGCTGCTCGGACGCGAGCGCCGCCGGCTGCACGAGAAGGCCCTGGCCGCCATCCAGGAGGCCGGCGACCGCGACTGGGCGGCCGTGGCCTGGCACGCCCAGGGGGCCGGCCGCTACGACGAGCTGGTCGAGGCCGCCCGCGCCGGCGCCCTGGCCTACCTCCAGCAGGGCTCGACCGCCGAGGCCCTGCGGCTGGCCGAGACCGGGCTGTCCGAGGCCGGCCGGGACCTGGACCTGCTCGCCGCCGCCTCCAAGGCGGCCTGGATGATCGGGCTGCCGTCGGTGGCCGTCGAGCACGGCCGGCACTGGCACGAGGTGGCCGCGGCCACCGGCGACCCCACCCTGGAGGCGGCCGCCCTCATCCACCTGGCCCGCCTGTACTGGGAGGCCAGGGACTTCCAGCTGCAGTGGCGGACCGTCTGGGCCGCCCTGGCGGTGGCCGAGCCCCTTGGCGAGAGCGAGACCCTGGCCCGCGCCTACGCCCTGGTGTCCGAGGCCTACATGCTCAACCAGCGCCGCGACGAGGCCATCGAGTGGGCCGACAAGGCCCTGGCCATGGCGGACAAGGTCGGCTGCCCGGCCGTCCGGGCGGCCGCCCTGGTCAACAAGGGCACCGCCCTGGCCGACGCCGAGGACGGCCACGAGGAGGGCATCGCCCTGCTCGAGCTGGCCATCGCCGAGGCCGAGGCCGGCGACTTCGGCTACGTGCTCCACCGGGGCCTGTACAACCTGTTCATGGAGGAGGTCGGGACCTGGCCGCCGGAGCGGAGCCGGCGAGTGCTGCAGCGGATGCAGGAGACCGGCGACCGGACCGGGCGGGGCTCGGAGGCGCCCAGCTGGGCCCTGGGCCGCAGCGCCGTCGCCGTGGTCGAGGGCGACCTGGCGGCCGCCCTGGCCGCCCTCCGCGACGCCCACCGCTCCCAGCTGGTCCCGATCGAGGGCTGGGTCGACCCGTTCTGGATCGAGCTGCACGAGGCCGGCCTGCTGCTGGAGGCGGGCGAGCTCGGCCAGGTCGCCGAGTTCCTGGCCCGCCACCCGGACTTCGAGGACCGCGCCGACCCCTGCGACGTCGCCTGGCTGTGGGGGGTCCGGCTGGGGCTGGCGGCCAAGCGGGGCCGCCAGGCCGAGACCGGGACCGCCCTGGCCGGCTACCTGGCCCTCCCGGCCTGGAGGGGCTGGAGCTGGCGGCACGTCACCCCCGGCCTCCCCGGCCTGCTCGACGCCCTGCGGGCCGGCCTCGACCCGGCCGAGGTCCGTCCCCTAGTCGACGCGCTCGACCGGGCCGACCGGGACCAGGGCGACCCGGGCGGCCGCATGAGCCCGCGCCGGGTCGGCCGCCAGCACCTGGAGGCGGCCCTGCTGGAGGCAGCCGGCGACCCGGCGACCGCCCTCGACGCCTACCGCCGGGTGCTCGACCACGCCGAGCTGTACCGGGCCGCCCACCTGCTGGCCGACTGCCACC
>Ga0307405_10000632_pt1 | contig 13539 bp, 14 predicted proteins | sample 322Cmetagenome_2_FD_203311 | JGI IMG/M metagenome (GOLD analysis project Ga0307405, IMG submission 203311) | Maize rhizosphere microbial communities from greenhouse at UC Davis, California, United States - 322HYB-C-1 | ecosystem: Host-associated > Plants > Roots > Rhizosphere > Soil | place...
TTTATTTTAAGGCAAATCTGCGTATCTGATGTGTGATTCGCATTGCACCACCGTATGGGCTAGATGTTCCTCCTGAGTCGGGCGGGTGCCTGGCGCCTTATCCGCTCAGCAGCTTGCCAACGAGTTGGCCTGCCGACTCACAGTCCTCCACGGTCACGTCAAGGTGAGTCACAGCCCTGATCATGAAGGGGCCGAGAGCGGAGATCTGGACGCCGCGCTCTGCCGCGGCAGCGGCAATGGATGCGGCCGGAGTTGCGCCGGTGTTGATCACCACGACGTTTGTCTCGACGGTGTCCGGGTCGACAGCAGTTGCCACGTGGCTAGAAACCGCCTCGGCGAACGTACGTGCTGCTGCATGATCATCAGCCAGTCGCTGCAAATGATGATCAAGGGCGTACAGACAGGCAGCAGCCAGTACTCCAGCCTGGCGCCAGCCGCCGCCCAATCGCTTTCGCATGACCCTGGCGCGCGCAATGTTGTCCGCGGCGCTGACGAGCACTGAGCCGACCGGAGCCCCAAGTCCTTTGGAGAAGCACACGCTGACTGTGCCAAAAAGGCGTCCGTAACCCTCGAGCGAGACACCGGTCGCGACGTGTGCGTTCCAGAGCCGGGCGCCATCCAGGTGATAGCCAATGCCATGCTCCCGACACAGCTCGCCCACTGCGGTCAGCGCTTCGAAGGGTTGGATCGTGCCGCCACCAAAGTTGTGGGTGTTCTCTACCGCGACCGCCGCCGTGGATACCAGATAGGGACCAGCTGAGGGCGAAATGATCTTGGCCACCTCAGCAAGCTGCACTTTTCCGCGATCGGAGGGAAAGGTTCGCATGGTCACGCCCTGAAGAGCTGCGTGCGCCCCCATCTCGGCACGCGCGATGTGAGCCTGTACGTCACAGACGACTTCTTCGCCAGGCTCGACGAGCAGCCGGACCCCAAGCATGTTGCACATTGACCCGCTCACACAGAACAGGCCCGCCTCGTGGCCGAGCAGACCGGCGACACGCCGCTCAAGCTCGATGACCGTCGGATCTTCGGCATATACGTCATCGCCGACCGCCGCGGCCAGCATGGCCTCACGCATCTGCTCGGTCGGCTTGGTCACGGTGTCAGAGCGCAGATCGATCACGGAGAAGAGTCTGACGAACTCCCCAAGGTGCTCGACCGCCGGGTGCCGCCGGCGCAGAGTGCGCAGCAAGTGCTCATGACATCGCGGGGACGTGGGCCGTTAGTGCGCTCTCGGCGCTTGATCATCTGGCCCGGCGCCCTTCGACAGGCTCAGGGCGCATTTGCTCAAAAAGTGAGGGGCACGTACGCCTGGACCGGGTTGGTTCTCTTGATGCCAGCCCTTGTCAGCCGCTCGGCAACAAGGAAGGCCAGCTCCAGCGACTGGTTGCGGTTCAGTCGGGGATCACAGAGGGTCTCGTAGCGACTCACCAGATCCGCTTCGACCAGGTCATCCCCGCCGCCGACACACTCGGTGACGTCGTCGCCGGTGAGCTCGACATGGACCCCGCCCGGCCAAGTACCCAGCTCTTCGTGAACGTCGAAGAAGCCATTGAGCTCGGCCATCACATCGGAGAATGCCCGAGTCTTGTATCCGTTCCTGGCCTCGAACGTATTGCCGTGCATCGGGTCGGACACCCAGGCCACTTGCCGACCGCTGGCGGTGACCTTAGCGACGATCTCTGGCAGCAACTCCCGCACTTTCGCGGCACCCATTCGGGTGATGAAAGTGATTCGTCCCGGTTCATGATCAGGATCGAGACGATCGGCCAACTCCAAGGTGTTGTCCGCGGTTGTCGTCGGGCCGAGCTTGACCCCGAGCGGATTACGAACGTGCCGAAGAAGCTCAGCGTGTGCACCATGGAGCTGCCGCGTACGCTCGCCAATCCATAGGAAGTGTCCCGACGTATCGTAGGGCTGACCGGTTCGAGAGTCGATCCTGGTGAGCGCGTGCTCGTACTCCAAGATCAGCGCCTCGTGGCTGGAGTAGAAGTCGACGGTTTTAAACACGTCGTCATCGATACCGCAGGCCACCATGAAGGCGAGGGCGCGATCGATTTCGTTCGCCAGATTCTGGTACTGCACGCCAGCCGCGGAGTTCTTGACGAAGTCGGCGTTCCAGCTGTGCACGCTGCGCAGGTGGGCGAATCCGCCGGTGACGAACGCCCGAGTGAGATTCAGCGTGGCCGCCGAGGCGTGATAGACGTCCAACAGCCGCTGCGGATCGGGCTCACGGGCCTGGGCCGTGAACTGGAAGCCATTCACTGCATCGCCTCGATATGCCGGCAGAGTCACGCCCTCACGGGTTTCCGTGGCGGAGCTGCGCGGCTTGGCGAACTGACCTGCCATCCGCCCGACCTTCACGATCGGCACTTGTGCCGCGTAAGTCAGCACCACCGCCATGGATAGCAGCGTCCGAAGCTTGCCTTGGATGTTCGCCGCCGTCACATCGGCGAATGTCTCGGCGCAGTCACCGCCTTGCAGCATGAAGGCTTCCCCTGCTGCGACGCTGGCCATCTTGGTCCGCAGCTTGTCGCATTCGGCGGCGAATACCAGCGGCGGAAGCTTGCGTAGCTTGTTGACCACCGCGGCAACTTCGTGCGCTGATAAGTAGGCCGGCTGCTGTAGTGGATCCAGCGCGTGCAGTGCTTTCAGTGAAGGGACCTGACTGGTCAGAGACACGCAGACACTGTAGACGGTCGGCTTTACCCGAGCAGCCGAGTTATCGGCCGCTGGACGATCAGCCGAGAATGGCAACCATGGTGCAACGCAGCTTCGTCCTGGTTCCCGGCGCGGGCGGCAATGCCGGATATTGGCAGCTCGTGGAGCCGCTCATCCAGCAGGCCGGCTTCGGCAGTGTTGGAGTTTCCTTGCCAAACTGGCCCGGCGCTACTTTCGCCGATCATGCCGACGCCATCGTGGCTGCAGCTGGGACAGCAACAGAGATCACCCTTGTGGTGCAGTCGATGGGTGCCTTCAGCGCCCCTCTGACGTGCAATCGGTTGCCGGTCGCCGAACTTGTGCTGCTCAACGCCATGATCCCGGCGCCTGGAGAGACCGCAGGCGAGTGGTGGGGCAATACCGGCCAGGCCGAGGCGCTGCGTGCCAACGACCTGCGAGAAGGTCGCGACCCCGATGCAGGCTTCGACGCACAGACTCATTTCCTTCATGACTTGACGCCCGATGTGCTTGCCGCACTTACACAGTCCGGCGATGAGGAACCCGCGGAGTCGCTCTTCGAGACACCCTTTCCGCTCGATCAATGGCCTGACGTGCCGACCAGTGTTCTCGCCGGTCACGACGACCGGTTCTTTCCCATCGAGTTCCAACGCCGGGTAGCGAAAGATCGTCTTGGGCTGGAGGTCGAAGAACTCCCTGGCGGGCACTTGCTCGCTCTGAGTAAGCCAGAGGCGTTGGTTGCACGCCTCGTTCGCAGAATGTAGATCGGGAGCCTTGTGGACGGCATTACGTTCATTGTGCGAGTTGTGTGGCAGCTTTCGACTGCTACTGAACCCGTTCAGGCCTGCGGAGCGACTTCGTCGGCCTCTTGTGCCTTGGCTTCGCGGGCCGCTGCCTCCTTGGCCGCGGGTGCGTACATGTCCACGTACTCTTGGCCGGACAGCTCCATGATCGCGTACATGATCTCGTCGGTGATCGAACGCAAGATGAAGCGGTCCTCACTCATGCCCTCATAACGGGAGAAATCCAAGGGCGCTCCGAACTTCACTGTCGGACTAACGATCTTGGTAATGATCTTCCCAGGTGGCGCGATGATATCTGTGCCAATGATCGCGGAGGGAATCACCGGTGCGCCGGACAGCAAGGCCAGCCGAGCGACGCCGGTCCGTCCCTTGTAGAGCCGCCCATCGTGGCTGCGGGTGCCTTCCGGATAGATGCCGAATAACTCGCCCCGTTGTAAGACCTTCAGCCCGGCCCGCAGCGCGCTTTCACTCGCCCGCCCGCCTGACCGATCGATAGGCACCTGTCCAGTGCCTGCGAAGAACCGCTTCTGGAACCAGCCTTTGAGGCCGACCCTGGTGAAGTAGTCGGATTTGGCGATGAAGGTAATCCGGCGATCCAAGGCAAGTGGCATGAACAACCAGTCGGCAAAGGAGAGGTGATTGCTCGAAATGATCGCGGCACCCTGGTCCGGGACGTGCTGGACACCTTCGGTGATCGGGCGGAAGACCTTGGTTATTGCAGGCCCGAGGAGCACGTTCTTCAAGACCCAGTACACCGCGCGGCCAGGAGCGGAGCCGGACTCGATTGTGACGTTGCCCTGTGGGTCCACCGAAATCAGATCATGGCTCCCAGCACTTCCCAGGCCCGAGGTACGGTCGGTGTCGCCCATGGGCTTCGCAGGCGGCGCGTCGCCGTTGACGTCTGAAATCGCGTCGTTCTCAGCAGGTGGCGAGTCGTCTCGCGCCTTGCTCACGCGTTCACATCCGAAACCGGGGGGATGTCGAGGCGAGCCGGTGGGACCGGGATTGGTGGCACCGGGCGACCGCCGCCGGGACGGTGACTAGCGCTCACCGGAGGGTCCTTGCGCTGCTCCAGTGCCGCCTTGGCCACATTGCCGTAGACATCGACGTACTCCTGACCAGACAACTCCATCACCGCGTTCATGATCTCGTCAGTAATCCACCTGAGCACGTCGCGATCATTGCCTGCCGCGGCGTATGCACTGAAGTCCATAGGCTTGCCAATTCGGATCTTCGGTCGCCGCATGGTCGGGATCTTGAAGAACCGTGATGGCACCAGCTCGGTGTTGATCATGCCGACAGGGACTACTGGCACGCCGGCCTCCAGCACGAGGCGAGCTACGCCCGTCTTTCCCTTGTAGAGACGGCCGTCTGGCGACCTGGTGCCCTCCGGATAGATACCAAGCAGGTGCCCGCCTCGCAGCACACCGAGCACGCTGTCCATGCTGGTGGCGCTCGCGCGCCCACCGGAACGGTCCATCGGGACCTGACCGACGCCCTTGAGGAACCAGGTCATGAATTTGCCGCGCACGCCCTTACCGTGGAATAGCTCGATTTTGGCCGGAAAGGTCATCCGCCGCTTGATCATCGAAGGCAAGAGGAATGTGTCGCCAGCGGAGATGTGGTTGCTGACCAGTATCGCGCCACCGGACTTCGGGATGTTCTCGGCTCCGCTCACCGACGGTCTGAAGAGCAGCCGGCACAGGGGCGCAAACGCCACGTATTTGAACACCCAATAGAGCACGACCGACCTCCGCTTTCGACCCATCGTAGGGCGGAACAACCCTAGTGGTGCCGCCTTCAGGTACGCCGAGGATGCCCTAGCTTTATCCGCCCGAGAAGACATGCCACGATTCGCTCGTGAGTACCGCAACCCCGCTGACCCCAGGCTCGATCAGTGGGGGTCTTCGGCGTCGCAGGCATCCGTTGCCGGTCACGACGTCGGTGCATCCTGACGCGCAACCCTACGAGGGTGGTGGCAGCGGAGCTAGTGGCGTGCTGCTATGCCACGGCTTCACCGGTTCACCGAAGTCCATGATCGGGTGGGCGCGGCATCTTGAAGCAGCAGGGTTCCGGGTCTTGCTGCCTTGCCTCCCATGCCACGGCACGAGCTGGCAGGAGCTCAACCGGTCGATATGGACCGATTGGTACTCCTGCATAGACAAGGCCTTTACAACGCTGCAAAACCGATGCGAGCAGGTATTCCTCGCCGGGTTGTCGATGGGTGGCGCGTTATCACTACGGCTAGCCGAGCAGTACGGCCATCAAGTCGCTGGCCTTGTGCTGGTCAACCCGGCGATCAACATCGCTGATCCACGGATGCGCGTGCTACCGATCTTGAGAGCGATTCCCTCGCTCGCAGGGATCGTCAACGACATTGCCATGCCTGGCCAGGACGAATGCGGTTATGACCGGCTGCCACTTCGGGCGCTGCACTCCCAGACTTTGCTCTGGGCCGATGTACGCCGCAATCTCGATCGGGTTGATCAGCCGCTGCTGGTCTATCGATCTATTCATGATCACGTATTGGACCCGTCGTCGGTTCGGTTGATCAGGGCCGGCGTACGATCCAGCGACCAGACCTACGTCGAGTTGGAACGCAGCTACCATGTAGCCACTCTCGACTACGACGCGGAGAATATCTTCGACGGTAGCGTTGCATTCTTCCGCCGACTCACGAAGGAGGCCGATGGGACTGCCGAGTGAGGATGACCGGGACGCGATTGATCGCGCTTTTGCCGAGCTGGTCGCGGGTTACCACCTGACCGCGGAACGACCGGAGCCGCTCGCGTCCGACACTCGGGACGAGCCGACAGTTGCGTCTTCGACTGACCTGGGCGACAGCGCAGCCAACTGGGCCGCCGATCATCCGTTGTTCAGCTTTGTTGAATGGCCAGCTGAGGCGCCAAGGCCGGCGGCAGAGCCAACTGAGGAACGTTACGTCCCAGAACCGCTGCCACCACTGCAACGGCCGGCCATACCCGCCTTGCTCGGCTGGATCGGGATCGGATACGCGATCGTCATCGTCCTCGCAGCGACCTTCGGCTTACGCTTTCCGACTTGGGCGGGCTGGGTGGCAGTCGGAAGCTTTGTCGGTGGATTCGGTATCCTCATGACTCAGCTCCCTCGGGAGCGGCCGCCAGGCTCTGGCGACGGAGCAGTGCTGTAGCGCCGCGACGGATCTAAGGCTGAGCCCGCGATCGCAGGGATCGCGCCCTGCGCGGCCTCCGCTTGCGGCGGCGCGGCCAGAAGCCAAATTGCGCCGAGTCCGGCGGCTCGATCATGGCGTGCCGGGCCAGGTCAGCCGCCCCGATCAATCCGGCATCGTTACCGAAGCGGGCAAGCACCAGCCCGGCCTCCTCACGGAACCCGCGGCCCGTCAACGTACGGCTGAAGGCCCGTTGCGCAGGCTGCAAGAGCAAATCACCTGCAGCGCTCACTCCCCCGCCGATAACGACAACCTCGGGATCCAGGGCAGCGGCAAGATTCGCGATTCCCTGGCCTAGCCATGTCCCGACATCGGTAAGCAATTCGACGGAGGTCGGCTCACCTTGAATCGCAGCCGCGGTGACATCGGGCCCGCTGATGTTGTCCGGATCGCCACCGACCATTTCCAACAGTTGGTAGGCGGTTGGTGAGTTCGTACGCGCCAGTGCCCGCGCATCGCGGACCAATGCGTTGCCGGAGGCGTACTGCTCCCAACAGCCACGATTCCCGCACTCGCACCAGTGACCGTTGGGGACCGCGATCATGTGACCCCACTCCCCCGCCATTCCGTATGCGCCGCGGAAGAGTTTGCCGCCGATTACTAGACCGCCACCGATGCCGGTGCCAAGCGTGAGGCACACCATGACAGACGAGCCGCGGCCTGCTCCGTAGCGGTATTCCGCCCAGGCAGCAGCGTTTGCGTCATTGTCCACGATCAGCGGCAGCTCGATGCGACCGCTGAGCCGTGCCTTGAGCGGCTCAGACCGCCAGGCGAGGTGTGGTGAGAAGCGCACTACGGCTTGATCGTTATCCACCCACCCCGCTGCACCGATACCGACCGCTTCGACTCGATGTTGCTTTCGAAGATGCCCGACGGCGCGCACGATCGCATCCTCGACAGCCTGCGGGCTATGCGATGGGGTTGGTTCTTGCCAATGATCAAGAATCTCGCCTACCTCGTCGACGACGCCGGCTGCAACCTTTGTGCCGCCGATGTCGACGCCGATGCTGAGCAACGGCACCGGCGAGGTCCGGGCCACGCTGCGACGCGTCGCCGTCCCGAAGGTGGTCAGCCTTCGACCCTTTTCTTGAGGCCCTTGAGCGCGCTGTCGATGATCGTTTTTTCTGCTTTGCGCTTGAACATCCTGATCATGGGCATGTTGATGTCCACAGTCAACGTATAGGTCACGGCGGCTCCAGCCCCGTTGGGCTTCAGCGCGTACGAACCATCCATGGCCTTGAGCAAGCTTCCTTCGATGAGTCTCCAGCTGACCGCAGGTAACTGCCAGTCGTAGGCGAGGACGTAATCGTCCTTGACCAGAGTGTGATCAAGCACCATGCGAACTGTTTTGGCCCTACCGCTGGCGAAGGTAAGCACCTCGGTGCTCTTCATTGAGTCGACCCAATCGGGATAGTGCTCGAAGTCGGCGATGACGGCCATCACCTCATCCGGCTTTGCCGCGATGTTGATGCTGGCGCTCGTCTGATCCGCCACAAGCCATAGCGTACGCAGGTTTGATCGCCTCGCTCGCCAAGCTCGCTCGGTGCTTGATTGCTCCGCCGCGCTTGATTGCGCCACTCGCTACGGCGTCACCGCTTGAACATTTCGCATAGCCTCGCCCGAGCCACCTCGGTGCTGAAATGGGCAGCCACGTACCGGCGGCCGCGAACTCCCATCTCTTGGGCCAGCGAAGGGTTCTCCAGCAGCAAGATGAGCCGCTCGGCGAGTAGCGCATGATCATTTGACGGTACGACAAACCCCGTTTCGCCGTCGCGGACGGTCTCCGGCGCGCCACCTGAGTCGCCAACAATGACAGGGAGCCCGCAGGCCGCCGCCTCAAGCGCCGCCAGGCCAAGCCCCTCCGGATTGAGCCCCGCCAAACGCGTACGGACCGGGAGGGCGAAGACGCCGGCTTGCTGGAGCTGACTGATGACTCCGGCAGACGGCAACGCCCCAAGCAGACGGGTGGAGTTTGCCAGCTGCAGCTTTCGGATGGTGCGTTCCAGCCGGGGCCGCAACGGACCGTCCCCGACGACGACCAGTTCGCGCCTGGCGTCGCTCACGCTGGTCCGATCGAGCACCATCCGCCAGGCCCGAAGCAGTGTCTCCACGCCCTTCTGCGGAATCAGTCGAGCGATCGCAATGCAGCGGCCAGGGTTACGTACGTCGGCTGTCCTCGGCGGTCGGAAACGCTTCACGTCCACGGGTGGGGCCAGCCGTAACAATCGGCTGCGGGCGATCGGGCTGAGACCGCTGGCTATGCGGCGTTCGGTATAGCCAGAGATGGCTGTCAGGTGATCACAGCTATTACCGATCCCGCGGAGCATTCGACGGGCTGCAGGAACCTGCGCCCACCAAGTCTCGTGGCCGTGAGTCAGACCAATGATTTGTTGAGCACCGGCACGCCGCAATGAGGGAGCCAGCAGGCCAAGTGGAGCCGCCGCGCCGAAGATCACTCGGGTGCTGCCGGAGTCACGCAGCAGCGCTGCTGCCCGGGCGGCAACTCGGGGAGTCGGCAGCAGTAGCGGGCCGCCACGGATAACGGGGAAGGGCCGATCGCCATCAGAGGCCGCGGCACCGGCTGAGCCTGAGGCGTACACCACAACGTCGTGGTTGAGCAGTGTGCAGACTTCGCTGACGAATGACTCAATCCCACCAACGCGTGGTGGGAAGTCATTGGTGATGATCAAGGTCGACGGCACTGCTTAGTACCGCGCCAAGCGATCAAGATAGGCGCGCCACTCGGCGGTCAGCTTGGTCTCGCTGAGGTGGAGGGTTGACCGGCTCGCCTGATCCAGCGAGTTTCCCTGGGCCAGCTCGGCGTACAGCTGGCCCAGTTGGGATTCGGAGTAGCGGTCGGCAATGAAACGGCACGCGAGCCAGGCTTCCGCATAGGCCAGTTCGAGATTGGCGGCGCCGACCTCGAACCGCCGGTCAGCGGGAAAGGCGCGTGGTGCACCGTCGCTGCGTATCCGCAGCAGTAGTTCGTCGGTGCCCCCACCGCGCTGGCCTGGGTGGGCACGCAGTGAAACCCACTCAGCGAGGCCTTCCTCGGCCCACATCGGCGCGGCTGTGTCGGGTGACCGGGTCGCGACATGAACCATCTCGTGTTCCAGCACCGACTGCAGCGCACTCGAGGCCAGTTGCGCCGCCTTCGGATTGACGACGATGCGGATGGCACCACCTATGACACCGGAACGATGGGTGACGGCGGCAATCGAGGCGTAACTGCCGCTCCGTTTGCCCAATACCGACTCGAAATCGCGGCGAGTGGCCGGCACCTCCATGACGACTTGGCGGTTCCAGGACATCCCTAGGCCGTTCGGCAGCTGCTCTCGCACGTTACTGAGGGCCGCTGCAGCCAACTTGGCCCAACGATCGAGCGACTGGCCCGAGCCGACCAGCACCGTGACCCCGCCCCGCTCGCGGGCAGCGAACGAGCCCAACCACCAGCTCGGCTTCTGCTCCTGGAGACCACCGGAAGGTTCATCGATGGTGCCGGCGATCTTCACCTCACCGCCAGCCTCGAGAAAGGTCAACCAGACCCGATGCTCCACCTCGTCAGCATCACCGGCGAGTCGCCAGGTGACTATCGCACGCTGCACCCAGGCGCTCGGACCGAGGAGCTTTCGGCGCGCCTCCGAGAGCCCAATCTGGCTCGGTTCGATGCGTATCCGAAGCGTCGTCAGCGGCAGTGAGCTGAGGTTGTCATAGAGCAGCCGGGCGCGGTCGGGAAAGCTGGGATCTCGATTGCTGATCAGCCGATCAAAGCTGGGACGATCACCGGTACGAGCGGCTTTGGCCAGCGCCTCAACCGTCGCTCTGACAAGGTTGAGCCGCGAACTGTCCGGCGCTGCCGATCTTGTCTCGATCGAGGAAGGTGCGGGCGCCTGCGGAGCAGAGCAGGCAACCAAGATGAGTGCCAGCGCCACAAGCGCCAATCGCCGCACAGCCGCGAAGCGGCGGAGAGACGCTGACACAAAAGGCAGGGTACGCGAGGATCAGCTATAGGAAGCTTGGAAAATCAACCCGGGCGGCGGGCTCCCTGGTATGGCATATAGGAAATCTTGATGTACTCCACAGAGGCGCCGGGATGAGGTGCGTGGATGACCTGCCCATTCCCGGCATAAATCCCCACATGGCTGATGCCGCTGTAGAAGAACACCAAATCGCCGAGTTGCAGATCAGACCTCGCCACAGGCCGACCACGGTTGTATTGCTGTCCGGCCGAATGCGGCAAGCTGACGCCGACAGATCCCCAGGCCTTCATTGTCAGTCCTGAGCAGTCCCAGCCGTTCGGCCCGGCCCCATTGCGTACGTAGGGTTCTCCGAGCTGAGCCTTCGCGAACGCGAGCGCTTTGGCTCCCTTGCCGCTGGCGCTAACCGAGGTACGTGCGGCGTCCCGAGACGCCGCGGCGCCAGCCGCATTGGCACGCGCGGCCGCCCTCTGGTTCGCATCGGCGATCTTCCTTCGCTGGTCTGCTGTCAGCTTGGTCAGCACCCGGTTGGCCCGGGCGAGCTTCTTGTCAGAGGCGCCGGTCAGGGATCTAAGCTGCTTCTCCTTCTCGGTCAGCACGGCGAGGTCTGTCTCGGCGGAATGCTCCAGGGCAGCGAGATTGGCTTGGGCCTGCTGATAGTCCTGCAGCATGGAATTCTGATTCTCACTGACCTTTTGAACTGTGGAGATCTGGCTCAGAAATCCTTCGGTGTCCGCGGTGACGAACAGCTGAGCAGCGGTATCGAGGCTGCGGTTCTGGAATTGGGCAAGTGCCACCTGGCCAACCTGGAGCTTCATCCGGGCGACCTTGTCGGTCTGTGCCTTGACATCGGACTGCTTCAGCTTGAGTTGCGCCTTGCCCTGCCTGATCTGCTCCTTCACCCCCGCGTACTGCTGGTCGATCGCCGCGGCATCAGTCCGCAGTCGAGCGATTTGATCTCTCGCCTCTTCCACGGTGACTGGTGGATCGGCGGCAGCCGGCAAGCTAGTCGGAACAACGAAGAGCGCGCCCAGTGCCACCGAGACAAGCCCGAGTATGGCGGTGCGTACTCCGCGATGAATCGATGTGGTGCAGCTGGCCTCGAATGCGCGTGAAGTCACGCGCGCAGTGAAATTCACAGTCCCCCGACTCCTGTGTTCCCCGAACTCTGCGCACAGCTCTGGCTGGTGCCGACCCAGGCCTCCCCAGGCCTAGAGGTCAGCGGAGAGCTGTCATGAACGTGCGTACTGTCCGATAGGTAACACTCCCGTCACCTTGTTGCCAGACAGTCGTTGACACATTAGGTCACGATTAGATCACTGGCAATCAGGATCGCCGATATTTGGTCACCGAGTCGTCACGCGTTGTTCATGCATAGTCTTGCCACTCCAGTGGTGCCTGGACGCTCCGCACGGGGCGCGCGCCTTGAATCAGGCGAAGTGGCGGCACAAGGCCGGAGTCTGCCAACGTCTTCAGCGCGGTCTGCTCGTCGGGGTCTAAGTCGACGACACGAGTTCCCGATGGACTGGCCGGCGCACCAAGCAGCACACTCACGACGCAGTCGCCACATGCCGCGCCCCTCGCTACGCAGGTATCGCAATCCACGTGCAGTACGTCCATCCTGATTCCTTCCTCATTCCGTCTGACTCCGTAGCTGATTTGGTCCTTATTCCGTACGCGTCAGACGGTGTGTCTTTAAGCGTGGATCCGGCCCCGCTGGGCATACGATCTCGCGGAGCACTGACACTTTCTTGATGCCGAACTCCTCTCGCGAGATCTATTCGCATGGTCACCACGACTCAGTGTTGCGATCACACCGCTGGCGTACCGCTGAAAACTCCGCGGCGTACCTGCTACCCCGCCTGAAGCCTGGGGACCGGCTACTGGATGTGGGGGTCGGCCCGGGGACGATCACCGTCGATTTCGCCGGACGGCTGACAGCCGGCTCCGTCGCTGGTATCGACTCGGCTCCCGCCGCAGTTTCGGCAACACAGACATTGGCTGCTGAGCACGGTTTGAGCAATCTCAGCGTGTCTGTCGGAGATGTCTACGACCTCGACTTTCCCGATGCATCGTTTGATGTCGTTCATGCTCACCAGGTCTTGCAGCACCTCAGCGACCCGATCGCTGCCCTTCGCGAGATGCGCCGAGTGTGCCTGCCCGGCGGTCTGATTGCCGCGCGTGATGCCGACTACGCAGCGATGATCTGGTACCCGCCGAGTGCAGCGTTGACACGGTGGCTCGAGCTGTACCACCAGGTGGGCCGAGCCAACGGGGGTGAACCTGACGCGGGACGCCGGCTGGTGAGCTGGGCGCAGACGGCTGGCTTCAGCGATGTCGAGGCATCGGCCAGCGCTTGGTGCTTCACGGCACCGCGAGATGTCGCCTGGTGGTCTGAGACGTGGGCCGAGCGGTTGAGCAAATCCGATTTCGGCCAGCAGGCCGTCGAGCGGGAGCTAGCAGACTCCGCAGAACTGGCACAACTCGCCGAAGGCTGGCTGAAGTGGGGCCGGCTTCTCGACGCCTGGTTTGCCATTCTGCATGCAGAAATCTTGTGCCGCCGCTAGCCGTCTCGCCTTGCAGTAGGCGGTTCGTCCAGCGCCGGATCTTGAAGTAAGTTAGAACCCCAGGGGAGTCTTGGGGGAAATGTGGTACAAGCACGACGGGCGAAAGTCCGGCCAGCACGCGTGATCATTCCGCTGGTGATTGCTGCAGCCCTCCTGGTGGGCGGTTCATTCGCAGCAGTCAAATTCTGGCCCAACGCAACGACGGCCGGTCCTCAGCCGGAATCCAGCGCAACAACCGAGTCGCAATCACCAACCACAGCCGAGTCGAGTCCCTCGCCGTCGACGACGGCTTCCTCGACGACCAA
>Ga0307405_10000635_pt1 | contig 13514 bp, 8 predicted proteins | sample 322Cmetagenome_2_FD_203311 | JGI IMG/M metagenome (GOLD analysis project Ga0307405, IMG submission 203311) | Maize rhizosphere microbial communities from greenhouse at UC Davis, California, United States - 322HYB-C-1 | ecosystem: Host-associated > Plants > Roots > Rhizosphere > Soil | place...
CCAGTGGCCGCAGGCGTCCTCGTTGTAGTCGCGCCCGCCTGGCCGCGACAGGATCGCGAGCTCGATCTGCGGAAGTCCGCCGTGCTCGCTGACGGTGTCGGCGAAGACGCGCGGCGCCTCGGCGGCCGCACTCACCGCGCGCTCCCCTTCAGCTGGTCGATGTGCTCTTCGTAGGCCTTCAGGAAGGCCTTGCCGAACAGCGTGTGGAAGTCGTCGGCGGCCTCGTTGCTGATCTGCTGGAAGTGCTCGACGAAGACTTCCCACATGCGCGCCTTGCGGCTCGCCGGCAGGATCGATTCGAGCATCGTCCGCTCGGTGAGGCGCCCTTCGAGCACCGCCGGATCGAATCGCTCGAGCACGCCTTCGAGCGCCGCGCGCATGCCGGCGATGAAGCCGAACTGGTGCGCGCGCAGGTCGTCGTAGGCGTCGCGCATCGCGGGCCCGGCGGCCATGAAGCCGTGTGTCGGCGGCGCCAGCAGATGCTTCAGCGCGGCCTCGGCGCTCGGCGAGAACTTCATCGGGTTGTTCTCGCGCGCGACGATCATCGTCGCCTCGGCGCGCACCTCGCGCTTCAGCGCGGCCCGCGCGACGAGCAGCTCGACCGTGCCCTGCGCGGCCTCGCGCAGCAGCTGGCCGATCAGGCGCATCAGCTCGGGCGTCAGCGCGTCGATCTGCACGCTCGGCGTCGCGAGGCCTTCCTCGAACGCGGCCAGCAGCGCATGGACGTCGGCGTTGCCGGCGCCGCTGGTCGTCGCGGCCGGCGCAGCGCGCGGCGCACTCGGCCGCTCGACAGCCGGCGCAGGCATCGGCGCGGCCGCCCGCACCGGTTCGCTCACGACCGCCGGCGGCGCGACGGCAGCCGGCGGCGGCGTCGGGTCGCTGCTGCGCGCCGACGGGCGGATCACGGTGCGCCCGTCGCTGCCCGGATCGTCCCAGGACATCACGGCCGCCGAGCGCGGCCGCTCGGCCGCTGCGACCGGCGACGTCGATGCGGCCGGAGGTGGCGGCGGCGCAACCTGCTTGCGCGTGTCGACCGACGGCGGCGCGACGAACGGCAGGTGCAGATCGGAGAAGTCGTCCGCCATCGTCGGCGCCGAGGCCTTCGGCGCCATGTTCAGTGATTTCAACGGATCGTCGCTGGCCGCCATGTTCGGATTGGCAGCCGGATTGGCCAGCGCCGACTGGCCCAGCGGGTCGCCGCCATTGCCGGGCTTCAGGCCGAACAGGCTGTCGAGCGAGTCGCCCGAGCCCGGACCGGATGCGCTCAGGCCGGGGATCAATGCGGACGGCGCCGCGCTGCCGATATCCAGCCCGAGGCTCCCGTGCGGGGCGCTGCCCGGACGACCCGCCGAGGCCGGCCCGCTCGCGACCGGGTCCGGCGCGAACGGATCCCAGTCCTCCGGAATGCCGGCGAGGGCCGCACCCCGCGCCGGCGGATTCGCCGCGCGCGCGGACGGCGCCGCCGGCGCAGCGGGCTTCGCGTCGAAGCCGAACGCCGCGAGCGGATCGGCGATGCCGGCGGCCGGCCGCGCCGCGCTCGGCGCCGACCCGGCCCGCCCGGCGGTCGGCGCCAGCAGGCCGGCGAACGGATCGTCGGAAGCGCTCGCCGACGGCGCCAGCGCCTTCTGCACCGACAGCACGAAGCCGCCGATCTGCAGCCGGTCGCCTTCGGCGATCGGCGCCTCGCGGCCGTTGCCGACCTCGCGCCCGTTGACCTGGATCGGGTTGCTGCCGCGGTCGACGACCGCGTAGCGACCGGAGCGGAACACGATTTGCGCGTGCACGCGCGACACCGCGCGGTCCGGATCCTCGAGCACCAGCTGGTTGGTGTCGGCGCGGCCGATCGTGCCGCCGAGCTCGTCGAAGGTGGCCGACGCCGGCCGCGAAACCGGTGCGCCGTTGAGCGAAATGATGGTCAGGGTGATCACGCCAGATGAATCCTCAAGCTGTCGCACATGGACCCTGCAGCGCAACACCGCTAGCGTGCCCGCGAGCACGACGCTGCGCAACAGGAACATCGCCGATGCCCGCGCGGCGATACGCTCGGAACGGGGCGCTTCGGGCACGCGCCGCGCGCACCGATGCCCCTATGATCGCGGCGGGCCAGGCTCGCGTGCGCCCGCTCCGCTTCCTGCCCGAAGGTTCGCCGATGGCCTGTCTGTGTTCAGTGCAACTCGGTTCCCTGCTGAAGTCGGTGTCGGCGGCGCCGTCGACGGCGAGCATGGTCCCGGCGATGCCGGCGGGCCTGCTCGCCGCGGTGAGCGGCAGCGCGGCAGCGCCAACGGCGACGGCAACGGCACAAGGATCGGCATCGGCCGCGGCGACGGCCGCAGCGTCGGCACAGGCCGGCCTCACCGCGAAGCTTGCCGCAATGGCAGCTTTCTCCGCTGCGGCCAAGGCTGCGATGGGCGTCAATGCGACCGGCGCGATGTCGGCATCGGCCCGCGCCGGATTGCAGGCCGCGTTGACGGCCAGCGTGCAGTCGTTGAATGCATCGGGACCCGCGCTCGCCGCAAGCACCGGGTCGCTCTCCGCCGCGCTCGCTGCGCAGGCCAACCTGGCGACGCTGCTCGGCGTGATGACCGGCGCCCGCGCCGCGTTCGGCGTCGACCTGCGCGCGCCCGGCGCGGTCGCCGCGCTGCAGAGCGCGTTGAACGCGTCGGCTGCGGGCTCCGCGTCGGCAACCGGCAGCGCGTCGGCGATGGCGAGCGGCAGCGGGTCGGCGGTGGCATCGCTGATGGCGTCGATGGGCTTCGCCGCCAATGCGCAGGGTGCCGCGTCCGCGAACGCGGCCGCATCGGCGATCTCGAGCCTGACGGCCGGCGTGCCGCCGATCACCGCCCCCTTCGGCGCGCTCTCGATGCTGAGCGCATACGCGAGCCTGCAGGCCGCGGTGCGGGCCGCGTTCGGTGTCAGCCTGACCGCGCCGAATGCCGCGGCGAGCCTGCGCGCGGCCCTCGGTGCGTTGCCGCTCAGTGCGATCGCGGGCCTGCGCGTCGGGGCGTCCGGCACGGCGACGACGGCAACCAGCGCATCGGCGATGGCCGGCGCGCAAGGCGCTGCGAACGCCGCCGCCGGGCTGAGCCTCTCCGGCGTCGCCAGCGCCAACCTCACCGCGGCGAGCCAGCTCGCCGTGCTGATGGGCCTGACGACGCAGGCCAGCTCGCTGCTCGCCGCGCCAGGAAGCTGCGGCAAGCCGTGCCCGCTCGCGGCACCGAAGCTGCGCATCGCCTGAGCCGCTTCAGCGCAGCACATAGAGCCTTCCTTCGACCGCGGTCACGCGCAGCGGAAGCGAGACCGACCGGCCTTGCTCGTCCGGCTCGGTCGTCAGCACCGGTCCGCCGTCGGCACCGAGGCAGTCGAGAAGGCGCCCTTCGGCGATCGAGCGCAGGAACAGCGTTTCCGGCGCCACGGCGCGCCAGGTCAGACGCCCTTCGGCATGCAGGTTCAGCAGACGTTCGCGCAGTCGCTCGGTCTCGTCTTCCGGCCGGCGCTGATAGGCAAGCGCGATCTCCTCGGTGCGCAACCGCGTCGCGGCGAGAAAGCGCGCCGGCTGCCCGGCCGCGAGGTCGGTCGCGAGCTCCTTGACGACCTTCAGCGCCTGCGCGCGCAGGGTCGGCGTGTCCTCGATGACCGGCGCCTCGAGCCAGCGCCAGCGCGGAAAGTTGACCGGCAGGCCGAAGCTCTGCGACAACGCCAGCGGCGCCTCGTAGCTGTCGCCGTCGGGCGGTGCCCAATCGAGCTGGGCCAGCGTGCGCGCGGTCGACTCCTCGGCCACGCTGCCGATGCGCGGCAGCAGGATGCGCAATTGCGCCATCCGCTTGCCGTCGGCGACGCGCGCTTCGGCGGGCAGCGGCGGACTCGCCGGCGTGATCGCGGGCCGCGGCCAGATCACGAGGCCGAGCTCGTTCGGGCCCGCGATCGCGTATTCGTGGATCGGCACGATCCAGGACGGCCGCGCCGCATCGACGCGCGCGAGCGGCACGCCATTCAGCGAAGCCTCGGCCTCGCAGTCGACCGCATCGAGCTTCAGCACCAGCAGCCGTTCCATCAGCCGAGGCTCCAGTCGACCAGGCCCATCGCCGGCAACAGCGGATGCAGCACGTCTTCGCCGCCGAGCAGCGGGTCGTGCAGGCGCATCGCGACCGAGGCCGGCTCGACCCTGAGGGTCGCGAACCACTGCAGCCCCGTGCCTTCCGGACGCATCCGCAGGCCGCAGCTGCCGACCAGCGCGCCGGACACCGGGCTGGCCGCGTGCAGGATCGCGAGCTCGTCGCGCGCGACCGACTCGACGACCAGCACGAACGGCTGGCGGAAGCTCGCCTTCGCCGTCGCGAGCAAGGCCTGCGGGTCGGCGTCGTCGGGTTGGCGCTCCCAGGCCGCCTGCATCGGCTCGGCCGCGGTGCAGTGCAGCCCGAGCCGACTCAGCGAGCCGCCCAACGCGAGCACGCCGCTGAAACGCAGGTTGAGCTGGCACGCGATCAGGTCGAGCGCGCCGGCGATGCGCAGATACGGCGCCGCGAGCAGACCCTGCGGCCGCTCGGCCCAGCCCCAGGTGATCGCGGCGCGGCCGCACAGGAGACGCGGTTCGGCCTCGAGGCGGCCCTGCGTCACGCCGCTGGTGCGCTCCCAGGCGCTGGCGAGCCGGCCCAGCCCTTGCACCAACTGCTCGTCGAGCGCCGCGAAGCCGGCTTTCCACGCCGCCGCGTCGAGCGCGACGCCGTCGCGCTCGAGGAGCAGATCGGTGGGCGGCAAGGTCGGCGTCGCATCGTCGGGCCATGCCATCACCGGCGATGGCTCGCGCCGCCAGCTCATCAGGTGCTGCTCGCCCGGATAGGCCGCCACCACGAGGTCGAGGTCGCCCATCGGCGCTCCGCTCTCGCGCAGGCCGCAGCTGTGCACGTCGAGGTGCTGAAGGTCCGGGCTGCCCTCGGCGGCCATCGTCGGCTGGATCGCCGTCGGCGTCGGCACGAACGGTGCCGGCGTCGGCACGGACCAGGTGACGTCGGCGGCGAGCGGCCCGCGCCATTCGCGCAGGCCGACGCTGTCGTTGAGGCGCGCCCACGGGTGCAGGTCGCAGGTGTGGTCCGCGCGCATGCGAAGGCGCATCCGCGCGCCCGCGTCGCGTCCGCCCGGCGGACACAGCACCGCGATCCACGACGGCCGCGGCACCGGCTCGCCCTCCGGCGGACGCAGGGTCAGCGCATCGATCGGTGAGGCCACCGGCACGCGTTGCCAGCGGCCCTCGACGAGGCCGTACTGCTGGCGGGTGGCCGCATCGGCCCGCCGCAGATCGAGCACGTCGAGATCGCAGGGCTGGCCGAGCTGCAGGCGCCGTCGCGAACCGCCGCGTGCCGGCTCGCCGAGGTTCTCGAGCTCGCCGAGATCGCCGGCATCCTGCAGCGCCGCGTCGAGCTGGCCGATCGCCGCATCGAAGGCGGCGGCCGACACGCCGGTCGGCGACGGCGCGGCGACGAGACGGTCGCGCACGCCGCGGCAGAGCTGGAACACGCGGGTGCCTTCGGCACGGCTCTTGGCAGCGAGCAGCGCTGCGGCCCACTCGAAGCCGGGCTTGCCCTCGAATTCCGCGCCCAGCGTGACCCAGCAGGCCAGGTAGCGCCCGAGCGCGACCAGATGGGTCAGGCTCTGCGCCGCGCCGCGCTGCGCGGCCAGCGCGATGAAGGTCGGAAAGCGCTCGCCGAGGCGCGCCGGCGCCTCCGGGAACGCGAGAGCCAGCTGCTCGCCGAGCAGCGACAGGTCGCGCTCGCGCTGCAGCGCGCGCAGGCCGATGACCTGCTCTGCGTTCAACAGCATCGCCACGTCAGCCGCTCCTCAACACGTCGACGGCGCGGTGCTGCAGCCGGCCGGCCTCGAGCCGGTACGTGGTCCAGCGCCGCGGCGCCGTCACGGTGAGCGACTCGAGGCGGGCGAAGATCGCCGCCAGCTGGTCGGGCATCGCGGCGCTCAGCACGATGTCGAGCACCAACGGGTCCATCCAGTCGAGCCGGAAGGTCCGGCCGTCGGGACCGACCGCGCTGCGCAGGTCGCGCGCATGGCTGCGCAGCTCGAGCATGCGCGCGCTGCTGCGTGCGACCACGCCCCAGTCGGCGAAACCCGCCGCGGCTTCGAGCAGCAGCCAGCGCGAGAACGGCGCGTCGGCGGGCAGTTGCACGAGGTAAGGCGCCCGCAGCCGCAACGCCGGGCTCAAGGCGCCCGGTATCAGGCACTGGTAATCGAGGCCGTCGGCCTGGGCCAGGCGGTCGGGCAAATCGCCGATGCGCGAGCCGAGCACCATGCCGTAGACCTTGAGCCGCGGGTCTGCAAAGAGGCCGGACACCAGTTGCTCGGGTGCGAGCTGCGCCGCGACCGCATCTGCCGGACCCGTCATCGGCACGGGCATGCCGGACGGCGCCGGCCGCGTTCGACGAACGGCATGGCTGCAGCATCGAACCGGTTCGTCAGGACGGCCTCGATGCTCACTTCAGCGGATCCTTGTTGTCTTCCGGCTTGTCCGGATCCTTCGGCGCCGCCGGATTGGCCTTGGCCGCCGCCTCGGCGCTGCCCGGCGAGCCCCCGGAGTTGATCTTCACCAGCGCGCCGGTGATCGTCACGCCGCCGGCATCCAGGACGACCGAGCCCGACCCGGCCTTGATCGTCAGCGACGTGCCGCCGTCGATGACGACGCCGAGACCCTTGACGTGCAGGCTCGAGGCCGCGGTGAGCTTGATGGTCTGCCCGGCATCGAGGTCGAACGCCCGGCCTGCCGACACGACGATCGAGTGACCGCCCTTGACGATGATCGGGTCGTCGACCTTGGCGTTGAGGGCGCCGGTCACCTCGACCAGGGTGTCGGCGCCGAGCTTCGCGCTGACGTCGCCGCCCACCTTCAGGGTGGCGGTCTTGTCGATCGCCATCGCGTACTTGCCGGCCACCGTGTGCTGCGAATCGCGATCGGTATCGGTCCAGCGATCGTGGTTGACGGTGTCCCACGAATCGTTCTTCACCCACGTGTGCATGTCCTTCTCGGCCTGGAACCAGACGTACTCCTTGCCCTTCGCATCGTCGAAGCGCAGCTCGTTCGCGTTGTCCGCGCCGCCCCCCTTGCTCGTGCGCGACTTGATGCCGCTGACGGTGGCATGGGCCGGCAGCTCCCACGGCGGCATGTTGGTCGCGTTGTAGACGCGACCGGTGATCAGCGGCCGGTCCGGGTTGCCCTCGAGAAAGTCGACCACGACTTCGTCGCCGATCCGGGGCAGCGAGACCATGCCGAACTTGTTGCTCGCCCACGGCGTGCTGACACGCACCCAGCAGGACGTCGAGCCGTCCTTCTTGCCGACCCGGTCCCAGTGGAAGAACACCTTCACCCGGCCGTACTTGTCGGTGTGGATCTCGTCGCCTTGGGGGCCGACGACGGTTGCGGTTTGCGGGCCGTGGACCAGCGGGCGCACCGCCGCCGGCTGCGGCTGGAACTTCACGGCCTTCGGCACCGCGTCGAAGCGGCAGCTGTAGCCGGCGCTCTCGGTGTCGGCGTTGGCTTCCTGGCCGGCGAACTCGATCTCGTAGTTGGCGGCGGTGACCATGAACGAGCCGGCCTCGTCGCCGATCTTCGGGTAGTCGGCGAAGTCGAAGGTCCGGCCCGGCGTCACGTAGCGGCACGGCGTCAGCGCGCCGGTCACGATGTAACCCGACTCGAACGCGTCGACGCGCAACTGGGCCAGGCGCTTGGCCTCCTGCACCTTCGCGCCGGTCTTTCCGTCGGCCATCGCGAGGTCTTCGTAGCCGCCCGGGTAGTCGAACACCTCGAGGTCGTTCGGCGCCGGATAGCCGGGCGATCGGCTCGCATCCCCCTTCAGGCTGGTCGTCGTGGCCTCAGCCGCGAAATCGGTGTGGGTGTACTTCAGCGAGCCCAAGGCGTTCGACTGGTTCCACGCCTGGATCACGTCGGTGCGCAGCTGACGCTCGGTCTGCACCGGCGCCCACAGCAGCTTCTTGTCCTCGATCGGCGTGTGGGCGCGCGCGCTGTTGCAGAGCACCAGCGTGTGCTTCGCCGCCTCGTGCTTGAAGAAGTGGTAGATGCCCTCCTCTTCCATCAGGCGGGCGACGAACGCGTGGTCCGACTCTCGATACTGCACCGTGTAAGGGCGCTTGCGGAACGTGCCGTCGAGCTTGACCTCGATGTCGCCCTTGTACTCGGCGAACACCGACTTGATGATCTCCAGCGCATCCATGTCCTGGTAGATGCGGCAGTCGCTGCCGAGCGTCAGCATCCACAGCCACGGCCGCAGCTCGACGTGGTAGACGTCGTAGCTGCCGACGGCGCCGCCGCGCTCGAAGCGCGTCACCAGCCCGTGGATGTAGCGCAGGCTGTCGTCCGGCAGGCGCAGGTGCACGCAGGCCGGCTTGCCGAGCAGGTCCTTCGGGGCCACCGGCGGCCGCTTGCTCGAGCGGTGCAGCTCGATCCGGTATTCCGGCAGCTCGCCGAGCGCCTCGACCCCCTTCAGGCGCCGGAACGTCAGCGCGTCGTCGCCCACGGGCGAAACGAACTTCGCTTCCGGAACCACGGTGCCGGACGTCGCCATCAGTCGCTCCGCTGCCCGCGACGGGTCGACGCGCTGCGCGTTTGCAGGTGCGTCATGCGAACGTGTAGGTGAACTCGCCGTCCGCCGCGCCGAGCTTGATGCCCTTCAGCTCAGCGCCCTGGCTCATCCGCGTCAGGTATTCGATCGAGACCTTCGGCAGCACCGTGTTGGTCAGGATCGAATCGATGATGCGGCCGCCGGCCTCGGCGTTGTTGCAGCGCTTGACGATCAGCTCGACCGCGTCGTCGCCGTACTCGAACGGGATGCGGTGGTTCGCCTCGACGCGCTTCTTGATGCGGCCGAGTTGCAGCCGCACGATCTTCGCCAGCATCTCGCCCGACAGCGGGTAGTACGGGATCGTCACCAGCCGGCCCAGCAGCGCCGGCGGGAAGATCTTCATCAGCGGCTCCTGCAGCGCGGTCGCCAGCGAATCCGGATCGGGCAGCAGCTCCGGGTCCTTGCACATGTTCATGATCAGCTCGGAACCGGCGTTCGAGGTCAGCAGGATGATCGTGTTCTTGAAGTCGATCATGCGGCCCTCGCCGTCTTCCATGCGGCCCTTGTCGAAGACCTGGAAGAACAGCTCGTGCACGTCGGAGTGCGCCTTCTCGACCTCATCGAGCAGCACCACGCTGTACGGCCGCCGCCGCACCGCCTCGGTCAGGATGCCGCCTTCGCCGTAGCCGACGTAGCCCGGCGGCGCGCCCTTCAGGGTCGACACCGTGTGGGCTTCCTGGAACTCGCTCATGTTGATCGTGATGACGTTCTGCTCGCCGCCGTAGAGCGCCTCCGCGAGGGCCAGCGCGGTCTCGGTCTTGCCGACACCGGACGTGCCGCACAGCATGAAGACCCCGATCGGTTTGTTCGGGTTGTCGAGGCGCGCGCGCGAGGTCTGGATGCGCTTGGCGATCATGTCGAGGCCATGCTGCTGGCCGATGACCCGCTGGCCGAGCGATTCGCCGAGGCGCAGCACCGTCTCCAGCTCGTTCTTGACCATCCGCCCGACCGGAATGCCCGTCCAGTCGGCGACCACGCTGGCGACCGCCTGCGCATCGACGCTCGGCATGATGAGCGGGTTCTCGCCTTGCAGCGCCGCGAGCTGGGCCTGCTCGTCGGCCAGCTTTCCGAGCAGCGCTGCGCGATCGGGTTCGCCCGCGGGGACGGCCTTGTCGACCGGCTGATCGTCGCCGCGCAAGGTGGCACGCAACGCGAGGATGCGATCGACGATCGCCTTCTCGTCCTTCCAGCGCTTCTCGAGCGTGGCGAGGCGGTCGCGTTCGGTCGCCAGCTTAGCGGCGACGTCCGTGCCGCGATCGCCGATCGCCACGCCCACGGCGGCTTCGCGTTCGATGATGCCGGACTCGATCTCGAGCGACTCGATGCGTCGCATGCAGTCCTCGACGTCGGCCGGCGTCGCGTGCTGGCTCACGGCGACTCGCGCGCACGCGGTGTCGAGCAGGCTCACGGCCTTGTCGGGGAGCTGGCGCGCCGGGATGTAGCGATGCGAGAGCTTGACCGCAGCCTCGATCGCTTCATCCAGGAGCTGCGCGCGGTGGTGCTTCTCGAGCACGGTGGCGACGCCGCGCAGCATCAGGATCGCCTTGTGCTCGTCGGGCTCGGGCACCTGCACGACCTGGAAGCGCCGCGTCAGCGCGGGGTCCTTCTCGATGTACTTCTTGTACTCGGCCCACGTCGTCGCACCGATCGTGCGGAGGTTGCCGCGGGCCAGCGCCGGCTTCAGCAGGTTGGCCGCGTCGCCCGTGCCCGCCGCGCCGCCCGCGCCGACCAGGGTGTGGACCTCGTCGATGAACAGGATGATGGGCTTCGGGCTCGCCTGCACCTCGTCGATCACCTGGCGCAGGCGCTGCTCGAACTCGCCCTTCATGCTCGCGCCGGCCTGCAGCAGCCCGAGGTCGAGCGAGAGCAGCGACACCTCCTTCAGCTGCGGCGGAACGTCGCCGCGCGCGAGGCGCTGCGCGAAGCCTTCGACGACCGCCGTCTTGCCGACACCGGCCTCGCCGGTGAGGATCGGGTTGTTCTGGCGCCGCCGCATCAGGATGTCGACGATCTGCCGGATCTCCTCGTCGCGCCCGGTCACCGGGTCCATCTTGCCCTCGCGCGCCCGCGCCGTCATGTCGACGCAGAACTTCTTCAGGGCCTCCTGCTTGCCCATCGCGGCCGGCGCCATCGCGCCCTGGTCGGTGCCGGGCTCGCCGCCGACACCGGCGGCGAGGCCCGAGCCGTCCTGCGCGCCGAGCTGCGCCTCCTGAGTGCCGCCGCACAGCTTGGCGAAGTTGTCGGCGAGGTCGTCGGCCTTGATCTTGTCGAACTGGCGCGAGATCGACAGCAGCGCGTTGTGCAGCGTCTTCGTCTTCAGCATGCCGAGCATGAGGTAGCCGGTGCGCACCTGCGCCTGCCCGTACATCAGCGTGCCGTAGACCCACGCGCGCTCGATGCTGTCCGGAATCTGCTCGGAGAAATCGGAGATCGCGGTCGAGCCGCGCGGCAGGCGGTCGAGCGCGGTGGTGATGTCGCGCGCCAGCACCGAGGCGTCGATCTGGTAGTGGCGGATCAGCGCCTCGAGGTCGGTGCCCTGCGTCTGCACGAGCTGCGCGATCCAGTGCACCAGCTCGACATACGGATTGCCCCGCATCTTGCAGAAGACGGTCGCGCTCTCGATGGACTTGTAGGCCAGCGGATTGAGTTTGCCGAACAGGGCAACGCGGCTGATTTCGCTCATGGTGCTTCCTTCTGTCGAGGTGTTTCGAGGGTGGCGGTCGGGCGTTTGAAGAATCGGTGCGAGCGTTGTGCGACTGACTCGGCGGTCAGGCCGGCACCGGCGCGGCCGGTTGCGGGCGCCGTCGGCGCATCGCGGATTCGACGTCGATGACGAGGTCCTCGGCATCGTGCGGCTTCGCGTAGCGGCCGAGCCAGCCCGAGCGGCCGAGCATCCCGGCGCGGCGGCCATCGGCCTTGCCGAGACGCATCGAGGGCACGTCGGCGCGGGCGAGGATCAGCTTCAGGTCCCATGCGAACTCGAGGCCGACCCACTGCCGGACGATCGCCTGCAGCCGGGCCAGCTCGCTGCCGCCCGGAAGGAAGTCGAGGTAGCGCGCGAGGCGAAGCGGACCGATCACGACCCGGAACTTGTGCTGCACATCCCAGACCGAGCCGCCTGCGACCGCGCCCCCGCCGAGCGCCTGGCCCTGGCCGCGGCCGAGGCGCGTGCGGTCGTCGCGGCCGAGCGGCATCCAGTGGCCGCACCATTGCTCGACCTGCACCGGCGCGTCGAACTCGGCCTTGCACCAGGCCAGCAGGCCGTCGGCATCGCGTACCTGGCGCGCCAGTCGGCCGGCGAAGAAGAGCTTGGCATGGTCGCCGACCGCATCGCGGCCGAGACCCGGATCGGCGCCGATGCCGAACAGCGAACCGATGCGGCGCGCGTACGGGTTGTCGCCGGGCCGGTCGAGACCGAGAGCGGGTTGTGCCTGCGCCCAGGCCCGGTAGAACAGCAGCGCGAAGCGATGCGTGAGGCTGTCGAGGAAGCGCTGCAGCGCATGGTCCGCATGCTGGTTCTCGCGGTCGCGCGCGAGCTCCGAGATGTGAATCGGCAGCGGGCCGTTCGGGCCGAGGAGCCCGAAGATGCGCTGGCGCAGGCGCGGCGTTCCGCTCGCCGTGTACTGCACGCTGTGCAGCGGCGTCGCGGCGAAGGTCAGCTCGGCAGGCTGGGTCAGGCGCAGCGGCTCGTCGGCCGGGCGCAACGCCTCGCCGAGGCGCGGCAACTGCGGGTTCGACGTCTCGATGTGGCGCAGCACCTGGTAGAAGTCGTAGCCGTGCGGCGCCGCGGCCACCGCGCCCAGCCAGGCGTCGTAGCCGGCCTTCGGTGCCGGGCGGCGTGAGGGTTCGAAGAGCGTGGCTTCGTCCATCGGGCACTCCGCCTAGAGCACCGGCCGGGCGCCGCGAATCGGCTTCCAGCGCGTCAGCTCGCCGCGGGTCAGCGAGACCAGCACGGTCTCGACGAAGCTGTTCAGCGAAACGTGGCGTGACAGATAGTGGTGCATCGCGGCGCCGAACAGGAACGCGCTGCCGCCGGTGTAGCCGAGCTCGTCGACGGTCAGCCGCACCTCGATGCCACGGCCGAACGCGATCGGGCCGCCCATCGGATGGCGGCGCACGACCGGCCGCGTGCTGACCTGCTGCAGCGCCTCGATCTGCCGGCGTACCGTCGTCTCGGTGCCTTGCGGAAAGCGGCTGAGAAGATCGCGCAGCGCCGTGACCGCCTCGCCGCCTTCGGTGTCGATCAGCGAGAGGTAGTTGAGCGACAGCAGGTTGATCAGGCGCCACGCGACGCCGCCTTCGCGCAGCGCGGTTGCCGGCCGGGACGGACCCGCGACCGCACGCACCGATGTCAGCGGCACGCCGCCGTCGAGGTTGAACTCGCCCTGCGTGCCGCTGCTCGGCATGAAGAGCGGCAGGTCCCGGTTGGTGCAGCGCGTCTGCACGGCGACCTGGCGCAGCGATTCGGGAAACGGCGCGTCGTTCGGATCGACCAGCGAGACGAACACCTCGGAGCCGATGTAGCCGGAGCGCGGGCCGTCGCGCCGTGCGCTTTCGGAGAGCAGGCGCGGCTCGCGCCAGATCGTGTAGTACGCCGATTGGCGCGCCGTCGCGCCGCGGTCGGGCGCATAGAGCGGCAGGAAGCTGCGCTCGTTGCCGTCGTCGTCGTAGCCCTGCAGGCCGACCACGTCGTAGACCTCGTAGTCGAGCGGCGTCGTCCGGTCGGCGACGACGTGGAATTCGAAGTTGCCCTCGGTGATGTGGATGCGGTCGGCGCGCTTCGGGAACAGATTGACGGCCGGCACGCAATGCAGCATGAAGTTGGCCTGCGACACCGCGCCGTCGAGGCCCTGGCCGGGCTGCGAGAACAGCAGAACG
>Ga0307405_10000636_pt1 | contig 13497 bp, 13 predicted proteins | sample 322Cmetagenome_2_FD_203311 | JGI IMG/M metagenome (GOLD analysis project Ga0307405, IMG submission 203311) | Maize rhizosphere microbial communities from greenhouse at UC Davis, California, United States - 322HYB-C-1 | ecosystem: Host-associated > Plants > Roots > Rhizosphere > Soil | place...
CCGGTTGGAAATGTACGCCGAATATCTCGAAGAGCAGGTGCAATTTCCTGATCGGGCAAGCGTGTCCTGCGACTATAACGATGAACAACTGTTGCAGTACGTCCTGCGCCAGAACCGTGTGGTATGCCTGGGCGCGTTGAGTGACAGCTTGCACGATACGCGGTTCCTGCCGGTTCGTGCCGCGCCTTGGCAATCACTGCTCTGCGTGCCGCTTGTCGACATGCGAGGCGCCACCGCCGGACTGTTGCTCTGTGCCAGCGTCAAGCATCTCGACTTGAAGGGGTTCGCTGAGTCCCTCGGGCATCTGGGGATGTTTGCGATCAGGCAGATGCACCTGCTGCAGTGCAGGCAACTTCCTGCCGACGGCCTCCGGCAAGTTGCGATTACCCTGCCAAGTGCCAACCGCTATGGTTTGATCGGCAAAAGCGACGCGATGCGTCAGACCTGCCTGTTGGTCAGCAAGGTAATCAACAGCCCATACACCGTGCTGTTGTGTGGCGAGACCGGGACTGGCAAGGAAGTGGTTGCCCAGGCCCTTCATGATCATGGTCCGCGCCGCACGGAGGCATTCATTGTTCAGAACTGTGCCGCGGTTCCCGAGCATTTGCTGGAAAGTGAGTTGTTCGGTTATCGCAAGGGGGCTTTCACGGGGGCCGATCGGGATCGCCCCGGGCTGTTCGATGCGGCTGACAGAGGCACATTATTGCTCGATGAAATCGGTGACATGCCGTTGTCTCTCCAGTCCAAGCTGCTACGGGTATTGCAGGAAGGCGAGATTCGTCCGCTGGGGTCCAACCATACCCACAAGATCGATGTGCGCATTATTGCCGCTACCCATCGGGACCTGAAGCAATTGATGAACGAGGGCAAGTTTCGCGAAGACTTGTATTACCGCCTCGCACAGTTTCCGATCCAGTTGCCCGCGCTACGTCAGCGCGGCCCCGACATCATTGAACTGGCGCGACACTTCACTGACAAGGCCTGCGCACTCCTGCAACGAGACGTTCCGCGCTGGTCCGATGCAGCGCTGGTTCACCTGGCGGCCTATGATTTTCCAGGCAACGTACGCGAGCTCAAAGGCATCGTGGAAAGAGCCGTACTGCTGTGCGATGGCGCCGAACTGCTGGAAGAGCATTTTTCCCTGCACATCAAGGATCTGTCCGAAGAGGGCCGCGTTAGCCTGCGTGAACGGATGGAGCAAATCGAGCGCAGTCTGGTAATTGATTGCCTGCGCAAGAACCTCGGTAACCAGACGCTGACTGCCTGTGAGCTCGGCTTGCCCCGTCGGACACTGATCTATCGGATGCACCGGCTGAAGATCAGCCGTCGGGATGTTGAAGTATGAATCCCACTCCCTCATTGGCTCCCATCTATTCAAGTCTTCGGAGGCTCTGGATGCCTGTTCGTGCCTGTCAGACCGTTCTGCTTGTTTTCATCGTGTTGTTCGGCCTTGGCGCCTGCAGCGGCAGTTATAAATTCGACGATAAAGACTATCGCCCATTAGGTGATCCGCAAGCGGTCAGTCGTGGCCAGTGAACCAAGGAGCGTTGTCTATGGAACTCGTTTTAGAAATGCTCACCGCCAGGCAGTTCATCACCCCGGATCTCTGCCGGAAGATTTTCGGGCCGGCCGGCGGTGTGATTGGGCGGGGGGATGATTGCGACTGGATCATTCCGGACTGCGAGCGCCTCCTGTCCAAGCGTCACGCACGAGTGAGTTTCGAGGAGGGCATGTTTTTTCTGACCGATACCAGCGGCAACGGCATATCCCATCGTAAAAGCGGCATGCGATTACCCAAGGGGCAGCCAGTGCACATCGAGGATGGGGATGTGTATGTGATGGGCGACTGCACTGTCCAGGCGCGGCTGGTAGAGGGAGCGGCGAGCCGCGTTGCAGACCGCTGCCGTTCAGTACCGGTCGACGGCTTCATACCGGAGGACGCGCTATTTAATCTTGATCCGCTGAAAACCCTGGATCAACAGGAACGGGCATATTGTGGGATTGATGAGCTGATCAACCCCGGTGCGGCGGCCACGTTCGGGTCCAGTTGCCCGGACCATGGGCGTGTGGATAAGGAGAGCCTTCTGCTTCCTGAACTGGTCGGAGCACCGCGCGAACCCGAGCTACACCTGTTGCCAGAACCCGCTGCGCTGGTAAGCCAGGATTTCTGGAGACGCTTCGGCGTTGCGCTGGGCATGGATCTCGACAATTTGGACAACGAAGGCCGAGAGGCTCTGGCGATTGATGTTGCTCGGTTGTTCCAGCAAAGCATTCGAGGGCTGCAACAGAGCGTGCGAACCCGTAGGGAGTTGAAAAGCGAATTGCGCCTGGCGCCAACGCAGATTCAACGCGACCAGAAAAATCCATTGAAGTACACCGATGACGCCTTGCAGAAGTTGTTGCAGCCGAGATCGCCAGGGATGTTGTCGGCGACCGATGCCATCGCTAGCGCATTCAGCGATCTTCAGGCTCATCAAGTGGCGTTGCTCGCCGCCAGTCGAGCCACCTTGCGCGCAACGCTGGAGCATTTTTCACCTCGGCAATTGATCCTTCGACTGGAACGAGAGCAACGACTGCTGATCAGCACACCTGGTCGCTACTGGCGAGCATATGGTCGTTATCACCAGGCGCTTTGCCTGGACGACGACTGGACCGAGCGACTGCTGGCCCGGGATTTCGCCAAGGCTTATGAGGAGCAGGTTCGCCTGATCTCCACCCTGCAAAACGACTCTCATGGATGACGTACATGTCTCGCAGCACCGTGCCTTTATTCAAGCCTTTGATGTTGGCGTTCGTAACCTCGACGCTCATGACCGGCTGCGCCTCGCTGTCACCGTTTTCGACGATGACCAAGCTCAACCTCACCCTGATCGCCGGCAATCAGCTCAACCCGGATCTCAACGGACGGCCATCTCCCGTGGTGGTGCGCTTGCTTGAGCTCAAGCATCCAGTGGCTTTTGAGAACGCGGACTTCTTCAGCCTCTACGAGCGTGCCAGGGAAACCCTTTCACCTGACCTGATCGCCAGCGAAGAGCTGGAGTTGCGTCCCGGCGAAACCGTCAGGCTCCGGCTCGACATTGCAGGCGGCGGTCGTTATGTCGGGATACTCGCGGCATACCGTGATCTGCCGCAAGCAAAGTGGCGCTACACGCTGCCAATCATTGCGGGGCGAGTGACTGACGCGAGCCTGACGCTCGATCAGGATGGGATCGCCACTCGTCTTGGAAAGCCGGCAGGGTGGGTGATCGAGTGAATCACGATAAAGTCATCTGGCAGGAAGGCATGCTTCTGCGGCCGCAACATCTGCAGCACAACGACCGCTATTTCGATCACCAGTTGAAGGTCCGCACGCGGCTATTGAACGGCTATACCTGGGGCTTCCTGGCGCTGGAAATCGATGCGCAGTTCCTCAACATGGGACGACTGGTCGTCAACAGAGCCTCCGGTGTCCTGCCGGACGGTAGCTTGTTCGAGTTGGACGGCAGCGCTGAACCGCTCGTCCTGGAAGTCCCGTCCAATGTCTGCAATACGCCGATCTACCTCGCGCTGCCACTCGTAACGGGCAATCACATCGAGTCTCGTCGTCCAGAGCAGTCGGACGTGCTGGCGCGCTACATCACCTATGACGCACAAGTGTCTGATTCGAACGCTGCGGATTCCTCCAGCAGTCAGATCAGCTGTGGCCGCCTGGATTTTCGTCTTCTGCTGGGTGAGCAGCAGGGTGATCAGGTTTTTGTGAAACTCAAACTCTGTGAAGTGCTTGATACCACGCCCGACGGTGCGATCACGCTCGATTCGGATTTCGTGCCTACGTTTATCCAGGTCAAGTCCTCCGCTTACCTGTTGTCGTGTCTCAAGGAAGTGATTGGCATGCTGGGCCACCGGGGCGAAAGCCTCGCCGAGCGAATTCGATCCTACGGAAAGTCGGGCGGGGCACAAGTCGGCGATTTCATGATGTTGCAATTGATCAACCGCACCGAGTTGTTGCTGCGGCATCAACTGGAACTGGAGCTGGCTCAACCCGAAACGCTATACCGGATGCTGTTGGCCCTGCTGGGAGAGTTGGCGACATTTTCCACTGACAGCAAGCGACCGCCCCTCGACAATCGGTATCAGCACAGCAACCAGGGCGAGTGCTTCCGAAGCCTGATGCAGTCAATCCGTCAGGTACTGTCGATGGTACTTGAGCAGCACGCCATCGAACTGCAATTGCAGGCTCGACAGTACGGCATCCTTGTTTCTCAAGTGAACGATCTTTCGCTATTGGACTCGGCTTCATTTGTATTGGCCGCGAGCGCCGACTGTGACGGTGAAGACCTGCGTCGTCGCTTGCCGTCGCATCTGAAGATCGGTTCGGTCGAGCAGATTCGCCAATTGGTCAATCTGCATCTGCCGGGCATCAGGATCAGGCCGCTACCCGTGGTGCCGCGGCAGATTGCGTTCCATGCCAACAAAGCCTATTTCATCCTCGAACCCAGTGCTGAAGATTTAGCTCAAGTGAAGCGCTCAGCTGGCTTTGCTTTCCATGTCTCTGGAGAGTTTTCCGAGCTTGAACTGAATTTTTGGGCGATCAGGAACTGACCGAAATGGATATGGAAAGTCCTCAGGACGAAACAACCGTTCTGCTCGATGCTGAGGGAAAGCGTCCGGCCTCGGGTCCTTTGACCGATGCCGTGACGCCGCCGCGTGTAGAACATCTGCACGAGCGGATGATCTATGCCGCTCGTCAACCGCATTCGCAAATGTTCGTTGTCAGCCTCAATCCGTTGGTGACGGCAGCGTCCGGGCTGTTATCCCGGGTGGTGCTGCTCAGGCAGGGCCGCGACCGCGGAGATCTGAACATGCTCAAACAGGAGCTGGCCCTCGACTTGAAAGACTTCGAAGCCCATGCATTGAGATTGAACGTGGTGGAAAGCCAGCTGATCGCCGCCCGCTATGTGTTATGCACGGTGCTCGATGAAGCGGTGGTGGCTGCGCCTGGGGGGCAGGGAAGCAACTGGTCACAAATCAGCCTGCTGAGCAGTTTTCACAACGAGACTTTCGGCGGCGAAAAAGTTTTCCAGTTGCTTGATCGCTTATCGAAAGACCCCGTCAAGCATTTGCATATGCTTGAGCTCTCATACCTGTGCCTGTCCCTGGGCTTTGAAGGCAAATATGGAATGCATGCCCGTGGCGGATTTGAGCTCGAAGGCGTGCGCGATGCTCTCTACCGGTCGATCCGGCACGTTCGCGGCGACCCCCCTCGGCAGTTTTCCCACGTTGGGGACGGTTTTGTTACTCCTTGCCGCGCCCCGATGCGCATTGTCCCCGCCTGGATGGTGATGGTCTTCGCCCTGGTCAGTCTGGGAGCGATGTATTCGGGCTTCGCCTGGGTCCTGCAGGAGCAACGCCAAAGCGCATTGCAACCCTATCAATTGCCAGAGCCGGTTATCGCTCAGCTGCTGCCGTAGAACAGGGACGTATCATGAAATCGCTTTTCAGGAAAATGGGCGCCTGGTTGCGTCGGACTTGGGTCTGGACGCTGTCCTGGGTGCTTTTTATCGGATTGCTGGTGTGGTTTGTCGGACCGTTGCTGGCTGTTGCCGATTACAAGTTCTGGGCGAGCCCGACGGCACGTCTGCTGACCATCAGCGCGATGTTTCTGGCATGGGGACTGGGCATGGTTTTTTACTCTGAGCGCGTCTCGGAAAGCGAGAAGAAAGCCGAAACCAGTTCGCCAGGTACTTTCAGTCGGACCAGGATAGACGATCAGCGCCGCGAGCTGCGCTCGCGCTTCAAGAAGGCTTTGGAAACGTTAAAGACCTCAAGCCTGTATTCCGGCCACGGCGAGTATTGGCGTGATGATTTACCCTGGTATTTGGTGATGGGCCCTGCTGCCAGCGGAAAGACCAGCCTGGTGGCCTGTTCGGGTCTCGAATTTTCGTTCGACAGGTTTGAGCGTAATCCCTCGGAAGACGCTTGCGGTACACAACATTGCGACTGGTATTTTGCCCAACAGGCTGTGCTGGTCGATACGCCGGGACGCTACCTGACCCAGGCGGATTCGGATGTCGATGCTGATGCCTGGAGCGGGTTGCTCGAATGGCTGCGCAAGCGTCGCCGTCATTGTCCATTGAATGGCGTGCTGTTGACGGTGCCTGTCGAGGTGCTGCTGGGAAGCGAGGATGAGGTTTTCCGGCTTGCCAGTCATATCCGGGCTCGTCTGCAGGATATCCAGCGCCAACTGCGCGCCGACGTGCCGGTCTACCTCGTGCTGAGCAAGGCGGACTGCGTGCCTGGCTTTAACGAATTCTTCGACTCGATGACTCGGGAGGAGAGCGACCAGGTACTGGGCGCCAGTTTTGGTCGGGGCCCCCACGGTAACGATGTGACCGTATCGCGAACCGAATTCGAGTCGCTACTGCACAGGCTCAACAGTCAGTTGCTCACGCGTCTGCATCAGGAGCGAGATGCCGGACGTCGTGGTCTCATCCTGGATTTTCCCCAGCAACTGGCGCAGATGGGCACACATCTCTGTCTGCTGCTCGAGCAAGTTTCCAATGGCAAGGCCTCCCTAATTCGGGGCTTTTACTTGACCTGCGCCTCGCGGCCTGGCGCTGCGGCTGCCAGCCCCGGCGATGCGAGCCCTGGCACTCGCCGCGAGCTTTCGCGATCCTCTCGCGAAGGTATCAACTCCCGATTTATCCACCACTTGCTGACGCGGGTCATTTTTCCCGAAGCCGATCTGGCCCGCTTGGGGCGGAGCGAACATAAGCGTATCCGTTGGAACCAGCGTATGGTTTATTTCGCAGCGCTGGCGCCCGTTGGCTTGTTCGGGCTGCTGTGGGCACAGGGTTTTTCGGCCAACCACGAACGTCTGGAACATTTGTGGATGTTGGGCCAACGTTGGGAACAACTGCGCTTGGCGCCGAGGGCCAGCGACGACTCGATTGCGCTGCTCGATTCGCTTGATGTCCGCCTTGAGGCCACTCAGGTCTTTGCTCCGGAAAAAGCGGTGCCACTGCATGAGCGCATTCGTTTATATCAGGGGGATGCAACCAGCCCCGTGGTGGTTGGCGCCTATGAGCACGAATTGCAATCGCAACTCCTGCCTCGGGTCGCGAAAATGCTTGAGGAGCATATTCAGGGCAATCTGGGTGACCGTGAACGTTTGCTCAACAGTCTGCGCGCGTATTTGATGCTGGCCAGGCCCGAGCGACGCGACGCGGAATGGCTCAAGGATCGGCTTGCCCGCGATTGGTCGCTGCGTTATCCCGGCAATCCAGCGATACAGAACGGCTTGAATACTCACTTCGAGCGTCTATTGGACCTGCCGCTCGCCTATGAAGTGGACGAGTCATTGGTGGCAGAGGCGCGGAAAATCCTGCGCGGTGAGTCCCTGGCGGACATCGTTTACCGAATGCTTCGCGAGCAGGCCAACCCGCTGCCGCCATACAGTCTCAGCCAACATCTGGGCCCGCAGGGTGCGTTGCTGGTCGGCACTGACCAGATCATTCCGGGCTTCTATACCCGTCAAGGTTATGAGCAGTACTTTTCAGTCCAAGGCACGACGCTGATTACCGGACTGCTAAAGGACAATTGGGTGCTGGGCGAAGGTGCGAATCCCAGCGGCATGGACATGCGTCGTCTCATGAGCGAACTGGAGCAATTGTACTTTCGTGACTATGCCGAACGCTGGAGCGAGGCGATCGGGCGGGTCAGCTTGCGAAGGGCTGATAGCACCAGTGAAGCCGCCCGGCAATTGGCAGAGCTGACGTCGGCGTATTCGCCTCTGGTGCAATTGCTGGTGCAGGTGCGTGAGCACACTCGCATCCAAGGCATTGCCGAACGTATGGATGAAGCGACGCAAGCGACCGGGAACAGCAGCAGTACCGTTTTGCATACGGTCGCCCTCGCTGGCAAAGCCGCCAGCTCCGTGGCAGCGAGGCTGCCGGAAGTCGGGCAGAAATCCTTACAACGGCGTTTTGAGCCATTGCACCGTCTGCTGGACGTTGAAGGTGGCCCCGCAGGCGACCTGATCCTGGCGTTGCGCGCTCTTGATGACGTCGACTCGCAGTTGGCCACTCTGACCCGCGCGAGTGCACCGGAACAGGCCGCCTTCGAATTGGCGAGACATCGCATGGGTGTTCAGCAAGATGCGCTGAGCAATTTGCGTAGCGCGTCGGCACGCTTGCCGCGCCCGCTCAGTGGATGGCTCAACGGGCTTGCAGAGGATAGCTGGCGCCTGGTGCTCGATGATTCATATCGATACCTGAACCAGCGCTACCAGAGCGAGCTCTACACGTTCTACGCAAAGGCAATCAACAAGCGGTATCCGTTCAATGCCCACAGCGCCAGCGATGTCGCGATCAATGACTTCCGGGAGTTTTTCAAGGACCAGGGCATTGTCGATCGGTTCTTCGAGCGTTACATGCGGCCGTTCGTCAGTGGTCATTCGGGGCACTACCGTCTGCGCAGTGTCGATGGCCAGAGCCTGCCCATGTCCAGGGTCTATCTGGAGCAAATGGCAACGACACATACCATTCGCCAGAGCTTCTTTGCGGAAGATCCTGTCGAGCCAAAAGTCCAATTCAAGCTCGAACCCTACACGCTCGACCCGGCGGTCAGCCGATCCGAATTACGCCTGGGCGACCAGACGCTGGAGTACCGGCATGGGCCGATACAGCCTGTCGCTTTCACCTGGCCAATCGAGGCGCAGGACGGTCGAGCGGCCTTGGTACTGGACAGGATTGTCGGCGGGCAGGGGGTCGGCATCGAGAAGAGCACCGGGCCCTGGTCGCTGTTTCGTTTATTCGACTTGATGCAGATGGAATACCTGGTCGGTCGCGATGTGCGTGTGCTCAAGGCTGATCTCGGTGGTCTGCGGGCCAACTATCTATTGATGAGCCAGCGCACGCCGAACCCTTTCGACATGAGCACCTTGCGTACCTTCCGGATGCCGGTACAGCTGTGATGCTTCACTCCGGCAGGTGGCGCAGCGCTGCGCGTACCGATCCCGGCAAGGTTCGCTCGCGTAACGAGGATGCCTACCTGGAATGTCCGGAGCAGGGAATCTGGGCCGTTGCCGACGGAATGGGCGGCCATTCGGGTGGCGATATGGCCAGCCAACTGGTAGTTGCCAACCTCGCGGATCTGCCCATTCATCGAGATATTGATGAGCGTTTGAGAGCGGTGCGCCAGTGCCTGCGCTGGACCAATCGAAGACTGAGTCAGGAATTGACAGTTACTGCTGAAGATCCGCTCGGCATCATGGGAAGCACCGTCGTGGTGCTGTTACTGGAAGGCAAACGTGCCGCTTGTATCTGGGCTGGCGACAGCCGCTGCTACCTATGGCGTAATCGGCAGCTGTATCAATTGTCCAAGGATCATTCCCTGCGCCAGCAACTGATCGACGAGCATCAGGCCAGTCTCGAGGAGGCAAATGCTCACCCCGCGGCGAAGGCGCTGACCCGCGCAGTAGGCGCCTCGCACGAACTGACGTTGGAAATCCTGGAGTTGGACGTTCATTACGGTGATACGTTTTTGTTGTGCAGCGACGGTTTGTATCAGGACCTTGGTGGAAAAGCGCTCGGTGATGCGATGAGCCTGGCTTCACCGAGCAGAGCATTGGAACATCTTTTCGCAGGGGTTTTGAGCGGTCGGGCGAGGGACAACCTGACGGCGGTGGTGATACGTAAGTGAACGGTCCCGCCACAACTTCAGGTGCCCCAGACGGCGATGAGGAAAGTCTCATCTGTTCCGCCTCCGGTGTGTCGTCTGCTTTGCCATCGAGTCAGCGCTGCATTGGCGAAATGCCAAAGATACTTGCCGGTCGCTATTGTCTCGAACGATTGCTCGGTGCCGGTGGCATGGGGGTGGTCTATCGGGCCCGCGACCTGCTCCATGAACAGTACGGCGATCCGGATCCTTACGTTGCGGTAAAAATGCTCAGCGAGGAACTCGGTGATGCCCCGGACGCGGGTGCGCTGCTTTATAGCGAGTTTGCCCTGAGCCGGCGCTTGAGCCATCCGAACGTGCTGCGCCCATACACGTTTGAAGTCGACGCTGCTCAGCGACGGGTTTTCATCACGATGGAGCTGATGCGCGGCTTGACCCTGGACAAGTTACTCTGCGAATCCCCCCTCGGTTTGCCCTGGCCCGAGTTGAAACCGATCGCAATTCCACTGCTTGATGCCATCGCACATACCCATGGCCGAGGTGTAGTGCATGGTGACATCAAACCGAGCAATGTCATGCTGAGTGCAGAGGGTGTGCGTTTGTTTGACTTCGGCCTGGGCCTGACTGAGGAGGGCCCCTTGAAAGGCTTGCCTTCGCTGAACCGTCAACGTCTCGACGCCTGGACGCCGGCCTACGCCGCCCCCGAATTACTGGAGGGAAGCCCCCTGTCCGCATGCACCGATCTCTATAGCCTGGCTTGCGTGCTGTACGAACTGGCCAGCGGCAGACACCCATATCGGCGTCTGCCTTCAACCCAAGCTCGCGATACCGGGCTGGAGCGTGAGCTCAAGGCTCCGCGCAACTTGCCCAGGCGTTACTGGACAGCATTGCGCACGGCGCTGGCCCTTGATCCTGAGCGGCGCAGTATCAGTGTGACGCAGTTGCGGGCGCTGATGGCAGGTGGCTCGTTCTGGTGGTGAAAGGGCGCGCCGGTGGCGATGCTGCCAATGCTTTCAATGCTGCCTTTCGCTCATCTGCCGGCAACCGACCGAGCTTTTCCACGGCAACATAAAACCTGACCCAATCGCCGTCCTCACGCCCGAACAACGCCGCAAACGCCGGCACCCACCGGTCATACAGGCCGAAGGGCAACAATCGGGCGTTGTTCAGTGGTGCGTAGACCCAGGCGTCGTAGCGTTTGTCGCCAGCCCATTGGGTGTCGCGCATGTGCTCGTAGTCGGCACGCAGGCGTTCGAATTCCGCAGCCTTGCGCTGGCGCATCTGCTCGGCCGGGAGGGGGAGGGTGTAGAGGGTTTCGAGCCGCTGGCGGGTGTCGAGGATCAGTTGGATGAACTGCTCGCGTTGGCGCACCTTGTTGCCGTTGTCCGGCGCCAGGCCGCGATGGGCGCGCCATTGGCGGGTGCCTTCCTGCTCGACGAAGGTGGCGAAGGATTCATTGAATTCGGTGTCGTCCTTTACGTAGAAGCGCTGGTGCGCCAGTTCATGAAAGATCAGTGTCGCCAAGCGCTCGTCGCCCCAGTGCAGCATCGAACTGAGGATCGGGTCACTGAACCAGCCCAGCGTCGAATAAGCCTCTACGCCGCCAATCGAGACATCCATGCCGCGCAAGCGCTGCATCGCGGCCTCGCCTCGGGCCGCACCCTGGCTGTAGTAGCCGCGATACGCCACACAACCGGCAATGGGGAAACAATGAGTTTGCGGGGCCAGGGAAAATTCCGCGGTGGCGAAGACATTCCAGACGACGAAGGGACGGCCAATGTCCGCGTACAGAAGATAGCTTTGGTTGTCGGGCAGGTGCAGGTGGGCGCTGGCGAACGTCCGGGCTTCGCGCGCCTGGGCCAGATGCGCGCGCAATTTGGGATCACGGGCGGAGTCGGCGATGACCCGGTCGATCGGCTCTCGAGCTTGCAGCAGTCGTATCTGCCCACTGGCGAGCTGGCTGTAGTAACCGAGGCTGGAACAACCGTTGAGTAACAAAAGCACGAGGGCTGGAAACAAAATCCTGAAAACACGGTCGAGTAACCGATGGCGTGAACGCTGCCTGATCAATTTGGAATCACCCTGGGAAGTCTGCCTCAAGACTATCTCGCCTGCCCGGAGCTTCGCTATGCGCGTGTTGATGCTGACTTGTGGCCTGTTGCTGCTGACCGGTTGCGCCGGTTTGCCTGATCCCGATCCCTCTCAAGCGTGGATCGACCTGGGAAATCATCGGGACACGGCTTTGCAAGCGCTGGAAGTCGATGACAAAGCCTCCATCGACCGTCGTTATTTCGAAGTACAGCCCGGCAGCCATGAGCTGACTGTGCGTTATCAATTTGCCGTGGAACCGGGCAACATCGGCCCGGACGCCGAGCCGTTGTGGCGTGATTGCCGGCTGAACGTGAAATTCAAGGATTTCAATGCGGGCCAGCGCTACCAGTTGCAGGCCGGCAGTATCGGCTTCCGTCCGTGGGCCAAGCTTTATGACGAGCAACGCAAGGTGGTGGGCCAAGGCACGCCGGCGGGCTGCCAGCAAAGCTGATCGGCGCTATGCTCGGCGCCTGACTTGAGGAAACCGATCATGCGCCTACCCACGCTGTTGTTGGCTCTCGCCACGTTGAGCGGATGTGCAACGAGCCCATTGCCTGAAATGGACCCAAACATGGCCTGGGTCGATTTCGCCACGCCGATGCCGGGCGGCAAGCTGCTGATGGCCGAAAGCCTGGACGGCCAGCGGCTGCGGGACGGGCGGTTTTTCCAGGTCTCGCCGGGTAGCCATGAATTGAAGGTGCGCTTTGACTTCGAGGTGTTCGGCGCTGGCGGTGGGCTGGGCATGATGAGCGAGCCGAAAGAGCGGCTGTGCTACCTCATCCTACGCTACGACCATTTCGAGGCCGGCCAGCGTTATCGCCTGGAGGCTCGCAACCTGGCCTACTCTCCAAGCGCCCGGCTCTATAACGCCAAGCGTGAAATCGTCGCCGAGGATCGGCAGGCCAATTGCCTGATGTAGCGCCGTCTAGCGGTCGTTCTTCTGGTAGATGATTTTTCTGGTGCCGTTCTCGCAGGAGCCCACCACCATGTTCTGGTCATGGACTTCTTCATTGGTGACGATTTCAAGCGTGTAGGAGACCACGCCTTGGGCCTGGATCTTGGCTTCGATCTCGCCCTTGAGTTCTTCGCAGGGCTTGGGTGCCGCGAGGGTCGATGTGGCCAATGCGCAACCGATGACTGCCAAGGCGAATCGTTTCATGCTGGAATCCTCAATACAGCGCGCACTGCCTGTGCGCTGAAACTGCAGACCTGCATTCGATCACAATTGTCTTCGGGTAAATAGATCGCCCATGAAGAAGACCGCAGCCTGGAGGCTGCGATCATTTCAGTTCATCAACTTACCAGCGATGCCTCCAGAGTGATCTTGGCATTGAGCACCTTGGAAACCGGGCAACCTTCCTTGGCCTTGTTGCTCAATTCCTCGAATTGTTCCTGGCTGGCGCCGGGAATCCTGGCCTTGAGGATCAGTTTCACGGCGGTAATCGCAAAGCCGCCATCAACTTGGTCCAGCGTCACTTCGGCGTTGGTGTCGATGCTGTCGGCCTTGAGCCCGGCATCGCCGAGAATCATCGAAAACGCCATGGAAAAACAGCCCGCATGGGCCGCGCCGATCAATTCTTCGGGGTTGGTACCTTTGCCGCCTTCAAAGCGTGCCTTGAAACCATAGGGCGCTTCACGCAACACGCCGGTTTCCGTGGAGATGGAGCCGATTCCGGTCTTCAGGTCACCTTCCCAGTGAGCCGATGCTTTCTTGACGATAGCCATGTGTGCCTCCTCATGATCCGGCGC
>Ga0307405_10000637_pt1 | contig 13485 bp, 9 predicted proteins | sample 322Cmetagenome_2_FD_203311 | JGI IMG/M metagenome (GOLD analysis project Ga0307405, IMG submission 203311) | Maize rhizosphere microbial communities from greenhouse at UC Davis, California, United States - 322HYB-C-1 | ecosystem: Host-associated > Plants > Roots > Rhizosphere > Soil | place...
GCGATGCATAGCCCCAACAAGGTGGACAACAGGTTGATCCGCGCCTTGAGCGGACGGTGTTTCTCGCCGAGCATCAGCATCAACGCGGCGGTCAGCAGCGGCAGCAGGATGGGCGCGGCGATCAAGTGAGGCGTCAACATCATTCCTTGGGCTCCCGGCCGTCCACATGGTCGGTGCCGGTCAGCCCACGGGACGCCAGCAGCACCACCAGGAACAGCGCGGTCATGGCGAAGCTGATCACAATGGCGGTCAACACCAAGGCCTGGGGCAGCGGATCGGTGTAGTGCAACAAGTCCTGGGGCACGCCGTCCTTGATGATCGGTTCCTTGCCGATGAACAGGCTGCCCATGCTGAAGATGAACAGGTTCACGCCATAGGACAGCAGGCACAGGCCCATCACCACTTGGAACGTCCGTGGTCGCAGCACCAACCAGACGCCGGAGGCGGCCAATACGCCAATTGCAATCGCGATGACTTCTTCCATCAGGCGTTGGCTCCTTTGAGGGGGGGGACGGGTTTGGCGTGCAGGCCCGGCTTATGGGCCCGCACGGACTGGTGGGCAAGGGCGGTGAGAATCAGCAGTGTGGAGCCGACGACCACGGCGTAGACGCCGATGTCGAAGAACAGCGCGCTCGCTACATGGATGTCACCCAGCAGCGGCAATTCGAAATGCCAGGTATGGGTGGTCAGGAACGGATAACCCACCGCCATCGCCCCGAGCCCGGTAGCGGTGGCGCACAACAGCCCGGTGCCCATCCAGCGCAGCGGCCGCAGGCTCATCTGCGCCTCGACCCATTGGGTGCCTGCGACCATGTATTGCAGGATGAACGCTACCGACATCACCAGTCCGGCGACGAAGCCACCGCCGGGTTGGTTGTGGCCGCGCATGAACAGGTAGAACGACACCACCAGGGCGATCGGCAGCAGCAAGCGCACCAGCACCGAGGGCACCATCATGAAACCCAACGCGGTATCGCTGGCGTGGCGCGGGTTGACCAGGTCGGTGACCACGTCCGGCGCCAGCAGGCGCTGTTGCGCCGGCAACTGCATGCTTTCCTTGGGTGGGCGGAAGCGCCGCAGCAGGGCGAACACCGCCAAGGCCACTGCCACCAGCACGGTGATTTCCCCGAGGGTGTCGAAGCCCCGGAAATCCACCAGCATCACGTTGACCACGTTGCTGCCGCCGCCTTCGGGCAGGGCCCGGCTCAGGTAGAACGATGAAATGTCGTTGGGTGTCTGGCGCGTCAGCATCGCATAGGACAACAGCGCCATGCCGCCGCCCACCGCGACGGACAACAACAAATCCCGCAAACGGCGGATGCGCGCGCGGCGTTCGCTGTTGGGCAGCGGCGACACGTCTTCGATTCGCCGTGGCAGCCAACGCAGGCCCAAGAGGATCAGCACCGTGGTGACGACTTCCACCACCAGTTGCGTCAAGGCCAGGTCCGGAGCCGAGAACCAGACGAAGGTCACGCAGGTCATCAGGCCACAGACACTGACCATCGTCAGTGCCGCAAGACGGTGATATTTGGCCTGCCAGGCCGCGCCCAAGGCACAGGCAATGGCCAACACCCACAGCGTGACGAACACCACGGAGCCGGGGATTTTCGGCCGGTCGCCCCAGGTCAGCGAGCTGTTGAGCATCGGAATCAGCCCGGCCACTACCGCTGCCAATACCAGCCAGAACAGTTGGGCCTGCAGGCGTCGGGTGCTGATCTTGCGTTCAAGCCGGCGGCCCTGGCGCATCATCAGCACCAGGCAGCGCTCGAACAGACGCTTGCCGCTGAGGCGGCCGACCAACGGCGGGCGCTTGATGTGGCCTTGCTTGAATTGTTTGCGCAATAGCAGGTACAGGACGATCCCGCCCGACATTGCCACAAGGCTCATGATCATCGGCGCGTTCAGGCCATGCCAGATCGCCAGGCTGTATTCGGGCAGCGGACCGCCCACCACTGGCAGCGCGGCGGCGGCCAACAACGCGCCCACCACTTGGGCGGGGAAAATGCCCACCAGCAGGCACGTGAACACCAACAGCTCAACCGGTGCGCGCATCCAACGCGGCGGTTCATGGGGAGTGTGGGGCAGGTCGGTGGCGGTGGGGCCGAAAAACACATCGACGGTAAAACGCAGGGAATAGGCGACGCTGAACGTACCGGCGATGGTGGCAATGATCGGCAGCGCCAGCTCGACCCAGGCGGTGGCGGAAATGAACACGGTCTCGGCGAAGAACATTTCCTTGGACAGGAAGCCATTGAGCAACGGCACCCCGGCCATGGCCGCGCTGGCGACCATGGCCAGGGTCGCTGTGAACGGAATCAGCCGCACCAGGCCACTGAGCTTGCGGATGTCCCGTGTGCCACTTTCGTGGTCAATGATCCCGGCGGCCATGAACAGCGAGGCCTTGAAGGTGGCGTGGTTGAGAATGTGAAACACCGCCGCCACCGCTGCGAGAGGACTGTTGAGGCCCAGCAGCAACGTGATGAGCCCCAGATGGCTGATGGTGGAATAGGCGAGAAGGCCCTTGAGGTCGTTCTGGAACATTGCGCAATAAGCGCCGAGCACCAAGGTGCAAGCCCCCGCGCCGCCGACGAGATAGAACCATTCTTCGCTGCCCGACAGTGACGGCCACAACCGCGCGAGCAGGAACACGCCGGCCTTGACCATGGTCGCCGAGTGCAGGTACGCCGAGACTGGCGTGGGCGCTGCCATGGCGTGGGGCAACCAGAAATGGAAAGGAAACTGGGCGCTTTTGCTCAAGGCGCCGATCAGGATCAGCGGCAGCAGGATGGGGTAGAGGGCATGGTCACGGATCAGGTTACCGGCGGCCAGGACCTTGTCCAGGTCATAGCTGCCCACCACATGGCCGAGCAACATCACCCCGGCCAACAGGCACAGCCCGCCGGCACCGGTCACTATCAACGCCATATAGGCGCCGCGCCGGGCGTCGGCGCGGTGATGCCAATAGCCGATCAGCAAAAACGAAAACAGGCTGGTCAGTTCCCAGAAAAACACCATCTGGATCAGATTCCCGGAAATCACCAGGCCGAGCATGGCGCCCATGAACGCCAGGAAAAACGCGAAGAAGCGCGGCACCGGATCGTCCGGCGACATGTAATAGCGGGCGTACAACGACACCAGCGTGCCGATGCCCAGCACCAGCAACGAAAACAGCCAGGCAAAACCGTCCAGGCGCAGGACGAAATTCAAGCCGAGGCTGGGCAGCCAGTCATAGTGTTCGCGAATCACGCCGCCATCGGCGATCTGCGGGTACCACAAGGCCACCTGCACCGTGCCGGCCAGGGCCACGAGGCCGGCCAGCAGCGATTCGGCGTTACGGGCGTTATGCGGCAACAGCGCCGCGACACAGCTGCCGATGAAGGGCAAAAGCAATAGAACTATCAGCGACATAGGCTTCTATTCGGCGGGAGGTTGTGAGGGATCATACGTGGCGTATTCCCGATCACCAACCGCGAGGGTGTCGCAGAATCCTACAAGGTAGATGGATTTTTCCTGTTTTGGGTTGTTTCGGTGAGTGACGGGTAGTCGCGGTTGGTCGCGGATATCGAAGCGTTCTTAGCTCAAAAACGGGATCCGGGTGCGGTACCTTTCTACCGCACCCGAGCATCGCTCCATCGCCATGCTGCGCCATACAGAAAAGGAGAACTGTATGGCAAAGGAAACATCAGGAGATGGATCGGACGGCTCTGTCGTCATCAGGCCGGGACGTCCTTCATCCGGCGGCGGTTCCGGAGGCGGCTATGGCGGCGGCTTCGGGGGAAACCGCGTCGGCGCGACAGGCGGCCCGAAGCGTTCAGCCAAGGGAATTAAAAAGAGGCAGCAAGCGACGCTCAAACGCCAGGCCGAGGAAGCGAAAGCCGCCGCAAAAGCGAAGGCTGACGCTGCGAACGCCAAGGTCGCTGCCGCCGCGGCGGCTCAGGAACAGGCGCGTTTACTGGCACGCCAGCAGCTGTTGGCGACCATGGTGCAGCGCCACACCACCACCCGGGCCGAGGTGGATCGAAACTTCGCGAGCAAACGATAACAACTCGACGCCGCGCTGCAAAAGGAAATCTCGGCCGCAAAACGGCCGCCCGCCTCGAACTCAACCGAGCGCTGGCAGCTTTACCTCATCACCAAGGAAAAAAGCGAAATCGACGGGCTGATCGCCCGTATGTCTCAAGAACTCAACGCGAAGAATCTCGCCGCCGGTGTCTTTGACGGACAGGATCCGCTGTCCCGTTCGGTCGATGATTATCGTGCGCGACTGGATCAATTCGGTGCCGCGCTGGATGAAGGTCACCGTCTCTGGGAACAGGCTTACATTGCGGCTCAAGAGGCTCGGTTGCTTTCCGAGCAAATCAAGGCCTTGAGCGAAAAATCCAGCGCGCTGGCCAAGCGCCATGCTGAGCAAACTATCGTTTGGCGCGACCGGGACGCGGTTAGAGAGCGTCAGCGGCAATACGCTGAGCAACGGGCGGAGCGCATCCGCTTCAAGCAGCAAGTTGACGAGGGCACTCGATACCAGCGTTTCAAGCAAGCGCATACCCTGAGCGTGCCGACCTCATCGCTGGCGGCGGGTGGGATGGTCCTGACTCGCGAGACGGTTTTCGTTGCCCAGCAAGCCGCAGCGATGCTGGAGAGATCCATCGAGGCCGCCGTGGCGGAACTCAGGGTTTATGGAGGGATCCTGGCCAGGACGGGACCGGTCTTCATCACCACCATGGTTTACTCGCCGGTGTTGGGCGACGGTGAACTGACACCCGAACAGCGCAGGAGTCTCTTCCAAGGGGTTGGGATATCGGCGCAAGCCCTGGGACTTACAGACTACCAGGCGTTGCAGCGCGCCGCCGATGCCGGCGGCTCGGTTGAAGTGGCCTACCGGCTCAAGCCCGAAACCACGGCGCAAGGTACCGCTATCCATGCCGCGAGCGTTGGCGAGGGCATTGGCGCGCAGGTGCCGGTCATCAACGCGGTGCTCGACCCGTTGACCGGCCTATACAACGCTGAAGTGCCCGGCTTTCCAACACGGCATTTGCAATTCACTGCCGACACGATTGCGCAGGCTACCCCCGAAAGCCCGCCTGGGGTGACGTTGCCGGCGGCCCAGGTACAAACCCTGCCGGTGGGCGTGGACCTGCGCATCCAGGACTGCATCGTCTGCGTGCCTGGCATGCCGCCAACCTACTTCTCTTTCGAAGCACCACCGTTGGGCTCGGGGGTCGTTACTGGCATCGGCAAACCGGCAGCGAACGATTGGTGGAGCAGCGCCAACCAGGCACAAGGTGCGGCCATCCCCGAGCCCATCGGCCACTCGATGCGGGCGCAGCCAATCAAGTCGTTCAGCGCCTTCGACCAAGCGTTATGGCGCACGCTCGCCGAGCATCCGGCCCTGTGGACAAACACAGACGAAATCAATCAAAAGCGCATTGAGCACGGCTTTGCGCCCTATGCGCCGAAAAGCACATGGGTGGGTGAGCGTCGGGAATTCGAACTGCGTTATCTGGAGCGGGCAGAGCTGGGTGAAAACCCGTTCAACCTCGACCGCATCAGCATCACCACGCCCAACAGCCTGCTTGGCAGGCCGGGCATCGTACCGGCGGTCATCCCCTGGCCGGCGCCTCCGATCGACAAAGGTACCCGAACGCCTCTGGTTCCGCCGGGCATCGAACAGCTAGGCCCGACCACTCTGCCGGTCACGCCACCGCTTTCGCAGGAATATCCCGGCAACCCCGTAATCCCCGTCCTACCGGAAAACGAGACGTTTCCGGCTGTCGATCCGGTGCAGGCCGGTGCGAGTATTCCGGGGTATCCGGGGGATATGGAGTTGCCCTCGCCGGATGCGCTGTTTTATGACCGGCGGGATGACCCCGGAATGGCCCTCGGCTTCGGGCAGCCAGTGTCGGGCATTTGGTTGGGTGAGGCGGCGAGGACGACTGGGGCGGCGATCCCTGATCGGATCGCGGATCAGTTGAGGGGAAGGGAATTTGCGAATTTTCATCGGTTCAGGGAGGCGTTTTGGAGGGCGGTGGCGGCGGATGAAGAGTTGAGTCAGCAATTTAACAGTTCGAATCTAGTAAAAATGCGAAATGGGGTCGCCCCTCGCGCAATCACTTCTGAAGTTATTGGCGGACGTGGGACCTTTGAACTTCATCATCACATCAGGGTTACGGATGGCGGAGATGTGTACGGCATGGATAATCTCTTTGTGCTGACGCCTCGACGTCATATAAAGCTTCATGGAGCTAAGAACAATGATTAGCTTGAAAGAGAATATTGAAGATTACACTGAGGCTGAATTCTTGTTATTCCTTGAAGAGTTTTTCGATAACAAAACGATGCTGCAAGGGAGCGCGCTCGGCGAATATTGGGATTTGCTTGTCGAGCACTTTGAGCAAGTCACACAGCATCCAGCAAAGTCCGATGTAATTTATTATCCAAAAGAGGGTCAGGAGGACAGCCCCGCCGGCATCCTGAAAGAAGTCAAGGAATGGCGAGCCAGCAATAACAAGCCTGGATTCAAAGCCGAATGAATCACCCGCCTCTGAACGCACCTGCTCGATCCCCCTGCGAGCAGGTGCGTCGTCAAGAACGCATGGTTAAAAAGGAAAAACCAAAGATGGAACTTAAACCCAAACTCCAGGACTACACCGAGTCCGAGTTTCAGACGCTTGTCGACAAGATCTGGAGCGTGGAAGCCAACAGAGAAGATCATAACCGGCTCATCAATCACTTCGATCTAATAGTTGATCATCCTGATGGTGCGGACCTGTTGTTTTACCCGGAGGATACCTTCAATTCACATTCCCCAGGCGCAGTCACTTTCCACCTCAAGCATTGGTATCACCTGAAGAGGCTCATTCCTTTCAAGGACGGTGTGCTTCCAGCGCCGTTCACGTCGGTCAACGGGTCGAGCCTCATTGCATACGCCACGGCGAGAGCCAAGCACGAACTTGCGAACGCTCAGCGAGTGGCTACGGACATCGCCTCTGCGGAGCAAACGGTCGATTCAGCGTTCTCTCTGCTTCAAAGCGCTATCCAGCATCTGCCACTCCAACAGCATTCGAACGCGACGTTGGAGGCACTGGAAAAAGGCATCCGCCGGATCGAGCATGCGCAGCACGAGGTGCTGATGGCCGTTCGTGCATTCGAAGGCAAGAAAATGCGCGTCGAGTTCGACAAAGACGCGGCACAGCGAAATTTTACCTACAGCCAGGCGGACAGGCCGCTCTGGCAAGCCAATTTGCAGCAGGCCACTGCCAACCAGGCTCATTATCTGGCGCGTCTGTCCTCCAACACCCAGCGCCATGCCGAACTCCACACCAACGCCGAAGCCTTAGTTGATCGTGCCTGGCAGCAATGGGTACGCCTACGGACCCCCGACCGATACTCAAGCGTGTTTCGCCTGTCTGTCGCCGCTAACATGGGACGTCCGGATCTGTTGATCAGCGACGCACAGCCATTGATGCCGGTACAACGAGTGGACTTGCAGAAGACCCTCCGCTCGGCAGTCGCGGAGTTCAGTTGGTCATTGATTGACGGAGCGCACAAACATCCAGAGCAATACGCCAGCGTTCTGAGCTTCGGGTTCGCCAGCCGAGCCAAAGCCGTGCGTTTCGGCTTCTGCGCTGCGTTGACCGAGCTCTCGCTGATCGATCCCGATTGGCAGGTACTTGCCGCCCAGCATGGCAACGTGGAGTTACCGCTGCGGATGAGCACCACAACGGTTGCCGTGAAACCCGGCAGCCTGTCGTATGGGCTAAAAGAGATACGCGAGCTTTTCGAGGTTTATATCACTCCCTGCACCGGTCTTTTGCCCGGGAAGGTGCGCGTCAGGCCGGCCGTCTGGCATGAGGACGAGCGGGTCTATCGTTTTACAACGGATGGCCCGCAGCCCGACATGATCGAGTGGACGTACCCCAGTGGCCTGGAGGCGCCAACGGCATCAAAGCAGGACAGGCTCGATTCCACGGGGTTTGTCCGGTCGTCACCGGTGCCGGAATTGGCCTTGTTCGACTCCGTCGAAGCGGTGCGATTCGATGACTATGTCGTGGTGTTCCCACCGGATTCCGGCCTGGAGCCGGTCTATGTGCTGTTCAATGACCGTCGGGATTGTCCGGGGGGCGTGAGCGGAGAAGGGCACGCGGAGGCTGACGACTGGCAAACGCAGGCCTTGAGCAGCCTGGGCGCTTCGGTCCCTGCATCAGTCGCCGAAAAATTGCGCGGGCAAGCCTTCGAGCGTTTCGATTTGTTCAAGCGTGCATTTTGGAGAGCCGTTGCGGCCGTACCGACGTTGAACGCGCAATTCAACATCGACAACAGGGCGTTGCTACTCAGCGGTTTGGCGCCCCGCTGCGAGTTGCCTGAAGACAATCGTGCGCTGCGCATTCTGCACCGCGTCGACGTCACGCAGGGCGGTGACGTTTACGATCTCGATAACCTGATTATTCAATTTTGAAATCCGAGGGCTTGGGCATGAGCGGCTCAGCCCTCGCGCTCAAGCACCTCATCCACCTCGACAACACCTTTGCTGCGAGTCTTCAACTCACTGACAATCACCGCCGCCACAATCAAGCCGGCGCCCACCAACGCAATCGCCGGCAACCGCTCGCCCGCCAGGCGCCCGGCGATGCCGGCCCACACCGGTTCGCCTGCGTAGATCAGTGTGGCGCGGGTCGGCGAGACGCTTTTCTGTGCCCAGTTCATCGCCACCTGGATCGCTGCGCTGGCGGCGCCCAGGCCCACGGCGCTGACCAGCAGCAGCCAGGAGAAGCTCGGAATCACTTCCTGGGTCGGCACCACCATCAGGAAAGCCAACACCGCCGTGCAGGCCAGTTGCACCACCGTCACCCGGCGTACATCGACCTGGCCGGCGTAGGTACTGATCAGGATGATCTCGGCGGCGATCGCGATGGCGCTGATCAGCGTGGCGATTTCACCCGGGCTGAAGTTCAGCGAGGCCCCGGCCGGGCCCGACACCAGCATCAGTCCAGTGAAGGCCAGCATGATGCCGATGCTCGGCATCAAGCCTGGTCGACGGCCCAACACCAGCCATTGCAACAGGGGCACGAATGGCACGTAAAGCGCGGTAATGAACGCCGACTGACTACTAGGGATGGTTTGCAGGCCGACCGTCTGCAGGCCATAGCCGAGCATGATCGCCACCCCGATGAAACTCCCGGCCTTGAGTTCGAACAGCGTCAGCGCGCGAAGATGCCGCCAGGAGAACAGCGCGACAAACGCAGCCGCTGCGGCGAAGCGCAAACCCACGAAAAACATCGGCCCGCTGACCGTCATGGCGTGCTGCACCAATAGGAACGTTGCGCCCCAGATCATGGTGATCAGCACCAGCACGCACTCGGCCTTGCTGAACCTTGAAAGAGGGGAGGATGCTTGCGGGGAGTTCAACGATGCCATGATCTTGCGCGCTACTTGAGGCGGACGCACAATGCGCCCGAAGTTGGGCAGTATAATGCGCAACCCTGTCATGTGAGCAATATAGTGCACAAAGAATCCGGTCAGCGGGCCTCCGTCCTGCAACACGTCAGCCAGAACGTCCGTCGTCTGCGGCATGCCGCCGAGCTCAGCCAGACGGCGCTGGCCGAGCTGTCGGGGGTCAGCCGGCGAATGCTGGTGGCCATCGAGGCCGGCGAAAAGAACGTCAGCCTGACGACCCTGGACCGGGTCGCCGAAGCCCTCGATGTCGCCTTCAGCGATTTGATCCAAGCCCCCGAAGCCCGCGACCCGAGCCGCATCAACGAACTGGTCTGGGCCGGTGTGATCCCGGGCAGCAAAGCGGTGTTGCTCGCCAAGGCCACCGCCAGCCGTGAGGTAGAACTCTGGGAATGGCGGCTGGAGCCGGGCGAGCATTACCATTCCGAGTGCGACGCAGATGGATGGAGCGAACAACTTTATGTATTCGAAGGCTGCCTGACGTTGCTGCTGGGCAGCGAAGAGCGCCGTATAGGCGTCGGTGAGTTCTTCATGTTCGCCAGCAACCAGCCCCATGCCTATCGCAACGATGGCCCGGTGGCGGCGAGATTCGTACGCAACGTGGTGATTTAATCCCTGGGAGAAAAGCGGTATGGACACAGCGCTGGAGCAACATGAGCAGGGCATCACCCGGCAAGCCGATATCCTGATCATCGGCGGCGGCCTGAGCGGTGCCATGCTGGCCGCGCAGCTGCTGCGCCTGCCGGGCCGGCGCGAGGTGCTGATCGTCGAGCCGCGCAGCGAACTTGGGCGGGGCGAGGCCTACAGTGCCGTGGAGCTGGGGCACACCTTGAACGGCAACGCGGCACGCATGAGCGTCGACCCGGACAACGCCGACGATTTGACCCAATGGCTCACGGCGTTCATCGAGGCCGGCGGCTGGCCCGAGTCGGATCAGCAGCATGTGCCGATCAGTGAGCTGTTCCCGCCCCGAGGGATGTTTGGCCTCTACGTTCAGCAACGTCTGGCCGAGGCGCGCGAGATTGGCGCGATCGATGGCTCGGTGGCCGAACATGTGCGGGCAGAGGCCGTCGACCTGCAGGTCATCGATAATGCCGTGCGAGTGAAACTCGGCGACGGACAGGTTTTGCAAGGACGCTCTGCCGTGCTCGCCACCGGCATGTTCCCGGCGGCACGCACCCCGCAGACCGAATCCAGCGGTCTGAATGCCGCGGCCCTGGATCCATGGGATGTGGCTGCGATGCGCCAGCTCGATCCGCAATCGACGGTGCTGATCATCGGCTCGGGGCTGACGATGGTCGATGCCGTCGTGTCCCTGGAACAGGCTGGGCATCGCGGCCCGATCGAGGTGTTTTCCCGTCACGGCCTGCTGCCTCACGTGCGCCGCCAGCCACCGGCCTGGGTGGACTTTCTCGCCGAAGATCACAGCCTGCGTTCGCCCCGCCAACTGATGCGCGCCCTGCGCGAGCAATGCCGCCTGGCCCAAGCCCAAGGGATCGATTGGCAGGCGCCGCTGGACACCGTGCGCGCACACATCGGGCGCTTGTGGAACCAGGCCAGCGACGTGCAGCGCCGCCAGTTCGTGCGCCATGTGCGGCCATGGTGGGAGAGTCATCACCATCGCTCGCCGCCATTGAGTGCGGAACTGGTCGCGCGCCTGCATGGGGAAGGGCGGTTGCGAATCCAGGCGGCGTCGTACAAGGGACTTGTGTCGTCTGGCGCAGGGTCAGTGGCGATCAATATTCGCCGAAGGGGCGAGGCTGGACTGGAAGTGGTGAAGGGCGCCGCGCTGATCAACTCCAGCGGCATTGAATATGACTGGCGTCGTGTGGCGCGGCCCTTGCCGCAACAGTTGTTGGCCCGAGGGTTGATCCAGCCGGGACCACTGGCACTGGGGATCGCTGCGCGTGCCGATGGCGCGGTGCTGGATGCCCGAGGCGAGCCCGCCAGCCGCCTGTTCGCCATGGGCCCGCCGCTGCGGGGGATGTGGTGGGAAAGCACGGCGGTGACTGATGTGGCGAGTCAGGCCAAGGCGTTGGCGGGGCGGTTGGCTGAACTGCAAGCTCGACACTGAGCACCGTGGCGAGGGAGCAGGTTTCAGTGCTCCTGCACTCGCACCCAACGCTCTTCCCGCGCCGCCAGGCGAATCGCCGCCGCCAGCCGCTCCACTTCCCAGGCCTCTTCGAAATCTGTCCCGCCTCCACCGTCGCCTGCCAGCGCCATGATCAATTCCCGGACCTCCAACGTCTTCAGTTCGTTGTAGCCCAACTGATGCCCGGCGGCGGGGCTGAAGGCGGCGTAGCCGGGCAAATCCGGGCCGGCCAGCAATCGCTGGAAGCCCGGCTGGCCGACGCGGCACAGGCGCAGCTCGTTCAGCCGTTCCTGATCGAACGCCAGCGTGCCGAGGGTGCCGCTGATCTCGAAGCTCAGGTGGTTCTTGTAGCCGTGCTTGAGCCAACTGCTGCTCACCGTGCCCCGGGCGCCACTGGCGAAACGCAGCAGCGCGTGGACCTGGTCATCCACCGCGATAGCCCGTTGTTCAGCATTGCCGGCGCTGGCCGGGCGTTGGTTGTGCACGGTCTGGCTGTCGGCGCACACGGCGTCGACATCGCCCAGCAGGTGACGGGCCATGGCCAATAAGTGACTGCCTAGGTCCGCCAACGCGCCACCGGCGTGGGTCGCTTCGCAACGCCATGACCACGGCGAGTTTGGATCGGCCATGAAATCTTCGCTGAACTCGCCTTGGAAACTGATGATCTGCCCCAGCTCTGCGCGTTGGATCATGTCACGCGCCAGCTGGATGATCGGGTTGTGCTGGTAGTTGTAGCCGACCCGTGTCACCACCCCGGCAGCCTTGGCCGCCTGGCGCATCTGCTCGGCCTGCTCCAGGGATACCGCCAGGGGTTTTTCGCAATAGACCGGCTTGCCCGCCGCCAGCGCGGCCATGGCCATCGGGAAATGCAAGTGGTTGGGGGTGGTGATGGCGACCAGGTGAACCTTCGGGTCGTCGATCAGCCGTTGCCAGTCACTGTGGGCGGTTTCGAATCCCCAGCTCTGGGCGCACTGGCGGGCACGCTGCGGATCGGCGTCGGCCAGGGCTGCGAATGTGAGGTTCAGGGGGAGGTCGAACACCGCCTTGGCATTGTGGAACGCCAAGGCATGGGCACGGCCCATGAAGCCGGTGCCAATCAGACCGATGCCGAGTTCACGCATGAGAAGAGCCCTTTGAATTTTTATTTTCAGAAGGGCTCTTTATGGAATAAATATTCCCTAAATGCAAATATTGGAATAAATATTCATTTGTTGTGATTGCTGAAGACCTCTTGTGGGAGCGAGCAGGTCTGCTATGGCGTTCACTGTCAGGACAGGAACCCACCATCCACATTCAACGCCACGCCCGTGGTGTAGCTCGACGCATCGCTGGCCAGGTACAACACCGCGCCGGCCATTTCGCTCGGGTCGGCCACGCGCTTGAGGGGAATCTGTGCCAGGGCGGTCTTCAGGATGGCGTCGTTCTTCACCAGTGCCGAGGCGAACTTGGTATCGGTCAGGCCAGGCAGCAGGGCGTTGCAACGGATGCCGAATTGCGCGCATTCCTTGGCGAAGACCTTGGTCATGTTGATCACCGCAGCCTTGGTCACCGAGTAGATGCCCTGGAAAATCCCCGGCGAGATGCCGTTGATCGACGCAACGTTGATGATGCTGCCGCCGCCGTTTTCACGCATCAGCTTGCCGGCTTCCACCGACATGAAGAAGTAGCCGCGAATGTTCACGTCGACGGTTTTCTGGAACGCACCAAGGTCGGTGTCCAGCACGTTGCAGAACTGCGGGTTGGTGGCGGCGTTGTTCACCAGGATGTCCAGGCGCCCGAACTGTTCGCGGATACCGGCGAACACTTGGCTGATCTGCTCCATTTCGCCGATGTGACAGGCGATGGCGGTGGCCTTGCCGCCAGCCGCGATGATTGCGTCGGCAACGTGCTGGCAACCGTCGAGCTTGCGGCTGGAAACGATCACATGGGCGCCTTGCTGGGCC
>Ga0307405_10000638_pt1 | contig 13469 bp, 14 predicted proteins | sample 322Cmetagenome_2_FD_203311 | JGI IMG/M metagenome (GOLD analysis project Ga0307405, IMG submission 203311) | Maize rhizosphere microbial communities from greenhouse at UC Davis, California, United States - 322HYB-C-1 | ecosystem: Host-associated > Plants > Roots > Rhizosphere > Soil | place...
GGCGACCGAGCCGCGATCCCGGGCGTACACGGTCTGATATCGCTCGCGGTCAGCCGGTCGATCTCCACGCTTGATGTATGGAGGCAGCGGCATGTGGCCGAGGCATTCCACCGCCGTTTGAACGTCCATCTGGCCATCGGTCCACAGCCGAATGGTCCGTTGTCCGAAAAAGTGACGGTCGAGGACTTGCCCATGGAGCGTGACGCCGGCACCTTCGAACACAACTCGCTCCCCGACCTTCAGCTTCTGTCCAGGGTGCATCAGCGCCCGCCACTCTTCCGATGTGAGTTGGGAACTGGATGTTGCGAGTTTCCCAATGAGCAGGCATTCGACTACGGCGCCGGTGGGGTCACGCCGGCCGAGCAGGCGGGCCGGAAACACGCGGGTGTTGTTCAGGACGAGGAGATCGCCCCTTCCAAGGTAACGCTCCAGATCGGCGAACGCGGCATCCTCGCAGGGTCCCGCGGTACGGCTGAGTTTGAGCAGTCGCGACTCGCCCCGCTCAGGTGGGGGTTCCTGTGCGATCAATTCCTCAGGTAACTCAAAGTCGAAGTCGGCGAGGTTCATATCTCCCGGGCTGAAGCCGGACCCACAAACTATCAGTTGAGACTGGCCGTGCGCTTGCACAGCAGAGCACGCAGGTTCCTGAAGGCGGACAAGGACGGATGTACGAGGTTGTCATCGTCGGCGGCGGCCCTGCGGGGCTCAGCGCAGCGCTCATCCTGGGCCGCTGCCGGCGGCGTGTACTGCTGTGCGACGCGGGAGCGCCGCGAAACGCGTCGGCTACCGCGCTCCACGGCTATCTCACCCGCGACGGGACACCTCCCCTCGAACTGCTTCGACTGGGCCGAGGCGAGCTTGGCCCTTACGGCATCGACGTGCGCCACGCGTCGGTCACCGCCGTCGAACGAGGCGGAGCGGGCTTCCAGGTCACCATTGGCGAAACCGAGCGCGTACGGGCGCATGCCCTGCTGCTGGCAACGGGCATCTGCGATCAGCTGCCGTCGATACCGGGCGTCAGGCAGTGCTACGGCATCAGCGTCCATCACTGCCCGTACTGCGACGGCTGGGAACACCGCGACGAACCGTTGGCGATCATCGGCCGCGGCCGCGGTTCCGTCGGACTGTCCTTGTCGATGAAGACATGGACCTCGCGGGTGACGCTGTGCACGAACGGCGGCGCACTCTCGCGCGTGCAGCGCGATCAACTCGCAGCGCATCACATCACGATTCGATCGGACCGGGTGCTCGGCCTCGAGCATCAGGATGGCCGCGCGACGCGGCTGATATTCAGCGGTGGTGAGCCAGTAGAGTGCCGGGGCGTGTTCGTGTCTCCATCGCAGGTGCAGCAGTCCGATTTTGCGAAGAGCCTCGGCTGCGAGTTCACGCGCACGGGAACGGTCAAGACCGATCACCTGGGTGAAACGTGCGTTCCCGGCGTATATGTCGTCGGCGACGCATCCCGCGACGTGCAGTTTGCCGTGGTCGCCGCCGCCGAGGGCGCGAAAGCGGGTGTCGCAATCAACAAGGCGCTGCAGTCGCGATCGGGTCTCGCGCTCAACGAGGAAGGCTGACGTGGTTCAACCAGTTCGCCGCATCGGGTCGCGGGGCGATACCTCCCGCATGCACCCCGCGATGATGGAGTCGAACGTCAGCGTCCGCAGCGTCGCGCTGACCGTGCTGGCCGTCGCGGCGACGATGTACTTGCTGCACTGGGCGCGGGAAGCGTTCATTCCGATCGTCCTGAGCATCCTGATCAGCTACGCGCTCCAGCCGATCGTCGCGCTGCTGACGCGCATCCACGTGCACCGCATTGCCGCCGCCGCACTGGTCGTCACCATGACCGGCGGCGTGCTCGGCTACGGCGTCTACTCGTTGTCGGACGACGTGGCCGCGATCGTCGCGCAGCTGCCCGAGGCGGCGCAGCAACTTCGACGCTCGCTGCAGCGGGACGGCAGCCCGGGTGCCATCGACCAGGTGAAAAAGGCCGCGGAGGAACTGCAAAAAACAGCGGATCAGGCCGCCGGACCAAATCCCGTGCCGCGAAACGTGACCCGCGTGCAGATCGAGGAACCGGCGATCAACGTGCGCGAGTACATCACATGGGGCTCGGCCAGCCTCTTCGCCTTCGCGGGCCAGGCGACCCTCGTCTTCTTTTTTGTCTTTTTCCTGCTGGCGTCGGGCGATCTCTTCAAGCGCAAGCTCGTCAAGCTGGCCGGGCCATCGCTGGAGAAGAAGAAAATCACCGTCCAGATCCTCGACGAGATCAACCACCAGATCGCCAGGTTTCTGTTCGTCCGCATCGTTACGAGCGTCATCGTTGGCATTGCGACGTGGCTTGCCTTCTGGACGATCGGACTGAAGCAGGCAGCGCTCTGGGGCGCAGCGGCGGGCGTCTTCAATTCGGTCCCCTATTTCGGGCCGGTCATCGTGGCGGCGGCAACGGCGATCATCGCGTTCATGCAGTTCGGAACGCTGGGAATGGCAGCGTACGTTTCCGGGATCTCGCTGGTGATCACGAGCATCGAAGGATGGCTGGTGACCCCCTGGCTGACCAGCCGCACCGCGCGCACGAACGAAGTGGCGATCTTCATCGGGCTCATCTTCTGGAGTTTCGTGTGGGGCATCTGGGGGACGCTGCTCGCCGTACCGATGCTGGTCGCGGTGAAGGCGTATTGCGACCACATCGAGGATCTCAAGCCCGTCGGCGAGCTCCTCGGGGAGTGAGGAATTTCCCGAGATCTGTTCTGCCCCGTGCCGCGACCAGCGGCTTCCAGAGGTCGCCGAGGCGCGCGATCCGTCCGCGCACATTGTCGAGCCTGAAGTCCTCGATCTTCACGCCCGCTGCGACCTCCTTCCACGCCAACGGAGTCGAAACGGTTGCCTCCGGCCGCGGACGCACGGAGTAGATGCTGGCAAGCGTCCGGCCCCACGCGTTCTGGTTGTAATCCACGAGGACGCGGCCGCGTGGACGCTTCGCCACGCGATACTCAGACGTCATCAGCGCGGCGTTCCGGGCGGCGAGCTCGACCGCCAGCGCCTTCGCAAACGTCCAGACATCCTTCTGAACCGGACCGCGGACGATGGGCACGTAGACGTGGAGACCTTTGGAACCGCTCGTCTTCACCAGCGGCTTCATGCGAAGCGCGTCCAACGCGTCGCGCACGATCAAGGCGCACTCGCAGACCTGATCGAACGTCGCGCCGTCGCCGGGGTCGAGATCGAAGTGCACGTAGTCCGGGCGATCGACGTCGTCGCACTTCGCGTACCACTGGTTGAGATCGATGCACCCGAGATTGATCACCCACAGCAGCGACGGCACGTCGTCGATGACGGGGAAGTCGATGACACTGCCGGAATCGTGCGCGATCGCGCACGTGCGAACCCACGCGGGGCGTGGTACCGGCGCGCGTTTCATGAAGAAAAACGGACCGGCTGCGCCGTGGGGATAGCGTTTCATCACCATCGCGCGATCGGCAATGTGAGGCAGAAGAACCGGAGCGACGTCAGCGTAGTACTGGATCAACGCGCCTTTCGTGATTCCCAGGGCGGGCCAGAACAGCTTGCGCAGGTTCGTCAGGCGGACCTCGCGCTCGGCGACCCGCATCGTGACGTTGTCGGTATCCGTTGGGATCCGTACTGTCGGCACCTTCGCCACGTCAGCGTTCTTTTTTGGCGCCCTTGGAAGGGCGCCCTGCGACTTTCCGTTTGGCGCCCTCGTAAGGGCGCCGGAAGGTTTCGTAGGGCACCCCTTTAGGGGTGCCACCGGACAGAATCCCTCTGATCGGCGCGAGCTTCGGCGGACGTTGACCGTGACGCGTGGCGCCGGCAACCGGAGCGTAATCGAGCTCCATGCCTGCCAGGACGCAGCGCAGCATCAAGCCGCCGCGGCTCATGTCCCCGCGGCCGACAAACGCTGGAGGAAATACGAGTCGCTCGCCGAAGATCGGCTGCAGGACCTCGACGTACTTTCCCGAGGCGATGCTGCCAAGCAGGACGACGTCGCACTCCGGGCCGATGGCATCGCTCAGCGCCCTGGCACCGTGTTCGAGCGGAGCGCGATACGCGCCGTTGGCCAGATCGATCGAGACAGCCGCAAAGGCCTCGAGCGATTTCAGGGTGATCGGCGTGTCTGCGGACCGCAATCCGGCGTTGGGCGTGATCACGAGCACGCCGCCGCCGGTGACCGGATCCGACGGATCGGGCGGGCGGGCAAAGCGGCGCGCGTAAGCCAGCTTGCCCCGGAAGTACAGGCCGCTGACGAAGCTGAAGACGTCGCCGAGCGAGGTTCCTTCTGCCGAGCGCAGTTGCCGGGCAATGGCAAATTGCGCGGCCGGCGACATGACCATCCGCGCCCGCACGCCACCGCAGTTGGCAGGCGAAAGAAGAAACACGCGGCCGCGCTCGACCTCGTTCCGCGAGGGTGCCCGTTTGCCCGAAGGCTTCGTACGCGGCGGCACGTCAGCGGACGAGACCGGCAATCAGATTGACTGCCCAGCCAAGGAGGAGAAACGGCACCGCCGCGATCACCACCAGCAGCGCCACGCACAGCGCCACGAACGCCCAGTCGCCGGCGGACGGATCGTGCTCTTCGTCCGCATGCCGCTCGAGGAGCGCCATGTTTCGGTTGTTGGCCTTCCAGGCGAAATCGAAGAGATCGCCGATGAGCGGAACGAAGCCGGTCAGCACGTCGATGGCCACATTGAAGATCATCCGCAGCTGAACGACACGCGGGACGCGCAGATCCCGCGCCTGGAAAAGGATCCCGAGGGCGAACAACGGCGACACGAGGTCGCCCACGCCCGGAATCAGGCCGAGGATTGGATCGAGTCCGAAGCGGAACGAGGTGCCCGGGACCGGCAGAGCCGAATCCAGTGTCTGCGCGATACGGCGGAGCAGTTCGAGCCGCTGCTCCTGGGCCGCTGTCAATCGGCGCAGCCGCGTCACCGGGGACTTCACTCCATTAGGGTATGGGACTATTCCTTCAGACCCCACCTCAACAGCAGCGACCCGACGGTAAAACCAGCACCCACCGAAACCATCAGCAGGAGATCTCCGCGCTTCAGCCGCTTGTCGGCAACGGCGTCGTTCAGTGCGAGCGGAATCGTCGCCGCGGTCGTATTGCCGAATCGCTCGATGTTGATGACGACCTTTTCCTCCGGCACGCCGAGCTTTTCTGCAGCCGACAGGATGATTCGGCGGTTGGCCTGATGCGACACCAGCAGGTCGATGTCGTCCGGGCGGACGCCGTTCCGGTCGAGGATGCGGCGGCACGCCTCTTCGGTGTTCCGGACGGCAAACTTGAACACCGCCTGGCCATCCTGTTTCACGTAATGCATGCGCCTGGCGACCGTTTCCACTGACGCCGGCTGGCGGCTGCCGCCGGCAGGCATACACAACGCATGACCACCGCTGCCATCCACGTAATTCTCGAAATCGATGATGCCGATGCCAGGGTCATCGCTCGCCTCCACCACCGCCGCGCCGGCGCCGTCGCCGAAAATCACGCACGTGGCGCGATCGGTGTAGTCGATGATGCTCGACATCACATCGGCGCCGATCACCAGCGCGTGCTTGCTGCCGCCTGCGGAGACGAGCTGCGCCGCCGTCGTCAGCGCGTAGGTGAATCCAGAGCAGGCGGCAAAGAGGTCATACCCCCACGCGTGATTCGCTCCGAGGCGTTCCTGCACCAGGCAGGCGGTGCTTGGAAACAGCATGTCCGGCGTGGTCGTGCCGACGACGATGAAGTCGATGTCGTCGGGCGTCAGGTCCGCCCGTTCGATCGCCGCCCGGGCCGCTTCGACCGCCAGGTCCGATGTCGCCACGCCTGCATCGACGATATGCCGCTCGCGGATACCAGTGCGCTGCAGGATCCATTCGTCGCTGGTGTCCACCATGCGCTCGAGGTCGGCGTTGGTCAGCACCCGCGGCGGAACGTACGTTGCCAGGCTCGAAATGCGCGCACGGCACAGCGTGCGCGACGAGGGAGTTACCACAGTCGCGAATCCTTCTTCGGAGGTGTGAGGCCGAAATATTCGTAGGCACGCGCGGTCGCCATGCGGCCGCGCGGTGTGCGATCGAGAAACCCGGCCTGAATCAGGAACGGCTCGTAAATATCCTCGATCGCGTCCTTCTCTTCGTGAATCGCGGCGGCCAGGCTGTTGACGCCGACCGGGCCGCCGTTGAACTTGTCGATGATCGTCCGCAGGAGCTTGCGGTCGACCTCGTCGAAACCCCGCTCGTCCACTTCGAGCAGTTTGAGCGCGTCGTGCGCCACCGAGACGGTGATGCGCCCCTGCGCGCGGACCTGCGCGTAATCGCGGACGCGACGCAGCAGACGGTTCGCAATGCGCGGCGTGCCACGCGACCGGCGCGCCAGCTCGACGGCGGCGTCGTCATCCAGCGCCACGTTGAGAATCCGCGCCGAACGCCGCACGATCTCCTCGATGTCTTGCGCCGTGTAGAAATCGAGACGATGGACGATGCCGAACCGTGTTCGCAGCGGCGACGTCAGCAATCCGGCCCTCGTCGTGGCTCCGATCAGGGTGAACTTCTGCAGCGGCACTTTCACCGAGCGCGCGCCCGGCCCCTGGCCGATCACGATGTCCAGCTCGTAGTCCTCCATCGCCGGATAGAGGATTTCCTCGATGGCCGGCGACAGCCGGTGGATTTCGTCGATGAAGAGAACGCCATGCTCAGGAATGTCGGTCAGCATCCCGGCGAGGTCGCCGGTCTTCTCGATCACCGGACCCGCAGTTCCCCGTACCGGAACGCCCATCTCGTTGCCGATGACGTGTGCGAGCGTCGTTTTTCCCAGCCCCGGCGGGCCGTAGAGCAGGACGTGATCGAGCGCTTCGCGCCGCTGACGGGCGGCCGCTATGGCGACGTGCAGGTTGTCGCGGATGCGATCCTGGCCGATGTATTCGGCGAGGAGCCGCGGCCGGAGTCCGGCGTCGAACTGCGCATCGTCCTCGACGCGAACAGACGCGACCAGACGCCCTGTCCCGCCGTGGCCGCCCGGCGAAGACGCATCGCTCATCGCATCAGTTCCCGCAGCGCGGCCTTCAGCGCCTGCTCGAATGTCGGATCGGACATGGTTTGCAGCGTCGCGTCGATGGCCTTCTCGGCCTGAGGCCGATGATAGCCGAGGTTCTGAAGGGCCGAGAGCAGATCGGTGCGAACGCGGTCTGCGCCGTTGGCCGAAACGGTCTCGGTCGCGACGGCGGCGGGAAGCTGCGCGAGGCGATCCTTGAGCTCCAGGACGATCCGCTCGGACGTTTTCTTACCGACACCTGGAATCGAGGTCAGCCTCGCGACGTCGCCACGCTGGACCGACAGGAGCAGATCGCGCGGATCCATCCCGGAGAGAACGGCGATCGCCAGCTTCGGTCCGATGCCGCTGATGCCAATGAGCCGTTCGAACAACTGACGCTCCAGATCGGTCAGAAAGCCGTACAGCTGCAGCGCGTCTTCCCGCACGTGCGTGTAGATACGCAAGGCGATGTCCGCACCTTCCTCGCCAGCGTCGTAGAACGTCGACAACGGAACGTGGACTTCATAGCCAACGCCCTGGACGTCGACGATCAATCTGTTCGGTTGCTTGTCTGCGATGCGGCCGCGGAGAAATCCGATCATCCGTGCGCCGGCGGCCGATACTGGCGCCACGAGCGAGGCCCCGTGGGGCGAGCCTTGTCGGGCTCGCCCAGGCGGACCTGGCAAGGTCCGCCCCAGGCGCTCCGGGAGTGCAGATGGCAAATCGCCACGGCCAGCGCGTCGGCGGCGTCGTGCGGCGCCGGCGTCTTCGGCAGTCCCAGCAGCAGCTTGATCATCTGCTGCACCTGATGCTTGTCCGCTCGGCCATAGCCGACAACCGCCCGTTTGATTTCGGCGGGCGTGTATTCCACCACTTCGCATCCGGCCTCGACGGCCGCCAGGATGGCAACCCCGCGCGCATGGCCCAGTTTGAGCGCACTGCGCGCGTTGGCTGCGTGGAAGATGCTTTCGACGGCAACGCAATCGGGCGTGAAAGACGCGAGCAGCGTCGCCAGTTCACGGTGGATTCGGGCCAGGCGCTGCGGGAAGGAGTCGGCCGCGGCCATCGAGATGGCTCCGCAGGCAATGAGTGAATGGCGGCGTCCATCCGTCTCGACGCAACCGTAGCCGGTGCGCGTCGAGCCGGGGTCGATGCCGAAGATTCTCACGCGAGTGAGGCCTCGATCTCCTTTTCCTCGATGTCGAAGTTCGCCCAGACGTGCTGCACGTCGTCGTGGTCGTCGAGCGCCTCGAACAGCTTGAGCATCTGCTGCGCTTCCTTACCCTGCAGCTTCACGTAATTCTGCGGGATCATCGCGACTTCGGCGCTGGCCGGCTCGACACCGAGCGCCTTGACCGCGTCGCGCACTTTCTCGAAGCTCTCCGGCGGCGAAATGATCTCCCACGCGCTGCCGTCGTCGTTCATGTCGTCGGCGCCGGCATCGAGCGCGGCGTTGAGGAGCGCCTCTTCGTCGGCCTTCGCCTTCTCGACGACGAGCTGACCCTTGCGGCTGAACATCCAGGCGACGCTGTTCTCCGCCGCGAGGTTGCCGGCGTGCTTCGAAAAGACGTGGCGGATTTCACCAACCGTGCGGTTCTTGTTGTCGGTCAGCGTGTGGACGAGCAGCGCAACGCCGCCCGGGCCGTAGCCCTCGTACCAGATTTCCTCGTAGGAAACGCCCGGCTCCTCGCCCGTGCCGCGGCGAATGGCGCGCTCGATGTTCTCGCGCGGCATGTTGTTCGCCTTCGCCTCCGCCACGATGGTGCGGAGGCGGGGATTCATATCCGGGTCGCCGCCGCCGGCGCGGGCGGCGACGGTCAGTTCCTTGATGAGGCGCGTGAAGATCTTGCCGCGCTTGGCGTCAGCGGCACCTTTTTTATGCTTGATGGTGTGCCACTTGGAATGGCCTGACATGAGAAAAACCCCCGGAAATACGTGAAAACGGACCGGTCATTTTACCACGGGCTTTCTCGCCAGAATGATCCAGACGTCCGCCCGCGCGTCCCACTGCCCGCCGCGGTAGTCGCCGAGAAGCGCGGCGATCTCGAAGCCTGCGCGCTCGAGCCGGCGGGTCATCTGCGGCACCGACAGAGTACGGAACGCCAGCGAGAACCGATGCACGCTGATCTGGCGTCCTCGCCGTTCGGTGAATTCCTGATCGAAGATCGTCCGGCGGCGGGCCGGATCCTGGCGAACAGTCTCGACGAGAGTCAGGTGTGACCCGCCGCGACGGCCGCGCCAGCCTTTCAGGCTCACACGCTTCCGGTATTCCTCCCACGACGGAAGGTCCGCGACCAGTTCGAGGCCGAACGTGCCGTTCGGCTGCAGCACGCGATGGACCTCGCCGATCGTGCGCGCGAGATCGCGCTCGTAGAGCAGCGACTGCAGGATTCCGTACGGCGCCATGACCATCGCGAGGCTGTCGCGTTGGCGCGTTCGCGTCGCCGGTGAGGCGGAGGGGAACGGCAGATGACGGATATCCGCCTGGACCAGGCGAAGCCGACGCTGGAGTTGGCCCCGACGGATACGCCGCCTCGCAAACGCAAGCATCGCGGCGGATCGGTCCACGCCAACCAGCGGAACCCCCGCACGGGCGAGAGGCAGGGATATCCGCCCGGTGCCGCAGCCGAGCTCGAGCACCGGTCCGCCGGCGTTCAGCGCAAGGTTCCGCCAGAACGGCACGTCGCGCCGGCCGAGCGTCTGCGCGTTCTCCCAGTCATAGAACGGCGCGTAGTCGTCCCAGCCTTCGAATCCTTCCATGCTCGTCGCTCTTCTGCCTGACGGCGGAAGCTACGTCTTCTGTCCCACGGCTGCGAACAGCATCGTGTGCTGGATTTCAACGAAGCCGGCGCCTGCCGAGACGGCGTCCGACTCGTAAGTGGAAAGCGCGTGCAGCAGCTCGAGGCCGAGCTCCCTGACATCCTTGCGGCTGAAGCGTTCGACGACACGCTGGATTGCGTCGCGCCGTTCTTTCCAGTCGTCCGGCGATGGGGGCGCCAGCCGGGTGTGGGCCACGGGAAACATGCGGACGTCGATGGTATCGATCCCGTGTGCGGCAAAGAGTGTTGGCAGCTTCGCGCCAATGCGTTCGTCGGTGGGCTCGCCTCTGGCGTCGGCAGCCGCAGCGAAAAACTGCTTGGCGAGCTCGAACGCCCGCCCGCCGGCCGGCACGGAGCTGAAAAGATATCGCGCGGCGTTGTCCGGCTCGACCGCCATGATCCGGCCATTCGGGGCGGTCGCGCGCGCGAATTCGGCGACGGCTGCGTTGGCGTCGGCGATGTGCTGAAGGACGGCGACGCAGAAGAGCGAATCGAAGGCGCCGTCGACGAACGGCAGCCGGGACGCATCGGCTGCGGCAAATCCCACGCGCTGGTTGTGCGCCTTCGTTTCACGAAGCGCAGCAATCACCTTTCCGACAACGAGGTCGATTCCGACCAACCGGATCTGGGAGATGTGCAGGTGGCCGAGACTGACTTCCGCCAGCCCCTCGCCGCACCCGACATCCAGAATGCGATTACCCGGCCGCGGCCGAAGCGTCTCGGCCAGAAACTCCGTGAAGTCGGCGGTCCACCAACGCTCGCGCAGATCCTTGAGCGTGGCGGAGGTAAACCCGTCGATGGGCGCAGTCATTAATCGGACACCGCAAGCTCGCCCGGGACGATCGGCCGCGTGCGCGGCAGCACGCCCAGGCGCGCCAGATTGCCAACGAAGACCAGGATGGCGACGAACACCATCAACTTGGTGACGTCAGCGACCGTCGTCTGCGGCAGGACTTTCCACATCAACCAGAGGACCGGCTGCGCGACGGCGACGGCCCACACCGACCCGTAGAAGTACCGTCGTTCGTGTCCTTCTCCCTTCGTGGATCGCTTCACGCGCGGGAGCTGGCCCAGCGCTCCCAGCATCCAGAACGTTCCCGCGATCGGAAAATATGCCACTTCGTACATCTGCTTCAGACGCCACTCACCCGTCACCGAGGCATAAGCCAGGCCGGCAATGTTCAGGGCGGCAAACGCCACGACCTCGCCCCATGCCATCGTGTAGCACACACGCCGATAGAGCGGGTTGGGCCGATCTTCCGTGAACCTGATGATGTACGGCGCGGCTTCACAGCCGGGCAGCCGTCCCCGCAAACCGGCCAGCCCGGTGGCGACGAGCACAACGCCGAGCCACAGGAACATCCGAGTGTCGAATCCGCGCTCGAACAGATCGAAGGTCAGAGGACCCGGCGCAATGAAGAACACCAGGATCCAGATCGGCCAGTGGTTGAACCGGTAATACAGTTTGTTGCGGTACCTGATCTTGCGATCGCTATCGACCTCGATGTACCGCGCATGGGTGTCGAGCTGCGCCTGCGTCGTCATGCGGTGGAACGATTTTATGTCAGCACCTGCTGCGGTCGGCCGTCCCGGACGATGTGCCCCTCGTGCATCATCAGCACGCGATCCACGCACGCGGACGCAAACGGGGCGTCGTGGGTGGAGATGAGGATCGTCGTGCCGTCGCCGGAGAGCCCGCGAACGGTCGCCGCGAGGTCGTCGCGGCGGGCCGGATCGAGCGAAGCGGTCGGCTCGTCCATGAGCAGCAGCAGCGGCTTCATCGCCAACGCCCGAGCGATGGCCACACGCTGCGCTTCGCCGCCCGACAGTTCGTGTGGCCGGGCGTGCGTCCGGTGACCGACACCAAGCTGCCCGAGCAACGTTGTGGCCTGCCGTTCAGCATCCTGCCGCGGCACGCCGCCGACGTGAACCGGTGCCAGGCATACGTTATCGAGCGCTGTGAGATGTTCGAAAAGGTTGTGGAATTGGAACACCATCCCGATTCGTGGCGTTCGCGCGAGCCGGGCGAGATCGTTCAAATCGCCAACGTCGGAAACATCAGGACGGCAGACGCTGACCGCGCCGGCGATCCGTGGCTCCAGTCCGGCGATCGCCCGCAACACGCTGGTCTTACCGGCGCCGGATGCCCCCATCAGGGCGACACGCTCGCCTCGGGACGCGTGGAAGGTCACACCGTGCACAACCGGCTGCCCGTTCCTCGTGACGACGAGGTCCTCTACCTCCAGGACAGGCGTCACCGGCGCCAACGCTTCTCGAGGCGGCGCGCGAAGCGGGCCAGCGGCAGCGACATTGCCAGGTACATTCCGGCGCACATGGCACCCGGCACTACCCAGCTGCCGATGTTCGCGGCGAATATGGACGTCTGTTTCGTCAGCTCGACGACGGTGATCACCGAGACCAGTGAACTGTCCTTCAACAGCGCAACGAAGTCATTCGTCATCGGAGCCAGCGCCAGCCGCAACGCTTGAGGCGCGCGCACGAGTCGCAGCGTCTGCATCCGGCTGAAACCGAGAACGCGCGCGGCCTCGAGTTGACCGGCTGGAACCGACTGCAGCGCGCCACGGTAGATCTCGCTCTCATAGGCGGCGTAGTTGATACCGAGGCCAAGCAGCGCGGCCAGGAACGCCGGAAGCTGCACGACGGCTGCCAGACCGAAGTAGATGACGAAGAGCTGAAGCAGTAGTGGGGTTCCCCGTATCAGCTCGACCCAGGCGGTCAGCCCGACTTCGATCGGTTTCGGTCCGTAGACGCGCCCGGTCGCGATGGCGGCGCCAAGAAGGACCGCCAACGCCATCGAGAGGGCCGAAAGCAGCAGGCTGATGCCCGCGGCCTCGATCAGCGCCGGTAGATAGCGTAATGCGGCATCCCACACCGAAGTGGTTGTTGCGGTGGTCGCCACACTCGGAGCCCCATCATCTGCGCTGATCGTTCGTGAATACAGCGTGGGCTGGTCGTCGTTCCACATTTCCCATCGGCGGAAAATCGTTTCCAGGCGCCCATCGATCATGGCGCTGCGCAGGAGGTCGTTCACCTGATCCCGCAGCGCGACGTTGTACGGCGCGAGAATGCCGACATAGTGGCCCACGCCGACGGTCGCCGCTTGATTGATCAATCCGGGATTCCGGCGAACACCACGCTTCGCCAGGACGTCATCCAGCAGCACCGCATCGACGCGCCCGAGCGCCAGATCACTGTACGGATGCACGTCGTCTTCATACGTGACGGTGACAACGCCGTGATCCTTCTCGGCGCGGAGCAGGAGGTCGTAGGCAAGTGTCGCGCCGAGCGTCCCTACGCGGCGGCCGGCGAGGTCCGCCAGCGTCCGGAACCGCGAGCCGTCGGAGGCGCGCACGGTGAGAATCTCCCGGAATTCGTAATACGGAATCGTGACGGCCAGCCTGGACCGGCGCGCAGGACTTTCCTCGATGCCGCTCAGTCCGATGTCGAAATCGCCTCGCGCCGCTGCCGCATCGAGGCTTGTGAAACCGACCTGGACGAATCGCGGCCGCCGGCCCAGGCCGTCGGCGAGCAATTGCGCCACTTCCACCTCGAATCCGACGAGGCGCGACGGATTGGTGGCATCGGCTTCAACGAAC
>Ga0307405_10000643_pt1 | contig 13450 bp, 10 predicted proteins | sample 322Cmetagenome_2_FD_203311 | JGI IMG/M metagenome (GOLD analysis project Ga0307405, IMG submission 203311) | Maize rhizosphere microbial communities from greenhouse at UC Davis, California, United States - 322HYB-C-1 | ecosystem: Host-associated > Plants > Roots > Rhizosphere > Soil | place...
GTCTAAGCAGCGATCTGAATTATTGCATGCAGATTACTACCTTCGCAGCTTGAAGCAAGACCCTTCTTTGGGATGAAAATGGCTGTTTTCTGCATCACGCGGCATTGTTTGGATGCAATCACGCGTAATTGGATGAGTTTCAGGCGAAGCACCCAATCCCATTACGAGGGGCTGGACGCGACGTCCCCCGCCAACCGCTGCGCGAGGATGCGGCCGGGCTTGATGCCGATCAGAATGAGCGTCGCCGCGCCGACTCCTGCGATGGCCGTCATGGTCGCGAGCGCCTTGCCGATGCCCATCTCGCCGCCGAACAGATTCTCGGCCAACAAGGCAGTGATGGTCGGGGCGATACCGAAACCGGCGAGGTTTACGCAGGCACCGAAGACTGCCGCCATGATCCCCCGCAGACGGTTCGGGGCGAGCGATTGCACCATCGAGATCTGAAGCCCGCCAACCACGCTGGCCGCTGCCATGCCGAGGCAGAACAGCACGGCCGCGGTTAGGAAGTCGGCAGCCAGATAGGCTGCGATGAAGAGAGGGGCATCGATCACGACCGCCGCGAGCGAAACCAGTATCGGCGCCTCGATCCTCCCACGCGAAACGAGCGCGTCTGCGACGAAGCCACCTGCGAGCAAGCCGATCGTGCCGCCGATGCCGTAGCCAAGACCGAGAAGCAGGCCGACGTCGCCGGCATCGAGACCATGCAATCGCATGAAATGCACCGGCCCCCAGACCATGAAAGAATAGCCGATGATCGCGATGCACGAATAGCCGGCAAAGAGCGGCACCAGCGCACGGGCGTTGCTGCCGATGAACCTCAGCGCATCGCGGATGCCCGGGATGTCCTGTGTTTCGCCGCCCGCCAGTTGCCGCTCCGGCTCGCGAACGGTCAGCGCGATGAGTAGGGCAACGAGCAGGCCCGGCAAACCAATGACGACGAAGACGATCTGCCACGGGGCGGCGTCGGGCATCAGGGGCAGCGTAGCCCCGGTCGCGTAGACCCAGTCCACGAGCTGACCGCCCAGCATGATGGCGAGACCGCCGCCGACCGTGGCGCCGCAGGCGAAAATGGCGGTTGCGATCCCCCGCCGCGACGGTCGGAAATAGTCGGCGATCATCGAATAGGCGGCGGGATTGAGGCTGGCCTCGCCAACGCCGATCAACGAGCGTGCGGCGAACAGGCTGCCGAAATTGCGGGCAAGGCCGCCGGCTGCGGTGGCGAGGCTCCACAACGATATGCCGAGGACCATAGCGTTCCGCCGCCCGTGCGTATCGACCCATCGCCCGAAGACGAACGCGAAGATAACGTAGGATCCCGCGAAGGCGGCGCCGGCGAGAATGCTGACCTCGGTATCGCTGAGTGCGAGATCGGCCTTGATCGGCTCGATCAGCATGCTGAGCGCCAGCCGATCGAGGAACGACAGGGCGCTCGCCACCATCAGGCAGAAAACGACGTAATAGGGATAGGCGGCGCGCATCGGCATAAGGAAGTCAGTCCCTGTTGGGGAGAGGCGTCGGCTCCGCGTCGACGAAGCGATATTCCGGCGGCGAGGGCATTTCACATACGCGCTCGTTGTAGTCGTCGTGCTCGAGCCGGAGCGCCCGGATCATGCCGGCGTTCATCATGAACATGCTTGCGACATAGGTCAGCTCGACGATCTGCTCGGCATCGAACAGGGCTTCCAGGCGGGCGAAGAGGCCGTCCGGCACCCGGCCGTGATCGAGCGCGATGCAATCCGCGTAGGCGAGCACGGTGCGCTCGGCATCGTCGAACCGGCCGCTGGTCTGCCAGGCGGGCACGTCGGCCAGCGCCTCTTCCGAATAGCCCAGGCCGCGCAGGATCTTGCTGTGCTCGGAATACATCCAGCGGCACGAACAGGCCCAGCCGATGCGGGCGATGGCAAGCTCCATATATTGGAGCGGCAGTTTGCGCTTCTTCGTCTGCTTCAGATAGAATCCGCGCACCGCGTGCTCGAGCACGTCGGACGAATGGGCGAGCACGGCCTCGTAGTTGCCCGGCGCGCCCGATGCGGTCTGACCCGGCTGCGTCGCCGGATCGCGGCCCGGGAACTTGCGGTCGTACATGAACTGGACGAGCGGATCGTCGATATCGGCGCGGCTGACGAGCGGAAGGCGCGGCATCAGCCTTTCGCCGCCGAGAGGGCTTCGAGCGGCGAAACCGCACCTGCGCTCCGCGGATCTATCCTTTGAAGCATCGACACGCCATTCTCCCAATGTTTTAGCCGAGGTTCTACCCCGCCACTATTGCATGCAATAATGGCGGGCGATTTAAGCGCCGTCCAGACGCAATTCTGAGATTTCCGAGAAAGCAGGCCAGAAGCGCATTGCTACAACAGGTTTCTGCCTGGCAATTTGTATGCACCCTTATGGGTTCGGGACGCCCACAACGCCTTTGTCCACCAGCGCGCCGAACTGCCCTTCACCAAGGCCGACGATCTCGGTCAGCACCTTCTCGGTATCGCTGCCGAGATGTCGCGCCGGCCGCACGGGAACCCGCGCCTGAGAAGGCAGAGTCGCCATGGCGCCGGGCGCCGCATAGTGCGCGCCGCTCGGGTGGGTGATGGCGGAGAACAGCGGATTGCCGGTCACCAGAGCCGGATCGCGCACGGCCTGCTCCATCCGCTGGTAAGGCCCCCAGCAGCATCCTTCGCTGTCGAGCGCCGCCCCCAGTTCACCGCTATCGCGTGCGGCCACGGCCCGTTCGACCAGAGGATAGAGCACATCGCGGTGCACGAACCGTTCGCTTTCATCGCGTGCGAACGATGTCCCGCGCTCATCCTCGATGCGCGCCACATCGTCCGCGATACCCAGCACGGCGACGAGCCCGCGCCACTGCCGCGGGGTGATCGCCATGAGCATGATCCGCTCGCCGTCGCGGGTCTGGAAATCGCGGCCGAAAGCGCCGAAGACGTCGTTGCCGTAGCGCTTGCGGTCGCCGCCGTGGAGCGTTTCCGCCAGTTGCCCCAGGTTCGCGATCGTGGCGATGCCGACGTCCGCCAGCGGAATCCGTATTTCCTGCCCCTCGCCGGTTTCCGACCGGTGGTGCAGCGCGGCCATCGTGGAGAAAGCGGCATAGGCCCCGGTCAGGAGATCCCATGCGGGCAGCACCGCGTTCACCGGCTCGTCGCCGAGGCTTTCCGGCCCGGTGATGAAGGGGATGCCCAAAGCGGACGCCACCGTATAGTCGAGCGCCGGGCCGCCGTCCGCGCGGCCCATGATGCGCGTAAGGATCAGGTCCTCGCGGCGGGCCGACAGCCGCTCCCAGGACAGGAACCCGCCGACCGGGAAGTTGGTGAGGAAGACCCCCGCCTTGTCGCCCGGCGCCGTTGCTATTTCGGCCAGAAGCTCGCGCCCCTCCTTGCTGGACAGATCGAGCGCAACGGAGAGCTTTCCCTTGTTCAGCCCTTCCCAATAGAAGCTGTCGCCGTTCTCCGCCTGCGGCCAGCGACGGAAGTCCGGCCCGCCGCCGATCTGATCGACGCGAATGACCTCCGCACCCATCTGAGCAAGATAGAGGCCGGCCGTCGGACAAGCGACGAACGACGACGCCTCCACCACCCGGAGTCCGTCAAGCAGCGCGTACATCGGTTCTCATCCTTCGAGCGTTCCGGACCTGCATCGCCCGTGCGTCACGCACCTTCAAGCCCGACGATCGTGATCGCAGAGACATTCTGGATCGGCGCGCCGCCGAGATTGTGGCTCAGCGCCAGCTTCGGCCCGTCCGCGCGCTGGCGCTCGCCGGCCCGGCCCTGCAATTGCAGATAATTCTCGTAGATCATGCGCAGTCCCGACGCGCCGATGGGATGACCGAAGCACTTTAGGCCGCCGTCGATCTGGCATGGCGTATGGCCGTCCGCATCGTAGAAGCCGTCGAGAATGTCCTTCCAGGCCTGGCCCTCTTTGGAAATGAAGAGGTCTTCCATCGTGACCAGCTCGGTGATCGAAAAGCAGTCGTGCACTTCGAGCAGGTCGATTTCCTCGCGGGGATCGGTGACACCGGCCTCGGCATAGGCGCGGGCCGCGGCCTTGCGGGTGGTGTGGAAATAGGTCCCGTCCCAGCCGCCACCGTGCTGCAGTTCCCATCCGTTGGAGGTTACGAGCTGGATCGACTTGACGAGGACCGGATCAGTCCTGCCCAACTCGCGCGCGATCTCGGGCGTGGTGACGATCGCGCAGGCCGCGCCGTCGGACACGCCGCAGCAGTCGAACAGGCCGAGCGGCTCCGCGATCATCGGCGCATTCAGCACCGTCTCGATATCGATCGCCTTGCGCAGATGCGCCTTGGGGTTCCTGGCCCCGTTGGCATGGCTCTTGACCGAGACGTGCGCCATCGCCCGCTTGAGGTCGTCGCGCGAAACCCCGTGCTTGGCGCGATAGGGCGCGGCGATCTGCGCGAAGTTGCCGGGGGCCGAGCCGGTGACGCCGTACATGTCGAAGTTGAGCCCGCGGCTGCGCGCCGGCAGGCCGCCGTAGCCGGTGTCCTTCAGCTTCTCGACGCCCATCGCCAGCGCGATGTCCGCCGCGCCGGAGGCCACCGCATAGACCGCGCCGCGGAAGGAGTCGGTGCCGGTCGCGCAATAGTTCTCGACCTTGGTCACGCCGATGTCCGGAAGCCGCAGCGCCGTCGCCAGCGGAATGCCCGAAGGGCCGATGTTCTGCGCCTCGAACCCGACGCCCAGCCAGGCCGCATCAATGCGCGAGACGTCGATCCCGGCATCGGCGATACATTCGTCGAACGCTTCCACCATCAGCGCTTCGGCATCGTCGTTCCACCGTTCGCCGAACCGCGAGCAGCCCATGCCGACGATCGCGACCCTGTCCTTGATTCCGCGGGCCATCAAGCGTCTCCCTCGTTCAGCGGCACGGCCTTCCAGAAGTATTTGGTGAAATGGCGCTGCTCGTCCTCAGCCTTGATACGGAAGACCATGCGCATTGCGCGGCCGACCTCGACATCGTCGGGCCCGACTTCGGCGAATTCGGTGACGAGCCGCCCGCCGCCATCGAAATCGAGCGTGCCGTAATATGTCGGCGGATCGGGCGAATAGCCGAGCGCGTCGGCGGTGTAGGAGACGATCCGCGCGGTGCGGTCCGCCAGCGGATAATCCTCCTGCGTCCCCTGCTTGCGCCCATTGGGATCGACCGAGATCGCGCTCGGGGGGAACTGGACGGTGCCGGTCACGCTGCAGCGAGAACCGACCAGGCCGAGCACGGCCGTGCGCTTGCGATAGAGCGTCGTACCCGGCTGCTTCTGGTCCAGCTCGGCGCGAATGCCGCGCTCGAGATCGATCAGCCCGCGGTGGAACAGGAAACGCATGTAGTTGTCGTCGGCCACACCGTCTTCGACGCAGGCGGCGACCGTGCGTTGGGGCCTGTGGTCCGCGATGGCCTCCGTGGCCTCGAACAGCAGAACGTCCGCACCCTGCCCGAACCCCGTAACCAAAATTCGCTCGCCCGGCGACGCGCGTTCGAGTGCGCGCGTCAGCAGCAGAAGGGGATGTCCGGTGCCAGTGTCCCCGATCTCGGCGGACAGCGTGTCGAGCACGGCCCCGTCCTTCAACCCCAGCTTGCGGGCGATCGCCTTGACCGTTCCGCCGGCCGCGATCGGCAGGACGGCATGGTCGATATCGCCCGCCGCCACCTTGGCCTCCGTCAGCAAGGCCTGCACCGCATCGGCGAGGATTGCGAGATGGCCTTCCTCGCGCACCCAGCGGCTTTCCCATTGGTAATCGAAGCTCTCGCCGCTGGCGCGGAAGTGGTCGACGAAATCGACGGTCACCGAATGGCTGGCGACCAGCCTGGCGATGGGCGCGCCGCGGCCGACGAGGATCGCCGCCGCGCCGTCGCCCTGCACCAGCTCCGCTTCGGACGCCGGGCGGGCCTTGCGCAAGTCCGATCCGATGCACAGCCGCATGCGCGATCCTTCCAGCGCATCGCGCAAGGCGCTCGTCGCCGCCCGCATGCTGCCTCCAGCATCGAGTGCTGCGATCCCGTCGGACAGGTTCAGCGCTTCCTTGACGATGCCGGCATTGGCCCTGTCGGCGAAAGGATGGGTCACACTGGCCAACGTCAGCCCCTCGACTGCCGCGCGATCGCGTCCGTCGAGGCACGCGCGGGCCGCCTCGACCGCCATGGTCACGGCGTCCTCGTCCCAGTTGGCGACGGCGCGATGCCCTCGCGCCAGGCCTTTGAGGCCCGGCGCGAACCACCGGTTCGCACCATAGATCGCGGTGCGATCGAGGCGGCGGCGCGGCAGATAGACGCCGCACGACAGAACGCCGAAGTCGCTCATGCGAATTCCGCCCGGGTCATCTCAAACCGGGTCCCAACTGAACAGTTCGGGCGAGCGGATCATCGATGCGAGATCCGACCGGACGGCGGGAATGAACTCGTCCGCGATCGACTGCGCCGTCCATCCGTCCGAACGGTGGACGGAGCGGATCGGGCGCGGCTTCGAAAACAGGAATATCTCGTTCTTGCGGACGGCGAATATCTGGTTGGTCACGTCCTTCGATAGATCGGAGGCGAGGAACGCCACCAACGGCGCGATCTTGTCGGCGCTCATCGCCTGCATGCGTTCCAGCCGTTTCTGCTCGTCAGGATTGTCGGACGGGATCGTCGCGATCATCCGGCTCCACGCGAACGGCGCGATGCAGTTCGACCGCACGCCGAAGCGCTGCATGTCAAGCGCGATCGACTGCGACAGGCCGACGATCGCCATCTTGGCCGCCGAGTAGTTCGCCTGCCCCAAGTTGCCGATCAGGCCGGAGGTCGAGGTGAAATGGATGAAGCTGCCCGAACCCTGCTCGCGAAAGTAAGGGGTCGCCGCCTTCGAGACGTTGAACGCGCCGTTGAGATGCACGTCGACGACGGCGCGCCAGTCTTCCAGGCTCATCTTGTGCCAGATCCTGTCGCGCAGGAAGCCCGCATTGTTGACCACCGCGTCGATCCGGCCGAACTTCTGCACCGCGTCCTCGACGATGCTGGTGGCGCCCGCCGGATCGGTCACGCTGGCGAGGTTGGCATGGGCCGTTCCGCCGGCCTTCGCGATCTCGTTCACGACTTCGGACGCCGGCCCCTGATCGTTGCCTTCACCTGCGGCGGAAACGCCGTAGTCGTTGACGATCACGCTCGCGCCCTCGCGCGCGCAGAGCAGCGCCAGTTCGCGCCCGATCCCGCGCCCCGCGCCCGTCACCGCGACGACGCGGCCTTCCAGAATTCCCATTATCGCTTTCCCGTTCGTGAAATCAGTTGCCGGTGAAGTTCGGCTTGCGCCGTTCGAGGAAGGCATCGACCGCCTCCTCGTGATCCCGCGTCTCGTGGACTACGGCCTGCAGCGCAGCCGAGAGATTGAGCACCGTGCCCAGCGAGGCGTCCTGCGCCTCGCGCAGCAGGCGCTTGGTCAGGCGCACGGCGCGCGGCGGATTGGCCGCGATCTCGTCGGCCAGCGCGCGCGCGGCGGGCATCAGCTCGTCGGGCTCGACCACTTTGGTCACCAGCCCCCAGTCGAGCGCCGCCGCCGCATCGATCATCCGCCCGGTCAGTGCGAGTTCGGTGGCACGGGGCCAGCCGATCACCCGCGGCAGGAGCCAGGCTCCGCCGTCGCCGGGGACGAGGCCGACCCGCACGAAGCTCTCCGCAAAGCGCGCCGTTTGCGACGCAATGCGGATGTCGCACATGCAGGCGAGGTCGCAGCCCGCTCCGACCGCCGGGCCGTTGACGGCGGCGATGACCGGCACTTCGAGCTGCTGAAAGGCGAGCGGCAGGCGCTGGATGCCGTCGCGATAGTTGCGCACGGTGGCGACCGGCTGCTCTCCGCGCAGCCCGAGGCCCGGCTTCATCTTCGACAGATCTCCTCCCGAGGAGAAGGCCGAACCGGCGCCCGTCAGGATGACGGCGCGAACCGAGGTATCGCCATCGGCGACTTGCAAGGCATCGACGAGCGCGTCGACCATTGTGTTATCGGAGATCGGATTGCGCGCCTCCGGCAGGTTGAGCGTGATCGTCACGACGGGGCCGTCTCGCTCCGTCAGTAGTTGCTTCGACATCCGATCCCTTTCCTCGTCAGGCCGCATCACACCTCTATTGCATGCAAATAGCCATGACAAGAGAGGTGCAGGCAAAGTTACTCTTCGGGACGGGAAATAGCGAGGCGCTTTGGGAGTTCTTCACGTAGAGCGACAAATATGCCGGAACGAGCGCGTGCAAGACTCGACAATCCCGGCCCTCGGTTGCATAGGTTTGCATGCAATTATGGGAGAGGGACGTGTTCGAAACGATCGAATACGAAGCAAGCGACGGTATCGCGACAATCCGGTTGAACCGGCCTGAAAAGCGCAATGCCTACAACGCCCGGATGATGAACGAGCTGGTCGCCGCGTTCGACCGGTCCGATGCCGACGACGACATCGGCGCGGTCATCCTCACCGGCAGCGGGGACGTGTTCTGCGCCGGGGCCGATCTCTCGGGCGGCGCGGGCACCTTCGCGCAGCTCAGCGACGATCCGGAACGCGCCGCGCTGCGCCACGGGGACTTGTGGCGCGATGGCGGCGGCGTCGCTTCATTGCGTATTTTCGAGAGCCTGAAGCCGGTGGTCGCGTCGATCAACGGCCCGGCGATCGGTGTGGGTGCGACGATGATCCTGGCTTGCGACGTGCGGATCGCCAGCGACACGGCTCGCTTCGGCTACGTCTTTACCCAGCGCGGGCTGGTGCCCGAGGCGGCTTCGTCCTGGTTCCTGCCGCGCATCGTCGGCCTCTCCCGAGCGCTCGAATGGACGATGGGCGCGTGCATGGTGCCGGCCGACGAGGCGCTGGAGGCAGGCCTCATTCGCGAGATCTGCGCGGGCGACGATCTCGTCCCCCGCGCTCGTGCGATCGCCACGCGGTTCCTGTCCGGATCACGGGTCGCGGCGGCCCTGACCCGGCAGATGATGTGGCGCATGGCTGGCGCGGTCCATCCGATGGAGGCGCACCGCGTCGACAGCCGTGCGATCGCCGCGCTACGCGCCTCGCCCGATACGATGGAGGCGGTCGCCGCCTTCCTCGAGAAGCGCGAGGCCAAGTTCAAGGGCAAAGTGTCGGATGATCTGCCGGACATCTGGCCCGACGGCGCCGGCCCGAAATTCTACTGACCTCCCAAAGACCACGGAACCACCGCCATGAACTTCAACTATTCCGCCGAGCAGCGACTGTGGATCGATCGCCTTGCCACCTTCTTTGCCGATCATCTCCTTCCCGCGAAGGATGCTTTCGCCCTTAGCGGCGAGATCGCGTCCGATTGGCCCTGGCAGAGCCCGCCGGTCCTCGCCGAGTTGCAAGCCAAGGCCAAGGCTGCGGGCCTCTGGAACCTGTTCCTCCCGCCGGCGGCGCAGGCACACGCGGCGAACGGCTTCGAGTTCGACAGCCCGGGCCTGAGCAATCTGGTCTACGCCCCGCTGGCCGAGATGATGGGGCGATACGAATTCGCCTCGCGCATCTTCAACTGCTCACCGCCCGATACGGGTAACATGGAGCTGCTGCTCCGCTACGGGTCTGTGGAGCAGCAGGAGCGATGGCTGGTACCGCTGATGGAAGGGAGGATCCGATCGGCCTTCCTGATGACTGAACCGGGGATCGCCAGTTCCGACGCTACGAATATCGAGACCCGGATCGAACGCGACGGCGATCATTTGGTCATCAACGGCCGCAAATGGTGGTCGACGGGCACCGGCGATGCCGATTGCCAGTTCCTGATCGTGATGGGCAAATCCGCTCCCGATGCGCCGACGCACGCCCAGCAGAGCCAGATTCTCGTTCCTATCGATACGCCAGGGGTAACCGTGAAGCGCATGTTGGGCGTGTTCGGTTACGAAGACCGGCCTGCCGGCCATGGCGAAGTCCTGCTGGAGAACGTCCGGGTTTCGGCGGAGAACCTGATTCTTGGTGAAGGGCGCGGGTTCGAGATCGCGCAGGGACGGCTCGGCCCGGGGCGCATCCACCACTGCATGCGCACCATCGGCGCTGCCGAAGAAGCGCTCGACCTGATGTGCGCGCGGCTGAGCGGGCGGGCGACCTTCGGCAAGACGCTGGCGGAACGCTCGGTCTGGCAGGAGCGGATCGCTTGGGCCCGCACCGAGATCGATATGGCGCGCCTCCTCACCTTGCGGACTGCGCAACTGCTTGACGAGAACGATGCCAAGGACGTGCGGGCGGAGATATCCAAGATCAAGCTGGCGGTGCCGCGTGCCGCTCTGAAGGTTATCGACGATGCAATTCAGGCACACGGCGGGGGCGGCGTTTGCGGCGATTTCGATCTGGCGCGGCTCTATGCCAAGACCCGCACGATGCGGATCGTAGACGGCCCGGACGAGGTGCACACGCGCGTCATCGCGCGAGCCGAGTTGAAGCCGTATCGACGTCAGGCCTCCGTCTGACCCGGCGCCGGGCCGCGCCCGGTTAACCGCGAGGGCCGCGAGGGAGCGTGCAGTCCGCTTGCCCCAGCCTCATGACCATCGACACCTCTGATACCCACTATTGCATGCTATGTAGGCGACCTGGTCCACAATCTCTATTCTAGTGCTTGCAGGTTACCATCGGAACTTGCAATGAAATTTGTTGTTATCTATTGATTTTTATATATTTTCCCGTCCGCCGATCCGACAAAGGACAACCGCTTACAAAATGCATGCAAAGTTTGTTGCATGCAATCTACTGGTGAGTTACATTGCACGTCATGGCCGTCATCAGAGCGGTCGGCGAATTGGGATGAGTCGACGATGTCTCCTTGGCAGCCAACGGTTTTTGCTCCCCCGACGAGCTCTGCCAAAGACACGTCATCTGCTCGGCCCCGCCGAGGAGCGCGTACAATCCGTCTCGTGAGAGCACGAGCATGACGCGACGCTACGATGGGAAAGTGGCCGTCGTCACCGGCGCGGGCCGTGCCGGAGGCATCGGCGAAGCCATCGCGCGCCGCGTGACCAGCGAAGGCGGGCGCGTCGCCGTCCTCGACCTGTGCCGTGCCAAGCCCGAGGTGCCGCGAGAGAGCTTCGGAAGCTTCCAGTCTCTCCAGTCGGTCGCCGACTCGCTCGGCGAAGTCGGCCAAAAGGGCTTCGCGGTGCGCTGCGACGTCACCGACGAGGAGGAAGTCGCGGGTGCCATGGCGCAGGTACGCGAAGCTCTGGGCGGTATCGACGTGCTATTCGCGAACGCCGGCGGCGGTACCGGAGCCGGGCCGGTCGATCAGACGCCAGTCAGCGAACTGGACCGCTCCGCCTGGGATTACACTGTCGAGATCAGCCTGACATCGGTCTTCCTCTGCGCGAAGCACGCGATCCCGGCTATTCGCGAGCGTGGCGGTGGCGCGATCGTCAGCACCACGTCGATCAGCGCTTACCATGGCGTTCCCGGCCTCTCCGCCTATGCCTCGGCGAAATACGCGGTGACCGCTCTCACACGCGATCTTGCGCTCGAACTTGCCGGCAAGGGAATTCGCGTCAACGCGTTCGCACCGGGCATTACGCTGACCCCTTACGTGCGCCAGCGTTACGAGGCGCTCGCAGCGCAAAATCCCGGCAAGACCCCGCAGGAGCTCATGGATCGCTTCGTCTCCACGCGGATCCCGTTGAGACGCGCCGCGGAGCCGCACGAGATGGCGGCCGTCGCGGCCTTCCTGGGAAGTCAGGATGCAAGTTTCATGACCGGCCAGACGCTGTTCGTCGACGGCGGAATGCGGGTTTGACCGACCGCGAACGCATCTGCCGCGCAGGGCCACAGGCAGAAAATTTGATCGAAGACATCGGCGAATATCGATTTGAGGGAGGATTGAGGTGAAGATAAGCAAGCAGATCGCGCTCCTGACCGGAGCGAGTCTCGCAGCGTTGGCCAGCCCCGCCGTGGCGCAGGATGTGCCGGGCGATCAGGCCGCTCCGATAGTGGAGGATGCGGCGTCCGGCAGCGACAGCGCCTCTGCGCCCGGTGAGATCATCGTCACCGCCCAGCGCCGCGAACAGTCGCAGCAGGACGTTCCGATCTCGATCTCGGTCGTCTCCTCGCAAGCTCTCGAACAGAGCAACCTCACCACCATCGCGGACGTCCAGTTTCTTGCGCCCGGGGTGAACTACAACGCCAACTTCGGCGGCGGGTTCAACATTCGCGGCGTGGGCACCCAATCGCTGCTTATGTCGGCGGAACAATCGGTGGCCCTTGTCATCGACGATGTGATCCAGGGCCTTCCCGAAGTATCCTTTGCCGGCCCGAGCTATCAGTCCCTGGTCGACATTGAGCGGATCGAGGTTCTCAAGGGGCCGCAGGGCACTCTGTTCGGGAAGAACAGCTCGGCGGGCGTCATCCAGATCATCACCGCAAATCCGGAGATCGGCGTTCGCTCTCTCGAAGGTTCGCTGTCCTACGGCACGAAGAACGAGTTGAATGCCGAGCAGGTCCTGAACCTGCCGCTCGGCAACACGGCGGCTCTGCGCATCGCCGGCGGGCTTCAGCGCCGTGACGGCTTCGTGCCTGACCTGTATAGTGGCGTCGACCGCTGGGCTTACGAACGCTACTCGCTGCGCGGCAAGCTCCTGTGGGAGCCGACCGACGACCTGAGCATCCTCTTGAACGGCGAATATCGCCACCTGACCGACAACGCGAACGGCATCGGGACCTTCCGTGTTTGCGGCAGCGGCTTCGGGGCGTTCAACCCCTGCGAAGCCGTTGCGCCGTACGGGATCGAGCCGGGGCCGGAGAACCTCCAGGTCGCGACCGACGGCAGGAGCAGCACCAAGCAGAAGGTCTATTCATTCAGCGGCCGCATCGATTACGACATCGGCAATGCCACGTTGACCTCGATTACGGCCTATCGCGATCTCCTGCAGCCCATTGCGCTCGATACGGATACCTCGCCCGCCAAAGTTTATTCGCGAAACGAGAACATCTCGGGCGGTACGCAGTTCACCCAGGAGCTGCGGCTCAACGGAGAGGCGGGTATCCTCAACTACACTCTCGGCGGCTTCTACTACGACGCGCGCCCGTATCAGAAGGGTATGAACGGCGGCACGATGGGCCGTATTCGGGAGGATTCTGAAAAGCTCCTCTCGTTCGTTGCGATCGGCCCCTACGCATCGCAAGGATACGCGTCATGGGTCAAGGCGAAGCTCAAGAGCTATGCGCTGTTCGGGCAGCTCGAGGCCGAAGTCGTTCCCGGTCTGACCCTGATTGCCGGCGGCCGCTATACCAAGGACGATGTCCGCCAGACGATCGACTATTTCGATGTGCCATGGCTGTGCCGCGCGGCCTATGCCGCGGGCGAATCGTGCCATGGCATGGACCTGCCCCTTTCGTCCGGCGAGGCGCGGGTGAAGGCGGATAAGTTCACCTACAAGTTCACTGCGAAGTACGACATCACGCCTTCGATCAATGTCTATGCCTCCTACGCCACGGGCTATAAGTGGCCGATG